>Ga0157366_1000038_pt1 | contig 84837 bp, 93 predicted proteins | sample AttbisABBM1_FD_113149 | JGI IMG/M metagenome (GOLD analysis project Ga0157366, IMG submission 113149) | Fungus gardens microbial communities from leaf cutter ant in Botucatu, State of São Paulo, Brazil - Atta bisphaerica ABBM1 | ecosystem: Host-associated > Fungi > Mycelium > Unclassified ...
ACGAGACCGTTACCAGCTCCGCCTGCCTCGGTAGGCTACAACTAATGGAATAGTTGGTTTTGTATAAATTTATATTATCAAAACAATATGTTGGACGACTTCTTGTCGCACTCGTAAGCCAAAGTGGCCGCAACCTCCGAGTCTCCCAGCCTGATGCGCAGTTCGCACAGCGAACCGCGGGTTAGCCAGATGAACGCGATCAGCGTCATACAGACGATCACCAGCTTAAGTACGACCCGTTTTTGCTGCATTTTTGACCTCCCTATCCTTGCCTTGCGGCGGGTAAGAGGCTAACCTGATGTTGCTAGGCATCAGAGTGGCCTCGGGTTGATAATATCGACTCGGGGCCTTTCTCTTTCTCTCCTTTGCCAAGGCTCCGGACAGAAAGATCCAGAGCACCCGCCGCGCAGTCTACGCGAACTTCCTTCCCGTGAAATCCGCCGTTGCGCCAACCTGCGGCGCGGTGCGCAGTTTGTGGTGCAAGAAAAGAAAAAGGGGCGATGATGATCGCCCCTTGGATGCGTGAAGTGAACGTTAAGCCGCTTCGGTCTGCTGTTGGCGCTTAGACTGCGCCGCCGGCTTTTCCGGCTTGGCGGCCGCCAGCGCATCCGGCGCAAAGTCGTCCACGTTGATGGAGCGCAGGCGGCTCTCTTCGGCTTTCACCAGGATCTTCGCTTCGTCGGCGCTGATCTTGCCTTCTTCCAGCGCGCGTTCCGCCAAACGATCCAGACGGGTGAACGGCAGATTTTTGCCGGCTGCCTTGCACAGGCGTTCGTGAATCGGCTCGGCGGCCATCACGTCGGCCAGCGCCGCTTCCAGCAGGCCGATTGGGTTATGCTCGCTCGGCGTCAGGTACTGGCCGCGCCCCAGACGGCTGCGGGTGGCGGAAGGCACCTGCAGGATTTTGGCCAACTGATGATCCAGACGATCGGACGGCGCGGTATGCACGCGGCCGAATGGGAAGACCACGAAGCGCAGCGCGCCGGCGATAAAGCGGTTCGGGAAGTTGCGCAGCAGGTCATCCAGCGCCTGTTCGGCTTTATGCAGGCTGTCTTGCACGCCCCAATGCACCAGCGGCAGATCTTCTTTCTGACGGCCTTCGTCGTCAAAGCGTTTCAGCACGGCGGAAGCCAAATACATCTGGCTGAGGATATCCCCCAGGCGAGCGGAGATGCGCTCGCGGCGTTTCAGGCTGCCGCCCAGCACGCCCATGGAAACGTCCGACAGCAACGCCAGGTTGGCGCTCAGGCGGTTCAACTGCTGATAGTAACGACGGGTCGCATCTTTGGTCGGCGTGGCGCTGGTGCGGCCGTTGGTCAGGCCCAGCCAGAAGCTGCGTACCTTGTTGCTGCCGACGTGGCCCAGGTGGCCGAACAGCGATTTATCGAAGGCGTTCAGATCGTTGTTCTGCGCCGCCGCCATTTCATCCAGCACATAAGGATGGCAGCGGATCGCGCCCTGGCCGAAGATCATCATGGTGCGAGTCAGGATGTTCGCGCCTTCCACCGTGATGGCGATCGGTGCGCCCTGATAGGCGCGAGCCAGGAAGTTGGATTCGCCCAGCATGATGCCTTTACCGCCGGCGATGTCCATGGCGTCAACGATCGACTGCTGGCCGCGGTGCGTACAGTGGTATTTGACGATGGCCGACAGCACGGCCGGTTTCTCGCCCTGCACCAGCGCGTAGGTGATCAGCGACGCGGCGGCGTCCATCACATAGGTGTTGCCGGCGATGCGCGCCAACGGCTCTTCGATCCCCTCCATCTTGCCGATGGAGATCTTGAACTGACGGCGAATGTGCGCGTAGGCGCCGGTCGCCAGGGCGATGGATTTCAGGCTGCCGGTAGAGTTGGACGGCAGGGTGATGCCGCGACCGACCGACAGGCACTCAACCAGCATGCGCCAGCCCTGGCCGGCCATTTTCGGCCCGCCGATGATGTAATCGATCGGCACGAACACGTCGGTGCCGCGGGTTGGGCCGTTCTGGAACGGCACGTTCAGCGGGAAGTGGCGGTTGCCGATTTCCACGCCCGGCGTGCTGGTCGGGATCAGCGCACAGGTGATACCCGGGGATTCGTTGTCGCTCAGCAGGCGGTTCGGGTCATGCAGTTTGAACGCCAGGCCCAGCACGGTGGCGACCGGCGCCAGCGTGATGTAGCGTTTGTTCCAGGTCAGGCGCATGCCCAGCACCTGCTTGCCTTGCCATTCGCCCATGCACACGGTGCCGACGTCCGGGATCGCGCCGGCATCGGAACCCGCTTCCGGGCTGGTCAGCGCGAAGCAAGGGATTTCGTCGCCGCGCGCCAGGCCCGGCAGGTAGTGGTTTTTCTGTTCTTCGGTACCGTAATGCTGCAGCAGCTCGCCCGGACCGAGGGAGTTCGGCACGCCGACGGTGATCGCCAGGATGCCGGAAACGCCGGCCAGTTTTTGCAGCACCATCGCCTGAGCGTAAGGGGAGAATTCCAGGCCGCCGTACTCTTTCTTGATGATCATCGCGAAGAAACGGTGTTCTTTCAGGTACGCCCAGAGTTCAGGCGGCAGATCGGCCAGTTCGTGGGTGATCTGGAAGTCGTTGGCCATGCGGCAGGCTTCTTCCACCGGGCCGTCGATAAACGCCTGCTCTTCTTCCGTCAGGCGCGGTTTCGGGTAGCTGTGCAGCTTGTTCCAGTCCGGCGCGCCGCGGAACAGATCGCCTTCCCACCAGGTGGTGCCGGCGTCGATCGCTTCCTTCTCGGTGGTGGACATCGGCGGCATCACCTTGCGAAAGGCGCGCAGCGCCGGCGCGGAGAGCAGGGAACGGCGCACGGAGGAAAGGTTCAACGGCAGCAGCACGATTGCCAGCGGCAGCAACAGCCAGAAGCTCCACAGGCCGATAGCGCCCATGGCGGCGGTGTACGCCACCAGGATCAGGCTGCTGAGGGTAAGGTTCACTCGGTGGTAGAACACCACGCCGAGGAGAGCCAGGAAAACGACGATACTAAGAACCATCATAAGAAGCTCCGAAGTAGTAAGAGGTCTGACCTGTTGTGTGTATGTAATAGGTTTTAGTACAAGGCAGAATTTTTATCAATGCGTTTACAGTTTAATTACAACTCAGGTCACAAACTGACAGCACCAATCATCAAAAACCTCTCCGCTTCCTTAACCGGCGCGCTGTTTGGCTGAGAATGCTTCTCGCTGTTTCCGCGATCCGGTACACTGCGAAGCGGAAGATTTGACGATAACAAGAGGTTCCTCATGTACCACGACCTTATTCGCAGTGAACTGAACGAAGCGGCTGATACCCTGGCGAAATTTATCAATGACGACGCCAACATCGACGCCATCCAACGCGCGGCGGTGCTGCTGGCGGATTCCTTCAAAGCCGGCGGTAAAGTGATTTCCTGCGGCAACGGCGGTTCCCATTGCGACGCGATGCATTTCGCCGAAGAGCTGACCGGCCGCTACCGCGAAAACCGCCCGGGCTACCCGGCGATTGCCATCTCGGACGTGAGCCACCTGTCCTGCGTCAGCAACGACTTCGGCTATGAGTATGTGTTCTCGCGCTATGTGGAAGCGGTGGGCCGCGAAGGCGACGTGCTGCTGGGCATTTCCACCTCCGGCAACTCCGGCAACATCATCAAGGCTATCGATGCGGCGCGTGCCAAGGGGATGAAAGTGATCACCCTGACCGGCAAGGACGGCGGCAAGATGGCGGGTTCCGCCGATGTGGAAATTCGCGTGCCGCACTTCGGTTACGCCGATCGCATTCAGGAAATCCACATTAAAGCGATTCACATCTTGATTCAGCTGATCGAAAAAGAGATGGTTAAGGCGTAATAGCCTTCGGGGGGCAGCGGCTCCCCATGAATAAGACTGCGGGCGCCGCATGTATGCCGTGCCCGCACAGTCTGTGTCAGTGTGGTTAAGGAGTGCTGGCGATGTGTGAACTGCTCGGGATGAGCGCAAACGTACCGACCGATATCTGCTTCAGCTTTACCGGCCTGGTACAGCGCGGCGGCCGCACCGGGCCGCATAAGGATGGCTGGGGCATTACCTTCTATGAAGGGAACGGCTGCCGCACATTCAAGGATCCGCAGCCGAGCTTCAACTCGCCGATCGCCCGCCTGGTGCAGGACTATCCGATCAAGTCTTGCGCGGTGGTGTCCCATATTCGCCAGGCCAACCGCGGCGAAGTGGCGCTGGAAAACACCCATCCGTTCACCCGCGAACTGTGGGGCCGCAACTGGACCTACGCGCACAACGGCCAATTGAAAGGCTATCGCCAGCTGGATACCGGCACGTTTCGCCCGGTCGGCCAGACCGACAGCGAATATGCGTTCTGCTGGCTGCTGCATCAGCTGGCGTTGAAATACCCGCGCACCCCGAGCCAGTGGCCGGCGGTGTTCCGCTATATCGGCCTGTTGGCGAGCCAGCTGCGCAAGAAAGGGGTATTCAACATGCTGTTGTCGGACGGGCGCTTCGTGATGGCCTATTGCTCCACCAACCTGTATTGGATCACGCGCCGCGCGCCGTTCGGCAAGGCGACGCTGCTTGATCAGGACGTGGAGATTGATTTTCAGCAACAGACCACACCGAACGATGTGGTCACGGTGATCGCCACCCAACCGCTGACCGCTAACGAAACCTGGCACAAGATTGAGCCAGGCGAGTTCGCGTTATTTCACTTCGGTGAGCGGCTTGTTCTGAGCGAAGGGGTTGGTGTTGGGCGTCGGGCTGGCTGACGCGTACTGCGTCATCATGCCGCCGCTGCTCATCAGCGGTTGACCCAAGACGTACTGGCCATTGACTACGCCCATTGTCGGCGGTTGGCGGTTCTTCGCGAAGTAATCGTAGCCCGGTTTCAGCTGGCGCCAGAAGGCGATATAGCTGGATGACGCATGGCGTTTCAGGTTCTGTTCGGTCATGCGGAACGGGTAGATGCTGATGTCGACGCGGCTTTGGCCATAGGCGAAGGCGGCTTCGACGTAGCGATAGATCTCATCCATATAGGTGTTGGTCATCGCGTAACAGCCGATCGATTTACATTCGCCGTGGATCATCAGATAAGCGCCGGAATAGCCCTGCGACTTATCGTAATCGTTAGGGAAACCGATATTGATCGCCCGATAATACTTGCTGTCGGGTTTCAGATGGCGCGCGTCAACGCTATAAAAGCCTTCAGGACTTTTAAAGTCGCCTTCACGACGTTTAGGGCCCAGCCCGCCGGAGAAATTACAGATCGGGAACGTGTTGACCAGGCGGAATTCATTGCCCATTCTGGCATACAATTCCAGCTTGCGTTCCTCTTTGAAGATCTGAATATAGACCGGCGAACCCAATAATTGCTGTTTAACTACCGGCGCTTCGGGTACCTGCTCGCTGGCGCTGCAGGCCGTGATCATCGGCATAGAAACAAGCATCGCAAACAACAGCGCGATTTTGCTCATTATAATTCCTGCTTATATTTATCTGCCGGCGTAATGAACTTGGCCAGCATGCCACTGATTATTGTTTTTACTGCTGCAAAACACCGCCAGATTACCAGCGCGTTTATTTTTAGCAATACGTGATATGTATAAAAAAACGACAAAGCTCGATAAAAGTGAAATGACCGGCAGATTTTAACGATAAGTAGTGAAAAACAGGCGAAATTTAATTGCGTTTGCTTGACCCAAGTCACGACGGAACGCAGAACAATGTTGCGAACAATGTTAATATTCTCTCCTCAATTTAACGCGCGGTGGCGATTGAAGCGGCGGGGGTTATGGCATATAACCCGGTCGTTTCGGTGGTTATTTGGCTACAGGCCGTTAACACATCGATTGTCACGCAAATAACGGAAAGGGGGGAATCAAGGGAATGCGCGCTACCCCATATATTCACTGCGAGAAAGTTCATGTTGGGCGTGCCGTCGTGCGCACTGCCCGGCAATCCTGGCATCGTCCGCACCCGCCTCTGGGGCCGGGCAGACGTGTAAACCAAACTACATCGTATAAATCCTATGATTAAGATCAGAAAAGGGTTAGATCTGCCGATAGCCGGGGTTCCGGTTCAGGCGATCCAAGATGGCCCGAACATTCAGCATGTCGCCCTGCTTGGGGAAGAGTATGTCGGAATGCGTCCCTCCATGCTGGTGCAGGAAGGCGAGACCGTTAAGAAAGGCCAGGCGTTGTTCGAAGATAAGAAAAACCCCGGGGTTTTCTTCACGGCACCCGCCAGCGGCCGCATCGCCGCGATTAACCGCGGTGAGCGGCGCGTATTGCAATCGGTGGTGATTGCGCTGGAAAACGGCGGCGACGATCAGCTCGAGTTTGCGCACTACCCGCTGGGTGAACTGAGCCAGCTGCCGCGTGAACAGGTCGAAAGCGAACTGATCGCCAGTGGCCTGTGGACCGCGCTGCGCACCCGTCCGTTCAGCAAAACGCCGAGCCCCGGCAGCGAGCCGCGCGCCATTTTCGTCACCGCGATGGATACCCAGCCGTTGGCCGCCGACCCGCAGGTGATCATCGCCGAACAGCAGGCGGCGTTTAACGCCGGGCTGGTGGTGCTGGCGCGCCTGACGGCGGGCAAGGTACACGTATGCCACGCCGCCGGGGCCTCGGTTGGGCAGCAGAGCGGCTCGCAGATCGCCTACAGCGAATTTGCCGGCCCGCATCCCGCCGGGCTGGCGGGCACCCACATTCATTTCCTTGAACCGGTCAGCCTGAAGAAAATCGTTTGGCACATCGGTTACCAGGATGTCATCGCCATCGGCACGCTGTTCACCACCGGCAAGCTTGATACCCGTCGTGTGGTGGCGCTGGCCGGGCCGCAGGTGGCGCAGCCGGCGCTGCTGCGCACCCGCCTGGGGGCCAGCCTCGATGAGCTGACCGCCGGCCGCCTGAAAGGCGGCGAGAATCGGGTGATCTCCGGTTCGGTGCTGAACGGCATGCACGCCGCCGGGCCGAACGCCTGGCTCGGCCGCTTCCACTCGCAGGTGTCGGTGTTGGAGGAAGGGCGCGACAAAGAGCTGTTCGGTTGGATCGTGCCGTCGCCGAACAAGTTCTCCATTACCCGCACCACGCTGGGCCACTTCCTGAAGAACAAACTGTTCGCCTTCTCAACCACCACTAACGGCGGCGAGCGCGCCATGGTGCCGATCGGCAACTACGAGCGGGTGATGCCGCTGGATATTTTGCCGACGCTGCTGCTGCGCGATCTGCTGGCGGGCGACAGCGATAGCGCGCAGGCGCTGGGCTGTCTGGAGCTGGACGAGGAAGATCTGGCGCTGTGCACCTTCGTTTGCCCCGGCAAGTATGAGTACGCGCCGGTGCTGCGCGAGGTGCTGACCAAGATTGAGCAGGAAGGATAACCGATGGGCCTGAAGAATTATTTCGAGAAGATAGAGCATCACTTCACGCCGGGCGGCAAACTGGAAAAGTGGTACCCGCTGTATGAAGCGACCACCACGGTGTTTTACACCCCCGGCACGGTGACGCGCGGCGCTTCGCACGTGCGCGACGCCATCGATTTGAAACGCATGATGATCCTGGTGTGGCTGGCGGTGTTCCCGGCGATGTTCTGGGGCATGTACAATGTCGGCCAGCAGGCAATCCCGGCGCTGCACCATCTGTACAGCGGCGACGCGCTGCAACAGGTGCTGGCGGGCGACTGGCATTATCGCCTGGCGCAGTGGCTCGGCGCCTCGCTGGCGGCCGACGCCGGCTGGGTCAGCAAGATGGTGCTGGGCGCCTGTTACTTCCTGCCAATCTACGCCGTGGTGTTCGTCGTCGGCGGCTTCTGGGAAGTGCTGTTCGCTATTATCCGCAAGCATGAGGTCAACGAAGGCTTCTTCGTCACCTCTATCCTGTTCGCGCTGATCGTGCCGCCGACCCTGCCGCTGTGGCAGGCCGCGTTGGGCATCACCTTCGGCGTGGTGGTGGCCAAAGAGATCTTCGGCGGCACCGGGCGCAACTTCCTCAACCCGGCGCTGGCCGGCCGTGCCTTCCTGTTCTTCGCCTATCCGGCGCAGATCTCCGGCGATTTGGTGTGGACCTCCGCGGACGGTTTCTCCGGCGCGACGCCGCTGGCGCAGTGGAGCGCGGGCGGGGCGCACAGCCTGAGCAACGTGGCCACCGGCCAGTCCATCAGCTGGCTGGACGCTTTCCTCGGCAACATTCCCGGCTCGATCGGTGAGGTGTCCACGCTGATGATCCTGATCGGCGGGGCTATTATCCTGTTCGGCCGCGTGGCCTCCTGGCGCATCGTGGCCGGCGTAATGCTCGGCATGGTGGCTTCCGCCATGCTGTTCAACGCCATCGGTTCGGACACCAACCCGATGTTCGCCATGCCGTGGTACTGGCATCTGGTGCTGGGCGGCTTCGCTTTCGGCATGATCTTTATGGCGACCGACCCGGTTTCCGCCTCCTTCACCAATAAGGGGAAATGGTGGTACGGCATTCTGATCGGCGTGATGTGCGTGCTGATTAGGGTAGTCAACCCCGCCTATCCGGAAGGCATGATGCTGGCGATCCTGTTCGCCAACCTGTTCGCGCCGCTGTTCGATTACCTGGTGGTGCAGGCCAACATCAAGCGGAGAAAAGCCCGTGGCGAATGAAGCGAAAAACGACGGCATCGGTAAAACGCTGCTGGTAGTGCTGCTGCTGTGTCTGGTGTGTTCAGTGGTGGTGGCGGGCTCCGCCGTCGGCCTGAAGTCCAAACAGCAGGAGCAAAAGCTGCTCGATAAGCAGCGCAATATTCTCGACGTAGCCGGCCTGTTGCAGCCGAAAATGGAGAGCGAGCAGGTCAAGCGCCTGTACAGCGAGCGCATCGAACCGCGCCTGGTGGATCTGAACAGCGGCGAGTTTGTCGCCGACAAGGCGGCATTCGATCTGGGCGCCGCGCTGCGCGACGACGCCAAAAGCGTGGCGCTGGCGGCGGGCGACGATCCGGCCGGCATCAAGCGCCGCAGCAATCAGGCGGAAATCTACCTGGTGCGTGATGAAAGTGGCCAGGTGAACAAGATTGTGCTGCCGGTATACGGCACCGGTCTGTGGTCGATGATGTACGCCTTCGTGGCGCTGGATAATGACGGCAACACGGTCAAGGGCATCACCTACTACGACCAGGGGGAAACCCCGGGGCTGGGCGGTGAGGTCGAGAACCCGTCCTGGCGCCAGCAGTGGGTCGGCAAGCAGCTGTTCGACGACAACGGCCAGCCGGCGATCCGCGTGGTGAAAGGCGGGGCGCGTCAGGGGGACGTACATGGGGTGGACGGTCTGTCCGGCGCCACGCTGACCTCCAACGGCGTACAGCATACGTTTGATTTCTGGTTGGGCGAGCACGGCTTCGGCCCGTTCCTGAAAAAAGTTCGTGAAGGAGCGCTGAAAAATGGCTGATTCCAAAGAGATAAAGCGGGTCCTGCTGGGGCCGCTGTTCGACAATAACCCGATCGCCCTGCAGGTGCTGGGCGTCTGTTCGGCGCTGGCGGTGACCACCAAGCTGGAGACGGCGGTGGTGATGACCATTGCGGTGACGCTGGTGACCGCGTTCTCCAGCTTCTTCATCTCGCTGATCCGTCACCATATTCCCAACAGCGTGCGCATCATCGTGCAGATGGCGATCATCGCCTCGCTGGTGATCGTGGTCGATCAGCTGCTGCGCGCCTATGCGTTCGAGATCTCCAAGCAGCTGTCGGTGTTCGTCGGCCTTATCATCACCAACTGTATCGTGATGGGGCGCGCCGAGGCTTACGCCATGAAGTCGCCGCCGATCGAGAGCTTTATGGACGGCATCGGCAACGGGCTGGGCTACGGGGTGATCCTGGTGCTGGTCGGTTTCCTGCGCGAGCTGATTGGCTCCGGCAAGCTGTTCGGCGTCCCGGTGCTGGAAACGGTGCAGAACGGCGGCTGGTATCAGCCGAACGGCCTGTTCCTGCTGGCGCCGAGCGCGTTCTTCATCATCGGCCTGCTGATCTGGGTGCTGCGCACCCTGAAGCCGGCGCAGATCGAAAAGGAGTAAAGGCCGATGGAACACTATATCAGCCTGTTTGTGCGCGCGGTGTTCGTCGAGAACATGGCGCTGGCGTTCTTCCTCGGGATGTGTACCTTCCTGGCGGTGTCGAAGAAGGTCTCGACCGCCTTTGGCCTGGGCATCGCGGTGACCATCGTGCTCGGCATTTCGGTGCCGGTGAACAACCTGGTCTACAACCTGATCCTGCGCGACGGCGCGCTGGTGGAAGGCGTCGATCTGAGCTTCCTCAACTTCATCACCTTCATCGGCGTGATCGCGGCGCTGGTGCAGATTTTGGAGATGATCCTCGATCGCTTCTTCCCGTCGCTGTATAACGCGCTCGGCATCTTCCTGCCGCTCATCACCGTGAACTGCGCCATCTTCGGCGGCGTGTCCTTCATGGTGCAGCGCGATTACAACTTCGCCGAATCGGTGGTGTACGGCATCGGCTCCGGCACTGGCTGGATGCTGGCGATCGTCGCCATGGCGGGGATCCGCGAAAAACTCAAGTATGCCAACGTGCCGGCAGGGCTGCGCGGCCTGGGCATTACCTTTATCACCACCGGACTGATGGCGCTGGGCTTCATGTCCTTCTCCGGTGTTCAGTTGTAAAGGCGGGAAGAATTTATGGAAATTATTTTAGGCGTAGCGATGTTCACCGCCATCGTGATGGTGCTGGTGTTGCTGATCCTGTTCGCCAAATCGAAGCTGGTGAATACCGGCGACATCGCGGTGGAAATCAACGGCGATCTGGATAAGAGCTTCCATGCGCCGGCGGGCGACAAGCTGCTCAACGTGCTCTCCAGCCAGGGGATCTTCGTCTCCTCGGCCTGCGGCGGCGGCGGCTCCTGCGGCCAGTGCCGGGTGGTGATCAAAGAGGGCGGCGGCGATATCCTGCCGACCGAGCTCTCGCACATCAACAAGCGCGAAGCGAAAGAGGGTTGCCGCCTGGCGTGCCAGGTGAACGTGAAGCAGAACCTGAAGATCGAGCTGCCGGAAGAGATCTTCGGCGTGAAGAAATGGGAATGCGAGGTTATCTCCAACGATAACAAAGCCACCTTTATCAAAGAGTTGAAGCTGAAGATCCCCGATGGCGAAGACGTGCCGTTCCGCGCGGGCGGTTTCATCCAGATCGAAGCGCCGGCGCATGACATCAGCTACGCCGACTTCGACGTGCCGCAGGAGTATCGCGGCGACTGGGACAAGTTCAACCTGTTCCGCTACCGCTCGACGGTGAACGACACCACGGTGCGCGCCTACTCGATGGCCAACTACCCGGAAGAAAAGGGCATCATCATGCTCAACGTGCGTATCGCCACGCCGCCGCCGAACAATCCGGACGTGCCGCCGGGGATCATGTCTTCCTATATCTGGTCGCTGAAGCCGGGCGACAAGGTGACCATCTCCGGGCCGTTCGGCGAGTTCTTCGCCAAGGACACCGACGCCGAAATGATCTTTATCGGCGGCGGCGCAGGCATGGCGCCGATGCGCTCGCACATCTTCGATCAGCTCAAGCGTCTGAACTCGAAGCGCAAGATCACTTTCTGGTACGGCGCGCGTTCGCTGCGCGAGATGTTCTATGAAGACGACTTCAACCAGCTGCAGGCGGAGAATGAAAACTTCACCTGGCACGTGGCGCTGTCGGATCCGCAGCCGGAAGATAACTGGACCGGCTACACCGGTTTTATCCATAATGTTCTGCTGGAGAACTACCTGAAGAACCACCCGGCGCCGGAAGACTGCGAGTTTTACATGTGCGGGCCGCCGATGATGAACGCCGCGGTGATCAAGATGCTCAAAGATCTGGGCGTCGAAGACGAAAACATCATGCTGGATGACTTTGGTGGCTAAATTGCGCGCATTGGCGACGAAGAACTGGCTGGCGGGCGTGGCGCTGAGCGCGACCCTGCTGCTGACCGGCTGCGGGCCGGAACAGGTGGACCTGACGGGTAAAACCATGGGCACCTCGTATTCGATCCGTTACGTGACCGGCGACGATACGCCGTCGGCGCGCGAGATGCAGGCGGAGATCGACAAACGGCTGGAGCAGGTGAACGATCAGATGTCCACCTACCGGCCGGATTCCGAGCTGAGCCGCTTCAACGCCAGCCGCGACATTGACCGGCCGTTCCCGGTTTCGCCGGCCACCGCCGAAGTGGTGCGCGAAGCGCTGCGCATCAACCGCGTCACCGATGGTGCGCTGGACGTGACCGTCGGGCCGCTGGTCAACCTGTGGGGCTTCGGCCCGGAAGGGCGGCCGGACAACGTGCCGAGTGAGGCGGAGCTGGCGCATCGTCGCGCCTGGACCGGCGCCGACAAACTGTCGGTGCAGGGCAGCGCGCTGGTGAAAAGCATCCCTGAGCTGTACGTCGATCTGTCGTCGATCGCCAAAGGGTATGGCGTGGACGTGGTGGCGGAATATCTGCAGTCCCGGCATGTGAAGAACTACATGGTGGATATCGGCGGCGAGGTGCGCACGCGCGGGCATAACGGCGAACAAAAGCCGTGGCGCATCGCCATCGAGCGCCCGACCGCCGGTACGCAGCAGCAGGCGCAGCTGGTGATCCAGCCGGGAGAGATGTCGATTGCCACCTCGGGTGACTATCGCAACTACTTCGAGCAAGACGGGGTGCGCTATTCGCACACCATCGATCCGGTCACCGGGCGCCCGATCCATCATCGGCTGGTGTCGATCACCGTGCTGAGCCCGACCTGCATGACCGCCGACGGCCTGTCCACCGGCCTGAACGTGATGGGGCCGGAGCGCGGCATGGCGCTGGCCAACCTGCTCGGCATCCCGGTGTTCATGATCGTGAAAACCGCCGACGGGTTTGAGGAGCGTTATTCGGACGCGTTCAAACCCTATCTGAAAAAGCGTTCGTGAGGTTGCTATGTTGACGGTATTCGCCGCTACCTTCGTGTTGTTCCTGCTGATCGTCGGCGGCATGTCGCTGGGCTATGTGTTCAAACGCAAAAGCCTGCAGGGCAGCTGCGGCGGCATCACCGCGCTGGGCATGGAGAAAGTCTGCGACTGCCCGGAGCCGTGCGATGCGCGCAAAAAGCGCGAAGCCAAAGCGGCGCAGCGGCGCGAGCAGTTGGAAAAACACCGCATTCTGTAGCTGTCGCGAAAACCCGGCCTTGGCCGGGTTTTTTATTTCGCCTTGCGGAAAGGCGTATGAAAGTCTGGTTGGGTGCGATTAACAATGGCGTGAATTTTCAGGGCGTAACGGATAAAACGATCGCCAGAAAATACGAATATGCGCTTCCTCAGTTTCTTAAGCAGAGGTAACAGGATGAACCGCATTATTTTGGCTGGAACGCTAACTTTGTTGCTCGTCGGCTGCATGCACATGAACGATCCGAGGCCAAAAAACTACGCGGCCAACGTCACTGTCGTTGATAACCACGTTTGCGTGCGGGTTCAACCTGAAGGGGACGAGCGCTTGGCCGGCGTCATTATCGAAGAAATCGGCAACGCCAATGCTATCTTCGGCAAGCACTTCGCGGATAACGAGATGCCTGCGGTCACCGCGGCTACGTGCATTCCCGACGATAACTATAAATTCGAAGGCGGGAAGTCTTACGGGATATCGGTGACGCTGTTGTCGCGGGATAAACGAAGTAAAGGTCTTGAGCCTGCCGCCCGGCTATTCGGTGCTGGGTTTAGTGTTCGCTATGAAAATAGCACCATCCAGGTGGTTCCTGCTCGCTAACGGATATTGAAAACCATACGGGCATAAGGCGGGATGACGAACCGCCTTATGCCGTAACCGGTGATTTATTTCGCCTTGCGGAAACTTTTCGCCTCGGCCGGCGAGTTGACCATCACGCCGTCGGCGCCCAGTGCCAGCGCCTGCTGATACGCCTGCGGCGTGTTGACGCCGAACAGAATGATGTGCGCCGGGCCCTGCGAGCGGAAACAATCCATCGACTCTTTATCCCAGGTCAGAAACGCCTTCGACCGCCCTTCGCCGAGGGTGTACTTCTCCACCACTTCCACCTCGCGCTTCAGCTCCAGCCCGTACCAGCGCGGCTGCCGGTTGTCCGGTTTGACATCGCACTGGTGCGCCATGGTGACGTTGGCCAGCAGCGTGCGGGTTTCGTCGCGGCTTTCGAAGCGCGGGATGGCCGGCGGCAGCGCCTGCAGGTATTTGGCGTCGGTAGAGTAGACGCGGGTGCGATTCAGGCTGTCGGTGCTTTCCAGCGTCGCCAGCAGCGCCTGGCCAAACTGCGCCGGATCGGCGTCCGGGGATTTGATGTCCAGATAAAAGGTGACGTGCGGAAACGCTTTAAGCACGTCGTCGAGCCGCGGAATGCCGATGCCCTGGCCGCGGAACGGATGCGCATCGCCTTTGGCGAACGCCCAGCCGGCATCGGTCTCGGCCAACTGCGCGGCAGTATAGGCAGAAACCGGGCCCTGCCGGTTGGTCAGCGCCTTCAGATCCGAGGGGCGATACAGCACGATGACGCCGTCTTTGGATGCTTGCAGGGTGATCCAAACGGCGTCGGCGCCGTTTTTCAGCGCGGTTTCGATGGCGATGCGGGTGTTCTCCGGCGCATCGGCGGTGCCGCCGCGATGGGCGACGATCGCCGGCGCGTGACCGGCGGCGGCGCTGGCCGCCAGCGCGCTCAGCGACAGTGCGGAAGCCAGCAGCCAATGAGAAAATCTGATCATGTAGAGTACCTTGTCGTTATCGTTGTGGTGAGCCGCACGGGATGGCGGAAATCATACTATTGAAAAATTAAGCTTTTTTAACAACGCGGAAATATCTGGCGGAAACGGCGCTTTCATCGAAGCCTGCGGCCTTGAGCTTTCGGTATCTGACTGTATACTTATACAGTGTTGCTGGAGGGTGCGATGCGTAAAATCATTCATGTCGATATGGACTGCTTCTTCGCGGCGGTGGAAATGCGCGACGATCCCAGCCTGCGCGATATCCCGCTGGCGATTGGCGGCAGCGCCGATCGGCGCGGGGTGATCAGCACCGCCAACTACCCGGCGCGGCGCTACGGCGTGCATAGCGCCATGTCCACGGCGATGGCGCTCAAGCTATGTCCGCATCTCACCCTGCTGCCGGGGCGCATGGCGGCCTACAAAGAGGCTTCGCAACACATCCGTGAAATCTTCGCCCGCTACACCCCGTTGATCGAGCCGCTGTCGCTCGATGAAGCCTATCTCGACGTGACCGACAGCCCGCAATGCAACGGTTCGGCGACGCTGATCGCTCAGGAGATCCGTCAGGCGATCGCCGACGAGCTGAACCTCACCGCGTCGGCCGGCATCGCGCCAATCAAGTTTCTCGCTAAAATCGCCTCCGAGATGAACAAGCCGAACGGGCAATACGTGATCACGCCGGCGCAGGTACCGGCGTTTTTGCAGCAGCTGCCGCTCAGCAAGATCCCCGGCGTCGGCAAGGTGACCGCCAAGCGGCTGGAAGAGGTGGGGCTCATCACCTGCGCCGACGTGCAGCAATACGATTTGGCGCAGTTGCTCAAGCGTTTCGGCAAGTTCGGCCGGGTGCTGTGGGAGCGCTGTCAGGGCATCGATCGGCGCGAAATCTCGGCGGAGCGGCTGCGTAAATCGGTGGGGGTGGAGCGCACGCTGGCGGAAGACATTCACGATTGGGAAGACTGCGAAACGCTGATTATCGACAAACTCTACCCCGAGCTGGAGATGCGGCTGCGCAAGGTGAAGCCGGATCTGCACATCGCCCGGCAGGGCGTGAAGCTGAAGTTTCAGGATTTTCAGCAAACCACCCAGGAGCACGTGTTCCCGGTGCTGAACCGGCAGGATTTGCTGGCGGTGGCGCGGCAGGCGTGGCGCGAGCGGCGCGAAGGGCGCGGCGTGCGGCTGGTGGGGCTGCATGTGACGCTGCTCGATCCGCAGCTGGAGCGGCAGCTGGCGCTGCCTTGGGAATAAAAAAGCCGGCGAGTCGCCGGCTTTTTGCGTTCAGCGCGCAGCTTACGCGCGCTCAGGGATCGCTTTCAGCAACGAGGTCAGCAGCTGCCAGTACAGACCGACGCTTTCGATATGCACCTGCTCATCCGGCGAGTGCGGGCCGGTGATGGTTGGCCCGATCGATACCATGTCCATGTTTGGATACGGCTTTTTGAACAGGCCGCATTCCAGGCCGGCGTGGATCACCATGATGTTCGGCGTCTTGTTGAACAGATCCTGATACAGCTCGCGCACCAGGTGCATCACCGGCGAGTCGGCGTCCGGCTGCCAGCCCGGGTAGCCGCCCTTCGGCGCCACCTTGGCGCCGGCCAGCTGGCCCAGCGCGGTCAGCATCTCGACCACGTAATCTTTGCCGCTGTCGATCAGGGAGCGGATCAGGCAGATGATTTCCGCTTCATTTTCGCTGGTGGTGACCACGCCGACGTTCAGCGAGGTTTCCACTACGCCTTTGACCGCGTCGCTCATGCGGATCACGCCGTTCGGCGTGCCGTTCAGCAGCGCCAGGAAGCGTTGCTGGCTGTCGGCGCTCAGCGCCTGCGAAGCGCTGGTGGTCGGCTCCAGCAGCACGGTGATGTTCTTCTCTTTGGCGGAAAGTTCGTTCTGCAGCACCGCCAGGAACTCCTGGCTCAGCGCTTTCAGCGCGTCAGCCTTGTCCGCCGGCACCGCTACCACCGCGGAGGCTTCACGCGGGATGGCGTTGCGCAGGGTACCGCCGTTCAGATCCAGCACGCGCAGGTTCAGCGCCGCCGCATGAGCGAACAGGAAACGCGCCAGCAGTTTGTTGGCGTTGCCCAGCCCGACGTGGATCTCGGCGCCGGAATGGCCGCCTTTCAACCCCTTGAGAGTCAACTTCAGGGTTTGGTAGCCGGCCGGCACCGCTTCGCGTTGCAGCGGCAGGGTGGTAATGAAGTCGATACCGCCGGCGCAACCCATATAGATTTCGCCTTCCTCTTCGGAGTCGGTATTGATCAGGATGTCCGCCTGCAGCCAGTTCGGCTGCAGCCCGAAGGCGCCGTCCATGCCGGCTTCTTCGGTCATGGTCAGCAGCACTTCCAGCGGGCCGTGTTCAACGCTGTCGTCGGCCAGCACCGCCAGGGCGGAGGCCATGCCGATGCCGTTGTCGGCGCCCAGCGTGGTGCCGCGCGCTTTCACCCACTCGCCGGCGATATAAGGCTGGATCGGATCCTTGGCGAAGTCGTGCACGGTGTCGTTATTCTTTTGCGGCACCATGTCCAGGTGCGCCTGCAGCGCGACCGGCTTGCGGTTTTCCATGCCTTTGGTGGCCGGCTTGCGCAGCAGGATATTGCCGACCCGATCGCGCTCGGCGTGCAGGTTCTTCTCTTTGGCCCAGGTGAGGATGTGCTGCGCCAGCGCTTCTTCATGATAAGAAGGGTGCGGGATAGAACAGATCTTGGCGAAAATATCCCACAGCGGCTGTGGCGAAAGCTGAGACAATTCAGACACTATAAGTCTCCTGTGACGGCAGGCTCTGACAGGACGGGCGTGCCGCGCGGTTAAGGTGAGTGGGCATCTGTGCGTCGTGGCACGATCATCAGAGAATATCACTTTATTTCCGGCGGTGCGCGCCCTGTATTGTGCGGTTTAAGCGCTTGATCACACGGCTTCGCTGCGGGGACGTTCGTTTTTTCAGCATCAATCACCGGAAAGCCGTGCGGCGGAAATCGCGAGGTTTTCCTCGGTACAGCTGGAATTCAACGCGGCCAGTCTCTATAATCTCGCGCAACCTTTTTTCCCCTGAACTATAAAGTAAGCCGCTTCACCGCCGGCTGGGACACGATTCTATGAGCGAAAAATACGTTGTTACCTGGGATATGCTGCAAATACACGCACGCAAGCTGGCGCACCGCCTGCTGCCTGCCGACAAATGGACAGGCATCATTGCCGTAAGCCGCGGCGGCCTGGTGCCGGCGGGCCTGCTGGCGCGCGAACTGGGCATCCGCTATGTGGATACCGTCTGCATTTCCAGCTATGACCATGACAACCAACGCGAAATGAAAGTGCTCAAGCGCGCCGAAGGCGACGGTGAAGGCTTCATCGTGGTGGACGATCTGGTGGATACCGGCGGCACCGCAAAAGCGATCCGCGACATGTACCCGAAAGCGCATTTCGTCACCATCTTCGCCAAACCGGCGGGCCGCCCGCTGGTGGACGACTATGTGGTCGACATCCCGCAGGACACCTGGATCGAACAGCCGTGGGACATGGGCGTCAGCTTCGTTCCCCCTATCGGCGGTCGCTGAACCCAGGCAGTTCCAGCCCAACGCCCGGTTATGCCGGGCGTTTGCGTTATCTTGGTTTATCCCGCCAGAGTTAGGTACACTACCTCCAGTTAAGTAGGCCTTTTGCGGCCTATCGCCAGATTTACGGAGGCTGTTGTTACCATGGCACAGGCCAACCTTTCTGAAATTCTTTTCAAGCCTAAATTCAAACACCCTGAAACCTCGACGCTGGTGCTGCGCGCGCGCAACAAAGTGAGCGCCGCCATGCATTCCGCATTGGAAGGCGACACCACTGGCAGCTGGTATCGCATGCTGAACCCGCTGCTGTGGGCCTGGCGCGGCGTCAGCCCGATCGAAATCCACGAAGTGCTGGCGCGTATCGCCGCCTCGGACGCCGAGCGCAGCAATCCGCAGCGGCTGGATACCGTGGTGGGCTACCGCAACGGCAACTGGATCTACGAGTGGATCCATCAGGGTATGCAGTGGCAGCAGCGGGCGACGGAGCAGCAGGATCCGCTGGTCGGCGGCGAGTACTGGCTGAAGGCCGCGAGCCTGTACAGCATCGCCGGTTACCCGCACCTGAAGGGCGACGAGCTGGCTGAACAGGCGGAGATGCTCGCCAACCGCGCTTACGAAGAGGCGGCGCTGCTGTTGCCGTATCAGCTAAAAGAGCTGGCGTTTCACATCGAAGGCGGCGGCTGCGTCACCGGGTTCCTGCACATGCCGGAGAAGGGCGAAGCGCCGTTCCCGACGGTGCTGATGTGCGGCAGTCTCGACACGCTGCAAACCGACTATCACCGTCTGTTCCGCGACTACCTGGCGCCGCACGGCATCGCCATGCTGACGCTCGACATGCCGTCGATCGGCTCCTCCTGCAAGTGGAAGCTGACGCAGGACTCCAGCTACCTGCACCAGCAGGTGCTGATCCAGCTGGCCTCGGTGCCGTGGGTGGATCATCAGCGGGTGAGCGCCTTCGGCTTCCGTTTCGGCGCCAACGTGGCGGTGCGATTGGCCTATCAGGAGCCGCAGCGGCTGCGCGGCGTGGCCTGCCTGGGGCCGGTGGTGCATCGCCTGCTGTGCGACAGCAGCACCCAGTTGAACGTGCCGGACATGTATATGGACGTGCTGGCCAGCCGCATGGGCATGGCCAATGCCTCAGACAACGTGCTGAAAGTGGAGCTGAACAGCTACTCGCTGAAAATGCAGGGGTTGCTGGGGCGCCGTTGCCCGACGCCGATGATCTCCGGCTATTGGGAGCGCGATACGCTCAGCCCGAAAGAAGAGTCGCAGCTGATCGTCACCTCTTCGGTGAGCGGCAAGCTGATCGCCATCCCGCGCACCCCGGTTTACGATAGCTTCCACCGGGCGTTGCTGCAGATGTCCGGTTGGCTGAAGGATAAAATGCGTTAATTAGTTGCTAAATTTTAACAATTTGTTAAAAAGAGTGGTCTACATTGAGGAGGTGAGAGAATGACGTTACCGAGTGGTCACCCTAAAAGCCGACTAATGAAACGTTTTGCCAGCTTGGGGCCGTACCTGCGTGAAGGGCAATGTGAAAACGACCGGTTTTTCTTTGATTGTTTGGCCGTCTGCGTCAATGTAAAGCCCGCTCCGGAGAAGCGCGAGTTTTGGGGCTGGTGGATGGAGCTGCAGGCGGAAGAGGCGCGATTCACCTATTCGTACCAATTCGGCCTGTTCGACAAAGAAGGCGACTGGACGGCGCAAAACATTAAGGATGATGAAGTGAACGCCAAACTGGAAGACACCCTGCGCGATTTCCATCGCCGCCTGGGCGAACTGCTGGCGACCATGGAACTGGGGCTGGAACCCGCCGACGATTTCAAAGAAAAACTGATCAAACTCTCCGCCTGACCCCGTTTGACCACGTATTGTGCTGATTTCGCGTTGTGCCTGTTGGCATAACGCGTCTCTCCTGTTACAAAGACCTTTGCACTCTATCTTCTCATCATTACACACGGCAGAAATACTATGAACGGCAGCCAGACATTGGTTGTGAAATTGGGCACCAGCGTGTTGACCGGCGGATCGCTGCGTCTGAACCGCGCCCACATTGTCGAATTGGTGCGCCAGTGCGCGCAGCAACACGCCGCGGGCCACCGCATCGTCATCGTCACCTCCGGCGCCATCGCCGCCGGGCGCGAACACCTGGGCTACCCCGAGCTGCCCGCCACCATCGCCTCCAAGCAGCTGCTGGCGGCGGTGGGGCAGAGCCGGCTGATCCAGCTGTGGGAACAGCTGTTCTCCATTTACGGCATCCACGTCGGGCAGATGCTGCTGACGCGCGCCGATCTGGAAGACCGCGAGCGCTTCCTCAACGCGCGCGACACCATGACGGCGCTGCTGGACAACCGCATCGTGCCGGTAATCAATGAGAACGACGCCGTCGCCACCGCCGAAATCAAAGTGGGCGACAACGATAACCTGTCGGCGCTGGCGGCCATTCTGGCCGGGGCCGATAAATTGCTGCTGCTGACCGATCAGCAGGGCCTCTACACCGCCGATCCGCGCAACAACCCGCAGGCCGAACTGATCCGTGAAGTGCACGGCATTGACGACGCGCTGCGCGCCATCGCCGGCGACAGCGTCTCCGGCCTGGGCACCGGCGGCATGGGCACCAAGCTGCAGGCGGCCGACGTGGCCTGCCGCGCCGGCATCGACGTGGTGATCGCCGCGGGCAGCAAGCCGGGCGTGGTGGCGGACGTGATCGAAGGCAAACCGGTGGGCACCCGTTTCCACGCGCTGGAAACCCCGCTGGAAAACCGCAAGCGCTGGATCTTCGGCGCGCCGCCGGCCGGTGAGATCACCGTCGACGACGGCGCGGTGGAAGCGATGATGGCGCGCGGCAGCTCGCTGTTGCCGAAGGGCATCCGCGAAGTGAAGGGCGACTTCTCGCGCGGCGAAGTGATCCGCATCCGCAACCTGGCGGGGCGCGATCTGGCGCACGGCGTCAGCCGCTACAACAGCGACGCGATGCGCATGATCGCCGGGCACCACTCGCAGGAAATCAGCGAGATCCTCGGTTATGAATACGGTCCGGTGGCAGTGCACCGCGACGATATGATTGTCAGTTAAGGAGTGAGCATGCTGGAGCAGATGGGGAAGGCCGCCAAGCAGGCCTCCTGGCAGCTGGCGGTGCTGAGCACGGCGAAGAAGAATCAGGTGCTGTCGGTGATGGCCGACAGGCTGGAAGCCAACAGCGAAGCGATCCTGCTGGCGAACGAACAAGACATGGCGCAAGCGCGCGCTACCGGCATGAGCGAAGCGCTGCTCGATCGCCTGCTGTTGACCCCGGCGCGTCTGGCGGCGATCGCTAACGACGTGCGCCAGGTGTGCCGCCTGAACGACCCGGTCGGCCACGTGCTGGACGGCAACCTGCTGGACAGCGGGCTGAAACTGGAGCGCCGCCGGGTGCCGCTCGGCGTGATCGGCGTGATTTACGAGGCGCGGCCGAACGTCACCATCGACGTCGCCAGCCTGTGCCTGAAAACCGGCAACGCGGTGATCCTGCGCGGCGGTAAAGAGACGCATAACACCAACCAGGCAACGGTGAAAGTGATCCAGCAGGCGCTGGAACAGTGCGGCCTGCCGGCGGCGGCGGTACAGGCGATCGACAGCCCGGATCGCGCGCTGGTGAACGAACTGCTGCGCCTGGATCGCTATGTCGACATGCTGATCCCGCGCGGCGGCGCCGGCCTGCACAAGCTGTGCCGCGAGCAATCGACCATCCCGGTGATCACCGGCGGCATCGGCGTGTGCCACACCTATGTGGATGCCGACGTCGATTTCGACAAGGCGCTGACGGTGATTGAAAACGCCAAGATCCAGCGCCCGAGCGCCTGTAACTCGCTGGAGACGCTGCTGGTGAACCGCAGCATTGCCGCCGAGTTCCTGCCGGCGCTGAGCGCCAAAATGGCGGCGGCGGGTGTGACGCTGCACGCGGCGGAAAATGCGCTGCCGCTGCTGCAGGGCGGCCCGGCGACGGTGGTGCCGGTGAACGCGGAAGATTACGACGATGAATGGCTGTCGCTGGATCTGAACGTGCTGCTGGTGGACGATATCGATCAGGCCATCGACCACATCCGCACTCACGGCACCAACCACTCCGACGCGATCCTCACCCGCTCGCTGAGCAGCGCCGAGCACTTCGTGCGCGCGGTGGACTCCTCGGCGGTGTACGTCAACGCCAGCACCCGCTTCACCGACGGCGGCCAATTCGGCCTGGGCGCGGAAGTGGCGGTAAGCACCCAGAAACTGCACGCCCGCGGCCCGATGGGCCTGGACGCGCTGACCACCTACAAGTGGATCGGCTACGGCGACGATCTGGTGCGCAGCTAAGGCCGGATTGGGGACATAAAGACGTCAGGGCGCAGCGTGCTGCGCCCTGATTTTTTGGGAACGAAGGTGACACGGCAGTATGGTTGCTTGCAAAACAACCAAACGCCCCGGCGGCTATTGACTCATTTCGCGCGCAGGTCTACCTTGTTCAACGCACTTCCGGCTTGCCCCGCAGGTCCGGCTCGATGCCGATATAGCTCAGTTGGTAGAGCAGCGCATTCGTAATGCGAAGGTCGTAGGTTCGACTCCTATTATCGGCACCATCTCCTCTCCATACTCCATGTGCTGACCCTTTCGCCGGTTAAACAACCGTTTAATTAATCACTGTTATAATTACCCCTGTTGAGTCTTGATGGGTGAATGTTTTCTCTTCAAGCATTGCGATGCGGCGCTCTGCGGAGCGGCATCCGTTTTTGGACATGCCGGTGGTTCGGTGAGAAGTAAGGAGAAGTGCACTATGAGCAGAAAAGACAAGCTCGCGGCGGCCCTGCTGGCCATCTTCCTGGGTGGGCTGGGCATTCACAAGTTTTACTTAGGGATGAAGTGGTGGGGGCTGTTCTACCTGCTGTTCTGCTGGACAGGGATCCCGGCGATTGTCGGCTTTATCGAAGGCATTATTTATCTGTTCCAATCGGAAGAGAAGTTCAACCAGAAATACAATCCTGGTCTGATTTAAGGCTTTTCTGACGGCGCCTCCTGTTGCGGGAAGCGCCGTTTTTCATTCCGTTACTGTTTCTTCATCATCTTGCCGCGCATCTCTTTGCTCATCATTTTATTCGAGCTGGAGATCACGCAGTTATATTGCTTGCCTTGGTTAATGATCATAAAGGTGCTGACCGGATTTTTAAAATCCTTGTCGATAGTGAAATAAATATAGGCCTGCGGTAGTGCAGCCGGTTTAAAGGCACCGAAAGCATAGATATCCGCCAGGCCCAGCGCCGAGAGATCGACCGTCAGTTCCATGGGTTTCATGGAATCCGGCGATGGGAACATCGACTTGGCCGACATCATCATGGTGCTGCTGTTGATGGTGTAATCGGTTTTGACCTTCATGCCGATATATTTCGATTCCGGCATGGAAAGTTCTTTTTTACAGGTGGCGTCGTGCTGCGGCGCCGGGCTGCCGTTTTCCATCACGGCGTGCACATGTTCCAGCGTCACCGCCGCGCTGCCGGTGGTAGGCTGCGCATCGGCCGCATAAGCCGCGCCGCTGAAGGCGGCCACTGAGGTAAGGATAATGCCCGTAACGATTTTCATTGTCGCTCTCCGGAATACTAATAATGTTATTAATTGCGGTGTGTAGCCTATTGGCTTGATAAAACGCAAGGTTACCCATTCCGTGGAAATAAAACCCCCTCGGAATATTGCTATAAAATGGTTTTCCACCCTCGAGGTTAGCGGGGGGTTAACTTTGCTAAACGCCTTTCTCTTTTTTATTCAGCGTTTTTACCTGCATATAAATAGTATGTCTAAACATAGTCAATGTTTAGAGTATGTACAAATTATCGCGATTTTTTCCTCTTTACGCTTTCTGTTTTTAAATCGGGAAATAAATATTTATTGAGATACAAAGAGTTGTCTTTTTTACGTTGTGGTCACTCTGTGAAGCATTATTTATGTGATCTTCATAGTCACAGAAATAACGCTGAAATTATTATCTTTCTATTTAACGGCTAATTATTCATGGCATAGGCTTCAACCCTTTGCGTTTCCTGCGCTAGAATCAGGCGGTTTTCTCTTGGAAAAGGATATCGCCATGGCCGCCTGGGCCCTTTTGATCGTCGGTTGGGTGTTGATTTGGCAGGATCACTCGGTTTTCGGCGTGCTGTGCATCGCGTTGTTTGCCGTGCTGCAATGGGCGAAGTACGCCGCTAAAGGCGCGCAAGACCCCGAAGAGGCCGCAGAGTGGCGCAAGACCGACTGGCGCTCGCAGCCGATTGAGATGGCGCACGCCGGCGACAGCGATCGGCAGATTGGCGGCGTGGGGGAGCTGGGCATGGGCGGCCCCAGCTTTTGGACGCTGCTGCTGCGCGACGGGGCGATTGTGCATGGCGCCTGCGCCGCGCCGCAGGACGTGGACGGCGGCAAGCTGCGCCTGATCCCGACCCGTAGCCGCGAGGGAGAGGGGCTGACGGTGTACGAGCCTGCCGCCCGCGTGATGTACGCGCTGCCTGCGTTGACCGATCGCGAGCTGGGAGCCTTGGCCGGCGGTTCCGCTGAGGCGCTGGTGCGGCTGCGGGAGAAATGCCGGCAGGCGGAGGCTACGCCGTTGCACCTTGTACGCGGTCTCTGGGTGCCGCAGTGGGTAGCGGATCCGGCGGATCGGCTGGAGATCACGTTGCCCAACGGCCGCGTGCTGGCGGCGCGCTCGATGTTGCCGGCGGATCTGCGCCAGGCGGACGATCCTGCCGCGCTGCTGCACACGCCGCCTTATGAGCTGTTGCTGGATAACAGACCGACCAATCGCTTCGTGCGCGATCTCGAACGCGTGGCGGGATCCCCGTCGGGTGATGGTATGAGCGTCGGCGGCTGCCAGTTCCGCAGCGAGCATATCGTCGATGGCCTTTACCATCTGTACTTCGCCGGCGAGTGGTTCAGTCTGCTCTCTTACGCGCATAAACCGGCGGGCGGGCGCGGTTCGGACACCACCTTTTTCGTCGAGCGAGTCGAGCCGCAAGACGGCGGGGTGTTTGTGATTGAATGGGATGCCTACAGCGTGGGGCCCGATGGGCGTGAGCCGCGCGTGCCGGCCCCGCCGGTATTGGTTATCGCGGTGAGTTGGCAGGAAACGCCGCTGCAGCTGCCCACGACCAACAACCGCGTGACCGTGCGCTTGCCCAACGCCACGGCGTAAGGCTTAAGGCAACACCCTGACTTCGCCATTGTGCAAGGTCAGCACCGCGATCGGGCTGCCGGAGAAGCACTCCCTGAAGATCCAGTCGCTGGGCCGAAACGCCGCCGCAGGCAGCCCGGCCTGCCACTCCTCCCACTGCGGGGCCGGCTTATCCGGCGGTAAAGCGAAAGAAACCAGCCAACCGGCTTCGCAGTGTACCGTTTGGCCGTTTGGACGGGTGAAGGTATGCGCATCTGCCAGCTCCATCACCGGCGGTAAAACCTCGAAGGCGATGATCGGCACGCCGGCCACGCTCTGCGGCTGAGGAAAGCGCACGGCGGTCACGCCGTCCATTGTGATAGGGCTGTCTTCGGTGCCGGGCAGGCGTGGTTCCTGGCGGTTTACCCAACTTCCCTTCGGCAGCGTGATTTCACCGAACGGTTTTGCCTCGTCGAGCGTCAGGTAGCTGCGTTGATTCCAGCGTTTTTCCGCCCGCTCGCTCTTGAAATCCTGGATGGTGATGCCGATAAGCATCAGCACGCACGCCACCGGGTAGACCGCCAGCGCCGAGGCCAGCAGAAAACCGAACCAGGAGAGCGGTGGGCGCGGGCGGCCGCAGCGGGCGGCGGCGTAGCGCCAGCCCCCCCAGGCGAGCAGGATGCCGGTGGGCAGCAGCGCCAACAATAGCGCCACCAGCCCCGCGGCGCCGGCGCCATAACCTAATAGCATGGCAAGTTCCTCATGTTCACGGTGTGGTGGAGCGATAGCGAACGAAGTAGGGCAGCGCCGGGGCCTCCGCCTCATCGGCATAGTGGCTTTCCGGTTCGATCACGGTTTGGCGTGCGTCGTCGCGCCCATTGTAGCGGTACTCCAGCGGCTGTCGGTAGCGCACGTCGGATGAGCGCAGATCGAAAATCAGCGAAAGGCGCGCATCGCCGTTATCCGTTTGGGCGACCAGCTTATCGTTGCCCGCCCAGAGCTGATACAGCGATTTATCGCCGGTCTCCAGCAGCACCTTCAACTGCCCGTCGGATTGATAACGCAGAAGCTGATACAGCCCTCTGTCCAGCGTTTGTGCGATCAGGTAGATGCCGCCGTCCGGGGCCTGTGCGCTTTCCTCCACGCGCACCAGCAGCCAATGCAGTTCAATCACCTCGCCGGTTTTACCGTTAACGGCGATGTGTAACGCGCCGGATCCGAGCACCGGGTTCATCCAGAAATGCACGCGATCGCCAGCAACGGCGGTGAAGATCTCGGGTACGGATTTGCGCTTACCGGCGGCGTAAGCCGTCGGTGAGTCCTCCTCGCCGCGCTCAAAGCCCAGCAGTTGCCGCGCGTCCAGCAGCGCCGGCAGATCCAGCGTCTGCCGCCAATGGGCGCCGAAGTCCGGGCTGTAGAATACGCCTTCGGTGCTGATGAGATACAGCGCGCGTTTTCCCGGTTGCGCCACCAGTTTGCCGCCGACAAAGGAAGGCCGGTTGTCGTCGCCCTCCGGCCAGGGGATCAACGCCCCGATGGTGCCCCGTTGCACATCAACCAGCCTGCGGCCCTCTGAGAGAAAAAGCACGCACTCCTGCTCGCCGCAAACCGCATCGTGGATCAAGTCGTCGAGCTCCCCCAGCATCTGTAACCCTTTTGGGCCGGCAAACAGCACCTGGCTGAGGTAGTTGGCCGCCCAGCCGTAAAAGCTATGGTATGCGCGGTCTTCACTTCTTTTGCTGGTGAGCAGCAGGGCGCCGTCCTGCGCCGGGTAGCTGTGGATGAGATCGTAACGGGCTATCGTCGGCAATGCCTGGTCGCCCTGAGTCCATTGCCACTGCGCATAGCGTTGCTCAGGGGCGAGCAAATAGACGCCCAGCGCGCTGGCCAAAAACAGCGTCAGGATAATAAGGGGTCTTTTATAAAGCGCTAACGTCATCATTTCAGCTCCGTCACCTGAGCCTGCCGCCATAACCTGCGGCGCAGATTTCGCAGGTATTTAAACGTTTTAAACGTGCGGTGCTGGTCAAAAGAGTACAGGCGGCAGATCTGGGCGAAACCCTCGAACAACAGCGCCAGGCCGCTGACCATCAGCATCAGCAACAGAATAATCGGCGGCAATTCGCTGCCGAGACGCTTCAGGGTCCAGGCATCCAGATAATAACCCGCCGGGGTACCGGCGTTATCCACCACCGTTATGCCGAGCACAAAACACGACACGATTGCCCCAAAAATGAAGACAACGCGCGCACACAGGTTAAGGCCGGCTTCGGTGAAGTAGCGGCTGCCGCCGATAAGATAGGTTTGACGATCGCGGTGATTGATGATCCCACGCACCGTAGGCAACTCGGGGACGGTGTCGTTCTCGCAATACAGCACCTGCAGCGGATCGCCTTTAGCGATGAAAAGCGGATGTTGCCGACGAAATACCGGATGCAGTTTGGTATTGGAGACGTTGAGCGCGCGGGTCGTCAACGCGAAGTGCGTCTCCTTCTGGCGCCACGCATACGTATCCAAATACAGCACCTGCCGCCGGAGTTCATAGTGGCGGAGTTCGTAGCTCAGGGCGTTGACCGTCTCGATGTCGGAGGCTTCGACGCCCTCGGGGAGGGGGAGCTCGGTTTGTTGCGTTGCGGGCACTGGCGCGGCGTCTGCACTGACGGCCCGGTATTTGATGCCGGGGATTTTCAGGCTGAGTGAGCCGGGCGGCGTGACGTCTTGCCCCTGCAGCACGCGATCCAGCGCCCGGAGCAGGCGCCTGCGGCCGCGGTGCCCGATCAGCAGGAGCTCCGAGCCGATGAACAGCACCATGCCGATGCCGATAAGGCCGGCGATGATGGCGATAAAGAACAGGACGATGGTCAGCCAGGAATCTTCCCCGTCCATGATGAAAAAGGCCGCCGGGAAACCGCCGGCCAGCACCGCGCCCAGCAGCAGCAGGGCGAAGTATTTCAGCTTGTATTTCAGCGTTCTGTCAGGCTCCAGCCGGCCTTTCGTGCCGTGCAGCAGCCAGTGCAGCCAATAGCTGCCGTCCTGCAGGCGGTGGGCGCCGATCTTCACCCGATCGCCGGCGGCGAGCCTGGCCAGCAGATCTTCGCTGTCGCTGAAGTCGTCACGGTAAAAAAAGAACGTCTGGCCGGAGGCGATGATCCTCACCAGATTATCGGGCGCCGTCTGCTGGCAGGCGCATTGCTCGACGGTCACATTAAAAAATTGGGTTTGCATGTCATTCCCTGTCAGTGGGCGTTGCCCGAAAATTCATCCCTGGCGCTGGGTATTCAGCGTTTTTTCATCAGCGGCAGCATGCGCACCAGCGCATTGTCCTTGACGATATAGTGGTGGAACAGCGCGGCGGCGGTATGCAGGCCGATCAGCCAGTAGCCGAATGACGCCAGCGTTTTGTGCCAGCCGATAATCGTCCGCGCCTGCGGCCGATCGGCCACGTCGGCGAACGGCATCGACAGGCCGAACAGATACCACTCCTTGCCGCCCAGATAGCGCGAATACACCCCCAACACCGGCAGCGTCAGCAGCAGCAGGTAAATCAGGGTGTGCGTCAGGTGCGCCACGCCGGTTTGCCACTTCGGCGGTTTGGGCACGATGGTGGGCGAGGGGTGGCGCCAGCGCAGGAACAGGCGGACGATCATCAGCGCAAACACCGTTACGCCGCAGCTGAAGTGGGTGACAACCAGCGCGTACCAGGGGGCGCTGCCCGGTTCGGCATAGCCTCGCAGCTCAATGGTGACGCAGGTGATGACCAGCAGGATCGCCACCAGCCAGTGCAGGCGAATTTGCCACGGCATATAGGTGTTCTGCACCGGGTTACCTTTTGATGTTAAAGGGTCTGTGCGCCGATGGTAACGAAATGTTACATCGGAGGAAAGCGCGTGCGCGCAATTTAGGCAAAACGCCAGGTTCAACTCACTTATTAAGCTATTGGTTTAGTGGGATATGCGCCTGGCGATAGGGGGCATCGTAAGTTGTGAAGTTAATGCGCGGTAGGTTCAGAGGCTGGCAGCTTATTAAGTGATGAAGCTGGTAGCACCGCGGCTCTCGCCGCGGTGCCCGGGATCAGTTCAATTTGGCCTTGGCGAAATCGCTGCCGTTTACGTCCACCACGTAGCCGCTCAGGTTGCTGCGGGTAGCGTAGAACACTTTGCCGGTGGCCAGCGGCAGCCAGGGCGCCTGTTTGGCGAAGATCACCTGCGCCTGTTGATACAGCCTGGCGCGCGCCTGCGGCTGGTTCTCCTGGATCGCCTGCTGGATCAGCCGGTCATAATCCTTATCGCACCAGCGCGCCACGTTGGCGCCGCTCTGTACCCCGGCGCAGCCGAGCAAGGTGGCGAAGTTGTCCGGATCGCCATTGTCCGACACCCAGCCGTACAGCGCGCTCTGCTGTTCGCCTTTGCGCAGCCCGGCCAGATACTGGCCCCACTCCCAGGTGACGATCTTGGCTTTCACGCCCACCTTCGCCCAGTCGCTTTGGATCATCTCGGCGATGCGCTTCGAATTCGGGTTGTAAGGGCGCTGCACCGGCATCGACCAGATGTCGGTTTCAAAGCCCTGCTCCAGCCCGGCCTGCTTCAGCAGCTCGCGCGCCTTCTGCGGATCGTAGGCGTACTCCGGCAGTTTGTCGTTGTAGCCCAGCATGCCCGGCGGCAGCAGCGAATTGGCCGGCGTGCCGCTGTCTTTGAACACCGCGGCGACGATCGCTTTCTTGTCCACTGCATAGCTCAGCGCCTGGCGCACCAGTAGGTTGTCGAACGGTTTTTTCTGGGTGTTGAATGCCAGATAGCCGACGTTCAGCCCGGTAATGTCGTGCAGCTGCAGGTTGCCGTCGGCCTTGATGGCGGCGAACTGTTCCGGCAGCGGCGCGGGGATGATCTGGCACTCATTGGTTTTCAGTTTGGCCAGCCGGGTTTGCGGATCCGGCGTGATCGAGAAGATCAGGTGCTTGCTGGCCACGTCGCCCTGCCAGTAGTGCGGGTTGGCGATGTAGCGGATCAGCGAATCCTGTTTGTACTGCTGCAGTGCAAACGGCCCGGTGCCGATCGGCCAGTTGTCGACGTATTCCGGCGTGCCCTTTTTCAGCATCGCGTCGGCGTATTCGGCGGACAGGATCGAGGCGAAATCCATCGCCCAGTCGGCGACGAAGGCGGCGTTGGGCTGGCTCAGCGTGAAGCGCACGTGATGCTCGTCCACCGCTTCCACCTTGGTGATCAGCTTATCCAGGCCCATGTCGGTGAAGTATTCATAGTTGCCGCCGGAGACCTTGTGATACGGGTTAGCGGGATCCTTCTGCCGCATGACGGTGAACACCACGTCTTCGGCGTTGAAGTCGCGCGTTGGGGTGAAGTATTTGTTGCTGTTGAATTTTACGCCCTGGCGCAGGGTGAAGGTGTAGGTCTTGCCGTCGGGGCTGACGCTCCACTCGGTGGCCAGCGACGGGGCGGGCGTTTTATCGCTTTCGCGCAGCGTCACCAAGCGGTTGTACAGCACCTGCGAGGTGGCGATAAAGGTTGGCCCGGAGCTGGAGAGTTGCGGGTTGAACGATTCCGGCGAGGCGACGGTGCAGTATACCAGCGTATCGGAAGCGGCCAGCGCGCCGCCCGCCGACAACAGGCCGCAGCCGGCCAGCACCAATCCGGCGATAGGGTGTTTTAAAAACGTCAAGGCAAGATCCTCAGGTGGAGTGGGCCGTTACCGGCGAATTGATCTAACTATAGATAACGGATGGCGAGACGGGGAACAAGCGTCTCGCCTGCGCATTCTGTGCGCCCCGCGTTGCTTGCCTTCACGGCGCAGATCTACACTGCTGGGCAAACAGTCATTCGCAAGGATTTCCCGATGAGCCACTTTCGTCCTGTCGCCCTCGAACACGCCAGCCGCCTGCTGAACCACGGCCCGACGGTATTGATCACCAGCCGCAGCCGCGACGGCGCCAAACGCAACGTGATGGCCGCCGCCTGGTCGATGCCGGTGGAGTTCAGCCCGCCGCGCATCGCCATCGTGGTGGACAAAGGGGCGCACAGCCGGCAAATGATCGAGGAGAGCGGCGCATTCGGTATTTGCGTGCCGGCGGCCATGTTCATCGACGCCACCTACGCGGTCGGCAGCGTGTCCGGGCTGGATGAAGACAAATTTTCCCGTTTCCATATCGCCGCGACGCCGAGTGCCGCGCTGCAGGTGCCGCTGATCGAACAGGGCTGCGTGGCGTGGTTGGAGTGTCGGCTGCTGCCGGAAAGCGGCGCGCAGGAAAAATACGACACCTGCTTCGGCGAGGTGTTGAGCGCGGCGGCAGACGAGCGGGTGTTCCAGCAAGGGCGCTGGAATTTCACCGCCGCCAATGCGGATCTGCACACCATTCATCATCTGGGGGCCGGCAACTTCGTGCGCAGCGGCGAGACGCTGCGGGCCAAACCGCTTTAATCGGCCTCGCGCCCGCGGTCGGCATCATAGCGCTCGCGGGCGGCGTCCAGCTCGGGGAAGTGGTATTCCGCCCACCTGTCCAGCGCCGTCAGCGTCTCGACCAGCGAACGGGCGACGGCGCTGAGGCGGTATTCCACATGCGCCTGATTCTTTTCACTTAAATCCAGACGCTCGAGCAGCCCGTTGCGTTCCAGCTGGCGCAGCGTTTGCGTCAGCACCTTCTGCGAAATGCCGTCGATGCGGCGCAGCAGCTCGCCGTTGCGCATCGGCCGCTGCGCCAGCGCGGGCAGGATCAGCATCACCCACTTGCCGGAAATCAGCGCCAGCGCATCGCGCGCGGAGCATTTGCTCGAATAGACGTCGCCGGGATAAGCCATTGGGGGTTACCTTCAGGTGCGTAATTGCCAAGGGTGCAATAAAGCCACAGCATAACAGCATCACCTTACAACGGGAGAAACAGGATGAACGTGCTGATTGTGCTGGCTCACCCCGAGCCGCATTCTTTCAATGCCCATCTGGCCGAACAGGCGCGGCAGGCCTGGCTGGCGCAGGGGCATTCGGTGAAGACGGTCGATTTGTATCAGGAAGGGTTTGACCCGCGCGAGGGCGCCGGCCACTACCCCAGCAGAAAGCAGGCGGACAGGTTCGATGCGATGCAGGAGCAGCGCCATCACTGGACGATCCAGGCGCTGCCGGCGGAGATCCGGCGGCATATCGAGCTGCTGCGCTGGGCGGATACGCTGGTGCTGCAGTTCCCTTTCTGGTGGTTCGGCGCGCCGGCCATCATCAAGGGCTGGATGGATCGGGTGTTCGTTTACGGCGGGATCTACGACAGCCGCCACCGCCATGAGAACGGCGAGATGCGCGGCAAGCGGGCGCTGCTGACCGTCACCGCCGGCGCTTCCGCACAGGCCTGCGCGCCGGACGGGCGCGACGGCGACATGCGGCTGATGCTGTGGCCGATCATGCATGCGTTGCACTATATCGGCTTTAACGTGCTGGAGCCGTTCTTGGTTTATGGCGTGCGCGGCGGGCTGGCGGGCGAGGAGCGGCAGGCGCAAAACGCCGCGTTGGCCCAGGTGGCGCAGGCGTATCGGGTTGGCTTAAGCGACCTTGCCGCCTGGCCGGCGGTGCCGTTCAACCGCAATGACGATTTTGACGCCGATCTGGCGCTAAAGCCCGGCGCGCCGGTCTACAGTCCGTTCGTGCGGCACCGCGATCCGGCTTAGAAGCCGGCCTTCAGCAGTTCCTCGCGCAAATCGTCGATAATCGCCGGTTCGATGTCGGGGAACTGCTGCTGAATATCGGCGATGGCTTCGGCCACGCTCGGGCCGGCGAAGGTGCCGGAGAAGGGCAGCAGCGGCAGATTCGCGTCGCTGTCCGGCAGTTCGCCGCGGATGGTGCCGGTGATCATGCCCGCTTTTTTTTCCGCCGTGAGGTCGTACTCCCCCACGTTTTTGTCGATCGGTTTCATTGGCCGCCTCGCTGTCGGTGAGTGTTTACCCTGTCTGTTAAAGCATAGTGTTTCAGGCAATGAATACCAATCAATGTATATAATATTAATATAAAACAATGTGATGCGCGTTTTGTCGTTTGACGTTCCCCGGGGGCCGGCGCTATGCTCTTGGCGCTAAAGGAACCTTCCTCACTGACAGGGACAGACGACATGAAAAGACTGAAAAGCGCGGCGCTGTTGTTGCCGCTGTTGGCGCTCAGCGCCTGCACCCATCACCTCAGCAGCGCCGAGCTGCATGCCAAACACTACGTTTATCAAACCCGCGACGACTTCGATCCGCAATTCCGCACCGATGTGAACGGCAGCATTAAAAACGCCGTGCCGATGTTCGAGCAGTTCTACCAGCAGGGGAAAAAGGATCGTGCGGCGGGCGTGGCGCGCAGCGAAGCGCAGAAAAAGGCCGATTACCTGGCCAGCCCGGAATTCCAGCAGAACATAGAACACAAAACCATTTTCATCAATCGCGCCTACAGCAGCGCCGACAATCCTAAACGCCGCCAGGTGCTGTCGCAGGAAGCGGTAGGCGCCTATTGGGACGGCTACGAAGGGCGCTGACTTAATCCCTCACAAATAGAAGGTAATAAAAACTGGTCTTCTGGCGGTTATTTGATTATAAAAACCGCCGCTAAGGACGATGTTCATAGATGAAACCAGGAGTGTTTATGTTGGCAAAAGTTAAGCGTTCGTTCGCCGCCGCCGTCGTATTGATGTTGGCGCTGCCCGCGGTTCAGGCCGCGGATTACCGTGTGGGCGAGCAATATACCCGGCTGGATAAGCCGGTAGCCGCCGCGCCGGCGGTGGTGGAGTTCTTCTCCTTCTACTGCGGCCCTTGCTATCAGTTCGCCGAAACCTACCGCGTAGGCGGCACCGTGGCGCAGGCGCTGCCCGCCGGTGAGAAAGTCACCAAATATCACGTCAGCCTGATGGGCAAACTGGGCAATGAACTGACCGAAGCCTGGGCGGTGGCGACGGTGCTGGGCGTGGAAGACAAGATTGAAGGGGCGATGTTCGACGCGGTGCAGAAACAGCGCGCCGTCAACGGCGCCGACGATATTCAGCGGGTGTTCACGGCGGCCGGCATCGATGCCGCTACCTATGAAAACGCGCGCCACAGCCTGCTGGTCAAAGGGTTGATCGCCAAGCAGAACGAAGCGGTGAAAGCGTTCGAGGTACGCGGCACCCCGTCGTTCTACGTGGCAGGCAAATACAAGATAGACAATGCCGGCATGGCCAGCACCAGCGTTGAAGGTTACGCCAAAGAGTACGCGGCGGTGGTGCGTTACCTGTTGGACAAACAGCCGTAAACCGGGCCGTCAGGGCCCGGTGTTAGCCGCCGAGCCTATTTTTCCGCAGGCAAATCCAGCGCCTGGCGCAGCTCGTCGCGCGCTTGCCGGTACTGCTGCAGGAAATCCTGCTGCTGTGAAAGCTGCTGGCTGATCACGCTGCCGGCGATGCGGCCCATCTCGATATCGGAAGGGTAGTGGATCCCCGCCACCACTCGGTTGTCACCGTATTGCCAGGCGCGCGTCATGATGGCGGCGCGCTTTTCCGGCACCATGTTGGCCAGGGTGATGCCCATCAGCGTACCCAGCGTGGTGTGGCCGGAAGGCCAGGAGCCGGAGCTGGAGCGCTTGACGATCGGCTCGATGCGGCTGTCCAGCATGTGCGGGCGCGGGCGCTTCCAGAAATCTTTCGCTGGATCCACCACCGCCGCTTCGGTGGCGACGATGCGATCGAAGAAGGCGCTCACGGCCGGCAACGCTTTGGCGTTGAACTTCGGCCCCATCACGTTGCTGTACACCCAGACGTTCTCTTCCGCATCCGCCTTGGCCTGGCTGGCCATTTCCGGCGTGCGTTTCTGCTGCATGTCGAGCACTTCCCGCAGTTCGCGCTGGGTCTGCGCCGAGTCGTTGGCCGGCGGCGGCGGGAGGATGTGGGTCAGATCCACCTGCTGCGCGGTGGTGAACGGTTGGGCTTCCTCTGCCGCCTGCGCATGGAATGTGGTCAGGGCGCTGGTGGTAAACAAACACAGCGCTAAAACGGATCTCTGCAACGATTTCATCGGGTCATGTCCAGGGTGTCAAAGTGAAAGGGGAGCAGTCAGTATCTTTGGTGAGGCCTGTGACGATGAGATGACGGTTTCGTGGCGGATTGATGACGAGCACCCGGTGAACTGTGATCGCGGCGCCAAATCCCCCGCTCGCCATTGATTGTGTGTTAACGGATTGTTATGGTGTTTTTCTGTTCAACAGCGCAGCACCGCTGCTGTTTGAAGGGAGAGATCATGACGGCATTGGCAACGCTCCGGGACGTCGGCTTCGAAGAGTGGCTAGGGAAAATCAACACCGCCTGCGGCCGATTCTGCGCGAAAACGCTGGGGCCGGGCTTCAGCGGGGCGATGCAGGAATTCCGCGCCCATGCGCTGCGCCTGAGCGTGGTCGACGTGTCTCAGGCCCGGCTGTACCGAACGCCGCGCGAGATCGCCCGCAGCGACGGCGCGCACTTTTTTACCGTCTTTCAACTGCGCGGCAGCGCGTTGATGGAGCAGGGCGATCGCCAGACGGTGCTCTCTCCCGGCGACATCACGCTGATCGACGCCTCACGGCCCAGCAGCTTCACCTTCCAGCGCGATTCGCGCCAAATTTCCCTGCTGTTGCCGCGCGGCTGCCTGCCGCTGCCGCCGCCTTGCGCCCAGCGTCTGGGGGCCGAGCTCAGCGCGGTGCGCCTTAGCCGCCAGCTGGTGCTGAGCAGCATGCAGGATCCTCAGCTCGCCGCGGCGGAAAGCGAGGCGGTGATGAATGCGCTGGCGGCGCTGCTGCGCCCGGCGTTGGCGTTTGAACAGGCGCGCCCGGAGGGGCAACAGCCGGTCTTCGACAAGGCGTTGGCGTTGATCGACAGGCATATTCAGTCGGCGCAGCTGCGCCCGGAATGGGTGGCGGCCGAGTTGGGGGTGTCGCTGCGCAGCCTGTATCGGCTGTTCGCCCGCCAGGGGCTGGTGGTGGCGCAGTACATCAGAAACCGCCGGCTGGATCTGTGCGCGCAGGCGCTGCGTAGCGCCGCCGGGCAAGAAAAGCTGGCCGGAATCGGCCTCGACTGGGGCTTCGCCGATCACAGCCATTTCTCGACCGCTTTCAAGCAGCGTTTCGGCATGTCGCCGAGCGAATACCGTCGGCAGTATCAGTAAGTCAGGGCGCGGGCCAGGCCCGCGCCGCTTCACTCAATAGCGGATGCAGACCGATTTCGACTCGGTGTAAGCGTCCAGCCAATCCGGGCCGAAATCACGGCCGCTACCCGATTGTTTGAACCCGCCGAACGGCATGTTCGGGTCGATCAACGTATGGGTGTTGACCCACACGGTGCCGGCCTGAATGCGCGGCGTCAGCGCCATCGCCTGCTGCAGGCTGGTGGTCCACAGGCTGGCGGTCAGCCCGAAGTCGGTGTCGTTGGCCTTGCTCAGCGCTTCTTCGGCGCTCGCCACCCGGATCAGGTTGACCACCGGGCCGAACACTTCCTCGCGCGTCAGGTTCAGCCTATCGTCCGGGTTGATCACCAGCGTCGGCGGAATGTAGAAGCCGTTGGCGTCCGGCCCGGCCGCGCCGCCGATAAGCTCGGCGTTTTTCGCCCGGGCGTCGTCCAGGTAGGCCGCCACCTTGTTGCGGTGCGCGAGCGACACCAGCGGGTTGATTTGCGCGCCGGTATCCATCCCCGGCCCGACCGACAGCGATTTCACCGCCTGTTCGAAACCGGCCACCAGCCGATCATAAATCGGCGCTTCAATATAAATTCGCGAGCTGGCGGCGCACACCTGCCCCTGGTTGAGGAAGCTACCGAGCATCAGGCCTTCGATCACCTGCTGCGGATCGGCATCTTTCAGCACGATGGCCGGGTTTTTGCCGCCCAGCTCCAGCGTCACGCGGGTCAGGCGATCCGCCGCCGCGCGCGCGATGCTTTTGCCCACCGGCGTGGAGCCGGTAAAGCTGACTTTGGCGATCAGCGGATGTTCGGTCAGCGCCTTGCCGCACACGGTGCCGCGGCCGGTGACCACGTTGAACGCGCCCGGCGGCACGCCGGCTTCGCTCGCCAGCTCGGCAATGCGCAGCAGGGTGAGCGGGGTGGTTTCCGACGGCTTGATGACGATGGAACAGCCCGCGGCCAGCGCCGGCATCACTTTCCACATGCCGATCATCAGCGGGAAGTTCCAGGGCACGATGCCGGCGACCACGCCGATTGGCTCTTTACGGGTATAAACCTGATATTTGGCGCCCGGCGGCATCGGAATAGAGACGTCCAGCGTTTGACCGGTGATTTTTGTCGCCAGCCCGGCGGTGTAGCGCATCCAGTTCAGGGTGCTGCCGACTTCGAAAGCGCGGGCGATGTTGATGGATTTGCCCTGCTCCAGGGTTTCCAACTGCGCCAGCTCCTCGGCGTGCTGCTCCACCAGATCGGCGAAGCGCAGCAGGATGCGTTCGCGCTCTACCGGCAGACGCTGCGCCCAGACGCTTTCGCTGAAGGCTTTGTGGGCGGACTGCACCGCCAGCGCGACGTCGTGTTCATTGGCGTCGGCGGTGGTGGCGATCTGCTGCCCATTGGCGGGGTTGTACACCGCCAGGCGGCCTTCCGCGGCGGACGCGCGCCACTGGCCGTCGATATACAGCCCATGCTGACGATCGAGAAAACGCGACACGCTATCCAGCACGGCTACGGTATTGTCAGACATACATCCTCCGATCAGGCTCATCAGGTTATCGTTAACCCTGAGAGTCTAGATCAGCGGTAAAGCGGCGGCTTTGCTCTGCCTGACATTCGATTTGTCCAGCGTGTCATTTTGCCGTGACGGAACAGTAAACCGTGGCCGGCGGGCGCCGGCCGGGAGGGATCACGAGCTCAGGGTCGCCAGACGGGTGGCGAAGCCGAGGAACAGCAGGCCGATCAGGCCGTTGCCGAGCTTCGCCAGGCCTTTCTTGTGATTGAAGAAGTGCGCCAGCATCGCGCCGGAGAAGATCAGCGTGCTCATGTAGATAAAGCTGACGGCTTCGAGGATCAGCGCCAGAATGGTGAACGACAGCCCGGTGTGCGCGTAGTTGAAGTCGATAAACTGCACGAAGAACGACACGTAAAACAGAATAGCCTTCGGGTTGGTCAGGCTCAGCGTCAGCGACTTGCGCAGAATGCTGTGGCCGCCCTCAATCTGCTGCTGTTGCGCCTGCGCTTTCTGCACGAAGGTGGCGTAGAGGATTTTTGCGCCGAGGAACAGCAGGTAAATCGCGCCGAGAAAACGTACCAGGGTAAACAGGAACGGCGTGGTGCGGATCAGCGACGCCACGCCGATATAGGCGCAGAAGATCAGGATCGCATCGCCGATAAACACGCCCAGCGCCGCGGTATAGCCGGCGCGCACGCCGCGCGATACGCCGGTTTTCAGCACGTACAGCGTATTCGGCCCCGGCAGAATGATGATGAAGACCACCCCGGCCAAATAGGTCCATAAATTCAGGACGCCAAAACTCTCTAACACAATAACCTCTCCATGCGCGCAACTAACAGGCAAAAATACTGGCCACACCCGTGGCCGGCCGCGATCCTAACGCCGTGCAACCGGGTTGGCAACGTAATAAACTTGATGTTGTTGGTTAAAAATTGTCGAAACATTGTTGAAAACGTCGGCGCTGAATTAAAAAGCAAGAGTCGGCGTGTTTCGCCAACGGCCCGTCACTATGCTGGTTAACATCGAAACCGCAGTGAGGAACGGATGATGAAAAACGTAATCGACAGCGCCGATCCGCGCTGGCTGGCGATCGTCAGCCGCGACAAGCACGCCGACGGCCGCTTTATTTACGCGGTGAAAACCACTGGCGTGTATTGCTCGCCTTCCTGCCCGTCACGCCAGCCGAATCGGCAAAACGTGGAGCTGTTTGACGACGCGGAGCAGGCGGAGGCGGCGGGTTATCGGCCCTGCAAACGCTGCCGGCAGGGGCTGACGCCGCTGACGGAACAGCATGCACGGCAGATAGCCGCGGCCTGCCGCTATATCGAACGGGCGGAAAAAGCGCCGTCGCTGCAGACGCTGGCGCGCCACGTCGGGTTGAGCCAATACCATTTCCACCGGCTGTTCAAAGCGATCACCGGCCTGACGCCGAAAGGCTATGCCGACGCGCAGCGCAGCCAACGGCTGCGCACCGGTCTTACGCAGCAGGAGACGGTGACCGACGCGATCTTCGACGCTGGTTATGGCGCCAACGGCCGTTTCTACCAGCAAGCCAACGCCGCGCTGGGCATGACGCCGAAGGCCTACCGGGCGGGTGGCAAAGGCATGCGCATCCATTTCGCCGTCGGGCGCTGTTCGCTGGGCGAGATCCTGGCGGCGCAGAGCGAGGTGGGCATCTGCGCCATTCTGCTGGGGGACGATGCGCAGCGGTTGGTGCAGGATCTGCAGGACAAATTTCCCAATGCCGAGCTGATCGGCGGCGATGCGCAGTATGAAGCGCTGATGGCGCAGGTGGTGGGGCTGATTGAAGCGCCTGAGAACGGGTTGGCGCTGCCGCTGGATATTCGCGGCACCGCGTTTCAGCAGCGGGTCTGGCAGGCGCTGCAGGCGATACCGGTCGGCGAAACCGTCAGCTATGCCGATATCGCCCGGCGCATCGGCGCGCCCAAAGCGGTGCGCGCGGTGGCCGGCGCCTGCGCCGCCAACGTGCTGGCGGTGGCGATCCCCTGTCACCGGGTGGTGCGCAACGACGGCTCCCTGTCCGGATACCGCTGGGGCGTCGAGCGCAAGCAAGCCTTGCTGGAAAAAGAGGCGCAGCGATGAGCGGCGCGCTGGCGGCCCGGCTGGCCGAATTGGACTGGACGGCGATCGAAAGTGAACTCGATGCGCAAGGTTGCGCGCGGCTGCCGGGCGTGCTCAGCCAAGGCCTGTGCCGCGAGCTGGCGGCGCTCTACCCGCACGACGAGCACTTCCGCTGCCGCTTCCGGTGGCCGAGGTGCGCAGCCTGATGTATGCACGGCTGGCGCCGGTGGCCAACCGCTGGAACGCCTTGTTGGGCCTGGCGGCGCGCTATCCCGCCGAACACGAGGCCTACCTGGCCGAATGCCATAGGGCCGGCCAACGGCGGCCGACGCCGCTGCTGTTGCGTTACGAAGCGGGGGATTACAACTGCCTGCATCAGGATCTGTACGGCGAGCGGGTGTTTCCGCTGCAGGTGGCGTTTTTACTTTCCGCCCCTGAACGGGACTTCACCGGCGGCGAATTTGTGCTGACCGAACAGCGGCCGCGGATGCAGAGCCGGCCGGAGGTGGTGCCGCTGCAGCAGGGCGACGCGGTGGCGTTCGCCGTGCATCATCGGCCGGTGGCAGGAGTGAAAGGTTACTATCGGGTCAATCTGCGCCACGGCGTCAGCCGGATACGCGCCGGCCAACGCCACACGCTGGGGGTGATCTTTCACGACGCGCTATAGCTTGCGCGCCAGCAGGGTGGCGAAGCGCAGCGAGATGCGGTTGCCGTTGGCGTCGGTCTTGTGTAGTTGGCCGATGTCTTCGTTGTACTTGAGGATCTCCCAGTCGCGATAATAATGCTTCAGCTCACCCGGGCTAAAGGTGAACGGGAACGGCAGCGGGCAGGGATAATCCTCGGTATCCATCGCCGCCACGATCAGGTTATGGCCGCCGCGCACGGTGCTGTCCTGCATGTTTTGCACGATATGCGGAATTTGCTGGCGCTCGAGGAACATCAACACCACGGTGGACAGGATGAAGTCGTATTCGCCGCTGAAGCGGTGGGTATTGAGATCCTGCACGCTGGCGCGCAGGCGGGTCAGCTGCTCGGCGTCGATGATCTGATTGAGGCGAGCTATCGACGGCGCGTGCTTGTCCCAGGCGGTGACGTCGAAACCTTTCAGATTGAGATAGAGCGAATTGCGGCCGCCGCCGCAGCCCAGATCCAGCGCCTTGCCCGGCGCGATGCGCGCCGCCGCCTCGATCACTTCGGAGTGGGTGCGCGTCAGTTCGTATTTCTTGTGGTAGTAATCTTCCGGCGTGCAGTAGAACGCCAGCCGGCAGGTCATGTCGTCCGAGAAGGAAACGATGCGATGCCACTGTTGCGGCGCGATAAACGGCGGCTGGCTTTCGGGGCTGAACTGCCAGGTCTCGGTGGTGGCGCCGTCTTCGGTCATCATGGCGAACGTCAGGCTGCCGCTCAGCACGGTGAGCTTCGCCCAAGTGCCGCTCTGGGTGTTGTGGCGCTGGCGGAAGGCTTCCGGCAGCGTATCGCTGTTCCATTCCGGCAGGGTTTTATAGCAAAGCAGCTGCTGCTCCATAGGGGGCTCCTCTGGCTGGGTGAGCAAAGTGATTTATATGATGTATATAAAATACATCTTTATGGGGCATTTGAACATAGCGGCTTGACGGAAAGGCGCGGCGATATCTTTATACTGGATTGTGCGCGGCGGCTGGGCTAATTTCAGTGCTGTTCATGTCATCACGTTCAGGGAAAAGATGCCGATACCTCGTTTATTCCACCCGATGCCCTTCCGTTTGATGAGCCTGGCCGCGCTGCTGGCGCTGGCGGGCTGTACCAGCAAAACCACCACCACGCCGCCGGCGGCGCGTCCCGCCGACGTCAAAGCCCGACTGATGACGCTGATCCCGGCCAACGCCGGCGATCGTCAGGGCTGGGCCACCGATATTACCGCCGCTTTCGCCGCGCAGGGCATCGAACCGAGCGATGAGAACCTGTGTTCGGTGCTGGCGGTGACCGAACAAGAGTCGACGTTCCAGGCTAACCCGCAGGTGCCGGGGCTGCCGAAGATCGCCTGGAAAGAGATCGACCGCCGCGCCGATCAGATGCACATCCCGAACTTTTTGGTGCATACCGCGTTGAAGATCTCGTCGTCGAACGGCCAGAGCTACAGCGAGCGTCTGGATAAGGTGCGCACGGAGAAGGATCTGAGCGATATCTTCGATGACATGATCGACCGCGTGCCGATGGGACAGAAGCTGTTCGGCCATTTGAACCCGGTACATACCGGCGGCCCGATGCAGGTGAGCATCGCCTTCGCCGAGGCGCACGCCAAAGGGTATCCTTATCCGGTCGACGGCTCGATGCGCCGCGAAGTTTTCAGCCGGCGCGGCGGTATGTACTTCGGCATTATGCATTTGCTGGGGTACCCGGCCGATTACAGTCGGCCGATTTACCGCTTTGCCGACTTCAACGCCGGCTGGTACGCCAGCCGCAACGCGGCGTTCCAAAACGCGGTCAGCCGGGCGAGCGCGATCCCACTGGCGCTGGACGGCGATCTGATCGACTTCAGCAGCGACAAGCCCGGCTCGACCGAGCTGGCGGTGCGTACGCTCGGCAAGCGCTTGAACATGAGCGACAGCGCCATTCGCCGGGCGCTTGAGAAAGGCGATACGGCTGACTTTGCCGATACCGACCTGTATAAGAAGGTCTTTGCGTTGGCGGGCGGCAAGCTGCCGCGTGAGATGCTGCCGGGTATTCAGCTGGAAAGCCCGAAAATCACCCGCAAGCTGACCACCGCCTGGTTCGCCAAGCGGGTGGACGAACGCCGCCAGCGCTGCATGGCGCGCGCCGGCGGGTAACGGCTGCGCCGTCAGAGCGAGTGAATAAAGTCGATCACGGCCTGCGCCACCGCCTGTGGCGCATCCTCCATCAGAAAATGCCCGGCCTGGGGAAACACCTGCAACCTGGCGCCGGGAATATCGCTTTGCAACCGATGAGCGTAGCTGAGCGGTTGCCACTCGTCGTCGGCTCCCCACAGGATCTGCACCGGCAGGTGCAGCGCTGGTAAGCGCTCGGAAAAATCGGCGGTATAACGGGCATCGTAGTGGGCGATCTGATGCCGGTAAAACGCCGGTTGGCCGATGACGCCGACGATCGGCGTCAGATAGTGGCGTAGCAGTTCGCCCTCCATCAGCGTTTTGTCGAACACCGCCATTTTCAGTTGCCGCGTCATCGCCTGTTCATGCTGTTCCGGCGCCATGACCGCATAGTGTTGATAATGATCGCGCATGTCGCGCCAGGACGGTGAAGGCCAGGAGTCGTAACTGCAGATGTCCGCGATGGTCAGCGAGCGAAAACGCGCGGCATGGCTGAAGGCCGCACGCAGCGACAGCGCGCCGCCGATGTCATGACCGAAGATATGCGCCGTTTCCAGCTCCCAGTCATCCAGCAATGCGAGCAGTAGTTCCGCCTGCGCGGCGATGGAGGTATCCGCCGTCAGCGGCCGCTCCGAGGCGCCGAACCCCAGCAGATCGTAGAGATGAACCCGAAATCCCGCCGCAATCAACGACGGCAGCACGTGCCGCCAGACGATCGCGTGCGCTGGGGTGCCATGCACTAGCACCAGCGGTTCCCCCGTGCCGTGGACGCCGGCGGCGATGCGATGACCGTTGATGATCCGATGTTGGTTAAGCAGATTGGGAAAAGCATTCATGACGAATCTCCAGAGAAGGGATGTTTTTCTACCCTACCCGGCGGCTTTTCATGACACCAATGACAAGTTATGGTGAGCTCATCCCAGTTTTGTCATGGCGGAAATATGAACCAGCGTTTGTCGATAGATGCCTTGCGCGCGCTACTGTGCGTGATTGACACCGGCAGCATGACCCGAGCGGCGCAGCAGCTTAATCTCAGCCAGTCGGCGGTCAGTTGGAAAATCAAACGGCTGGAGGCGCAACTGGGGCGCACATTGCTGGATCGCCAGGGTGTGGCATTGGCCGTCACCGCAGACGGTGAGGTGCTGGCCGAACACGGGCGGCGTATTTTGAGCGCGCACGATCGGGCGCTGGCGCATTTTGCGCCTTCAGCCCTGCAGGGCGCGGTGCGGCTCGGCGCCACGGAGCAGACGCCGTTGCCGCCGTTGGCAGCCCTGTTGGCGGCGTTCAGCGATCGGCATCCGCAGGTTGACGTGCAGTTGGTTATCGGCCAAAGCCAGTCGCTGCGCCGCGGATTGGCGCAGGGAGAGCTCGACCTGATCCTGCACCAGAGGTTTGACGGCCCGCATGATGAGGCCGAGACGTTACTCGGTAGGGAACGTTTGCATTGGTGTTCGTCGCCCGGTTGGCACTATCGGCAGGGGGAATCCATCAAATTGGTGAGCTACGGACCGGACTGTTTTTATCGTAGCCTGGCGGAGCGGTTGCTGAGCACTGCTGGCATAGGCTGTAAAATAACTCTGGAATGCCCTTCGGTTACCGGGATGTTGACGGCGATTGCCGCCGGCATGGGGGTCGGCGTGCTTAATCAGCGATGCCTGGATCGGCGAGTGCGAATCGATAGGACGCTGGAACGTTTGCTGCCGCTGCCGACGGTGGTGAATGCGCTGTGTATCGGGGAGGGGCCCCGGCGTTCGCTGGCGCAAACGCTGGGGAGCGAGATCGCGGCGGCGTTGCAAACCGACACCGCTTCCTGAGAAGCGGCGCGATCGCACCTCAGGCGCTGCGGCGCGGGTTGGTCAGGCCGAAGTTAAAGCTGTTGCAGCGATTGCAGAACTCTTTCATCACCGGCGGCGTGTCCATCATCGGCACTTTCACCTCGATAAACGCCAGCCGATCCTGCCGCGAGGCGTGTTCCAGGGCCATTTCTAGCTGTTGTGTGGTTTCCACCGCCACGCTGAACGGCTGCGCCTGGGTATTCAGCACCGCGGGCAGCTTGGCGTAGTCCCACGGGCCGATGTCGTTGTAGGACGCGTTTTCGCCGAGGATATAGCGCTCGATGGTGTAGCCATCGTTGTTGATCAGGAAGATGATCGGCTTTTGCTCGCAGCGCAGCAGGGTAGACACTTCCTGCGCGGTGAGCTGGAAGGAGCCGTCGCCGATGAACAGCAGGTGCCGGCGCTCCGGCGCCGCCATCAGGGTGCCGAGCAGCGCCGGCAGGGTATAGCCGATCGACCCCCAGATCGGTTGGTTGACTACCTTGACGCCGCCGGGCATGCGCATGCCGCCGATGGCGGCACCCGAGGTGCCATTTTCCACCACCACCACGTCATCCGCCCGGATAAATCGCTGGATCCGTTGCCACAGATAGGCCTGGTCGATGGGGGCGTCGCTTGGCGTCGCCAGCTTGTCACGCGGATCGGCCAGCGGTGATAAACGCTGCGCCGGCGCGTCTTCGCTCAGATCCAGCAGCGCCTGCAGCAGATCCGCCGTCGCCACCGCCGGGTAGGAGGTGTTGTCCAGCGTCATCGAGAACGGCTGAATATCCACCTGAGCGGCGGCGGGAATTTGCTGCGAGAAATAGCCGGTGGTGGAATCCACCAGACGCACGCCGAAACTCAGCACGCAGTCCGAGTGAGCCATGCGTTCATACAGTTCGGGGCGCGACAGGTTGCCGCTGTAGCCGCCCATCCAACCGGCGGTATCTTCCGGAATAATGCATTTGGCGGTCGGCATATTGGTCAGCGGAATAGCAAAGCGGTGAGCGACGTCGATAACCTGCTGCTGCAGCTGATAACGATCCACCATTTGGTCGACCAACATGATCGGGCGCTGTGCGCGTTTTATTTTGGTTAACAGCGCCATTGCCGCCAATTGCACATTGTATTTATCGCTCGCCGGAAATTGCGGCGCCGCTGCGGCTTCGGCGACTTCAATTTCGATATCGCAAATATCAGACGGCAGCTGTAAATAAACCGGTTTCTTCTCTATCCAGGCGCGAGAAATAACGCGTGGAATTTCCTGCGCGGCATTTTCCGGCGTGATAAGAGCCTGAGCGACGGTGAATTGTTTAAAGCAGTTCATGACGTTGTCGAAATTGCCGTCGCCCAGGGTATGGTGCAAGAGCTGGTGACTCTTCATCGCGTGCAGCGGCGGCGTACCGGCGATGCAGACCACCGGCGAAGATTCGGCATAGGCGCCGGCGATGCCGGACAGCGCGGCCAGATCGCCGACGCCATAGGTGACAATCAGCGCGCCGGCACCTTTCATTCGTGCGTAGCCGTCAGCGGCATAGGAGGCGTTCAATTCATTGCAGTTGCCGACAAATGTCAACCGTTCGTCGCTTTCCAACAGCTCCAGCAGGCTGAGGTTATAGTCGCCGGGCACGCCGTAAATACGATCGACGTTCAGGGCATGAAGCTGCTGCAGAATGAATGACCCGATAGTTATTTTCATTGATTGCTCCGGATTATTTATCTTTATTTTGTCAGGCGAAAATCAGCAAAAATAAATTGCTGGCGATGTTGTGTCGTTAGCATTAACAGTTATTTAAAGTGCCGGCTTGTTCAAGATAGGGGAGGCGGCCGAGGAAGGGGCGGTTTGTATTCGGCGCTTTACGCGATGGGTTTATGCATAAATAGTGTGGTTATTGTGCATGAGGGCAGGACGGTATTTTTCGTTGACGGTATATCGGCATAAAAACGGCGGCGCATTGGTATTTATCATGATGCAGGGCGAATCATCCGGTACTTTTGACGCCGTGTTAAATCCCATTGAGCGGCGCAACGCTTTTTGCCTGAGAAAGAAAAGCCCAACTTCACATAAAGGCGCATTTTGGTGATCTGCCGCACGCTTATTTAAAGAAACCTTCATGCAACCAATTAAAAACAAAAAATTAACAATAGGTTTTTTTTATTCGGTCATGGTTGTCAGTTTTGCTTTACAGATGCCGCAATGCGCGCCGCGTCGGGCCGGTGCAAAAATGGGCCGTCACGGGCGCTAAGATAACGTGGTGGCCATCACATTCCGTGGGAAGTGATACGTAAACTTTTCTCTACGTGCGCGCAGATGGCGTATACCTACCAAAGAGGGCGGTGCCCCAGTGGCACTGACCGACGGGGGAAAGCGCGATGAAAAGCTATCGACACATTCTGGTACTGATTCACGATGAGCGCGATGGGCTACCGTTGCTGCGTCAAACGGTGGCGATGGTGGGCGGGTTGCCGATCGCCATCACCGTCGGCCACCTTAACGCCGACTATGCGGAGCTGGAGTACGGTAGCGATGCGTTGGTCAAAGATCGTCAGGCGCAGGAGGTAATCGCCGCCAAGGCGATGCTGAGCCGGCTGGTGAGCGCCGTCGAGGCGCCGGTGGCGATCAAGGAAATCGTCACCATCCGGCGCTTTAAGGACGTCAGCGATTTCATTCATCAGGCCGGTATCGATCTGGTGGTTGTCGGGCACCAAAACCGCCTGTTCGGTCTCTATTCCTCTTATTCTCTGGCGTTCGTGAACCGTCTCGATGTCGATGTGTTGGTCAAGCACCTTGCCCGCGAATAGCGTGCGACAAAGCGGACTTTTCCCACGGTTTTGCCGCCCGAAAAGCGATAGCATATGAAGACCGGTGCAACCTGTTAAAAGTTATTGGGAATTTTCCGGTGCTAAACTTAATCACAGCACAACGGGCGTTGGATAAATTAGATACAGCTTGATCTTGCCTGGGCTATCGGTAAGAATCTGCGGCCGTATTTTTACAGGAGCTTTACGATGTTTCTCAAACGGACTCTTTTGGCATGTTCTCTGGCGTTGATATTTCCTGCACTGCCTTCTTACGCTGAGGTTGGTACAGAAAGTGGCAATACCGCGCAGGCTGAAAAACCGGGTCTCTGGCAGCGCTTTACCCATAACGTGGCGGAGACCTGGAACAACTCGCCTAACCACGATCTCTATATCCCGGCCATCACCTGGCACAACCGTTGGACTTATGATGATGAGCATATCGATAAGTACAACGAGCGACCGTGGGGGGCGGGTTACGGCATCTCCCGCTACGACAGCGACGGTGACTGGCATGGCATCTACATCATGGCGTTCAAGGATTCCTTCAACAAGTGGGAGCCGATCGGCGGTTACGCTTACGAGAAGATCTGGCGCCCGCTGGATGACAAGGATTTCCGCCTGGGGCTGGGCTTCACCGCCAGCGTCACCGCGCGCGACAACTGGAAATACATTCCTATCCCGGCCCCGCTGCCGTTGGCCTCTATCGGCTATCAGCGGCTGACGTTGCAGGCGACCTACATTCCCGGCACCTATAACAACGGCAACGTGTTCTTCGCCTGGCTGCGCTGGCAGTTCTAAATTTCCTGAATTCCGAAAAACGGCGCGGTGGCGAGATAAAAGGAACTTGTCGTCGCCGGCGGCGTCGGAAGGGTATCCCGGCGCGCTGCGCCGATTGCATGCCGTTATGACAGGAGTTTCACCACTATGATCACCAAACATCGTTTATTGCTGGCTTTGGCGCTGTCCGCTACCCTGGCCAACGGCGCCACCCAGGCCGCCGGGCTGATGGATTCCCTCAGCAGCGCGGCGGGCGAACTGAGCAAGTCGGGCGGCGACAGCAGCGGCGGCATGTCGCTCTCCTCGCTGACCGGCCTGCTGAACGGTGGCGACAAGGCGTTGAGCTCCAGCAGCATGACCAATGCCGCCGGTATCCTGCAGTACTGCGTGAAAAACAACGTGCTGTCGGCTAACGGTGCCGAAGGGGTGAAAGATCAGCTGCTCAGCAAGCTGGGCATCACCAGCACCGAAAACGCCAAGAGCCAGGATTATCAGCAGGGTCTGGGCGGCTTGCTGCAGACCGGCGAAGGCAAAAGCCTGGATCTGAACAGCTTGGGCACCTCGCAGATCACCGAGAAGGTGAAGCAAAAAGCCTGCGATCTGGTGCTGAAGCAGGGCAAATCCTTTATTTCATGATCAACGAACGGCGGAGCGCTCCGCCGTTTTTTTGCATAAGCTGGAAAAATGAAAAAAACGTTGATGCTTTCCCTGCTGGCAGGGATGACGATGTTGCAGGGGTGTTCCGTGAAATCCAACGATGCGCCGCCACCGCCGCAGGTGAAACCGATCGGCATGGCGAACCCGGCCGACGTGTATTGCACCCAAATCGGCGGCAAGCTGAATGCCAAAGAGAACGCGGCAGGCCAGTATTCCACCTGTACCTTGCCGAGTGGGCAGGAAATTGAAAGCTGGGAGCTGTTCCGCCGCGATCACCCGGTGAAAAAGTAACCCTATGCGGCGCCGGCTCTTCCGCCCGGCGCCCGATCAGAATTGGCGATCGCCTATCGGCTGCAGCTGCAGGCTGCCGTCCTTCTGTAGCGTCAGCGGCATGCGCCAATCGCGCTGTTTATCCAGGTTGAACGGCCGGGAGCGGAACATGCAGCCGGTCTTGATATTCTTGATTTTCATCACGTGTTCCGCGTTCGCATTGATTTTCACCTCGAAGCTGCCGGCGGGCGGAATAAAGACTTCCGCCAGCTGCTGCGGCGCCGCCGGCGTTTCCAGCTTGACCAGCACCGCGAAATCGTTGCCCTGATTATCCAGCGTCAGCCGATGCAGGCCGGATGCGGGCAGCCGCGTCGGCTGATGCAGATAACCGGCTGAGGCGGGCCACGGCTGCCCGGCATTGTCATGCAGCGGCCCGCCGCACTGTTCGCGCGCCTCGCGCAGCGGCATGTCGCGCTTGATTGCGCGATTGTAATCGGCGGGGGCGGCGAGGCTGAATTCGTCGTCATAGTGCTGGGCGCGCAGATAGCGCTTGGCGCCGAGCACCCCAACGGCGACCAGCATGAAGAACAAAAATATCCTCAGGCGATTTTTGAAAATCTGCCCGAACAGCTTCCCGGGGAGTTGAAACAGCCACCTTGCGATCGTCAATAACATCGTTTTCCCTTAGCGCCCAAGCCGTTACGTCTGCGGTAACTTCGCCTGCCTCAGTATAGCCAAAGCGTTGCCTCCGGGCGGCATGCGCCATGAAATTCCTGTTTTTTACCCCAAACCTTCCTCTAACAGCAACAGCAGCAGGAAGCCGGCAAAGAACATCGCGGTGGCGAACGGTGTCTCTTTTCCACCTTCATGCGCTTCGACCAGCAGCTCCTCGGTGACCAGGTAGAGCAGGGCGATCAGGCCAAAGGCCAAAAAGGCGGTCAGCCAAAATGCGCCCAGCATGGCCACCGGCGCCCCCAGCAGGCCACCGATGGGCAGCAGCAGCGCCAGGCCGACTATCGCCGCCATGGCACGCAGCCGCCTGCCGAGAAAGTCTTTCAAATCGCCAACGATCGACAACCCCAGGAACAGTACTTCCAGCGTCAACGCCAGCGTCAACAGCAGACCGGCCTTGGCGCCGGCCGCGAAGGCAATACCCAGCACCAGCCCATCGATAAAGATATCGACGCCGGCCGCGGCGATAAAACCGACCGGCCCCTGCGCTTTTTCACCCAGCTGCCTAACCAGCAGCATTAACAGCACCCCCGCAGCGCCGCCCAGCAACACGGCCAAAGGCGACTGCTGCTTGAGATCGGGCAGGATTTCGGTGGCGGCGGCGGCAAAAACGATGCCGGCGGTAAAGTGATGGATGACGCGCATCGTGGCGGCACCGGGGCGGCGATAGAGTGCCACCGCAGCGCCGATGATGGTGGCTGCGGCGGGAAACAGCGTATAAAGCACGGCGGAGGTCATCGCGTCATAATCCCTTATCGGTGATGTCACTCTTAGTCTAGACGAGCGCCGCCGCTTCAGCGTGGCGAAAAAAAATGATTGTTCGATTTTGTACGTTTATGTACATTCATGATCACTTTAGCGTCACCGGATTGACATGATGTCCAAACTGTTACCGAATGAGCGTCACCAGGCCATTCTTGACACGCTCCGCCAACAGGGGCGGGTGCTGGCCCTGGAGATGGCGCAGCGGCTGAACACCACCGAAGCGACCATCCGTCGCGATCTGCGCCAGTTGGCGGCGCAGAACCTGTGCAAACGCATCTATGGCGGCGCGCTGGCGCCGACGCCGGCCGAGGGGCCCGTTGCGACGCGCATTGCGCTCAGCGGTGACGAGAAGCTGGCGCTGGCGCAAACCGCGCTGGGGGTGATCGGTGAAGAACAGCTGATCTTCCTCGACGCCGGCAGCACCCACCTGTATCTGGCGGATCTGTTGCCGCGCGATCGGCGTTTGACGGTGGTGACCAATGCATTGAGCATCGCCGGTAAAATGCTGGAGCGGCCGGGGATCCGCACCATCCTGATCGGCGGTGAGCTGGATGCGCAGGTTGGCGGCTGCGTGGATGCCAAGGCGGCGGAAGAGATAGACGGTTTCCATTTCGATCTGGTGTTCACCGGCATCTGCGCCTACGACCCGGCCGGTGGCTTCTCCGCGTTGAGCTACCAGGACGCCACCTTCAAAAAGCGGCTGTTGACGCGCGCCGGCAGCGTGGCGGTGCTGTGCACCCGCGACAAGCTCAATACCTACGCCCCTTACCCCTTCCTGCCCGCCGGGCGGGTGGATCATCTGGTGACGGCGCGCGGCGCGCACCCGCAGCTTGAGCTGCAGGTGGCGCAGGGCGGCGGCCAGGTTTGGCACAGCGATTTACCGACCGGAGAATGATGATGAAAATAGCCCATGTTGCTCTGTGGACCCGTGACATCGACGCGCAGCTGGCATTTTGGCAGCGCTATTTCAACGGTGCAGCGGGGGAGGAGTACGTCAGCCGCAACCGGCCGGGGTTCGTTTCCCGCTTCGTCAGCCTGGCGGCCGGGCCGTCGCTGGAGATCATGCGCGTGCCTACGTTGCTGCCGGCGCAGGCGCAGGAGGAGCGGGTCGGTTGGGCGCACATCGCGCTGTCGCTGGGGGATGAGCGGCAGGTCGATCGGTTGGCGCAACGCGCGCAGCAGGAGGGCATTTTGCTGTCCGCGCCGCGCTGGACCGGCGACGGCTTCTATGAGGCCGTTCTCCGCGATCCGGACGGCAACGCAATCGAAATCACCGCCTGATCACTCCTCTTCGATGCTGGCAAACTGCTCGCCCAGATAATCGAGCAGCAGCCGCACCGCCGGCAATAAACCGCGGCGCGACGGGTAGACCGCATGCACCACGCCGCCCTGCGGCTGCCAGCCGGGCAGCAGCTGGACCAGCTCGCCGCGCAGCATGTCGTCGCGCATCATCATCGCCGGCAGCTGAACGATGCCGGCGCCGGCGATGGCGGCGGTGCGCAGCATCAGCATGTCGTCGGTGACCAGCCGCGGCGTGTGTTCCCACTCGACCCGTTCACCCTGCGGGCCGGTCAGCCGCCATTGGTGCTGACCGCGCGCCGGGCCGAGATCGAGCGTCGGGTATTTACGCAGGTCTTCCGGCGTGCGCGCCGGCCCGAGGGTGCGCACCAGCGCCGGGCTGGCGGCGACGCACCAGGTACGCTGCGCCAGGATTTTCAGCACCAGATCGCTGTCCTCCAGCGGCGGCGGCCGCACGCGGATCGCCAGATCCAACCCTTCCCCCACCACGTCCACCCGGCGGTTGGTGGCCTCCAAATGCACCGTCACCTTGGGATAGTCGGCCATAAAGGCCGCTACCATGCTGCCGACGCGAGTGTGCAGGATCGCCACCGGGCAGGACATGCGCACCGTGCCGCAGGGTTCGGCGCGCGTCTGTTCGATCGCCTGCTGCGCCGCTTCCGCTTCCACCAGCATTGCCTTGCAGTGCGCGTAATAGGTTTGGCCGACCTCGGTCACCGAGAAGCGCCGCGTCGAGCGCTGGATCAGGCGCACGCCCAACCGCTCCTCCAGCAGCGCCACGCGGCGGCTGAGCTTGGATTTGGGAATGCCCAGCGCCCGGCCGGCGGGGGCGAATCCCTGGTGATCGACCACGCTGGCGAAGAAAAACAGATCGTTCAGATCGGTCAGCATCGCATCCCTTATCGTTCTATCAATAGAACGCTGAGTGTACATCTTGCCTACTACTGCAGCAAACCCCGGCGGATTAAACTTCTGACATCAACTTAAGGCCGTGAGGTCTGAAACGGGAGTTCAAGATGAAAAAAATCCTCGGTATTCACAACAGCCCGGAAGCACATTGGGTCGGTAACGGTTTCCTGGTGAATTCGCTGTTCTCTTATAACGATTTGGGAGCGGAAATGAGCCCGTTCCTGCTGCTGGATCACGCGGCGCCAACCAAATTCCGCTCCGCCTCCGGCACCCGCGGCGTGGGTCAACATCCGCATCGCGGGTTTGAAACGGTGACCATCGTCTATCAGGGCGAAGTGGAACACCGCGACTCGACCGGCAGCGGCGGGGTGATTGGCCCCGGCGACGTCCAGTGGATGACCGCCGCCTCCGGCATTCTGCACGAAGAGTTCCATTCGCGGGACTTCTCGCGCAAGGGCGGCACCATGGAAATGGTGCAGCTGTGGGTCAACCTGCCGGCCAAGGACAAAATGGCCGAGCCGGGTTACCAGACGCTGCTGAACGCCGATATTCCGGTGGTTCCGCTGGCGGACGGTGCAGGGCAGGTGCGGGTGATCGCCGGTGACTTTGGCGGCCACGCCGGCCCGGCGCGCACCTTCAGCCCGCTCAACGTGTGGGACATGAAGCTGAATGCCGGCCATACCACCACGCTGACGGTGAAAGAAGGCCATACGCTGGCGCTGGTGATGCTGCACGGCGCGATCCTGGTTAACTGCGAAGAGGTGGTGCGTGAAACCCAAATGGTGCGTTTCGACCGGGCCGGGGATTCGATCACTATCGAAGCCAACAACGACGTCGCGCTGCTGGTGCTGAGCGGCGAACCGATCGATGAGCCTATCGTCGGCTACGGCCCGTTTGTCATGAACAGCGACGCGGAAATCCAGCAGGCGTTCCGCGACTTCAACAGCGGCAAGTTCGGCAGCATGAACGCCGAAGCGACCGCCGGTTGATCCTTGGCGTCTGGGTCGGGCCGTGTTTCCCGGCCCAGGCGCTACACTTAAACCTCAACGCCCCGTCCCAGCGGCGGGGCGTTTCATCCGCAACATCAACCCCACAGGAGTAAAACCATGACTGCAAATTACAAGCGCCTCGACAAAGATCAGGCCGCCGTATTGCTGGTGGATCATCAGGCAGGGCTGCTTTCGCTGGTGCGTGATATCGATCCCGATCGGTTCAAAAACAACGTGTTGGCGCTGGGTGATTTAGCGAAGTACTTCAACCTGCCGACCATTCTCACCACCAGTTTCGAAAACGGCCCCAACGGCCCGCTGGTGCCGGAACTGAAAGCCCAATTCCCCGATGCTCCCTTCATTCCGCGCCCCGGCCAGATCAACGCCTGGGACAACGATGACTTCGTTAAAGCGGTAAAAGCCACCGGCCGCAAGCAGCTGATTATCGCCGGCGTAGTGACCGAAGTGTGCGTGGCATTCCCGGCGCTGTCGGCGCTCAATGAAGGTTTCGAGGTCTTTGTGGTGACCGACGCCTCCGGCACTTTCAATGAGCTGACGCGTCAGTCGGCCTGGAGCCGCATGGAAGCCGCCGGCGCGCAGCTGATGACCTGGTTCGGCGTCGCCTGCGAGCTGCACCGCGACTGGCGCAACGATATCGAAGGACTGGGCACGCTGTTCTCCAACCATATCCCGGACTACCGCAATCTGATGACCAGCTATAACACGCTGACGAACGGCAAGTAACGCGACGGCCCTTTACCCAACCTTTCGCCTTTCATCACATTAGACGCGGGATGTAAGCAAAGCGCAGCGGGGCGAAAAGGTAGCGAAAAGCGGCTTTCTCATGGGCCGGGAGCGGGGTAGCGTAATCCCGAACCCGGCAAATGAGGCTAATTCAATGAAACAAGCAATCAAGATCCTGGCGCTGCCCTGCATGGGCATGGCGCTATTGTTCAGTGCGAGCGCGATGTCGGCGCCTGAGAAGCCTGCGGCCAACGCGTTGCCGCCTTTGATGGATGCGCCGATGCGCATGCCGCCTTTCCCGGGCGGGCACCCGCCCAAGCCGGGGTTCTGCCACGGCGGCGAGCTGTTCTGCGCCACCTCGGCCAGCGACAATCCGGTGGAAACCATCAACAAACTGACGGCGGTGATCCCGGCGGACAGCGCCAAACATTACGAAGTGCGCGTCGCGGTGGTGGCCGTGCCTGACGCACCGCCTGCGCCTTAACGGGCCCTGTCATCCCGCTCTGGCCTGGGCGCGCCAGGCGCGTTAGGCTAAGGAGAGCGTTTTTCGGGAGGCGGGATGACCCCTTTATCACCGCTGCCTTATCTCCAGCCCGGCGATCGCGCGCTGTTGTTCGACGGCGAATGCAATCTGTGTCACGGGCTGGTGAGATACCTTATTCGCGCCGATCGGCAGCGGCGCATTCTGTTGGCGACGGTGCAATCCGTCGAAGGCCAGGCGATCCTGCAGGCGTTGGGGTTGCCGACCGACCGTTTCGATTCCGTGATCTATGTTGAGCAGGGGCGTTATTGGCTGCGTTCGGCGGCGCTGTTCCAGGCGCTGCGCCAAATGACTTGGCCGCACCGTGCGCTGGCGCTGGCGCGTTGCCTGCCGCCGCGGCTGGCGGACAAGGTCTACGATGCGGTTGCCGGCAATCGCTACCGGCTGTTTGGCCGCAACGACGGCAGCGGCCTGCCGGGCGCCGATCAGCCCGGGCGCTATCTGTCTCGGCGGCGAAAGCCGCCGGCCTGAGCTTTACGCTTCTTTACCATCCAACCGCTTGAAATATCAACACTCCAACTCCATATAATGGAATATTCAACCAACAAGGAGCGCGTATGGGAATCAGTGAAGAAGAGCGCATTCGCCGTTTGACCCAGGAGAAAAACGACATGGGCAATACGGCGAAATGGGTGGCGATCGTTTCCGCCGTGTACTTTGCCTTGATGGTGTTTTACGGCCACCCGACCGGCGTGTTGGCGATGTCGGGCGCGGTGTTTATCGTGTCGACCACCACCTGGCTGAAAAAGCGTCAGAAGGTCAAATCTTATCGCATGGCATTGGCCAAAATCAGCGACGATCAGCCCTGATAGTCGCCGCGCTTTAGCGTATACACCAGGCTCGGCGCCGCGCCGGGCACGTCATCCAGCGTATCCACCCGCTGCATGCCAATCTTTTCCAGCACTCGCCACGACGCCTGATTCTCCGCACGCACAATGGCGGAAATTTCCTCCAGCGCCAATCCGACAAAACCATATTGCAGCGACGCCCGCGCCATCTCGGTGGCCAATCCCATGCCCCAGACACGTGTATCGAATCGATAGCCGAGGTTCACAGTGCGCTGCGCGCCGAGCGGTTTCCAGGACAAGCCGCCAAAGCCGATAATCCAATCCGGCCGTTCGCGCAGGGCGATCGCCCAGGAACCGTAACCGTGTTGTTGCCACCCGGAAATCCTCTCTTGCAGCGCCGAGGCGGCCTGCGCTTCGCTGGTGAGCGGGCCGGCGGGATTGAAACGCTGGGTTTGCGGATCGCCAAAGATGGCGTAGAAACGTTCGAGGTCCGCCATCACCGGCGGGCGCATCTGCAGGCGTTCGCTGAAGAAAGGGTCTGAAGGAGTAAGGCTCATCATCGTTTCTCCCGGCTGGATAAATGAACAGCGTTCACTGTAGACCAGATTGGTGAAACGGGAAATCCCCCTCTGCGGGTGAGAGGGGGAGAGGGGCATTACAGGAAGGAGTCGTCGTCGTCGTTGTAATCGTCGTCGGCGTAGTCCGTGTCATCCTGATAGTTGGCGTTCTGGAAGCCGTTGTCCTGATTCAGGAAGCTGCCGCCGTCGCCGTTGTTGAAGGTATCAAGGTTGTTGGAGGCGTCGAAATTGCGCATCGCGCTGTCGTCCAGCGGTGCCGGGTTTTCTTCGATAATATTCACGATTTCCTGCGGCTGCGAATGGCGGAACATGCCGGTCAGCATGTCGGCCAATACCACGCCGCCGGCGACGCCCGCGGCGGTTTGCAAAGCCCCACCCAGGAACCCGCCGGCGCGCGAAGGCGCCGCCTGCTGCGGTTGGGCATAGGCTGGCGGCTGCGGCTGTGAGTAGCCCCCTTGCTGCGCGTTGTTCCAGGCCGCCGTATTTTGCTGCTGCGCCTGATACTGTTCACGCGGGCTTGGCGTACTGCGGCTGCCGCCGCCGAACAGGCCGGCCAGGAAGCCGCCGCTGCTCTGCTGGCCGTTGGCGGTTTGCTGCAGCTGCGCCACCTGGGCTTCTAGCTCTTTGACCCGCTGGTCCATCTGCTTGAGCGCCGCTTCCTGAATAATCATCGCCTGCGCCATGTAATAAGGGGCGGAAGGCTGCTCGCGAATATGCTGATTAATTTGCTGCTCTGCCTGGAGATCCCGTGGGCCCGTCTTGGTCTCGGCTTCTTTCAGGCGGCCAAACAGACCATCGATAAGGCGTTGTTCTTCGGATTGCATAGGAGTACCTCAGGAGATAAATAACGGTGCTGGATGATCACTATCATCGGTATCAATCACCCTAGCGCGTTTACATGAACCAATAAATAAATGGCGGGTAAACCTGCCTATGAATTTGTTACCAATTGCGGCAGCGGGATCAGCATCACCAGCTTCAGACCGGCGTGCTCCGCCGGATGGAAGGTCAACTGGCGATAACGCAGCGCGCCTTGCTGAGGATGCTCGAACGCTCTTTCGCCGCCTTCGCGCGCCATGACGTCATGTTGCTTCCACCAGTGATTAAAGTCCGCGCTGTTGTGCGTCATATTGCGCACGAAGGCGCGCATCTCTTCGGTATTTTGATGATGGCTGGTCTCGGCGCGAAACTCGGCCACCACGCGGCGAGCGCGTTCCTCCCAATCGCTGACCAGCGTTTTCGCCAACGGGTGGAAGAACATGAAGTGCAGCAGGTTGGGGCTGTTGGCCACATCCAGCCAGCCGCTGAACAGCGCCGCCGCCTGCGGGTTCCAGGCGACGACGTTCCAGGTCACGTCCAGCAGGTAGCAGGGCACCGTCATCTGGTGCACGCTTTGCAGCACCGCGTCGTTGGCGGTTTCGCGGTGCGTTTCCTGCTCGGGATCGGCGACGCGGGCCAGGGTAAACAGGTAGTGGCGTTCGGCCGGGCCGAGCCGCAGCGCCTTGGCGATGCGTGCCAGCGTATAGGGGGAAATGGACACCTCGCGGCCCTGTTCGATCCAGGTATACCAGGTGGCGCTGATGCCGCTGATTTGCGCCAGCTCTTCGCGCCGCAGGCCGCTGGTGCGGCGGCGCGAGGAGCTGGGCAGGCCGAGCATTTCCGGCGTGATGCGCTCGCGGTGCGCGCGCAGGAATGCGCCGAGGGCCTTTGGCCCGGATAAGGCTTCTGATGACATAGCGTGGTACCTATTTATACCAGGATAACTGCTCATATTGTACCCGTATAGTAGCCTGATTATAGTAGCCGAAAGCCTTCAGGCACAGGCGCAAGCCGGATAATAACGGGAGCAAACATGAGCATCAGCAACAGCCATAAAAACGCGGTAGACCGGCAGTTCGGCGAGCAGGCCAACGCCTACTTAACCAGCGCGGTGCACGCGCAGGGCGAGGATTTGCAACGCCTTGCACAGTTACTGGCGCCGCACGCCGACGCGCGCCTGCTCGATCTGGGCTGCGGCGCCGGGCACGCCAGCTTCACGGCGGCGGCCAGGGTGGCGCAGGTGGTGGCCTACGATCTGTCGGCGCAAATGTTGGCGGTGGTGAAGCAGGCGGCGGCGGAAAAAGGCCTGAATAACATTCAGCTGCAGCAGGGCGTGGCGGAGTCTTTACCGTTTGAAGACGCCAGCTTCGATCTGGTCATCAGCCGCTATTCGGCGCACCACTGGCACGACGTTGGCCAGGCGCTGCGCGAGGTCCGGCGGGTACTCAAACCGGGCGGAAGAGCGATCTTTATGGACGTGGTTTCACCGGGGCATCCGCTGCTGGATATCTACCTGCAAACCGTGGAAGTGCTGCGCGACACCTCGCACGTGCGCAACTATGCGCCGGGCGAGTGGTTGACGTTATTGACCGAAGCCGGGTTGGTGGTGCGTGAGGTGACGTCGGATCGCTTGATGCTGGAGTTCGGTAGCTGGGTGGCGCGCATGCGCACGCCGGCGCATTTCGTTACCGCGATCCGCGCGCTGCAGCAAAGCGTGTCGCAGGAGGTGGCGGCGCATTTCGCCATTCAACCGGACGGCTCCTTTACCAGCGATATCATGATGTTTGCAGTGACGAAAGGCTGAAAGCAACGGGGCAGCCGATGAAGGCTGCCCCGTGAAACGCGCTCGGCTGCGATGCGCTTATTTTTTGTCTTCCAGCAGACAGCGGTAGATCAGGCCGCCGATAATGCCGCCGACCAGCGGCACCAGCCAGAACACCCACAGCTGCTGCAGCGCCCAGGTGCCCTGGAAGATTGCTACGCCGGTGCTGCGCGCCGGGTTGACGGAAGTGTTGGTCACCGGGATGCTGATCAGGTGGATCAGCGTCAGCGTCAGGCCGATCGCCAGCGGGGCAAAGCCTGCCGGCGCGCGCTTGTCGGTCACGCCATGAATAACGATCAGGAAGAAGGCGGTCAGCACCAGCTCAATCACGATTGCGGCTTGCAGAGAGTAACCGCCCGGTGAGTGTTCGCCGTAACCGTTGGAGGCGAAGCCGCCCGCGGTGGCGTCGAAACCGGCTTTGCCGCTGGCGATCAAATACAGCACCGACGCTGCGGCGATACCGCCGATCACCTGTGCGATAACGTAAGGGATCACGTCTTTCGCCGCGAAACGGCCGCCGGCGAATAAGCCGACGGTGACCGCCGGGTTAAAATGCCCGCCGGAAATATGGCCGACGGCATAGGCCATCGTCACTACGGTCAGACCGAAAGCGAGCGCGACGCCGAGGAAACCAATACCCAGTTGTGGGAATGCCGCTGCCAATACTGCGCTACCACAACCACCAAACACCAACCAAAATGTGCCAAAAAATTCAGCAAAAAGTCGCTTTGACATAGATTCCATCCTGCGGAATAGACTAACGGGCGTTAGCACTAAAAACTATAGAACAGCTTTTTAAGTTCATGCAGATATTCTATAGAATTTTCTTAATGCACCTTGAATAACGGCGGTATTAAATCCCTGACATTTTATTTTGTCTATGAGAAAAACACCGTTTTTCGCCGTGTTGACGCGCGTTTGCCGATTTTTTTATCTTTGTTATAAGAATTTACCCTAAGTAAAACGACGGGCTATTTCCGGGCGGTTTTTTCCAGCGGTTTTCTCCATTCAATACGCTCAGGTTAATTGCTAATTTCTATTTGCCAGCCAACCTTATTGCCTGATGTGTATTTGACGAATTACCTATTGTCATCTAAGTGTCATGCTAAATTAATATCGTCTTCTGCCTGACAACGCTTCATTTAACCTCGGGTAAAAATATGAAAATAAAATCGCTCTCCCTGCTGTTGGCTTCACTGTTTCCGGTATTGGCTCACGCTGCCGACATTGAGGTGGCGCGTTATGTGGTCGGCTTCCCCGGCGGGGAACGCGTCGCCTATCAGGGGGCGTTCGCCAAGCATTTCCCGCAGGGATTGCCGGTAGGGATCGGCTCCGGGTTGATGTTCAACAAGAAGCAGGGCGACGATTTGGTGCTGACGACGCTGACCGATCGCGGCCCGAATGCCGATGCCCCGGCGGTAGGCAAGCAAGAGGCCAAGATTTTCGCCAACCCGCAATTCACGCCTCTGTTGATGGACATTCGTATCGGCGGCGGCAAGGCCGTAGCCGAGAATGCACGGCCCTTGCACGACGAAAAAGGGCCGATCGGCGGGCTGCCGTTGCCGGGCGAGCTGATTGGTTCTACAAACGAAGTGGCGTTGAACGACGCGTTGCAGCCGCTGTCCGGCGATCGCCGCGGGTTGGATACCGAAGGGGTGACCGGTGACGGCAACGGCGGCTATTGGCTGTGTGATGAGTACGGCCCGTTTCTGATCCATATCGACGGCAAAGGTAAAATCCTCGCCAAATATGGCCCAACGCCGCAGGCCGGCGAACAGGCGGTGGCGGGCGGTTTGCCGAACATCCTGAAATGGCGTCAGCCCAACCGCGGTTTTGAAGGATTGACCCGGATGCCGGACGGGCGAATTCTGGCGGCGGTGCAGAGCACGTTGGATGTCGATGGCAAAAGCAAAAACAAGGCGCAGTTTACCCGGCTGGTGAGCTTCGATCCGCGCAGTGGCAAAACCGCCATGTACGGCTATCCCATCGATATCGACAGCTATAAAAAAGCCAAAGACGCCAAAATTGGCGATGTCGTGGCGTTGGACAACCAGCGCATCCTGTTGATTGAACAGGGAACCGGTAAAGATAAGTCGATGATCAACAAGATCTATCTGGTGGATCTCGCGCAGGCCAGCGATCTGAGCGCGTTTGACGGCCAGGGTAAAGCGCTGGAGTTCGACGATGCGAAAGATCTGGCTAAACGCGGCGTGAAGCTGGCGCAGAAACGGGAAGTGGCGGATCTGCGTCAGTTGGGTTGGCGCCAGGAGAAAGCGGAAGGGTTGGCGCTGATCGACGATCGCACGCTGGCGGTGATCAATGACAACGATTTCGGCTTGCAGGCCAAGCTGGTGGATGCGTCACCAAAGAGCAAGAAAATCGGCGACTATCAGCTGGAGAAAGGGGGGTGGTTGAACCTCGACGGTGACAAAACCGACGCCCGCATCGAATTGCGCCCTCTGGAACAGCCGGAATCGCTGAGTGAGCTCTGGGTGCTCACCTTGCCGCAATCCTTGAAGTGACCGACATCGGGGGCGATTGCGCCCCCGTCAGACCGTTGACAAAGGAGGAAAAAACGTGGTTTTTCCTCCTTTGTGGCCATCAGCTGAAAATCAATAAATTGATTTTCCTTATTTTTTTATCCGCTGCTCTCTGCAAACCCGGCAATGGCATGAGGTTTGTCATCAATCTCACAGCGGGGGCGATTGCGCCCCCGTTTGATTCAGGCTTGCGCGTGTCGCTGCGGCGTTCTGCCGCGCGAGATGCTCTCCCACGCCGCCACCACCACCATGATCAGCGTCGTCAGGCCATTGACCATCAGCAGGTCGGTTAAATAGGCGATCGGGGCCAATACCACCAGCGCCAGCAGCCCAATCAGGTGCGACAGCGGGAAGCGGCGATACACCAGCCGTTTGTACAGCGCGTTGGCGAACAGGTAAATCGCCGGGCCGAGCAGCAGCACCGCCGCCGTGGCATGTTGGATGCGGCCGTCGGGATGGGCGATCACCAGCTCGTTGGCCACGGCGCAGACGATGATCGCCCCCACCAGCGCGACGTGCACATAGTGGAAATAAGCGCCCAACTGGCCGGGGTTTTCCGCCTGGCTGATGGCGTGGCTGCCGGCTTTGCTGCTGGTGTCGAAGTAAACCCACCACATCGCCAGGCTGCCGAGAAAGGCCACCAGCGAAGCGATGAGCACCGGCAGGCTCCAGCTTTCCATTTCGCTCAGGGTGGCGCCGGTGATCAGAATGGTTTCCCCCAGCGCCACGATCACGAACAGCTGGCAGCGCTCCGCCAGATGGTGGCCTTCGATGGTCCATTCGCTGCTGCTGTCCGAGCGCCCCAGCACCGGCAGACGGAAGCCGAACATCGGCGAGACGTATTCGCACAAGACGGCGATCGTCCACAGTGCCAGGCGGGCGTTACCTTCCTCTAGCCCACCGGCGATCCAGAAGACGGCGGAGATGCACAGCCAGCCGAGAATGCGGCGAAAGTTTTGTTTTAACGGATGATCGGGCGCCAGCAGGCGCAATACCGTGGCGGAGCGCCCGACCTGAATGGCGACATAGAACAGCGCGAAGATCAGACCGCGTTCGCCAAACGCCTGCGGCAACGCGGCGGCGGCGAACAGCCCCAGCAGCATGATCGCGAACAGCAACAGGCGTATCTGGCGGGTATCCGGATTGAACCAGTTGGTGACCCAGGCGGTGTATTGCCAGGCCAGCCAGACGGCGAACCACAGCAGCAGGGTTTCCAGCGCGCCGGCCAGCGTCAGGTGATGCAACAGATAGTGGGAGAGTTGGGTCACGGCGAAAACGTAGATCAGATCGAACAGCAGCTCGGAAAATGAGACCGACGCGCCCTGACCGTCACGCACGCGCAGCAGGTTTTGCGACATAAGCGTTCTTCCTTAAAAGGGTAAGCCACAAAATCAGCGTAGCTCAGCGCGCTCCGGCGGGTAAAAAATCTTAAATAGACGCGGCGCGCGTTCTTTCTCACGCGCCGTCTTTAATTGTTCATCAAATAGGGGTAAGGTGAAGTCTATAAAGCCATTCTCGCCTGAAAATACACACCCGCTCTCACTTCCTCCTTATTCTCCTCACAATGATTGATGTTCTTTACGTTGCATGACGTCCGTTTTCATTGGCTAGCGGATAATTAACATCACTGACAACGAGCTAATAAACAAGAACACCTGGAGTCAATCATGAAACTTATCCCAAGCATCGCAGCCGTATTGATCGCCGCCGCTTCATTTTCCACTTTCGCTGCGCCGCTGTCGTCGGTGAAACAGGTCAACAGCGAGCAGGCCGCCAATCTGCAAAGCCTCGGCGTCGTGTCGGTTTCCGGCATTAGCGGCTCACCGCATGACGCCATCACCGCCCTGAAAGAAAAAGCCGCGGCGGACGGCGCCAGCCATTATCGCATTATCGGTCTGGACACCCCCGGGGATTCCAGCAACTGGCGCGGCAATGCGGAAATTTATCGCTAAGCATCGGCTTTTTTACGCTCTGGCCGCGGCAACGCGGTCAATAAAATAAACGGTCGCAATAATTATCTGAATAGTCGGTGTATAAACGACTTATTCTCAGGTCATTATTACGGCCGTTTTTCTTTGCGTGCCGCTGATGAGGTTGCATTTTATTACAACTGTGTCTGCCGCTTTCGGAATCATGTTAATGATTACTTAAGAAATTCGGCTCACATTGAGGGCTCAACCCAAGGAGGCCTCAATGTTAAATGCGACCCGACTGCAACTGATGAATCACTTCGCTTACCTGCAGCAATTCATGGCTTCACCGCGCACCGTCGGTACGCTGGCGCCTTCTTCCCCGTGGCTGTGTCAGGCGATGCTGAATCAGGTTGAATGGACCCGAGCGCTGTCGATCGCGGAACTGGGGGCGGCCGACGGGGTGTTGACCAAACGCATTTTAGGGCGGATGCGCGCCGATGCGGCGCTGGAGGCTTTCGAAATCCAACCCCATTTCGTGCATCGGCTGCGCGGGATAGACGATCGGCGGCTGCAGGTGATGGGCCATTCGGCGACCCAAATGGCCACGGATTATGACGTGGTGTTTTCCTGCCTGCCGCTGCTGTCGATCCCGGTCAGGATCAGTGTGCGCATTCTTCAGCAGGCCCGGCAGCGGCTGCTGGCGCGCAACGGTACGCTGGTGCTGTTCCAATACAGCCACCTGTCGGAAAAATTGCTGTCCCGCTATTTTCACTGGAAGCGCCTGCGGGTGGTGCGCAACTTCCCGCCGGCGCTGGTGTATGTCTGTACGCCGCGTTAACTACAGCGTTTTCGCCATCACCACCACTTCTTCGCCATGTTGCCGCCGGCGTTCCAGAGGCTGCCAACCCCAGCCGGCGTACAGCGCTTCCGATTTGTCGGTGATGAGATGCAGAACCGAGTGATGGCGCTGCCGCGCGGCCTCGACGATGGCCATTTCCAGGCGGTGGGCGATGCCTTTGCGGCGGTGATCGGGATGCACGAAGACGCCGGCCAGCCACGGGGTGAGATCCTGGCGCTGATGATCGTCGCTGGGCCACAGGCTGGCCATGCCCACCGGGCGATCGCCGTCGATCATCATCAGCGTCAGGTGATCGTCGCTCGGCCGGCTGCATTGGGCGAAGCGCAGCTGGGTGCGCTCCAGCGTTCCGCCGTGCTGTGAGCCCCACTGGCCGAATGCCCAGGCGGCGCACACATCGGCAAACTGCGGGCACTCCGACAGCGGAATAATGCGTTGAGTCATGGAGGTCTCCCGGTTTTTAGCTGTTTCCCCGTTCTATTTAACCGATTTCCCCGCCATTTTTTTAACTTTTTAAAGCCGCTCTTTTAGCGGTTTCGCCATGTTTCGCCGTATGCCCGGCGCCATTTCCCGGATTTCTTTTGGCAATCGCGGCGCGGGATTGCAAGTGCTAATGAGAGTGATTATCATGCGCACACCATTCCCCCGTGTCGGCTTAATCATGCGCAATTCCCTCATTTTACTGCTGCTTTCCCTGTGCTTTGGCGTGTTTTCCTCCCAGGCGAAGACGGTGACCGATATCACCGGCCGCCAGGTCGAGGTGCCGGACAACCCGCAGCGCATCGTGGTGGGGGAGAGCCGCATGCTGTATACGCTGGCGCTGCTGGAACCGGGCAACCCGGCGCAGCGCATCGTCGGCTGGCCGGCGGATCTGGCGAGGTTTGATGCGCAAAGCTGGCAGCGCTATACGCAGAAATTCCCGCAGATCGCCGCGATCCCCATTATCAGCGGCAATAATTTCCGCCAGGTCAATATTGAAAGCCTGCTGCAGCTGAAGCCGGATCTGGTGATCCTGGCGCGCTACGCGCGTGAAGACGGCGACAACGATCTACTGGTTTCCGCGCTGACCAAGGCCGGCGTGGCGGTGATCTACGTCGATCTGCGCATCGATCTGCTGAACAACACCGTGCCGAGCGTGCGGCTGCTGGGCGAAGTGCTCAATCGCCAGCAGCGCGCCGAGCAGTTCATCGAATTTTATCAGCAGCATATGGCGGTGATCCGGCAACGGCTGGCGGGCTATCAGGGGCCGAAGCCCAAAGTGATGCTGCACCTGCATCTGGGGCGGCGCGACACCTGCTGCACCACCGCCGCGCACGGCAACCTCGGCGATCTGCTGACCTTCGCCGGCGGTGACAACATCGCCAACGCCAGCGTCAAAGGGGTGTATGGCGAACTGAACCCGGAAACCATTCTGAGCGCCAATCCTGACGTGTACCTCGCGACCGGCATGGCCGGACCGCAGGGCAAACGGCTGTCCGATCTGCGCCTCGGGCCGCTGGTCAGCCAGCGGGACGCCGCCGACAGCTTCCGCCGGCTGATCGCCAAACAACCGATGCTGGCCAGCCTGCAGGCGGTGAAGCATCACCGTGCCTGGAGCGTTTGGCACAACTTTTACCTCAGCCCGTACCATGTGGTGCTGGTCGAGATGTTCGCCAAAGCGTTTTACCCGGATCTGTTCGCCGACATCAACCCGCAGCAGACCTTTCAACAGCTGTATCAGCAGTTTTTGCCGTTACCTTTTTCAGGGACCTATTGGAGTCAGTTAGATAATGAATAACAACAAGCGCGGCTGGTGGTGCGCATTGCCGTTAGCGGCCTGCGCGACATCGCCGGCGTGGGCGGCGGAAAAAAACGCGCCGCAGGAAGAGAGCCTGGTGGTGGTCGGCCGCAAAGACGCCGACGGCGTGCAGAGCTATCAGCCGTTGACCAGCATCACCGGCACCCGCAGCGAAACCAGCCTGCTGAACGTGCCGCAGGCGATCGACGTGGTGCCACCGCAGGTGATTACCGTTCAGGCGGTCAGCAGCCTGGACGAAGCGCTGTACAACGTCAGCGGCATTACCCAGGCCAACACGCTGGGGGCACCCAGGATGCGGTCATGAAACGCGGCTTCGGCGACAACCGCGACGGCTCCATTCTGCGCGACGGCGTGCGTTCGGTGCAGGCGCGCAACTTTACGCCGACCACCGAGCGGGTGGAGGTGCTCAAGGGGCCGGCCTCGATGCTGTACGGTATGGGCGAGCCGGGCGGGATGATCAACATGATCACCAAAAAAACCCAGCTGCAGCATACCCACGTGGAAGGCTGGGGCAGCAGTTTCAACGGCGGCGGCGGCAATCTCACCGACTCGCTGAGCCTGATCGGCTCCTATGCGTATACCGACGCGCGGGTGGTGGACGATCCGGACAACAAGGGCAAAGAGATGACCAATGTGGCGCGCCACACCGCCTCGTTGTTCCTGACCCAGAACCTGGGCAGCCCGGGTCTGTACAGCGGCGATGAGGTGCGTATCGGCGCCGGCGCGCGCTACGTAGGACGCCGCCCGGGTGACGCTGCCAACAGTTTCTACCTGGATAATTACACCGTTGCCGATGCGTTCGCCGCTTACACCATGCCGATCAACGGCTATCGGGTGAAATGGCAGCTGAACGTGAAGAACCTGTTCGATAAAACCTACTACCCGTCCAGCGGCGGCAATTTGCGCGTGGCGGTGGGGGAACCACGTGAGGTGGTGCTGCGCGGCAGTATCGATTTCTAAGTCACGGGCGGTGAAATTTGTTTAAATAACCGCCCCAACGTTAAGGAGAACCCATGAGCCTGCAGATTCGTTTGGCGCAGCAGCGGGATATCGCGCATCTGATGGCGGTTGAACGCTCGGCGGCGCAGCTGTTTCGCCAACAGCCGGAATGGCGCTTTATTGCCGAAGGTGAGGTGATGGCCCCGCAGCAGCATGCCGCGTTTATCGCCGAGCGCCGTGAATGGCTGGCGGAAAGCGACAACGGCGAGTGCGCCGGTTTTATCGCCGTGCTGGCTCAGGGGGAAGATTGGCACATCGCCGAATTGTCGGTCGCCGGCACCTGGCAGCGGCAGGGCGTCGGCCGCCGCCTGATCGGCGCGGTGGCGGAAGAGGCCAAACGGCAGGGGGCCGGCCGCCTGACGCTCACCACCTTCATTGAGGTGCCGTGGAATGCGCCTTACTACCGGCGGCTGGGATTCCGGCCGCTTGACGACGCGCGGCTCACGGCCGCCTTGCGGCGGCATCTGGATGAGGATCTGGCGCACGGCTTTGCCGTCGGCAGTCGCTGTGCCATGGAATTTACACTATCGTAAATATTGAAATACAGAGCGGGCGCGGTATGATGCTGCCACCACGCCATCGCACCCGCTCGGCATTTTGGTATGCAATGCACTCAAGTCACCGCATAAGGGACAACCCGTAATGACACAAACCCTGTTCATGATAGGCGCTCGCGGAGCCGGAAAGACCACGGTAGGCCGCGCATTGGCGCTGGCGTTGGGCTATCAATTCGTCGATACCGACCTGTTTATGCAGCAGGCGGCGCAGATGAGCGTGGCGGAAATGGTCGAGCGCGAGGGTTGGCTGGGGTTCCGCCGCCGCGAGACCGTCGCGTTGCAAACTGTGACTAAACCGTCAACTATAGTTGCCACCGGCGGCGGCGCGATCCTGGCGGAAGAGAATCGTCAGTTTATGCGCCAGCATGGCACCGTGATCTACCTGCGCGCGCCGGCCAGCGTGTTGGCGCAGCGGTTGGAACAGTACCCGGAAGATGCGCAGCGCCCGACGCTCACCGGCAGGCCGATCGCCGAAGAGATGCGCGAGGTGCTGGCCGCGCGAGAAGCGCTGTATCAGGATGCCGCGCATTACGTGATGGACGGCGCCGCCGATCCGCAGCGGGTGGTGGAACAAATCCTCGCGGTGCTGCCGCGTGAGACGGTGAAATAACCTTTTCTTCTCTTCGGGCGCTGTGCGCCCGTTTTTCTATTCCGTTTGCCGAGCGACCGCAAAGTACGCCCCGGGCGTGACGCCGAAGCGGCGGCGAAAGGCGGCGATGTAGGCGCTGACGTTGTCGTAGCCGCAGGCGTCGGCCACCTCGCTGACCGCTTCGCCGCGTGATAATCCCTCCAGTGAACGCAATACCCGCGCCTGTTGGCGCCACAGCGCGAAGCTGATGCCGGTTTCCTGCAGAAAGCGGCGGCTCAGGGTGCGTGGGCTGAGCCCGGCCCAGGCGGCCCAGGCGGCCCAGTCGCGCTGGCTGCGCGGGCTGGCGGTATCGTTCAGCAGCGCCCGGGCGATGTTCAGCAACCGGGCGTCCTGCGGCAGCGGCAATTGCAACGGCGCGCGGCTTGCCGTGTGCATTTCGTCCAGCAGCACCTGCAGCAGCCGCCGTTGCGGCGCACTCAGCGGGCCGGCGGGAAACTGCGCGATGCGCTCCACCAGGGCCTGCAACAGCGCAGAGGCCGTGAACAGCTGCGGCAGCGGCGGCATCTCCGGCACGCTTTCCCTCGGCAGATACAGACTCCAGCCCGCTACGTCGCCGCAGGCCAGCGCCTGATGGGCGCATCCCGGCGGCAGCCAGCCCAGCGTGCCGCCGGTGATCGCCCATTGCCGGCCCGGGAGTTCCATTGCCAGCATGCCGCGCGTCAAGAGATAGATCTGGCCGCCTTCGTGCCGGTGCCAGGGGGTCAGGTGCTTTTTTTCATGCTGAAGGCGTTGGCTGCGGATCTGCGTCATGTTGGCCGTTTAACGTTATTAAAAGTCTTGATGTGGTTATTATGCCATTGCCTGGCCGGGATAGGATCGCCGTTCACCCTATTTCGGAGAAACGTGATGACTCAACTTACCCCGCTGACTCTGGTGCTCGATACGCTGCAGCAGGTGGTCGCCAATCCGGAGCATCGGCCCACGCAGCTCGCCGCCCGTTTCAGCGCAGGCTACCGCCAGCAGGTGGATGGCAAAGTGCTGAACTTCGAGCAGTTTGAGCAGCATATGGCGCTGCTGAAGCGGCAAACTCGCCGTATGACGCTGAGCGTGATCGCGGCGGCGGAGCAGGGCGAGGCGGTGCTGACCCACCATCTGGTCGAGGTGGAAAAGCGCGACGGCACCCTCAGCCGCGTGCGGGTGCTGGCGCACTTCACCGTGCGTGAAGGGCGTATTTGCGCCTGCGACGAATTGACCGAGCTGTTGACGGGTGCCCCCGGCGATCGCGATCTGGGCTCGCGCGTGTCGGAATGAGGGCGGCTGCTATACTTGCTACTGTGTGAAACACACGGGAGAACGGCATGCGCGAAAATGATCAACCTGCTTATCCGCGGAGCGCCCGCGTCGTAGAGGTGTTTCGGGGTGACCCGAACCTGCATCTGCGTCGTTTTGAAGTGCGCACCGACGACATTGAGCCGAATACGCTGCTCAGTGAACATGAAACCGAGCAGGAAGCGCTCGACGCCAAGCACCGCTATGAAGACGAGGCGCTAGAGCACTGACCTGCAACCCAGCGGAAACCGGCGCCAGGCCGGTTTCCTGTTTATGGTTTGAAAACCGACGCCCTTGCTCTTTTTTTCAGCGCGGATCCCCCTCGCTTGTCCTGCCAGAGGCTGCGCACCGACTTCATTCCGCTGTCAGCCCATTTGCCGGTCAGCGGTCCGGCAGCGTTTGCCTCAGCGGCGCGATCGCATTTCGCGCGAAAAACCAGTGACAGATCAACCGCAATCCCCCAATATGAATTTTCCATACAAAATGATGACGCGGGTGCCAGTCTATGCTGAAAGTGAATGAGTATTTTGCCGGAAAAGTGAAGTCTATCGGTTTTGACAGTAGCAGCATCGGTCTTACCAGCGTGGGTGTGATGGAAGAGGGCGAATACACCTTCTCCACCGCGCAGCCGGAAGAAATGACGGTGATCACCGGGGCGCTGAAAGTGCTGCTGCCGGGGGCGCCGGACTGGCAGGTGTTTACGCCGGGCGAGAAGTTCTTCGTGCCGGGGCACAGCGAGTTCAACCTGCAGGTGGCCGACGCGACCGCCTATCTGTGCCGCTACCTGAGCAAATAAATTTTGTTCGTTAGGGGAACGCAGGGCTCAGCGAAGGCTGGGCCCTGGTTGTTTTTGAGGCAGGATTAACGCTGGGCTTCGCCGCCGAGCGCTTCGATGGTGTTTTTGATCAACGCCGCCAGCTCGCTGGTCATCAGGATAAAGTCGGCGTCAAAGCGCTGGGCGAAGTCGTCGCGATCGATGTCGTCGTTCTGCTCGCGCAGCGTGTCGGCGAACTTCAGGCGCTTAAGCGAGCCGTCGTCCGACAACATCAGCTGGATGCGCTCCTGCCAGTCCACCGCCAGCTTGGTTACCAGCTTGCCGGCTTCGATGTGCACCGCGATTTCGTCGCTGATCAGATTCTGCTTCTTGCAGCGGATCACGCCGCCTTCTTCCAGAATCGCTTTCAGTTCCGCTTCATCCTGAATGGCGAAGCCGGCCGGCATCTCGCCGGAACGCACCCATTCGGTCAGCGTCAGTTCGATCGGGCTTTCCATGGTCAGCGGCACTACCGGCAGCGAGCCGAGGCTTTTGCGCAGCAGCGCCAGCGTGTCTTCGGCGCGTTTGGCGCTGGCGGCGTCGACCATGATCAGATCGTTGACGGTGTCGATCCACATGAAGGTCTGGTTGAAGCGGCTGAACGCGCGCGGCAGCAGGCTGTGCAGCACTTCATCCTTTAGCGCGTCCTTCTCGGTTTTCTTCAGTTTGCGGTGTTGCTCTGCTTCCAGGCGCTCAATCTTGGCCTGCAGCTCTTGCTTGATCACCGGCGACGGCAGGATTTTCTCTTCCTTGCGCGCGCAGATGACGATCTGGCCGTTGACCGCGTGCGTCAGCGCATCGCTGTGCGAGCCCATCGGGGAGACCCAGCCGGTCTTCGCCATGTCCTGGCTGCCGCACGGCGTGAAGGCGAACGCGCTGAGTTGTTTTTCCATTTCATCCGCGTTTAACGCCACTTCGCGGCTCAAACGGTAAACCATCAAATTCTTAAACCACAGCATAATGTTATCCCTGGCTGGGCGTGCGTTCGGCACGCTGATTCGTCAAAAACAGGGCGGCATGATAACGAATTGACGCTGAAAAATCGCCCCATTCTCTCTGAATTGCGTCGCTTTGCGCACCGGGGAAGGACGGGGCGGAGAATGGGAAACAGGTGATTCATTCGCGCGCTTACATTAGGCTGTGACAACGCTGCGTGGCATCGAGGAGAAAAAATACGTGCGCATTGGCATCGACTTGGGTGGAACAAAAATTGAAGTGATCGCGTTGGCGAATGACGGGCGGGAGCTGTTTCGCCATCGCATCGCCACGCCGCGCCATGACTACCGGCAAACCCTGGCGGCGATCGCCGGACTGGTGAAACTGGCGGAGGATCATACCGGCGAACGAGGATCGGTCGGGATCGGCATTCCCGGCACGCTGTCGCCGTTTACCGGGCGGGTGAAGAACGCCAACTCGGTGTGGCTCAACGGCCAGCCGCTGGATAAGGATCTGTCGGCGCTGCTGGCGCGCGAGGTGCGCATCGCCAACGACGCCAACTGCCTGGCGGTGTCGGAAGCCACCGATGGCGCCGCAGCCGGCGCGAAAACCGTGTTTGCGGTCATCATTGGCACCGGCTGCGGCGCCGGCGTGGCGCTGAACGGCCAGGCGCATGCCGGCGGCAACGGCATTGCCGGCGAGTGGGGCCACAACCCGCTGCCGTGGCAGGATGACGATGAGCTGCGTTACGCCCGCGAAGTGCCGTGCTACTGCGGCAAACCGGGCTGCATCGAAACCTTTATTTCCGGCACCGGTTTCGCCATCGACTATGCGCGCTTGAGCGGCAACGCGCTGCAAGGGCATGAGATCATGGCGCTGAGCGAACGGGGTGATGTGCTGGCGGTACAAGCGATCGAACGTTACGAACTGCGATTGGCGAAAGCGCTGGCGCACGTGATCAACATGCTGGATCCGGACGTGGTGGTGCTCGGCGGCGGCATGAGCAATGTGGATCGCCTGTACCGCACGGTGCCGCAGCGAGTGAAAGACTGGGTGTTCGGCGGCGAGTGTGAAACGCCGATCCGCAAGGCGGTTCACGGCGACTCCAGCGGCGTGCGCGGCGCGGCCTGGCTGTGGCCGCAACAGCAGCGCTAAGCGTTGCAACAAAGCGCGAGGCTGCTCGCGCTTTAAACCCTTTACTGTACAAAAACTGGACGGCGCTTTATGCTTTAGCTAACTTAGCTAAGGAGGACGCGTATGCCGATTCAGGCCAATATGCACGAAGCCAAATCCAATCTGAGCCAGTTGGCGGACAGAGCCGCGGAGGGAGAAACCGTGATTATTGCAAAAGCAGGGAAGCCGTACGTACAGCTGGTTGCCATCAAGGGGGAAGCACGCCGCCCCGGTGCCGCCAAGGGCAAGTTCACCGTGCCGGCGGATTTCAACGCCGGGGATGCGGCCATTGCGGCGCTGTTTGAGGGCGATGAATGAAGCGCCTGCTGCTGGATACCCATGCGTTGCTGTGGTGGTTGATCGATGACGCCTGCCTGGGCGCGAACGCCAAAAGGCAGATCGCCGATCCGGGCAATGCGGTGTACGTCAGCGCGGCCAGCATTTGGGAGATCTCGACCAAGCAGGCGCTGGGCAAACTGGCGCTGCCGGAAGACATCTTTGCGATCATCGAGGGTGAGGATTTTCTGTCGCTGCCGATGGACGCCTTTCATTGCCAACAGGCCGGACTGCTGCCGCCACACCATCAGGATCCTTTCGATCGCATGCTGATCGCACAGGCGCAGGCCGAGGGGCTGACGCTGATTTCCGCCGACGCGGTGTTTCCGCTGTATGGCGTGCGGGTGGCGGACGCCCGCCGTTAAACCGGCTTTTCCTCGCTTTCGCTGCGTACCCGTTCGATATGAATGGTCAGAAACATCATCTCTTCCGTGGTGAGCTGATGCTGATAGTGTTTTTCGATGTGGCGGTTGATCTTGCCGGCGCAGGCGAATGACTCGCGGTATTTCTCTTTCACCACCTGATACAGCGAGTCGTCGTCGCTGTCGACGTAGTTTTTCCCCAGCAGGCGTTGAGCGAAAAATTTCAAGTGGGTGACGAAGCGGTGGTAGCTCAGGGATTCCTCATTGTAATCAAAGCGGAAATGGTATTTAACCAGGTTGAGGATCTCTTGCATCACGCGGGTGATATGCAGCGTGTTATGCATCTCGTCGTTAAGCTGAGCGTTGACCAGGTGCAGGGCGATAAATCCGGCTTCGTCTTCCGGCAACGCGGTATCCAGCCGCTGGGCGATCAGGGCCAGCGCCTCCAGCCCGACGGCGAACTCGGCCGGGTAGAGCTTTTTAATCTCCCACAGCAGCGCATTTTTGATATCCAGTCCTTGCGCATGGCGCTGCAGGGCGAAGTGGATGTGATCGGTCAGCGTGATGTAGACGATGTTATGCAACTTGCCCGGCAGGCGTTCGCGGGCGAGGGTGATTATCCTGTCGGCGGTGGTGACGCAGGCCAATGGGATCTCGGCGAGCAGCTCTTTATAGCGCTCGTCGATTTCACCGCCGTTATGGGTGAACACCTTTTCGATCAGGCTTTCGTCCAGCGTATCGCCGGGCTTCTTTTTAAAGCCGATTCCTTTTCCCATCACCACCGTCTCTGCCTGACGGTCGTCCAGCGTAATCACCACGTTATTATTGAGTATTTTAGCGATTTTCATGGTTTTTCCCGGTGTTTCAGCATCCTGAAAACGAAAAAACCTGACGCCCGGAAGCGATTCCGGGCGTCAGGTTTTGCCTGTATTCTATGTTTCTGCCCTGCGGCCTGAGCGGCGAAGGGGATACAGTAACAATCCTGTTATGCCTGCATAATAACCCGTGCTCGTCGCGGCTCAACGCTTTTCACCGCGGAGTGCCGCCGCGGTCACACTTCTGCGCCGCGCGCGGCGGGATCATTCCAGCCTGAAGTGCGCCTCCAATCGGCTGACGCCGAGCCCGTTGACCTTTTTCACTTTGATCTGCACCGGAATACGTTCTTTCATCGCCTCGACGTGACTGATCACGCCAATGGTTTTGCCTGAGGCGTTCAGACTGTCCAGCGCGTCCAGCGCGGTATCGAGGGTTTCGGCGTCCAGCGTGCCGAAACCTTCGTCGAGGAACAGCGAGTCGATGCTGGTTTTATGGCTGACCAGATCGGACAACGCCAGCGCCAGCGCCAGGCTGACCAGGAAGCTCTCGCCGCCGGACAGGGTGCGGGTATCGCGCAGCGCGTCGGCCTGCCAGGTGTCCACCACCTGCAGCTCCAGCGCGTCGCTGGTTTTGCGCTGCAGCAGGTAGCGCCCGTGCAGCCGGCCGAGTTGAAGGTTGGCCAGATACACCAGATGATCGAGCGTCAGCCCCTGCGCGAAGCGGCGGAACTTGTCGCCTTCTTTCGAGCCGATCAGCTGGTTGAGGTAGCTCCAGTCGTCGTAGTCTTGCTGGCTGCGGGCGATTTGCTCGAACAGCGCCTGTTGATTGAGACGGCGGGCGGCGTCGCTTTCCAGCTGGTTGCGCAGCTCGCCCTGGCTTAGCTGCAGCGCCTTCAACTGCTGTGCCAGCTCGGCCAGCGATTGGGTGAGCGCATCGAGATCCGCGTTGGCTTCATCCACCCCTTCCGGGCGGTTCAGCCGATGCTGCTCCAGCGTTTGCGTCGCCTGAGCCAGCAGGGCCGCAGCCTCTACCTGCCGCTGTTGCAGCTGCTCTTTGCGTTGCTGCAATTCGCGGCTCAGGGCGTCGTCCAGCAGCGCGGCGGCGAAGGCAGTTTCATCGGCGAATTCGCTGTCGGCCAGCGCCTGCTGCCATTGCTGCTCCGCCTGCTGCAGCCGTTCCTGCATTTGGGTGTGCTGTTGTTGCAACCCGGCCTGCTGGCCGGCCAGGCGCTCGCGCAGTTCCTGCGCCTTTTGCCACTGCTCGGCGGCCTGCAAGCTGGCCTGTTCACAGGCGGTTTGTTTGGCGTGCAGCTGTTCGCGCACCTCGGCGACCTGCTGTTCGCCGAACAGTGCCAGCCGCTGCGCGCGCCGCTCGGCGAGGGACTTCTCGCCTTCCTGCCAGCGTTGATGCAGCTCTTGCTGCTGTTGCAGGCTGTCGGCGTGGGCTTTCTGCAGCAGCGTAAAGCGTTCTTCGAGCAACGCCAGCTGTTGCTGCGTCTGCTGCTGCTGCGTTTGCAGAGCGATGAGCGCATCCTTCGCCTGCTGTACCGCCTGTGCCACCTGTTCATGTTGCTGCAGCGCGTGTTGCCCGCGCCGTTCTTCGTCGTCGCAGCCGTTCAGCCAGGCGCTGAGTTGCTCACCATCTGCCAGCGTAAAGTCGAACGCCAGCGGTGCGCTGAGCTGCCGCCACTGCTGCTGTAGGCCGGCCAGCTGTTGTTCATCCTGCGCGATGGTTTGCTGCTGACGCTGCAATTGCTGTTGCAGGTTGTCGTAACGGGCTCGCAGCTCGACGCCTTGTGTTTGCAATGCTTCGGTCTGGACTTTCATTTGCTCCAGACGTTGCGCGGTTTCTGACAGTTTTACCTCTTGGTATTGTTCTACCGCCGGGTGCTCACATGAGCCGCACAGCGGGCAGGGGGCGCCGGGTTGCAAACGGGCGCGCTCGGCCTCCAGGCCCACGATCCGTTGTTCCAGCGCATAGGTTTTTTCAACATCGGCCTGGTGGGCTTTCTGCTGCTTAAAGTGCTGACGGATGAGTTCTAGCTGTGGTTCCAACTGGGTCAGTTCATGTTGACCGCTGTTTAGCTCTTGCCGCTGTTGTTCCAGCCGTTTAACGATTTGCTGCGATAAAGACGCGAGAGTAAATAACTGCTGGCGCGTCGGGCGCAGATCCGCCAGGGCGCTCAGGCGCTGGCGCAACGGGGCCAGCGGCGTTTGCGCCTCCAGCGCCTGCTGCTGTTGCTGTTGAACGGCCAGCGCTTCGGTCAGCGTGTTCAACTGCTGCTGATGCTGTGCGGCCTGCGTCGTCAGTTGGCTGCGCTGGGCGGTGAGCTGCTCCAGCGCGCTCTGCTGCTGGGCGCATTGCTGCGCGGCGGCATCGCCGGCCTGTCGCCGCTCGGCCTGTGTCGACTGCAGTTGGGCTATTTGATGGTCGAGCGGGGCCACCTGGTCATCGATCAACTGTTGCTGTTGCCGCATATGCTCGGCATGGGCTTGCTGCGCCAGACGGGTTTTTTCCACCGCCTGCTGCAGCGGCGCCAACTGCGCCGAATGTTGTTCCTGTTGTTGCGTCAGCAGGGCTGCCTGCTGTTGTATCGTCTGCAGCTCGGTGCGGCAACGATCGCGTTCGCCGCGCAGCGGCCGCAATTTCTCGGCCGGTTCGCTGCGCGCCAGCCGCTGCAGCTGCGGGGCGGCCTCCGCCTGCTCGCGCTGGGCGGTGTCCAGCCGCAATTGCCCCTCGCTTTGCTGTTGCCGGAGGCGTTGCCATTGCTGCAGCCAGCTCAGCGCCTGTTGCTGTCGCTGGGTTTGCTCGCCGAGGGCGATTTCCTGCGCGCTCAGCGCCGTCAGCTGTTCGGCCAGAGACTGGCGCTGCTCGTCATTCAGCAGTTCGATGCCGCTGGCGCGTTGATGCAACGCATCCAGGTCGGTTTTGGCCTGCTTGTGCGACTCGAACACCTGTTCGGACAACCGCCCGTAGATTTCGGTGCCGGTCAGCTCTTCCAGCAGCTCGGCGCGATCGTTGGCGTCGGCGTTGAGGAACGCGGCGAACTGCCCCTGAGACAGCATCATCGATTTGGTGAAGCGGCCGAAGTCCAGCCCGGTGATGGCGGCGGTAAGCTCCAGCTTGTCGCGCACCTTGTCCGCCAGGATCTTGCCGTCCTCGCGGCGCGCCAGTTCGACCTTCGGCGCCTGCAGATTGCCGTCCGGGGCGTTTTTGGCGCGGCGCTGGCTCCAGAAGGCGCGATAGCCGACGCCCTTGACCTCGAATTCGACCTCCGCCAGCGATTCGGCGGTGTGGCGGGTCATCAGTTCATTCTGGCTTGGCGTGACGTTGAGGCGCGGCGTCTGGTGGTACAGCGCCAGGCAGATGGCGTCCAGCAGGGTGGTTTTGCCCGCGCCGGTCGGGCCGGTAATGGCGAACAGGCCGTTGCTGGCGAACGGCTCGGCGGTGAAGTCAATCTTCCATTCGCCCTGCAGCGAGTTGAGGTTTTTTAACCGCAGGCTGAGGATTTTCATGGGTTGGTCTCCTCGGCGTTGTGCTGCACCGCCTCGACCACCTGGCGGAACAGTTGGTGCATCCGCCGTTGGCGCGCTTCGGGCATGTCGACCTCCTGTGCCAGACGCCGTTCGAACACCTCGTTGACGCTCAGCTCGTTCAGCGTTTCCTTATCCTGCTGCGCGATCGCCTGGCGGCGCTGCTCTTTACTGCGCCGCAGCAGCACCACTTCCACCGGCAGCTCATCCGCCATCAGCTGGATGCGGCGCTGGATGTCGCTGAGGTAGTCCTGCGTCGCCACTTCGATATCCAGCCACACCGGCAGCTCGCCGGCATAGTCGGCAAATTGCCGCAGCTGCCGTTCGATCTCGGCCAGATCGCCTTTGATCAGTTGCATGGGCTGAAACTGCGGGATCGTTAACGCGTCTATCCGCTGTAAAGCGCCGTCGGCGAAATCGACCAGGAATACGCTTTTGGCTTTGCCCAGCTCATCGAAGCTGAGCGGGATCGGCGAGCCGCTATAGCGAATATGCTCCGATTTGGCGACGTTCTGCGCGCGGTGAATGTGGCCCAGCGCGATATAGTCGGCGGGCGGAAAGGCCTGCGCCGGGAAGGCGTCGAGGGTGCCGATATAGATGTCGCGCACCGAGTCGGAGGTAGTGACGCCGACGGTGGTCAGGTGGCCGGTGGCGACGATCGGCAGCGGTAAGCCCAACTGGTCGCGGCGCTCGCAGGCCGCCTGATACAGCGCTTGGTAATGTTCGGCGATGGCTTCCTGCAGCGCCTGCTGTTTCTGCGCGCCGGATTCGCCGGCGCGGCTGGTGAGCAGATCGCGCGGCCGCAGGAACGGGATGGCGCACAGCACCGCGCCCGGCTGGCCGTCGCGTTGGTTAAGCACCACGATCTGCTGTTCCGGGGCGCTCTGCGCGTTGGCGATCACCGTGGTGTTCAGGCAGGAGAGCAGCTCACGCGATTCGTTCAGCGTTGCGACCGAATCGTGGTTGCCGCCCAGCACCACCAACTGGCAGCCGGTGCGCTGCAGTTCCACCACGAAGCGGTTGTACAGCTCGCGGGCATAGCTGGGCGGCGAGCCGGTATCGAACAGATCCCCGGCGACGATCAGCGCATCCACCTGCTGCTGTTCGATCTGTTCGATCAGCCAGTTCAGAAAAGCCTGGTGCTCGGCGGCGCGGCTTTTAGTGAAAAAGTACTGGCCAAGGTGCCAGTCAGAGGTGTGGATCAGGCGCATGACACTCCCGGATGCAAAGATAATGGCGATGATTATAAAGGCCGCGGCGGCGGCTGTCCCGGCGCAATGATGATGACAACCGGATGATTTTTCTTTACTGCGGGAAATAATCGCTATGCTTAGTGCCTATAACAGCCGGTTTTTTTCATAAAAGTGTCACAAAACTGACGCATAATGGCGCCCGAAAAGTCGCTAACACATTGGCAGGATTGACGATGGCAAGACGCATACTGGTGGTGGAAGACGAAGCGCCGATCCGTGAGATGGTGTGCTTTGTGTTGGAACAGAATGGTTACCAACCGTTGGAAGCCGAGGATTATGACAGCGCCGTGACGCGTCTGTCTGAGCCGTTCCCTGATTTGGTGTTGCTTGACTGGATGTTGCCCGGCGGTTCCAGCATTCAGTTTATCAAACATATGAAGCGCGAAGCGCTGACCCGCGATATCCCGGTGATGATGCTGACCGCGCGCGGCGAAGAAGAAGACCGGGTGCGCGGCCTGGAAGTGGGGGCGGATGATTACATCACCAAGCCGTTCTCGCCCAAGGAGCTGGTGGCGCGCATCAAAGCGGTCATGCGCCGCATTTCGCCGATGGCGGTGGAAGAAGTGATTGAAATGCAAGGGTTGAGCCTGGATCCGTCCTCCCACCGCGTAATGGCGAACGATCAGGCACTGGACATGGGGCCGACCGAGTTCAAGCTGCTGCACTTCTTTATGACCCACCCGGAGCGGGTTTATAGCCGCGAGCAGTTGCTTAATCACGTCTGGGGCACTAACGTTTATGTGGAAGACCGTACCGTTGACGTGCATATCCGTCGGCTCCGCAAGGCGTTAGAAACCAGTGGACATGATAAAATGGTTCAAACCGTTCGGGGCACCGGCTACCGGTTCTCAACGCGCTACTGATCGCGCCGCGCTGGAGAATATGCCGTGTTAGAACGTCTGTCGTGGAAGAGGCTGGCTCTGGAGCTGGCTCTTTTCTGTCTGCCCGCCTTACTGCTGGGGCTGATTTTCGGTTATCTGCCCTGGTTCCTGCTGGCCTCCGCGCTGGCTGCGCTGGTGTGGAATTTCTACAACCAGCTCAAACTCTCCCATTGGCTGTGGATCGACCGCAGCATGACGCCGCCGCCCGGCCGCTGGAGCTGGGAGCCGCTGTTCTATGGCCTGTATCAGATGCAGCAGCGCAACCGCCGCCGCCGGCGCGAGCTGGCGCTGCTGATCAAGCGCTTTCGCAGCGGGGCCGAATCGCTGCCTGACGCGGTGGTGATGACCACCGTCGAAGGCAATATCTTCTGGTGCAACGGGCTGGCGCAGCATCTGCTCGGCTTCCGCTGGCCGGAAGACAACGGCCAGCACATCCTTAACCTGCTGCGTTATCCGGAATTCAGCCACTATCTGCAACAGCAGGAGTTTTCGCGCCCGCTGACGCTGCAGCTGAACAACGAACACTACGTCGAATTCCGCGTGATGCCGTATTCTGAAGGGCAACTGCTGATGGTGGCGCGCGACGTCACTCAGATGCGCCAGTTGGAGGGCGCGCGGCGCAACTTCTTCGCCAACGTCAGTCATGAACTGCGCACGCCGCTGACGGTGCTGCAGGGCTATCTGGAGATGATGGGCGACGAAGAGCAGGATGGCTCGCTGCGCAGCAAGGCGCTTAGCACCATGCAAGAGCAGACCCGCCGGATGGACGGGCTGGTCAAGCAGCTGCTGACGCTGTCACGCATCGAGGCGGCGCCCAATGTCGACATGAACGAGCGGGTGGATATTCCACTGATGCTGCGGGTGTTGCAGCGTGAGGCGCAATCGCTGAGCGGCGGCAATCACGAGATCACCTTCCGGGTGAACGAACAGCTCAACGTGTTCGGCAATGAAGACCAGTTGCGCAGCGCGGTGTCTAACCTGGTGTACAACGCGGTCAACCACACGCCGAAGGGCACCCATATCGAAGTGAGCTGGCAGCAGACGGCGCAGGGCGCGCAGTTCCAGGTCAGCGACAACGGGCCGGGCATCGCCGCCGAGCATCTGCCGCGCCTGACCGAGCGTTTTTATCGCGTCGACAAGGCCCGTTCGCGCCAGACCGGCGGCAGCGGGCTGGGGCTGGCGATCGTCAAGCACGCGCTCAGCCATCACGACGCGCGGCTGGAGATCCTCAGTGAACCGGGGATCGGCACCCGCTTTATCTTTACCTTACCCAATCGGTTGATTGTTCCCGCCGCTTTATCAGAGAATGCGGTGAAAAATTAACGCGAGACACCGGTATGACCCGAATCACCCGAGGGCTGTTGCTTTGCCTGGCGCTGCTGGCCGGACGCGGCGCGCTGGCGCAGCCTGACGGCATGTTGGCGGGCAACCTGTCCAGCGTCGGCTCCGACACGCTGGCGAATTTGATGGCGCTGTGGGCGCAGGATTTCAGCCAGCATTATCCCAACGTCAACCTGCAGATCCAGGCCGCCGGTTCGTCGACCGCGCCGACCGCGTTGGCGGCGGGCGCCGCGCAGCTGGGCCCGATGAGCCGGCCGATGAAGGCGGCCGAGGTTTCGGCGTTCGAACACCGTTACGGTTATGCGCCGCTGGCGGTGCCGGTAGCGGTGGATGCGCTGGTGGTGTTGGTGCATCAGGACAATCCGCTGCGCGGCCTCAACCTGCAGCAGCTCGATCGCATTTTCTCCGCCACCCGGCGCTGCGGTGAAAGCCAGCCGCTGACGCGCTGGGGCGAGCTGGGGCTGCGCGGCGACTGGGCGACGCGCTCGCTGCAACGCTTCGGCCGCAACTCGGCGTCCGGCACCTACGGCTATTTCAAACTGCGCGCGCTGTGCGGCGGCGATTTCATGCCGCGCGTCAATGAGCTGCCCGGCTCGGCTTCGGTGGTGCAGGCGGTGGCCGGTTCGCTCAACGGCATCGGCTACGCCAGCATCGGTTTTCGCGCCAGCGGCGTGCGGCTGCTGCCGCTGGCGGAGTCGGGAGAAGACTATGTCGCGCCTACCGCCGCCAACGTGCGCAACGATCGCTACCCGCTGTCGCGCTATCTGTATATCTACATCAACAAAGCCCCCAATCAACCGCTGGAGCCGCTGACCGCCGCGTTCCTCGATCGCGTGCTGTCGACACCAGGGCAAAGCCTGGTCAACCACGACGGCTATCTGCCGCTGCCGCCGGCCGCCCTGCAGAAGACCCGCCAGGCGCTCGGGTTGCCACCGCTCGCGCCGGCCACGGTGCAATAAGCGACAAAAGGTGGCGTAATTTTCGCCTTTTTTCACGGCAAAACGGAGCTTATACCACGCGAAAACTGGGCATTTATTGGCGTTTTCGCGCGGTAAAGCGGTATATGCTTCACGTTTCGTGAATCTATTGTTCAAAAATGATACAAATCATGTAGTGTATATTTATTGATAGCCAATATGATCGACTGGTGGCTAAAGTTTATATGGTCGATAGCTCTGCTTTTCGCCGTGCGTCTTGCCTTGAAGCGCTATAAACGTTTACCTTAGCCTTCGTTGTCGGATTAAACCTCCATTTTTATAACTCCTAAAATTTTGCCCATCTTCATGAGCGGCCACTTTCGAATAGGGACATAAACGCCGGATCGACTGCGTTTAGGATGCTTATTTGGCGCTGCGACGATCGGGCATGCCGGCAACCGGGTGGGGCGTTTCGCCACCACGCTATCGGACAATTTTTTTTCATTTGAACAGGCAACACGACATCGTATGAGTCATCGTTTAACGTCAAAAGATATCCTGGCACTGGGCTTCATGACCTTTGCCTTATTCGTTGGGGCCGGGAACATCATCTTCCCGCCGATGGTCGGCTTGCAGTCCGGTGAACACGTCTGGACCGCTGCGCTGGGCTTCCTGCTCACCGCCGTGGGCCTGCCGGTCATCACCGTCATCGCGCTGGCGCGCGTCGGCGGCGGCATCGACGCCCTCAGTTCGCCGATCGGCCGCGGCGCCGGCCTGCTGCTGGCGACCGTCTGCTACCTGGCCGTCGGCCCGCTGTTCGCCACGCCGCGCACCGCCACCGTGTCCTTTGAAGTGGGCATCGCCCCGCTGACCGGCGACGGCGCCATGCCGCTGTTCATCTACAGCCTGGTGTACTTTGCGCTGGTGATCGGCATCTCCCTGTATCCGGGCCGTCTGCTCGATACCGTCGGCCACGTGCTGGCGCCGCTGAAGATCGTCGCCCTGGCCGTACTGGGCATCGCCGCGCTGCTGTGGCCTGCCGGCACGCCTATCCCGGCGACGGCGGCTTATCAGAGCGTGCCTTTCTCCTCCGGCTTCGTTAACGGCTATCTGACCATGGATACGCTGGGCGCGCTGGTATTCGGCATCGTTATCGTCAACGCGGCGCGCTCGCGCGGCGTGAAAGACGCCGGGCTGTTGACCCGTTACACCATTCTGGCCGGTTTGATCGCCGGCGTGGGCCTGACGCTGGTTTATCTGAGCCTGTTCAAGCTGGGTTCCGGCAGCGGCGCGCTGGTGCCTGACGCCACCAACGGCGCGGTGATCCTGCACGCTTACGTACAGAACACCTTCGGCGGCCTCGGCAGCTTCTTCCTGGCGGCGCTGATCTTCATCGCCTGTATGGTGACCGCGGTGGGCCTGACCTGCGCCTGCGCCGAGTTCTTCGCGCAATATCTGCCGTTCTCTTACAAGACGCTGGTGTTTATCCTGGGCCTGTTCTCGATGGTGGTGTCCAACCTTGGCCTGAGCCACCTGATCCAGATCTCCATTCCGGTGTTGACCGCGATTTATCCGCCGTGCATCGTGCTGGTGGTGCTGAGCTTCACCCTGCGTTGGTGGCACAGCGCACCGCGCATCATCGCGCCGGTGATGCTTGTCAGCCTGTTGTTTGGTATTCTTGACGCGGTGAAAGCGTCCAGTTTCCAGCAGCTGCTGCCGGCCTGGGCTACTCACCTGCCGCTGGCGGAGCAGGGGTTGGCATGGTTGCCGCCTTCGCTGCTGATGTTGGCGCTGGTCGCGATTTATGATCGGGTGTGCACGCGTTCCCAAGTGACCGCGCACTGATAATCCCCCGGCTTAATCCAGGGCCACGGACATGTCCGTGGCTTTTTTTCGTTTAAAACTATGGGTCATTTTCATGCAACAACAGTCACCCACCACCGCCCCCGACAATAAGCTGAAACGCGGCCTCAGCACGCGTCATATCCGCTTTATGGCGCTGGGATCGGCCATCGGCACCGGGTTGTTCTACGGCTCGGCGGACGCCATCAAAATGGCCGGCCCGAGCGTGCTGCTGGCTTACCTGATAGGCGGCATCGTGGCCTTTATCATCATGCGCGCCCTGGGGGAGATGTCGGTCAACAACCCGCAGGCCAGCTCATTTTCCCGCTACGCGCAGGACTACCTCGGCCCGATGGCGGGTTACATCACCGGCTGGACCTACTGCTTTGAAATTCTGATCGTCGCCATCGCCGACGTGACCGCCTTCGGCATCTATATGGGCGTCTGGTTCCCGGAAGTGCCGCACTGGATCTGGGTGCTGAGCGTGGTGCTGATCATCGGTGCCATCAACCTGATGAGCGTCAAGGTATTCGGCGAGCTGGAGTTCTGGTTCTCGTTCTTCAAGGTCGCCACCATCATCATCATGATCGCGGCCGGCATCGGCATCATCATCTGGGGTATTGGCAATGGCGGCCAACCGACCGGCATTCATAACCTGTGGTCGAACGGCGGCTTCTTCAGCAACGGCGTTATCGGCATGATCCTGTCGCTGCAGCTGGTGATGTTCGCTTACGGCGGCATTGAAATCATCGGCATCACCGCCGGCGAAGCCAAAGATCCGAAAAAATCGATTCCCAAAGCCATCAACTCGGTGCCGTGGCGCATTCTGGTGTTCTACGTCGGCACGCTG
>Ga0157366_1000039_pt1 | contig 80596 bp, 76 predicted proteins | sample AttbisABBM1_FD_113149 | JGI IMG/M metagenome (GOLD analysis project Ga0157366, IMG submission 113149) | Fungus gardens microbial communities from leaf cutter ant in Botucatu, State of São Paulo, Brazil - Atta bisphaerica ABBM1 | ecosystem: Host-associated > Fungi > Mycelium > Unclassified ...
ATGGCTGGGATACCTGGATTCGAACCAGGGAATGCCGGTATCAAAAACCGGTGCCTTACCGCTTGGCGATATCCCATTCGTCCGTTCTCAGCATCGAGAATCATCAAAATTGGCTGGGATACCTGGATTCGAACCAGGGAATGCCGGTATCAAAAACCGGTGCCTTACCGCTTGGCGATATCCCATCCACGCTGCCGAATAATGAAATGGTGCGGGAGGCGAGACTTGAACTCGCACACCTTGCGGCGCCAGAACCTAAATCTGGTGCGTCTACCAATTTCGCCACTCCCGCAAAAAAAGATGGTGGCTACGACGGGAATCGAACCTGTGACCCCAGCATTATGAGTGCTGTGCTCTAACCAGCTGAGCTACGTAGCCATCTTTTTTTCGCGTTACCTTCATCGGCGTTGCGGGGCGCATTATGCGGAGTTGACCTGACAGCGTCAACAATTTTTTTACCGATTTTTGCCTAGTTATGGCTGTTTGCGTGGCTTATAACCAGCATGGCGGTTTATTCGGCAATTTTTCAGTGAATACAACGCTAATCGTCAAAAAAATGGGCCGCAGCGGGCCCATTCTGACCGTGCTCAGTCGGCTTATTGATAGGCTGACTGATGCACACCAACGGCACGACCTGATGGATCGTTCATGTTTTTAAACGCCTCGTCCCACTCGATCGCTTTGGCTGACGAACAGGCTACTGATGGACCGCCAGGCACACACTCCGCGGCGCTGGCCAGCGGGAACAGCTCTTCAAAGATCTCACGGTAGAGATAGGCTTCCTTCGACCCCGGCGTGTTGTGCGGGAAGCGGAAGTGAGCGGTTGCCAGCTGCTGGTCGCTGATTTGCTTCGCAGCCACCTCTTTCAGCGAGTCAATCCAGCTGTAACCGACGCCATCTGAGAACTGCTCTTTCTGACGCCACGCCACGCTTTCCGGCAGGTAGGAGGAGAAACATTCACGCAGAATGTGCTTCTCCATTTTGCCGTTGCTGCCACACATTTTATCTTCCGGGTTGATACGCATCGCCACATCCAGGAATTTTTTATCCAGGAACGGCACGCGGGCCTCAACGCCCCAGGCGGACATCGCTTTGTTGGCGCGGGCACAGTCGAACATATGCAGGGCCTGCAGTTTACGCACGTTTTCTTCGTGGAACTCTTTAGCGTTGGGGGCTTTATGGAAGTAAAGGTAGCCGCCGAACACTTCATCTGCGCCTTCGCCTGACAGCACCATCTTGATGCCCATTGCCTTGATTTTACGCGACATTAAGTACATCGGCGTGGAGGCACGGATGGTGGTGACGTCATAGGTTTCAATGTGATAAATCACATCGCGAATCGCATCCAGACCTTCCTGCACGGTGAAATGAATCTCATGGTGCACGGTGCCCAGATGTTCCGCCACGGCTTTCGCCGCTTTCAGATCGGGTGAGCCTTCCAGCCCGACAGCAAAGGAGTGAAGCTGTGGCCACCACGCATCACTTTTATCCTGGTCTTCAACACGCTTTGCCGCAAAACGTTTGGTCACGGCGGAAATGATGGAGGAGTCCAGGCCGCCCGACAGCAGCACACCATAAGGCACATCTGACATCAGGTGACTTTTCACAGACTCTTCCAGCGCATGCTTCAGGCCGGCCGCATCGGTGGTGTTGTGCTCAACGTTTTTGTACTCCATCCAGTCACGCTGCCAGTAACGACGGATTTCGCCATCGGTGCTGGAGAGGTAGCTTCCCGGCGGAAACTCTTTAATCGAACGGCAGACCGGTACCAGCGCTTTCATTTCTGACGCGACATAGAGGTTGCCATGCTCATCGTTACCCATATAGAGCGGGATAATCCCGATATGGTCACGGCCAATCAGATACGTGTTTTTGACGCTGTCGTAGAGGATAAAGGCGAACATGCCTTCCAGGTCATCAAGGAAGTCGACCCCTTTCTCCTGATAGAGCGCCAGAATCACTTCACAGTCAGAACCGGTCTGAAACGCATAGCGATCGCTGAGTTCCGCGCGCAGCGCCTGATGGTTATAAATTTCGCCGTTGACTGCCAGGACATGGGTGTGGTCGGCGTTGTACAGCGGCTGTGCGCCGTTGTTAACGTCAACAATTGAGAGACGTTCATGCGCCAGGATGGCATGGTCATCGGCGTAAACGCCTGACCAGTCCGGGCCGCGATGACGCATTAAGCGTGAACATTCCAGCGCCTTTTTGCGCAGCTCAACAGGATCGCTTTTCAGATCCAGCACACCAAAAATTGAACACATAACTGACTCCTGAGCTCACCTTACGGCGATGTTATCTTTTAGGTTTGTCCGGCAGCCTGACGCTGCGTGATAGATAAGAAAATGCGCTATTTGGTGCCGTCAATGCAAGAGGAATCGTGATTTACTGATAAAAATATTGATCACATGACGATAAAATTGAATAAACGATAATTTAAGAGCTTATTTGTTGTTGGATCCGCAATGAAATGCATTTTTGAGCAAAAATCAGGCGGCAAACAAGGGCTAAAAGCGGAGAAAAAGGGGAGACGCATTACAATTCAGCCGGATGCGTCATAAGCAAACTGAATCAGAACAGGTCAATATCGGCAACAGAGGGATAGATCCAGTCCGGGCGGAACGGCATCGCGTCAATATCGCTCAGGGTGGAAACGCCAGAGAGCACCAGCACCGTCTCCAGACCCGCCTGGAAACCGGCCAGAATATCGGTGCGCAGGTTATCGCCGACGATGACCGTCTCTTCGGAGTGAGCCTGCATTTTGTTCAGCGCGGCACGCATGATGTAAGGGCTTGGTTTGCCCACAACAAAGGGGCTGCGGCCGGATATCTTCTCAATCCCCGCACAGAGTGCGCCACAGGCGGGAATAAACCCACGCGCATGGGTATCGGGATTGGTGGCAATAAAGCGAGCGCCGTTGGCAACAAAGAAGGCCGCTTTATGCATCATGTCCCAGTTAAAGGAGCGGGTCTCTCCGACAATCACAAAGTCGGGATTCACATCGGTAATGGTAAAGCCTGCTTTGTAGAGTTCATGAATCAGCGCCCCCTCACCAATCACATACGCCTTTTTGCCCTCCTGACGGCGCAGGAAGTCCGCGGTGGCCATTGCCGAGGTGTAGAAGACGGAATCGGGCACCTCAACGCCTGCTGAGGCAAAACGATTAGCCAGATCCTGCTCAGTCTGCGAAGGGTAGTTGGTCAGCACCACCAGCGGCATCTCTTTGGCCAGAATGCGCTGCAGAAATTCCTGTGCGCCGGGAACGGCCGTGTTGTCGTGCATCAGCACGCCATCGATATCACAAATTACGCTTTTTATGGTCATAGTCAGATCCGGTGTGGCCCGCCACAGCAGCGGGTGAGCTTAATCTTCCAGAAGGTGTTGCAGCAGAATGCCGTTAAGCATGGCACGTTTAGCCAGCGCAAAGGCACCAATCGCAGAACGATGATCCAGTGTCGAACGAACAACCGGCAGATGCTTACGGAAGGCCTCTAATGCCTGGGTATTAATGCAGCCCTCAATCGCGGGCAGCAGCACTTTTTCTGCTTCGGTAATCTCTCCCGCCAGCACCACTTTTTGTGGATTAAACAGGTTGATGGCGATAGCAATCGCCTTGCCGAGATAGCGCCCCACGTGCTCGATCACTTCACAGGCCAGGGCATCACCCTGATTCGCCGCTTTGCAGATGTGGGGCATCTGGCACGCCTCCAGCGTCAGTACACTGGGGTAGCCCTGATTCAGCAGGTGACGCACACGGTTTTCAATGGCGCCATTGGCAGCAATGGTTTCCAGGCAGCCAAAGTTACCGCAGTGGCAGCGTTCGCCTAACGGATCGACCTGAATGTGGCCGATCTCGCCGACGTTACCGTTACTGCCGAGAAAAATATGGCCGTTGGCGATAATGCCGGCACCGGTCCCCCGGTGTAACCGCACCAGAATTGAGTCAGCACAGTCGCGGCTTGCACCGAAGTAGTGCTCGGCCAGCGCCAGACTGCGGATATCGTGACCCACAAAACTGGTGACGTTAAAGCGTTTCTTCAGGCTGGCGACCAGCGGCCAGTGGCTGACAGCGATGTGCGGCATATAGCGAATCACGCCGTTAATCGGGTCGACCAGACCGGGCAGAATCACGGAAATAGCGATCAGCTCGCGGATTTTACGCTGGTGCTGCTCGATGAAGCCGCTGATGGCATTAAACAGCGCATGCTCCAGCGTCTCCTGGGTGCGTTCCGGCAGCGCATAATCCTCCTGCGCCAGCGATTTGCCGCTGAGGTCAAACAGCGTAAGGGTGGCATCGTGACGGCCGAGCCGGACGCCGATAGTCTGGAAGTGGCGGGTTTCAGTGATAATCGAGATAGCGCGGCGACCACCGGTAGACGCCTGCTGGTCTACCTCTTTGATCAGGCCGCGCTCAATCAACTGGCGGGTAATTTTCGTGACGCTGGCGGGGGCGAGCTGACTAAGTTCGGCAATCTGAATGCGCGATATCGGCCCCTGTTGATCAATCAGCCGGTAAACCGCTGCGCTATTAAGTTGCTTAACAAGATCGACATTTCCTATTTGTGACTGGCCGCCAGTGGTCATTCAGTGCTTACTCGCTCAGGACGTCGTCTCCGTTGACAAACGTCTTAATGATTTTAAAGTCGCGCGTAAACACAGTCAGGTTCGCGATTTTTCCTGCTTCGATCGAGCCTAACTGTTTTTCCACGCCCATCGCCCGTGCCGGGTAGAGTGATGCCATGCGCAATGCTTCGTCCAGTGCGATACCCACATGCTCGACGCTGTTCCGTACCGCTTCAATCATCGTCAGGGCTGAACCACTGAGTGTGCCGTTTTCGTCAACACAGAGCCCGTCACGATAATAGATTGTTTTGCCAGCAAAAATAAACTCACTGATTGCCGCGCCCGCCGGTGCGGTGGCATCCGTTACCAGCACCAGCTTGTCGCCTTTTATGCGTTTAGCATTGCGCACGTTAGCGTAATGTACCTGTAAACCATCCGCAATAATGCCGCAGTATACATCAGGCGAATCAAACAGCGCACCGATAAGCCCCGGTTCACGACCGGCAAAGGCGGGCATCGCGTTGTAGAGGTGTGTCGCAAAACTCACACCAGCCGAGAAGCCCGCTTTCGCCTCTTCATACGTTGCACTGGAGTGACCGGCAGACACAATGATCCCCGCGTCAGTCAGCTGCCGAATCACCTCGCGACCGGCATTCTCCGGCGCCAGCGTCACTTTGGTGATGACATCGGCGTTGTCACACAGATACTGCACCATCGCCGCATCCGGCAGGCGAATCAGCGCCGGATCGTGGGTGCCTTTCTTCGCCTTGCTGAGCCACGGGCCTTCCAGATGCAGACCCAGCGCCTGATGCTGATGCTTCTGCAGATAGGCGCGCATGGTTTCAATGGCCCGCTTCATCAGGGCATCGCTGCTGGTGATCAGCGTCGGTAAAAAGCTGGTGCAGCCCGATTTCTCATTGGCGCGCTGCATGATCTCCAGCGTTTCAACGCTGAGCGCATCAATGTCGTCATTGAACTGCACGCCACCACAGCCGTTAAGCTGGAGATCGATAAAGCCTGGCGAAATGATGGCACCCGCCACATCCCGCAATTCAACATCCGCCGCAACCGCTTCACGCGGGCAGACGTGCGCAATCTGCGTCCCGCCAACCACGACCGCGTAGTTATCCAGAATCTCATGACCGCTGTAGATGCGACCGTTGACTAATGCGTACATCTCTCTTCTCCCGTCCTGGCCTGCTGTCACGCAGCGTAACAGCAGGGCATGACAATGTTCTGTTACACGCCTTTCATATTTTCCGCTTCCATTTCGCGGAAATATTTCACGGTTTTCACTTTCAGTTCCATGGTGGCCGGCTCATCACACACCACCACCGATTTTGCGTGCAGCTGCAGGCAGCTGATGGTCCACATATGGTTGACGTTGCCTTCAACCGCCGCCTGCAGGGCCTGCGCTTTAACATGGCCGGTAACCAGAATCATCACTTCCTCTGCATCCAGCAGCGTGCCGACGCCGACCGTCAGCGCGTATTTAGGCACCTGGTCAACGTCGCCGTTGAAGAAGCGAGAGTTCGCCACGCGGGTATCATGGGTCAGAGTTTTAATGCGGGTTCGCGAAGCCAGCGATGAGGCCGGTTCGTTAAAGGCGATATGGCCGTCGTTTCCGACACCCCCCATAAACAGGTGAATTTTACCCAGCGCGCGAATTTTCTCTTCGTACTGACGACATTCTGCGTCAATATCGGGTGCATTACCATTCAGCAGGTTGATATTTTCCGGTTGAATATCAACGTGATCGAAGAAATTACGATACATGAAGCTGTGATAGCTCTCCGGATGCTCTTTTGGCAGGCCCACATATTCATCCATATTGAACGTCACAACATGCTTAAAACTGACCTGGCCCGCTTTGTGCATATCAATCAGGTGTTTGTATGCCTCCAGTGGCGTACCGCCGGTAGGCAGACCCAGGACAAAAGGTTTTTCCGCCGTCGGGTTAAACGCGTTGATGCGGTTAACGATATGTCGGGCGGCCCATTTGCCGACCTGGGTTGGCGTCGCTAAAGGAATCAGTCTCATGTTTCACCTCATTTGAAATGGAAAGGGGATCGCTGAACCGTTGCGTAAATCATCAGCCTGAACAGATTTTCTATTCTCGCCACGGCCGGAGCGCAATTCAATATTTCGGATCATAAAATAAGTTTGCATTCATAGCCAGATGTTGCAGTGTGACCCGATGTTTTTTAGTGATAAAAGTCACATATGTCGGGGTTTTAATTTGCGAGGCGAATTAATTTGTCATTACACTTCGCTGCGTGACATGCAGTGTATTCAAGAACTTTGCAGCTGACATAACAACATTAAGCGGCGCAAAGCGACAAGTCAGGCTCATAGGGGGAAGGTCCATGTTAAGTTATTTACAGAAGGTAGGGCGGGCACTGATGGTGCCGGTTGCCACCCTGCCAGCGGCAGCGATACTTATGGGGGTAGGGTACTACCTCGATCCCGTCAGCTGGGGTGCAGATAACGCGCTGGCGGCGTTGCTGATCAAGTCCGGTGCGGCGATTATTGAGCACATGTCAGTCCTGTTTGCGATCGGTATCGCCTACGGCATGTCGAAAGATAAAGATGGCGCGGCGGCCCTCACCGGCTTTGTTGGCTTCCTGGTGGTCACCACGCTCTGCTCACCAGCCGCTGTCTCAATGATTCAGAAAATTCCTTTGGCTCAGGTGCCTGCTGCCTTTGGCAAAATCGAAAACCAGTTTGTCGGCATTCTGGTCGGTATTCTCTCGGCAGAAGTCTATAACCGCTTCAGCCACGTCGAACTGCCTAAGGCGCTCTCTTTCTTCAGCGGACGCCGGCTGGTGCCGATTCTCGTTTCGTTCCTGATGATCTTCGTCGCCTTTATCCTGATGTATATCTGGCCGGTGGTGTTCAATGGTCTGGTAGGCTTTGGCGAGCATATCCAGAAGCTTGGCTCGGTCGGAGCCGGTATTTACGCCTTCTTTAACCGTCTGCTGATTCCGGTCGGTCTGCATCACGCTCTGAACTCCGTGTTCTGGTTTGATGTGGCCGGGATTAATGACATTCCTAAATTCCTCGGCGGTGCGCAGTCACTGGCGGATGGGTCGGCCACCGTGGGCATTACCGGTCGCTATCAGGCGGGCTTCTTCCCGATCATGATGTTTGGTCTGCCTGGTGCTGCGCTGGCTATCTATCACTGCGCGCGTCCTGAGAATCGCGTCAAAGTGGGCAGTATCATGCTGGCCGCTGCGTTTGCCGCCTTCTTTACCGGTATCACCGAACCGCTGGAGTTCTCCTTCATGTTCGTGGCACCGGTGCTCTATCTGATCCACGCCGTACTGACCGGTATTTCTGTCTTCATCGCCGCCAGCATGCACTGGATCGCCGGATTTGGTTTCAGCGCCGGGCTGGTGGATATGTTCCTCTCCACCCGTAACCCGCTGGCGACCCACTGGTACATGCTGATCCCGCAGGGGCTGGTGTTCTTCGTTATCTATTACGTGGTCTTCCGCTTCACCATCAAAAAATTCAATCTGTTGACCCCTGGCCGCGAGCTGGCGGTGGCCGGTGATGAAAGCGATGGGTATGACGTCAACGTGGACAACAGTGATAACGGTGAAAGCGCCACGGAATCCCTGGCACGTCGCTACATCGGTGCGGTCGGTGGCTCCGCTAACCTGACCAGCATTGACGCCTGCATCACCCGTCTGCGTCTGAACGTGAACGATTCGGCTCAGGTCAACGAGAGCGTGGCGAAGCGTCTGGGCGCGTCCGGCGTTATCCGTCTGAATAAACAGAGCGTGCAGATCATTGTCGGCACCCAGGCCGAAGGCATCGCCTCCGCCATGAAAAAAGTGCTGGCCAAAGGCCCGGTCGCTGCTGCTGCTTCCGGTGCGACGCCAGCGGCAGAGCCGGAGGTTAAACCGCAGGCCGTGCTGAACAGCGAGAAGCGCGTTATTGCGACGCTGCTGGCACCGGTAACGGGAGAGGTCGTGGCACTGGATGCGGTTCCGGATGAAGCCTTTGCCAGCAAAGCGGTAGGCGACGGGCTGGCCATCAAACCCAGCGACAAATGGGTTGTGGCACCGATTGCCGGTACGCTGGTGAAAATCTTCAATACCAATCATGCGTTCTGTCTGGAAACCGACAACGGTGTCGAGATCGTGGTTCACATGGGACTCGATACTGTGGCGCTGGACGGAAAAGGCTTTACCCGACTGGCGGAAGAGGGTGCCAGCGTGGCAGCCGGTCAGCCGGTGCTGGAGATGGATCTTGAATTCCTGAACGCGAATGCCCGCTCAATGGTGAGTCCGGTGGTGGTCAGCAATAGCGAAGATTTCGCGGGTCTGACACTCCTGGCCCACGGTCCGGTCGTCGCAGGTGAAACCCCGCTGTATGAAGTGAAAGGCTAATCCCCGCAACAGAACCCCACAGGCAGGAAGCGATTCCTGCCTTTTTTGTTTTAAAGGCTTAACAAACGGTTGTTTCCCTCAGACGCTTTGTGGATCATACTCCGTTACTTCGTGGTACAAATCACCCGTTATTCGTATTGAGGATTTTTGAGATGAGTGAGGCTGAAGCCCGCCCAACTAACTTTATTCGTCAGATCATTGACGAAGATTTGGCGAGCGGTAAGCACAGCAGCGTGCATACCCGTTTTCCGCCGGAGCCCAATGGCTATCTGCACATTGGTCATGCGAAATCGATCTGTCTGAATTTTGGCATCGCCCAGGATTATCAGGGGCAATGCAACCTGCGTTTCGACGATACCAATCCGGTTAAAGAGGATATGGAATTCGTTGAATCCATCAAGCGTGACGTCCAGTGGCTGGGTTTTGAGTGGAGCGGTGAAGTCTGCTACTCATCAGACTATTTCGATCAGCTCTACAACTATGCCGTTGAGCTGATTACCAAAGGGCTGGCTTACGTTGATGAGCTGAGCCCGGATCAGATTCGCGAATATCGTGGCACCCTGAAAGAGCCGGGCAAAAACAGCCCGTATCGCGATCGCAGCGTGGAAGAGAACCTGGCGCTGTTTGAAAAAATGCGAAACGGTGGCTTTGCGGAAGGCACGGCCTGTCTGCGCGCCAAAATCGATATGGCTTCGAACTTCATCGTTATGCGCGATCCGGTGCTTTACCGCATCAAGTTTGCGGAACATCATCAGACCGGCAACAAGTGGTGCATCTACCCGATGTATGACTTTACCCACTGCATTTCCGATGCGCTGGAAGGCATTACGCACTCGCTCTGTACGCTGGAGTTCCAGGACAACCGCCGTCTTTATGACTGGGTGCTGGACAACATCACGATTCCGGTTCATCCGCGCCAGTATGAGTTCTCGCGCCTGAATCTGGAGTATGCGGTGATGTCAAAACGCAAACTCACTCAGCTGGTGACCGAGAAGCACGTAGAAGGGTGGGACGATCCGCGCATGCTGACCGTTTCAGGTCTGCGCCGTCGTGGTTACACCGCGGCTTCTATCCGTGAGTTCTGCCGTCGTATTGGCGTGACCAAGCAGGATAACATCGTCGAGATGGCGTCACTGGAATCCTGCATCCGTGATGATCTGAACGAAAATGCGCCACGCGCGATGGCAGTACTCGATCCCCTGAAAGTGGTGATCGAAAACCTGCCCGCCGGTCACAACGAGGTCATCACCATGCCTAACCATCCGGGTAAACCGGAAATGGGTACGCGTGAAGTGCCGTTCAGCCGTGAGATCTGGATTGACCGTGCAGATTTCCGCGAAGAGGCGAACAAACAATATAAGCGTCTGGTTCTGGGCAAAGAAGTCCGTCTGCGCAACGCCTATGTGATCCGTGCAGAGCGGGTGGCCAAAGATGAAGCGGGCAACATTACCTGCATCTACTGCACCAGCGACGTGGATACCCTGAGCAAAGATCCGGCCGATGGCCGCAAGGTGAAGGGGGTGATTCACTGGGTGTCTGCGGATCATGCGCAGCCTGCCGAGTTCCGCCTCTATGACCGACTGTTCAGCGTGCCGAATCCGGCGGCGGCTGAAGATTTCCTGGCGGTGATCAACCCTGATTCACTGAGCATCAAAAATGGTTTCGTCGAACCGAGCCTGCGCGATGTGGAAGCAGCCACCCCGTTCCAGTTTGAGCGAGAGGGCTATTTCTGCGCCGACAGCGTTTACTCTAAACCGACGCAGCTGGTGTTTAACCGCACCGTGGGGCTTCGCGATACCTGGGCTAAAACGGGCGAATAATCGTTTAGGGCTGACCTCATAAAATGACAAAAGGGCGATTAATCGCCCTTTTTTATTGCCCCTGTGTTGAGAATTGCCGACGTTTATTCTGGCTTAACGCAAATCCTGCCCGGACTGCATTGTGAGAGAAATCTGAGTTTAAAAAAATTAATCAATTTCAGGATGTGAATTGTCCGCTTTCAGGTAGGCTATGCGCTCTAAGAGGTAGCAAAGCGGGTTATATAAGGAAAAAAAATGCCAGTCCTCGCTCAGGAAGCCAAACACAGTGTCGTCGTTTTACATCAGCTCATTGAACGTATTTTTAATCAGCCTGCCGGATCGGATGACAGCTTTGAGCTGATGATGTCCTTTTTCCATCCTGATTTCCGCATGGTGACGCCAAAAGGCAAAGAGTACGATCTTAACGCGGTCGAAGAGCTGTTCCGACAGCTGCAGGGGCAGCGGGAAGGGATGCGAATTGCGACCTGTGAGCACGTCATTCTTTCTCATCATGAAAATGAGATCACCGTGCAGTATCGTGAGATGCAGATGCTGAATGGCAATAACCAGAGCCGTATTTCGCTGGCGATTCTGGATTGCAGCAGCTCGAATCCACGCTGGCGTTATCTGCAGGAGACGCTGGTGGCCTGAGGATTCAGCAGAGCACAGACGAAAAAAAACCGGTCACGTAACCGGTTTTTTTATTTCCGCCCGCCAGATTACTGGTCGTGCAGGGTCTCATCTTCACGGCAGTCGCCCAGTGTACAGTGTCCGTACAGATAGAGGCTGTGGTTGGTCAGCTTGATGCCGTGGCGGGTCGCGATTTCACGCTGACGCGTTTCGATGGATTCATCGCTGAACTCGATAACCTTGCCACAATCCAGGCAGATCAGGTGATCGTGGTGATGCTGCTGCGTCAGTTCGAAAACGGATTTGCCGCCTTCAAAGTTGTGACGGGTCACAATACCGGCATCGTCGAACTGGTTCAGCACGCGGTAAACGGTGGCCAGGCCAATCTCTTCGCCGATGTCGATCAGGCGTTTATACAAATCTTCCGCGCTGACGTGATGGCACTCAGGTTCCTGAAGCACTTCCAGAATTTTCAGTCTGGGCAGTGTCACTTTCAGGCCAGCCTTCTTTAATGCGGTGTTGTTGTCAGTCATGCGGATTTTGTCCTGTTACTAATATTCACTTTTGTGGCTTGTCGCCTTGAATGTCGATCTGTGCTCATTCGCATTTGCGTCTCATTATAGAGCTCAGGGGATGAAATGAAAACCTGAGGGCCGTGAATCATCATGGGCGATGGGGGAAGCTTCACCGGGCCGGGGAGGATTCTGGCAGAGGTCTTTCAGCACATCACTGCGTCATACCGCCTGAGCTAATACGCGGAAGATCGATGCGGGTATTCTACAGATTAAACGAAGAAAGTTAAAAAAATGTGGCTATTATTTCTATAGGAAATTCCATTGCCTCAATGTGAGCTGGCGCTCACATTGAGGCGGGGCGCATCAGGCTTCGATGATCTCTTTCAGCTGCAGTTCATCAAAAATCTGCTTAACCCACTGATCAACGCGCTGGCTGGTCAGCTCAGGCTGACGATCTTCGTCAATGGCCAGGCCCAGGAAGTGCGTCTCATCAGCCAGACCTTTTGAGGCTTCGAAATGGTAGCCTTCTGTTGGCCAGTGACCCACGATAACGGCGCCGTGCGGCTCGATAATGTCGCGGATTGTGCCCATCGCATCACAGAAATATTCAGCGTAATCTTCCTGGTCGCCACAGCCAAACAGGGCAACCAGCTTGCCGTTGAAATCGATCTCTTCCAGCGTTGGGAAGAAGTCATCCCAGTCGCACTGCGCTTCACCGTAGTACCAGGTCGGGATGCCCAGCAGCAGGATATCAAACGCTTCCAGGTCTTCTTTTGTACTTTTCGCGATGTCATGCACTTCTGCAACATCTTTACCCAGCTGTTTCTGGATCATTTTTGCAATGTTTTCGGTGTTGCCGGTATCGCTGCCAAAGAAGATGCCTACAAGTGCCATGAGTAAAATAACCTCTTAAATCCTGATAATGAGATGTGTGCCGCAGCACATTTCTGCGAATAATAGCAGACGAGACAAACCCGCGGAACGGTTAAAGCCTCGACATTTGCTCCTGCGTGCGATTTGCCCGCATCAATCCAGTTTGAGCTGCGCCAGCAGCATCTGTTCAATCAGTTCGCTGCGGCTGAGATTACGCTGCGCGGCCAGCGAATTGAGTGCGTCGACGGCCTCACTGTTCATTTTCAGTTCGACACGACGCAGTCCGCGCCCTTTGTCACGTTTCAGTTGATTGCGCTTATTAATGCGCAGCTGTTCATCACGCGAAAGCGGACTGGTTTTGGGGCGACCCGGGCGGCGCTCATCAGCAAACAGATCGAGCGTCGTGCGGTCAGTGTGTTCTTTTGCCATGGCTTAGTAAAACTGAATGGGTGCGGGCGCCAGACGCTCACCGCGCAGATTATAAATTATTGGCCGTTGCCGCAGAAAAATCGACCTGCGGCAAAATTTTAGCGCGCCATCATACTGCACGCTTACTCCGGACGCCAATCCTAAACCTTTACTGCCATCTATTTGCTTTTAAAGCGCAAAAAAGCGCCGCACACTGCGCAAAACGGCATCGGGCTTCTCGGCATGCACCCAGTGGCCCGCACCGCCGATCACGTGGGCCTGCGCCGCCGGGAACTGCTGAAGTAACGCATCGCGATAGCGGTTATCCAGGTAACTGGAGTCGCCGCCGCGGATAAAGAGAGCCGGATGAGGCCAGGCGGGAACAGGCTGCCAGCCAGAAAGGGTAGGGTAGTTATCCCACAGCACCGGCACGTTAAAGCGCCATTGCCCGTCATGAAATGACTTCAGCAGGAACTGAATGACCCCTTCTTCTTCAATCACCGGCCGCATAATGCGGGCCGCCTCGCTGCGCAGCGTCACGCCCGCCTCTGAGACGGCGCGAATACCGGCAAAGATGAGGTCGTGACGCCGGGTCTGATAATCGACCGGCGCGATATCGATCATCACCAGCCGCTCAATGCGATCCGGCACCAGCGCGCTCATGGTCATGGCGATTTTACCGCCCATCGAATGACCGATGACCGCGACGCGATCGATGCCGTGCGCATCCAGCGTATCGACCATATCCTGCGCCATTACAGCGTAGTTCATCTCCTCCGATCGCGGCGAGAGTCCATGGTTACGGACATCCACCTGCAGCAGCGGCCCGGCATCTTTCAGGCCACGGGCCAGTACGCCGAGGTTGTCCAGACTGCCAAACAGACCGTGAATAAGCAGGATGGGCAGAGAATCAGCAGGGGATTGTTCAGTTTGCAGACGGGCGTTCAAAATCATAGCAAAGTTCTTAAGTTTGAGACCTGAGCTTAGGTTATCATGGTTTCACCTTTTCAGGCGCGCCGGTTCCGGCGGCATTAGGACATATTCTGACTTTTGCCCGTAAACCGTTTGATTGCTAACAACCCGCCTGAATTTAACTTTATAATCCTCATGTTAGAACCCGCACATCCGTTGAATTGTCTGACTATACTCAGGGCTTTTCAGGAAAGAGGTGGTTCTGTCATGAGAAAGAACCGTACGGAATAAGATGAAAACGATCGAAGTTGACGAAGAGCTCTACCGTTATATTGCCAGCCACACGCAGCACATTGGTGAAAGCGCATCTGACATTCTGCGTCGTATGCTGAAGTTTACGGCCGGTCAGACGGCACCCGCTTCGCCGGCTCAGCCTGCCTCAAAAGATGCAGCGAAAGAGGCGCCGTCTGCGCCTGTGGGTTCGCGCCCGCAGGATCGTGTGCGCGCGATGCGTGAGCTGCTGCTCTCCGATGAATATGCGGAGCAGAAGCGGGCGGTCAATCGCTTTATGCTCGTTTTGTCAACGCTCTATCGTCTTGATACCGCAGCCTTTGCTGAGGCCACTGCATCGCTGCAGGGCCGCACCCGCGTCTACTTTGCAGGTGATGAGCATACGCTGTTGCAGAATGGCACCCATACTAAGCCGAAGCATGTGCCCGGCACGCCGTACTGGGTGATCACCAACACCAATACCGGCCGTAAATGCAGCATGATCGAACACATCATGCTGTCGATGCAGTTCCCTGCGGAACTCACCGAAAAAGTTTGCGGCACCATCTAAAACTTAAGCGTCAGGGAGCAGCGCCGATGGCCAATCACCCACGTGCCGGGCAACCCGCCCAGCAGAGCGATTTGATTAACGTTGCACAATTAACGTCACAATATTATGTCCTGCAGCCCGATGTGGCGAACCCGGAACATGCGGTGAAATTTGGCACCTCTGGCCATCGCGGCAGTGCAGGGCGTCAAAGCTTCAACGAGATGCACATTCTGGCGATTGCACAGGCGATTGCGGAAGAGCGTAAAAAGAACGGCATCACCGGGCCTTGCTACGTCGGCAAAGATACGCACGCGCTCTCTGAGCCGGCAATCCTGTCGGTGCTGGAAGTGCTGGCAGCGAATGGCGTTGACGTGATTGTGCAGCAGGACAATGGCTATACGCCGACCCCTGCCATCTCAAATGCGATCCTTGAGCACAACAAATCGGGTGGCCCGCTGGCTGACGGCATCGTGATTACGCCGTCCCATAACCCACCGGAAGATGGCGGCATCAAGTACAACCCACCTAATGGCGGACCGGCTGATACCAACGTCACCAAAGTGGTGGAAGATCGCGCTAATCAGCTGATCAAAGATGGCCTGAAAGAGGTTAAGCGTCTGCCACTGGAGCAGGCACTGGCCAGCGGTCATGTGGTCGAGAAAGATTTGATTCAGCCTTATGTTGAAGGCCTGGCCGAAATTATCGATTTCCCGGCTATCCAGAAAGCGGGCCTGAAGCTGGGCGTTGATCCGCTTGGTGGTTCAGGTATCGCCTACTGGCAGCGCATTGCGGAACACTACAAGCTGGATCTGACGCTGGTCAATGACGCGGTCGATCAGACTTTCCGCTTTATGCATCTGGATAAAGATGGCGTGGTGCGCATGGACTGCTCGTCTGAAAGCGCCATGGCAGGCCTGCTGGCTTACCGCGACAAGTTTGATCTGGCATTCGGTAACGATCCCGATTATGACCGTCACGGCATTGTGACCCCGGCGGGTCTGATGAATCCAAACCACTATCTGGCTGTGGCGATTAACTACCTGTTCCAGCATCGTCCGCGGTGGGGCCAGGACGTTGCCGTCGGCAAAACGCTGGTTTCCAGCGCCATGATTGACCGTGTGGTTAATGACATTGGTCGCAAGCTGGTGGAAGTGCCGGTCGGCTTCAAGTGGTTTGTTGATGGTCTTTATGACGGCAGCTTCGGCTTCGGTGGCGAAGAGAGCGCGGGTGCCTCATTCCTGCGTTTCGATGGTACGCCGTGGTCAACGGACAAAGATGGCATCATCATGTGTCTGCTGGCGGCTGAGATTACTGCTGTGACCGGTAAAAACCCTCAGCAGCATTACGATGAGCTGGCTGCACGCTTTGGTGCGCCGAGCTACAACCGTCTGCAGGCATCAGCGACTTCCGCGCAGAAAGCGGCGCTGTCGAAGCTCTCTCCTGAGATGGTCAGCGCGGATACACTGGCAGGTGACCCGATCACCGCTCGCCTGACGGCAGCACCGGGCAATGGCGCATCCATTGGCGGTCTGAAAGTGATGACGGAGAATGGCTGGTTTGCGGCCCGTCCGTCAGGCACTGAAGACGCCTACAAGATTTACTGTGAAAGCTTCCTGGGCGCAGAACACCGCGCGCAGATCGAGAAAGAAGCAGTAGAGATTGTCAGCGAAGTGCTGAAAAACGCCTGATCCGTCGGGCAATGAAAAGGCGCCGCGGGCGCCTCACACTGCTCCCTTACTCGCATCAGGGCATATCCTGCCGCAGCGGATTAGCCTGATGCGCAGGGGACAGGGTCAGAAGAGGAAAGCGTCCCGCGCCAGGGAAGGCGCGGGCCGAGCAGTCAGGGATGACGGTTTTGCGTCTTTCCGATCTGACCCTGTTCCCTGAGCAGGCTCCGTCTTACAGCGATACCTGCCCGATTCTGTCAGTATCAGAAGGCGCCTCTGGCGCCTTTTTTCATGGCATAAAACGGTAGCCGATGCCAGTTTCTGTCAGCAGATGCGCAGGCTGTGTCGGGTTGGCTTCCAGCTTCTGACGCAGATGTCCCATATAGATACGCAGATAGTGGCTGTGCTCCACCGCATTCGGTCCCCAGACCTGGCTCAGCAGTTGCCGCTGTGTCAGCACCTTCCCGGCATTGTTCAGCAGAATACTCAGCAGGCGAAATTCAATAGGAGTGAGGTGAACCTCACTGTCGCCGCGCTGCACGCGTCGTGCGGCAAAATCGACGCTGACATCGGCAAAATGAACCCGGGCGTCGGGCTGCTGACTGCTATGACGGCGCAGCGCAACCCGCACGCGCGCCATCAGTTCACCGATGCCAAAAGGTTTGGTCAGATAGTCATCCGCACCGGCATCCAGTGCCGCGATCTTATCCTGCTCATCACTGCGCGCGGATAGCACAATTACCGGCATGGCGCTCCACTGGCGCAGATCGCGGATAAAATCGGTGCCATCCCCATCCGGCAGGCCCAGATCCAGGATAACCAGATCGGGTTTTCGGGTCGCTGCCTCAATCAGTCCGCGCTGCAGCGTATCTGCATCAAAAACTCTAAGGGCTTCACTCTCCAGCGCGAGCCGGACAAAGCGACGGATCTCTTTTTCATCTTCAACGATCAAAACCGTGGTCACGCAATACCTGCCTTAACGGGGTGCCGAAGCGCTACTTTATCAATATTTCTGGCTGCCGTCCGGCGGCTTCATCTGTCAGTTGCTTCCAACTCTTTAGTAACCAGCAGGTAACTTATCTGTAACTTAATTACAGGCTGATTCTTAAACAGCAAAAATAGCGGTAATTAAGTGGTCAGACGAGTAGTAAAATTACACAATCTGGCGTAAAGTCAGACACAGATCACATTCGCACCGTTTCGCTCGCCGGGAGGAAAAACCATGTATCAGGCTTATCCACGCTACAAAATTATTGCACGCCGCACGCTGGTGGTTCTTCTCGGCGTTATGGCGCTTCCTGTGATGCTTTTCCGCCAGGATCGCGCCCGTTTCTACAGCTATCTGCACCGCATCTGGTGTAAAACCAGCGCCAAACCGGTCTGGCTGGCCCAGTCAGAAGCAGCAGGCGGCGTCTTCTGGTAAAGCCTCCTGTCAGCAAGCAGGCCCGGTCAGCAGACCGGGCTTTTTTTTACTTTTTTTCTACAATAAAGAGAGCAACCTGTTGCTTTAACGCTGTCTTCCTGACCATTTTACGCTACACTTAAACCTCTACAAGATTTCAGAGGTTGTACAAGTATGAGCAATAAAATCCCCGTTGGAATCAGTGCATGCCTGCTCGGCGATAGCGTCAGGTTTGATGGTGGCCATAAGCGTCTTACTTTTGCGACCCAGGATCTTACGCCCTTTGTCCGTTTTGAGCCGATCTGTCCTGAAATGGCAATCGGTTTGCCTACACCGCGTCCGGCATTACGGCTGGTGAAGCAGGGCGATGATGATGACTTGCACCTCTGCTTCAGCAAAGATGGCGGAGAAGAAGTCACCCGCCAGATGCGTGACTGGTCAGCAGAGCGGGTAAAATCGCTGCATCATCTTTCGGGCTACATCCTGTGCGCCAAATCCCCCAGCTGTGGCATGGAGCGTGTGCGGGTCTATGAACCTGACACCAACAACAACCGCAAAGTTGGCACCGGCATCTTCGCTGAATTTCTGCAGCGCGAAATGCCCTGGCTGCCGCTGGAAGAAGATGGTCGCCTGCACGATCCGGCGCTGCGTGAAAACTTTATCGGCCGCATCTGCGCGCTGCATGAGTTTAATCAGATGTGGCAACAGGGACTGACCCGCCACGGGCTGATCGCCTTCCACAGCCGCTACAAGCTGATGATGCTGGCACACTCGCAGGAGAAATATCGCGAGCTGGGACCTTTTGTCGCTTCCATGAGTCAGTGGGATTCGCTGGACGCCTTTGCGTTTGAATACCGCAACCGCATGATGGCGCTGATGTCTCGTCCCGCGTCACGCCGCAATCACACCAATGTCCTGATGCACGTGCAGGGCTATTTCCGCCGTCAGCTCAGCTCGCCACAGCGTCAGGAGCTGGCCACGCTGATTGATCGCTATCGCCAGGGGACGCAGCCGCTGCTGGTGCCGATCACCATCCTTAAGCACTACATGGCGGAGTTCCCGCATCCGTGGCTGGCTCAGCAACGCTATTTTGACCCCTATCCCGAAGCCTTGTGCTTACGCTACGGACAGTAATTCAGGAGGCGTATGACCACCCATCTGGTCTGGCTGCGTAACGATTTACGCATCAACGATAATCTGGCGCTGCACGCCGCCTGTCGCGACAGCAAGGCGAACGTCATTGCGCTCTTCCTGGCGACGCCGGAACAGTGGCAACAGCATGAGATGTCACCTAAACAGGCTGCCTTTATCCACGCCAGCCTGCTGGAAGTGCAGGATGCGCTGGCAGAGCGGGGCATCAGACTGCACTACCAGGCGTGTAACACCTTCAGCGACAGCATTGATGCTCTGGCGGAGTTTTGTGAAAAGCAGAAGGTCGACCAGCTTTTCTATAACTATCAGTATGAGGTCAATGAGCGTCAGCGTGATGCAGAAGCTGAAAAGCGTCTCGACAAGGCGGGGGTTATCTGTCAGGGATTTGATGACAGCCTGCTGCTGGCACCCGGTAGCGTACAGAGCGGCGACCGCTCCATGTACAAGGTGTTCACGCCCTTCAGCAAAGCCTTTGTCCGACGTCTCCAGCAGGGATTGCCGGAGTGCGTCCCTGCGCCAAAAGCGCGTGAAGGCGCACCGCTGAAGACTCAGGCGATTCCTGCATTTGACTACCCCAAAGGTGAGTTTGACCGGGATCTTTTTCCGCCAGGCGAAACCGCGGCGCTGAAGCGTCTGCGCCACTTCGCCAAACAGCCGGTGCTGGACTATCCCGACAAACGCGATCTGCCTGCGCTGGATGCGACCAGCCGTCTGTCGGTTTATCTGGCAACAGGCGTGCTGTCGCCCCGCCAGTGTCTGCATCGTGTCCTGCATGAACATCCCGATGCGCTGGACAACAGCCGCGAATTTACCTGGCTGAATGAACTCATCTGGCGTGAATTTTACCGGCATCTGCTGGTCGCCTATCCCTCCCTGTGCCGCCATAAGCCCTTTGTTGACTGGACGCACCGGGTGGAATGGCAGCGCAATGAGGCCCATTTCGACGCCTGGAAAGCGGGGAAAACGGGCTTTCCGATCGTTGATGCTGCGATGCGGCAGATGAAGGAGATGGGCTGGATGCATAACCGGTTACGCATGATCACCGCCAGCTTTCTGGTGAAAGATCTGCTGATCGACTGGCGCGAAGGGGAGCGCTATTTTATGCAGCAACTGATTGATGGCGATCTGGCGGCGAACAATGGTGGCTGGCAGTGGGCCGCGTCAACCGGGACGGACGCCGCACCCTATTTCCGCATCTTTAACCCGACGACCCAGGGCGAGCGCTTCGATCCGCAGGGCGATTTTATCCGCCACTATCTGCCGGAACTGGCCGATGTCCCCGACAGCGATATTCACCAGCCGCACCGCTGGGCGGAGAAGCATCATAAGAAACTCGATTATCCGGCGCCAATCGTGGATCATAAGGCCGCACGTAAAAAGACATTAGACGCCTTTGAGCGCGCCAAAAGCGCCGCCTGAGGCCTCGCAGGAGCCTGAATGAATCATTACGAACTGGAGGCGCTGATTAATCAGCATCTCAACAGCCATACCTTCAGCGATTATGCCCCCAACGGTTTACAGGTTGAGGGACGCAGTGAGGTTAAGCGGGTTATCACCGGTGTCACTGCCTGTCAGGCATTGCTGGATGAGGCAGTCGCCCGCGAGGCCGATGCGATAATCGTCCATCACGGTTATTTCTGGAAAAGCGAACCGGCCGCGATTAAAGGGATGAAGCGCCGCCGTCTGCGGACCCTGCTGGCGAATGATATCAATCTCTACGGCTGGCACCTGCCGCTTGATGCGCACCCGGAACTGGGCAACAACGCGCAGCTGGCAAAGCTGCTGGATATTGAAATCCGGGGTGAAGTGATGCCGCTCGTTTTCCATGGGGAACTGGCAGAGCCGCTCTCCGGCGAACAGCTGGCCAGCCGCATCGGGGAGCGGCTGGGACGTCAGCCGCTGCATTGCGGTGACAACGCGCCGGCCCTGATTCGCCGCATTGCCTGGTGCAGCGGAGGCGGGCAGGGCTTTATCGACCAGGCTGCGGCCGCAGGCGTCGATGCTTACCTAACCGGTGAAGTTTCTGAACAGACCATCCACAGTGCGCGTGAGCAGGGGCTGCACTTCTTTGCCGCAGGGCACCACGCTACCGAGCGGGGCGGCGTAAAAGCGCTGGGCGAGTGGCTGGCGCAGCACCACAATCTCGACGTAACCTTCATCGATATTCCTAACCCTGCCTGATGCCCTTCCCGGTCCTGCGCACCTGCGCAGGGCCTTATTTCCTGACGCTATTCCTGCTGCTGCACGCCTGCGCAGGCCCTTATTCTTCGATGAGAACCCACGCTGCTGCGTGCCTGCAGCGGAGCTTATTGATTGACATCTTCCTGTCACTTTCGCATAACTGTTTGCTTTATGTAGATAAGGCACTGGCCGAACCGCTGCTTTTGGCGGGACGGCCAGGCGCGGTCTCAACTGAGCGGGAGGTAGCGGTTGCAACGAGCACGGTGTTATTTATCAGGGGAACGCGCTGTCGTGCTGGAGCTGGAACCGCCGGTTTCACTGGAGAGCCAGCAACGCATCTGGGGACTCAATCAGCGGCTGCGCGATCATGAGAGCGTGCAGGAAGTGATCCCCGGCATGAACAACATCACCCTGATCCTGCGCGATCCCCAGCAGAATGCGCTGGATGCGATAGAGCGTCTTCAGCGCTGGTGGGAGGAGAGTGAGGCGGAATTTCCCGCGTCGCGGGAGGTGTCGATCCCGGTGATCTATGGCGGCTCCACTGGCCCCGATCTGACCGTAGTGGCGGAACATGCCGGACTGACGCCCCGTCAGGTGGTTGAGCTGCACAGCAGCAGCGAATATGTGGTGTTTTTTATCGGCTTCCAGCCCGGTTTCCCCTATCTCGGCGGACTCGATTCCCGTCTGCACACGCCTCGCCGTGCTGAACCCAGAGTCGCGGTACCCGCCGGATCGGTCGGCATCGGTGGCAGCCAGACCGGCATCTATCCGCTGGCCTCGCCCGGTGGCTGGCAGCTGATCGGACATACCTCCACCGCGCTGTTCGATCCGCGCCAGCAACCGCCTGTGTTGCTGCGTCCCGGCGACCGCGTGCGCTTTGTGCCGCAACAGGAGGGCGTATGTTAAACATTCTGCGAGCCGGACTGGCCACCACCATTCAGGATGCCGGTCGCGCTGGCTGGCGGCAGTATGGCATCAGCCCCGGCGGCGTGCTCGACTATCCCGCTATGTTTACCGCCAACGTGCTGGTGGGCAATGCGCCCCACAGCGCGGTGCTGGAGATCGTGCTGGGCCAGTTTAAAGCGGAGTTTACCCGCAATGGCTGGTTTGCGCTGACGGGGGCGGGCTGTCAGGCGGAGCTGGATGGTCAGCCGGTCTGGACAGGCTGGCGCACCGCAGTAAAAAAAGGGCAGGTACTCTCGCTGGCAATGCCGAAGCGCGGCATGCGCAGCTATCTGGCGGTGCAGGGCGGCTTTGATCTGCCGGAGATGCTCGGCTCGCTCAGCACCGATCTCAAAGCGGGTTTTGGCGGCTTCAAAGGGCGAATCTTACAGGATGGCGATCGCCTGCCGCTGGGCAAACCGACCCGGACGTTCGACCGCAAAGCCGGGGTGCGGCAACTGCTGTGGGGCAACCGGATTCGTGCGCTGTCCGGCCCGGAGTACCACGAATTCAGCCGCGACGCGCAGCAGGCATTCTGGCGCACCGCCTGGAAACTCAGCCCGCAAAGTAACCGGATGGGCTACCGGCTGGAGGGGCGGCAACTCAGTCGTGAAAGTCCGCGTGAACTGCTGTCACACGGCGTCATGCCGGGCGTGATTCAGGTGCCACCCAGCGGACAGCCCATCGTGCTGATGGCGGATGCCCAGACCACCGGTGGCTATCCACGCATCGCCTCGGTTATCGAAGCCGATCTCTATCACCTGGCGCAAATCCGTCTGGGTGAACCTGTTCACTTTATTCACTGCACCCTGCCGGAGGCGATGCTGGCGCGCCAGCATCAGCAACGCGCACTGGATCAGATGATGTGGGGGCTTAATGAAGATTGATTTAAATGCCGATCTCGGCGAGGGCTGCGCCAGCGATGAGGCACTACTGCAACTGGTCAGTTCTGCCAACATCGCCTGTGGCTTTCATGCCGGTGACGCGCAGACCATGCTGCAGTCGGTGCGCTGGGCGCAGGCATCGGGCGTGGCCATCGGCGCGCATCCCTCGTTTCCCGACCGGGAAAACTTTGGCCGACGCGCCATGCAGCTGCCGCCGGAGACGCTTTACGCCCAGATGATCTACCAGATTGGCGCGCTGAAAAGCCTGGCGGAAAGTGAAGGGGCGCGGCTGGTCCACGTCAAACCGCACGGCATGCTCTACAACCAGGCCGCAGCCGATCCGGTGCTGGCTGACACCATCGCACGCGCCATCAGGGCGGTTGACAGCCAGCTGATCGTGACTGGGCTGGCTGGCAGCGAATCGATCCGCGCCGTGGCGCACTACGGCTTACGCACCCGGGAAGAGGTTTTTGCTGACCGGGGTTACCTGAGCAGTGGGGCACTGGTGCCGCGCAGCGAGCCGGGCGCACTGATTGAGGATGAACAGCAGGCCATCGATCAGACGCTGACGATGGTCCGGCAGGGCAAAGTCAGAAGTATCTTTGGTGAATGGGTCGCGGTGAATGCGCAGACCGTCTGCTTACATGGCGACGGCGCACACGCGCTGCAGTTTGCCCGGCGGTTGCGTGATGCCTTCGCCGCTCAGCAGATTGCGGTTACCAGCGCCTGAATAACATTTAGCCCGGCTTATGCCGGGTTTTTCAACTCTGAGGGAAAACCATGGAAAGTGCAGTCAATCTCTGGCCGTTACTGGGCATTGCCGCCATCGTTATCGGCTTCGTGTTACGTTTCAACCCGGTGCTGGTCGTGATCGTCGCCGGATTCGTCACCGGTCTGGCGGCGATGATGCCGCTGGCGGACATTCTGGAAAAGCTCGGCGCCGGTTTTCTGAACACCCGTAACCTGCCGCTGATTCTGCTGCTGCCGCTGGCGGTCATCGGCCTGCTGGAGCGTCACGGGCTGAAGGAGCGGGCACAGGCATGGATCGCACAGATAAAAACGGCCACCGCCGGACGTCTGCTGATCGTCTATCTGTTTGTCCGTGAAATCACCGCCGCGCTGGGATTAACCAGCCTGGGTGGCCATCCGCAGATGGTACGTCCGTTGCTGGCCCCGATGGCAGAAGGGGCAACGGAAAACCGCTATGGTGAGATCACACCTGAACTGCGCTACCGGCTGCGCGCCATGTCTGCGGCCACCGATAATGTCGGCCTCTTCTTTGGTGAGGATATCTTCGTGGCATTTGGCGCGATTATCTTTATGCATAACTTTATGCAGGAATCGGCCGGGATCCAGACCGAACCGCTGCACATTGCGTTATGGGGCATTCCGACCGCGCTTGCCGCCTTTCTGATCCACTCGGCACGTCTGATGCGTCTGGATCGTCAGCTGGCGCGGGAACTGCAGCAGCTGAACCACCAGGCGCTGAAAGCCCGGGGAGGTGAATAATGTTCCAGCAACAATATCTGATGTGGCTGGCGGGCATTATCCTGCTGGTGGTCGCGATTCTCTCCTGGCGCGACAGCGCAAATCCGCGCCGTTTTACCACCGGACTCTTCTGGGCGTTGTATGGCCTGGTATTTCTGGTGGGGGACTGGACGACGCAGATGATGAGCAGCCTGATGGGCTCGGATGCCGCGGGCACCCGAATGCTACACATCACCATCGGTGTCATTGTGGTCTTGATGGCATTGATCGCCGGTTTCGGGGGTGTCCGGCTGGGTCGTTATCATCAGCGCAGTGATGAAGAGAAGCAGGCCAGCGCAGGGCGTCTGGGCAATAAACTGTTTCTGCCCGCGCTGGCGATCCCGGTCGTGACTGTGATCGGTGTGCTGGCGTTTAACCATATTCCCGGTCTGCAGGATGCGGTTTTCGGACCCGGCAACCACGCCACGCTGGTGACGCTCTTCTCCATGATGGTGGGCTGTCTGATCGGCTGGCTGGTGGCGTTAAAACTGACTCATGAAAAACCGGTGCAGTCGATGCAGGAGACCCGCCGCCTGCTGGATTCGGTTGGCTGGGCCTTTATTCTGCCGCAGATTCTCGCCACCCTGGGACTGCTCTTTACCAGCGCGGGCGTGGGCGGTGCGATTTCGCATCTGACTGAGACCTGGCTGGCGGTAGACAACCGCTTTGTCGCGGTCACCGTTTATGCCGTCGGAATGGCGCTGTTGACCATGATCATGGGTAACGCTTTTGCCGCGTTTCCGATTATTACCGCAGGCGTCGGCATCCCGATCTTAGTGCTGCAGCACGGCGGTAATCCGGCGGTGATGGCCGCGATTGGCATGTTCCCCGGCTACTGCGGCACCCTGATGACGCCGATGGCGGCCAACTTCAATATCGTCCCGGCCGCGCTGCTGGAACTGCCGGACCGTAACGGGGTGATCAGGGCTCAGATTCCAACCGGTGTGCTACTGTTAATTGTTAACATTTTCCTGCTCTATTTCCTGATGTTTCTGTGAGGCCGCATGAAAACTGTTCTGATGACCGCCTTTGAACCCTTTGGCGGTGAAACGATTAACCCGTCATGGGAAGCGGTCCGTGCAGTGGAGGGCAAACAGATCGGTGACGCCATCATCGTTATCCGCCAGTTACCTGTCGTCTTCCGCGATGTGCTGACGGTGCTCTATCAGGCACTGGATGAGGTTAAACCGGATCTCATTCTGTCCGTGGGGCAGGCGGGGGGCCGCAGCGATATTAGTGTTGAACGCATCGGCATTAATGTGGATGACGCCCGTATCCCGGACAACGCCGGTCATCAGCCGGTGGATGAGCCCGTGGTCGCGGGCGGCCCGGCAGCCTATTTCTCCCGTCTGCCGATCAAAGCGATCGTTGCGGCCGTGCGCGAAGCGGGCATTCCCGCGTCGGTTTCACAAACCGCCGGCACCTTTACCTGCAACCGGGTGATGTATGGCCTGCTGCACTGGCTGGCGCAGCAGGAGCGCCCGGCGCGGGGTGGTTTTATCCATATCCCTTATCTGCCCGAGCAGGCGGCGCAGCATCCCGGTGTGCCGAGCATGGCGGTCGCAACGATTATCAGGGCGCTGGAAATTGCAGTGCAGGTGACGCTGGAAACCGGCGACGACATAAAACAGGTGGGCGGAGCCACCCATTAAGAGGATGAAGGATGCCTGAAGGACCGGAAATCCGCCGTGTGGCGGATAAACTTGAAGTCGCGATTGTGGGGCAGCCGCTGACAGAGGCGTGGTTTGCATTTCCTCAGCTGAAAACCTACGAACCGGCCCTGATTGGCGAGCAGGTGCAGGCGATTGAGACGCGCGGAAAGGCGTTGCTGACGCACTTCAGCAATGGCCTGACGCTCTACAGCCACAACCAGCTCTACGGCGTCTGGCGCATCGTCAAACCCGACACCGAACTTAACACCACACGTCAGCTGCGGGTGCGGCTGGCGACGGCGGGTAAAGCGATTCTGCTCTACAGCGCCTCCGACATTGAACTGCTCAACGCGGATACGCTGGCGGCCCACCCGTTCCTGAATCGTATCGGACCGGATGTGCTGAGTAGCGGTGTGACGGTGGATGAGGTCAGGGAACGGTTGCTCTCACCCCGTTTCCGGCGACGCCAGTTCAGCGGTCTGCTGCTGGATCAGGCGTTTCTGGCCGGGCTGGGCAACTACCTGCGCGCTGAAATCCTCTGGCTGGCACAGCTGCTGCCTCACCATAAGGCTCAGGAGCTGAGCGACGATCAGCTGACTGCTTTCAGCGAAGCACTGCTGTCGGTACCGCGTCACGCCTACCGGATGCGCGGAAACATGAAGAAATATCATGAGGAAGCGGCCTTTCAGTTTGAGGTGTTTCACAGGCAGGGCAAGACGTGCCGGCGCTGTGGCACAACCATTGAGAAGGGCACGCTCTCATCGCGGCCTTTTTACTGGTGTCCGGGCTGTCAGAGGTAGAGAGAGGATTAAGTGAAAAGCAGGCGAGGGCAGAAACAGGCTGCTGCAAGATCGAGCCTGCTCAGGAAACACGGTCAGATCGGAAAGACGCAAAAGCCGTCATCCCTGACATGCTCGGCCCGCGCCATCCCTGGCGCGGGACGCTTTCCTCTTCTGACCGTGTTACCTGCGCATTGAACTTATTCATGGCGGCCAGACTCACCTCTATGCAGGCTTCTCAACTGGCCGGGGCGGGGATCGCTCCCCGCCATCACGAACTTACTTCTCCAGCTTAGAGCTGAATTCACGCTCAGTGTAACCGGTGTAGAGCTGACGCGGACGGGCAATCTTCATGCCTTCGTCGTGCATCTCTTTCCAGTGTGCAATCCAGCCAACGGTACGGGCCATCGCGAAGATCACCGTAAACATGGAGGAAGGAATCCCCATCGCTTTCAGAATAATACCGGAGTAGAAGTCGACGTTGGGATAGAGCTTACGCTCGATGAAGTACGGGTCGTTCAGCGCGATGTGCTCCAGCTCCATCGCCACTTCCAGCAGGTCATCTTTCATACCCAGCTCATTCAGGACTTCATGGCAGGTATCACGCATCACGGTCGCGCGTGGATCGTAGTTTTTGTAAACGCGATGACCAAAGCCCATCAAGCGGAAGGAGTCATTCTTATCCTTGGCACGTTTAACGAACTCAGGAATGTGCTCAACGCTGCTGATCTCTTCCAGCATACGCAGTGTCGCTTCGTTTGCACCGCCGTGCGCCGGTCCCCACAGGGAGGCGATCCCGGCGGCGATACAGGCAAACGGGTTCGCACCACTTGAACCGGCGGTACGTACTGTTGAGGTAGAGGCGTTCTGCTCATGGTCAGCATGCAGAATCAGAATACGGTCCATGGCGCGTTCCAGCACCGGGTTAACTTTGTACTCTTCGCATGGCGTAGCGAACATCATGTGCAGGAAGTTACCGGCATAAGAGAGGTCGTTGCGCGGATAAACAAATGGCTGGCCGATGGAATATTTGTAACACATCGCTGCCATGGTCGGCATCTTGGAGAGCAGACGGAATGCTGCGATTTCGCGGTGGCGCTCAATGTTTACATCCAGCGAATCGTGGTAAAACGCCGCCAGTGCACCGGTCACACCGCACATCACCGCCATCGGATGCGAGTCACGACGGAAGCCGTGGAACAGACGGGTAATCTGCTCATGAATCATCGTATGACGGGTAACGGTGGTGCGGAACTCATCAAACTGCTTCTGATCCGGCGCTTCGCCATTCAGCAGGATGTAGCACACTTCCAGATAGTTAGAGTGGGTCGCCAGCTCAGAAATAGGGAAACCACGGTGCAGCAGGATACCTTCGTCACCATCAATAAAGGTGATTTGCGATTCGCAGGACGCTGTAGAAGTGAAACCGGGATCGAAGGTGAACAGGCCACTTGCACCCAGAGAGCGGACATCAACCACATCCTGGCCCAGCGAGCCTTTCAGCACGTCCAGTTCAATAGATGTTCCATCTTGCAGGGTTAGCGTTACTTTTTTATCTGTCATTTTCGTCTCCATAGCGCCTTATGTAGGTAAGGATCTTTAGACACCTGAAACGCGTTCATGTTGCGGTTGGCAAAACAACACAGTATCACTCTGCGGCGATCAGGCCGGTGCAGGGTACAGAGTGAGCGGCGCGTTCCCAGCGGGAACCTGTGAGCCATGGACATGCTGCATATCGCGGTTGTTAAAGATCCGGTCAGGACATAACTTCTTGGTAACCAATAACCTGATGCTTTTTAATGCTCATTATCGCAATGTTACATAACTTGCGCTTAGGGGAAAGTGTATCCCCATAACTTTTGTGCATCATAGGAATTTACAGGCTTAGTTTGTAACTGAATTGTTGAACTATTGTCAAATCAGATAATTAAAATTGTATCAATTGTGAAAATCGTGAGTATGATCACTGTTCTACCTAAAATATACCAAAGAGTTTGTAGGGGAATTGTAATCAGAATGTGATCCTCCTATACTCCAGGCAGGTCTCCGGAACACCCTGACACCAGGAGCCACCCAGCGTTTACTACCGCGTCAATTAACACTGGATGTTGCTTGTTTGGTGACGGTTAAAGTCTGCCACGCGTTGTGATTAGACTCCGCCTCAGGTCCGGAGGAAGCAAAATAAAAAAGAGCTGTGTGGGCAAAACCGTGAAAAAACAAAGACCTGTCAACTTGGATCTCTCGACGATCCGGTTTCCCGTTACTGCAATATCATCCATTCTTCACCGCGTCTCCGGCGTAATCACCCTGGTTGCCATTGGCATCCTGCTGTGGCTACTCGGTCTCTCTCTCTCCTCTCCTGAAGGTTTCCAGCACGCTGCGTCCATTATGGATGGCTTCTTCGCGAAGTTCATCATGTGGGGCATCTTAACGGCGCTGGCCTATCACGCGGTGAGCGGGATTCGTCATATGTTGATGGATTTTGGTTATCTGGCTGAAACGCTGCAGGTCGGTAAGCGCTCAGCACATATAACTTTTGTGATCACTGTCGTGCTGGCAATTCTGGCGGGAGTCCTCGTATGGTAAGCAATGCATCCGCATTGGGTCGCAACGGCATTCAGGACTGGCTGCTGCTGCGCGCAACTGCAATTCTCATTACGCTCTACATCGTCTACATCCTCGGTTTCGTGGTGATGACAGACACGCTGACGTATGACCTGTGGCGTGGCTTCTTCGCCTCCGCCTTCACCAAAGTGTTCACGCTGCTGACGCTCTTCTCCATTCTGATCCACGGTTGGATCGGGATGTGGCAGGTGTTAACAGACTACGTTAAATCGCTGCCAACCCGTTTGTTGCTGCAGTTTGTGATTGTCGTGGCGCTGTTGTGGTATGCGATTTATGGCTTTGTTGTGGTGTGGGGTGTGTAAATGAGTTTGCCAATCAGAGAATTTGATGCCGTGGTGATCGGCGCAGGTGGCGCAGGAATGCGCGCCGCACTGCAAATCTCCCAGGGCGGCCAGAGCTGTGCCCTGTTATCCAAAGTTTTCCCGACCCGTTCCCACACGGTATCTGCGCAGGGCGGTATCACCGTTGCGCTGGGTAATACTCACGAAGATAACTGGGAATGGCATATGTATGACACCGTCAAAGGTTCCGACTATATCGGTGACCAGGACGCGATTGAATATATGTGCAAAACCGGCCCGGAAGCGATTCTGGAGCTGGAGCATATGGGCCTGCCATTCTCCCGTCTGGAAGATGGCCGCGTTTATCAGCGTCCGTTTGGTGGTCAGTCGAAAAACTTCGGCGGCGAGCAGGCGGCACGTACGGCGGCGGCCGCTGACCGTACCGGTCACGCCCTGCTGCATACGCTCTATCAGCAGAACCTGAAAAACAAAACCACCATCTTCTCGGAGTGGTACGCGCTGGATCTGGTGAAAAACGCCGATGGCGCGGTAGTGGGTTGTACCGCTATCTGCATCGAAACCGGCGAAACCGTCTACTTCAAAGCGAAGGCGACCATTCTGGCGACCGGCGGTGCAGGCCGTATCTATCAGTCCACCACCAACGCCCACATCAACACCGGTGACGGTGTCGGTATGGCGCTGCGCGCAGGCGTGCCGGTGCAGGATATGGAGATGTGGCAGTTCCACCCAACCGGCATCGCGGGTGCGGGTGTGCTGGTCACGGAAGGCTGCCGTGGTGAAGGTGGCTACCTGCTGAACAAACATGGCGAGCGCTTCATGGAGCGTTATGCGCCAAACGCCAAAGACCTGGCGGGTCGCGACGTGGTTGCGCGCTCGATGATGATTGAAATCCGTGAAGGTCGCGGCTGTGACGGTCCGTGGGGCCCGCACATCAAACTGAAACTCGATCATCTGGGTAAAGAGGTGCTGGAATCGCGTCTGCCGGGTATCCTGGAGCTGTCGCGCACCTTTGCTCACGCCGATCCGATCAAAGAGCCTATTCCGGTTATCCCGACCTGCCACTACATGATGGGCGGCATTCCGACCAAAGTAACCGGTCAGGCGCTGCGCGTGAACGAGCAGGGCGAAGATGTGGTGATTCCTGGCCTGTTCGCCGTCGGCGAAATCGCCTGTGTTTCGGTGCACGGAGCCAACCGTCTGGGTGGTAACTCCCTGCTGGACCTGGTGGTCTTTGGCCGCGCGGCGGGTCTGCATCTGCTGGAGAGCATCCAGGAGCAGGGCGACCTGCGTGATGCGACCGAAGATGAAATCGCCGTGGCGATGGAGCGTTTCAACCGCTGGGAAAACAACACCACCGGTGAAGACCCGGTTGAGATTCGCAAAGCGCTGCAACGCTGCATGCAGAACAACTTCTCGGTCTTCCGTGAAGGTGATGCGATGGCGCAGGGTCTGGAAGAGCTGAAAGAGATTCGCCAGCGCCTGAAGTCAGCGCGTCTGGATGACCGCTCACCCGATTTCAACACCCAGCGTATTGAGTGCCTGGAGCTGGATAACCTGATGGAGACGGCCTTTGCCACGGCGGTCGCGGCTAACTACCGCACCGAGAGCCGCGGTGCGCACAGTCGCTTCGACTTCCCGGATCGTGATGATGAAAACTGGCTGTGCCACAGTCTTTATGTCCCGGAAACCGAAAGCATGACGCGCCGTGAGGTGAACATGCAGCCGAAACTGCGCGCGGCCTTCCCGCCGAAAGTGCGCACCTACTAATTCCGGAGACGACGATGAGACTCGAGTTTTCAATTTATCGCTACAATCCAGACGTCGACGACAAACCGCGTATGCAGGATTACACGCTGGAATCGGAAGATGGTCGTGACATGATGCTGCTGGATGCGCTGATCCGCCTGAAAGAGAAAGATCCGACCCTGGCGTTCCGTCGCTCCTGCCGTGAAGGTGTCTGCGGCTCTGACGGCCTCAACATGAACGGTAAAAACGGTCTGGCCTGCATCACGCCGGTATCGGCACTGGGCAACGGAAAACAGAAAATTGTTATCCGTCCGCTGCCGGGCTTACCGGTCGTGCGTGACCTGGTAGTAGACATGAGCCAGTTTTATGCACAATATGAGAAAATTAAGCCTTTCCTATTGAATAATGGGGAAAATCCGCCAGCACGTGAACATCTGCAGTCACCGGATGAGCGCGAACATCTGGATGGCCTGTACGAATGTATTCTCTGTGCCTGCTGCTCAACCTCCTGCCCGTCATTCTGGTGGAATCCGGAGAAGTTCATCGGTCCAGCCGGTCTGCTGGCCGCATACCGCTTCCTGATTGACAGCCGCGACACCGAAACCGAGTCGCGCCTCGACAATCTGAATGATGCTTTCAGCGTATTCCGCTGTCACAGCATTATGAACTGTGTGAGCGTATGCCCGAAAGGGCTCAACCCGACGCGCGCCATCGGCCATATCAAGTCGATGCTGCTGCAGCGCGGTGCATGATGTGTACTTGCCGGGAACCTCAGGTTCCCGGTGTTTTACGGAAGCCTCTGTAAGCGCGGTGATGACCACGTTTACAAAGGTTCCCTTACGGGCCACGCGCGCTGCGCAGAGTGCTCGTATCGCTGAACTCACTACGGCAAACCGCGAAAGCGGCAACAAATGAAACCTCAAAAAAGCATAGCAATGCTTAAGGGATCACAATGCAGAACAGCGCGATGAAACCCTGGCTGGACTCTTCCTGGCTGGCCGGCGCGAATCAGTCTTACATAGAGCAGCTCTATGAGGATTTCCTGACCGATCCTGACTCTGTCGATGCAGTGTGGCGCTCGATGTTCCAGCAGTTACCGGGCACCGGAATGAAACCTGAGCAGTTTCACTCCACCACACGTGAGTACTTCCGTCGCCTGGCGAAAGACGCATCTCGTTACACCTCATCTCTCTCCGATCCGGAAACCAACTCCAAGCAAGTGAAAGTGTTGCAGCTGATTAACGCGTTCCGTTTTCGCGGTCATCAGCACGCCAACCTCGATCCGCTTGGCCTGTGGAAACAGGACCGGGTGGCCGATCTTGATCCCGCTTTTCACGATCTGACCGAGGCCGATTTTCAGGAAAGCTTTAACGTCGGCTCTTTTGCCATCGGCAAAGAGACCATGAAGCTGGCCGATCTCTTCGAGGCGCTGACCCAGACTTACTGCGGCTCGATTGGTGCGGAATATATGCACATCAACAACACCGATGAGAAACGCTGGATCCAGCAGCGTCTTGAGTCCGTGGCGGGCCGTGCAGCGTTCAGCAGCGAAGAGAAAAAAGGCTTCCTGAAAGAGCTGACCGCCGCAGAAGGGCTGGAGAAATATCTGGGAGCGAAATTCCCGGGTGCGAAACGCTTCTCGCTGGAAGGTGGCGACGCGCTGATTCCGATGCTGCGCGAAATGATCCGTCATGCCGGTAAGAGCGGAACCCGTGAAGTGGTGCTGGGTATGGCGCACCGCGGCCGTCTCAACGTGCTGATCAACGTGCTGGGTAAAAAGCCGCAGGATCTGTTCGACGAGTTCGCCGGTAAGCACAAAGAGCATCTGGGCACCGGTGACGTGAAGTACCACATGGGCTTCTCCTCTGACGTGGAAACGGAAGGCGGCCTGGTGCATCTGGCGCTGGCGTTTAACCCGTCGCATCTGGAGATCGTCAGCCCGGTGGTGATGGGCTCGGTTCGTGCCCGTCTCGATCGCCTTGATGAGCCAGCCAGCAATAAAGTCTTACCGATCACCATTCACGGTGATGCGGCCGTCATTGGTCAGGGCGTGGTTCAGGAAACCCTGAACATGTCTCAGGCGCGCGGTTATGAAGTGGGTGGCACGGTTCGTATCGTGATCAACAACCAGGTGGGCTTTACCACCTCTAACCCGAAAGATGCGCGCTCTACGCCATACTGCACCGACATCGGCAAAATGGTGCTGGCGCCGATCTTCCACGTCAACGCTGACGACCCGGAAGCGGTGGCCTTTGTTACCCGTCTGGCACTCGACTACCGCAACACCTTTAAGCGTGATGTGTTTATCGATCTGGTCTGCTATCGCCGTCATGGTCACAACGAGGCGGATGAGCCAAGTGCGACCCAGCCGCTGATGTACCAGAAAATCAAAAAACACCCGACGCCACGCAAAATCTACGCTGACCGTCTGGAAGGTGAAGCCGTTGCCACGCAGGAAGATGCGACCGAGATGGTCAATCTTTACCGTGACGCGCTGGATGCGGGCGAGTGTGTGGTGCCGGAATGGCGTCCGATGAGCCTGCACTCCTTTACCTGGTCACCTTACCTGAACCATGAGTGGGATGAGCCTTATCCGGCGCAGGTTGAGCTGAAACGACTGAAGGAGCTGGCGCTGCGTATCAGCCAGGTGCCTGAAGAGGTGGAAGTTCAGTCGCGTGTCGCCAAGATCTACAACGATCGTCGCCTGATGGCCGAAGGTGAAAAAGCCTTCGACTGGGGCGGGGCAGAGAACCTGGCCTACGCCACACTGGTCGATGAAGGCATTCCGGTGCGCCTGTCGGGCGAAGATACCGGTCGCGGCACCTTCTTCCACCGTCACGCTGTTATTCATAACCAGGCGAATGGCTCTACCTACACCCCGCTGCACCATGTGCACAGTGGTCAGGGCCAGTTTAAAGTCTGGGACTCCGTGCTGTCCGAAGAGGCGGTGCTGGCCTTTGAATATGGCTACGCAACGGCTGAACCGCGCATCCTGACCATCTGGGAAGCGCAGTTTGGTGACTTCGCCAACGGCGCACAGGTGGTTATCGATCAGTTCATCAGCTCCGGTGAGCAGAAATGGGGCCGCATGTGTGGTCTGGTGATGCTGCTGCCGCACGGCTATGAAGGTCAGGGGCCAGAGCACTCCTCTGCGCGTCTGGAGCGTTATCTGCAACTCTGCGCTGAGCAGAACATGCAGGTCTGCGTGCCTTCAACCCCGGCGCAGGTTTACCACATGCTGCGTCGTCAGGCGCTGCGCGGTATGCGTCGTCCGCTGATTGTGATGTCACCGAAATCACTGCTGCGTCATCCGCTGGCAATCTCAACGCTGGATGAACTGGCAAACGGCAGTTTCCAGCCGGCGATTGGTGAAATTGACGATCTCGATCCGCAGGGCGTGAAACGCGTCGTGCTCTGTTCCGGTAAAGTCTATTACGACCTGCTGGAGCAGCGTCGTAAAAACGAGCAGACCGATGTGGCCATCGTGCGCATCGAGCAGCTCTATCCTTTCCCGCATCAGGCGGTACAGGAAGCATTAAAAGCGTATTCTCACGTGCAGGATTTTGTCTGGTGTCAGGAAGAGCCGCTGAATCAGGGCGCCTGGTATTGCAGCCAGCATCACTTCCGTGAAGTTGTGCCGTTTGGCGCGACCTTACGTTATGCAGGCCGCCCGGTATCCGCCTCACCGGCCGTGGGTTACATGTCCGTACACCAACAACAGCAGCAAGACCTGGTTAATGACGCGCTGAACGTTAATTAATTAAAAGGAAAGATAATGAGTAGCGTAGATATTCTCGTTCCCGACCTGCCTGAATCGGTTGCCGATGCCTCAGTGGCAACCTGGCACAAAAAACCAGGCGATGCCGTCACTCGCGATGAAGTGCTGGTTGAAATCGAAACCGACAAAGTGGTGCTGGAAGTGCCTGCGGCGGCTGACGGTATCCTGGAAGCCGTGCTGGAAGAAGAGGGCGCCACCGTCACTTCACGCCAGATCCTGGGCCGCCTGAAAGAGGGCAACAGCGCCGGTAAAGAGACCAGCGCGAAGTCTGAAAGCAAAGAGTCGACTCCGGCTCAGCGTCAGACCGCGTCGCTGGAAGAAGAGAGCAACGATGCGCTCAGCCCGGCTATCCGCCGTCTGATTGCTGAGCACAACCTGGATGCCTCGCAGATCAAAGGCAGCGGTGTGGGCGGACGTCTGACCCGTGAAGATGTTGAAAAACATCTTGCCAGCAAGCCGCAGGATACTAAAGCTGCCGCACCGGCCGCTGAAGCCGCAGCCGCGCCGCAGCCGATCGCAAATCGCAGCGAAAAACGCGTGCCGATGACCCGTCTGCGTAAGCGTGTTGCTGAGCGTCTGCTGGAAGCGAAAAACAGCACCGCGATGCTGACCACCTTCAACGAAATCAACATGAAGCCCATCATGGATCTGCGCAAGCAGTATGGTGAGGCTTTTGAGAAGCGTCACGGTGTGCGTCTGGGCTTCATGTCCTTCTACCTGAAAGCGGTCGTTGAAGCGCTGAAACGCTATCCGGAAGTGAACGCCTCTATCGATGGCGAAGATGTGGTTTACCACAACTACTTCGACGTCAGCATTGCGGTCTCCACGCCGCGCGGTCTGGTGACGCCAGTGCTGCGTGACGTCGATGCGCTGAGCATGGCGGACATCGAGAAGAAAATTAAAGAGCTGGCCGTGAAAGGCCGTGACGGTAAGCTGACGGTTGAGGATCTGACCGGCGGTAACTTTACCATCACCAACGGCGGCGTCTTTGGTTCACTCATGTCTACGCCGATCATCAACCCACCGCAGAGCGCCATTCTGGGCATGCACGCTATCAAAGATCGCCCGATGGCGGTCAATGGTCAGGTTGTGGTGCTGCCAATGATGTATCTGGCGCTCTCCTACGACCATCGCCTGATCGATGACCGTGAATCTGTGGGTTATCTGGTTGCAGTGAAAGAGATGCTGGAAGATCCAGCACGTCTGCTGCTGGATGTCTGATTTTCACCGGGCGCACCTTCGCGTGCGCCCAACCTCATTACTCTTTTCAGACCTGAATGGATAGAACATCATGAACTTACACGAATACCAGGCGAAACAGCTGTTTGCACGGTATGGCATGCCGGCACCAACGGGTTACGCCTGTACTACACCACGTGAAGCGGAAGAAGCAGCCTCTAAAATTGGCGCAGGCCCGTGGGTAGTTAAATGTCAGGTTCATGCCGGTGGCCGCGGTAAAGCGGGCGGTGTGAAAGTGGTTAACAGCAAAGAAGATATCCGTGCTTTTGCTGAAAACTGGCTGGGCAAACGCCTGGTGACCTATCAGACAGATGCGAACGGCCAGCCGGTTAACCAGATTCTGGTTGAAGCTGCGACCGACATCGACCAGGAACTCTACCTGGGTGCGGTGGTGGATCGTGCTACCCGTCGTGTGATTTTCATGGCCTCAACCGAAGGCGGCGTGGAAATCGAAAAAGTAGCGGAAGAGACTCCGCATCTGATCCACAAAATGGCGCTGGATCCGCTGACCGGTCCGCAGCCGTACCAGGGCCGCGAGCTGGCATTCAAACTCGGTCTGACCGGTAAGCTGGTCGGCCAGTTCACCAAGATCTTTATGGGTCTGGCGACACTGTTCCTGGAGCGCGATCTGGCGATGGTTGAGATCAACCCGCTGGTGATCACCAAGCAGGGCGACCTGATCTGCCTGGATGGCAAACTGGGTGCCGATGGCAATGCCCTGTTCCGCCAGCCAGAGCTGCGCGAAATGCGCGATCCAAGCCAGGAAGATCCCCGTGAAGCGCACGCGACACAGTGGGAACTGAACTATGTTGCGCTGGAAGGCAACATCGGCTGTATGGTTAACGGCGCAGGTCTGGCGATGGGCACCATGGACATCGTTAAGCACCACGGCGGCCAGCCAGCAAACTTCCTTGATGTCGGCGGCGGCGCAACCAAAGAGCGCGTAACCGAAGCCTTCAAAATCATCCTCTCTGACGATGCGGTGAAAGCCGTCTTCGTTAACATCTTCGGCGGTATCGTACGCTGTGACCTGATTGCCGACGGCATCATCGGCGCAGTTGCTGAAGTGGGTGTGAATGTGCCAGTGGTGGTACGTCTGGAAGGTAACAACGCCGAGCTGGGCGCCCAGAAACTGGCGGACAGCGGTCTGAACATCATTGCAGCAACCAGCCTGACAGACGCCGCACAGCGTGTTGTTGCTGCCGCGGAGGGTAAATAATGTCCATTCTGATCGACAAAAACACCAAAGTCATTTGCCAGGGTTTCACCGGTGGCCAGGGGACTTTCCATTCTGAACAGGCGCTGGCCTACGGTACCCAACTGGTTGGCGGCGTCACGCCAGGCAAAGGCGGCACGACTCACCTCGGCCTGCCGGTGTTCAACACCGTGCGCGAAGCGGTAGAAGCGACTGGCGCAACGGCAACCGTGATCTACGTTCCGGCACCGTTCTGCAAAGATGGCATCCTGGAAGCGATTGAAGCGGGCATCAAACTGATCATCACCATCACCGAAGGTATCCCGACGCTGGATATGCTGACCGTGAAGGTGAAGCTGGATGAAGCCGGCGTGCGGATGATCGGTCCAAACTGCCCGGGTGTTATCACCCCAGGCGAATGCAAAATCGGCATCATGCCGGGCCACATTCACCAGCCGGGCCGCGTGGGTATCGTCTCACGTTCCGGTACGCTGACCTATGAAGCGGTTAAGCAGACCACCGATATCGGTTACGGCCAGTCGACCTGTGTGGGTATCGGCGGCGACCCGATCCCGGGATCTAACTTCATCGACATCCTGAAACTGTTCCAGGATGACCCGCAGACGGAAGCGATCGTGATGATCGGTGAGATCGGCGGCAGCGCAGAAGAAGAAGCGGCAGCCTTCATCAAAGAGCACGTGACCAAGCCTGTCGTGGGTTACATCGCGGGTGTGACGGCGCCTAAAGGCAAACGTATGGGCCATGCGGGCGCCATCATTGCCGGTGGTAAAGGCACCGCTGATGAGAAGTTTGCGGCGCTGGAAGCGGCAGGCGTGAAGACCGTTCGCAGTCTGGCGGACATCGGTGACGCCGTGAAAGCAGTATTACCGGCTAAATAAGCCAGCGTCATCTGAGACTCAGCCACCTTCGGGTGGCTTTTTTTTGCGATTAACCCGGGGGAGAGGGCCGTCAGCGGAAAGGGAAACAGGCTGCATGATAATGGCGTCCGGGCGCCTGCCAGGTTAATGAATAATGGCAAACGTGATCTATTTTCTCACTCCTGATTTAAGTAATGACATCTTATTAACAAGAATCCTACCTGACCTTATCTGGAAACTTATTGCGTTATTCCAGATCAATTAATCGCGACTTATATCCAACTATTTCTCTGGCAAAGCGCAACGCTAAGGGCGTAAATTGCGCTGCATCAATCCAGCCTTTTACACACATTTTCAAACGTCTGCTCAACCCGGGATGACACCCGCTTTTCTCCTGTTATAGCACGCGTTAATGAAAGCGCGGATTGACAATTCAGAGCTGCTGCATGCGTGACTGACCTGTCCCGGCAGCTTACAGGCCGGGTCTGCGGGTAATAAAAAAACTGGAATCAATAAACAGTCGTTCCTGACCCCGATTACGTTCGCGATTCGCGCGCGCAATTGAGAGAAAGCGAGGAGCAAGGAGTCCTTATGTTAGATATCGTCGAGCTGTCGCGATTACAGTTTGCCTTAACGGCGATGTACCATTTTCTGTTCGTCCCTTTAACGCTGGGTATGGCGTTTCTGCTGGCGATTATGGAAACGGTCTATGTGCTGAGCGGCAAACAGATTTATAAAGATATGACGAAGTTCTGGGGCAAGTTATTTGGCATTAACTTTGCGCTGGGTGTGGCCACCGGACTGACGATGGAATTTCAGTTCGGCACTAACTGGTCCTATTACTCTCACTACGTCGGCGATATCTTCGGTGCGCCGCTCGCCATTGAAGGTCTGATGGCGTTCTTCCTGGAATCGACCTTTGTCGGGCTGTTCTTCTTTGGCTGGGATCGGCTGGGCAAAGTGCAACACATGGCGGTCACCTGGCTGGTGGCGCTGGGATCGAACATGTCGGCGCTCTGGATTCTGGTCGCCAACGGCTGGATGCAGAACCCGATCGCCTCTGAATTTAACTTCGAAACCATGCGTATGGAGATGGTCAGCTTCTCGCAGCTGGTGCTGAACCCGGTCGCGCAGGTCAAATTCGTGCACACCGTGGCGGCGGGTTATACCACCGGTGCGATGTTTATTCTCGGCATCAGCGCGTGGTACATGCTGAAAGGGCGTGATCTCGCCTTTGCAAAACGCTCGTTCGCCATTGCCGCCAGCTTTGGTATGGCTGCGGTGCTGTCAGTGATCCTGCTGGGCGATGAGTCCGGCTATGAAATGGGTGACGTGCAGAAAACCAAACTCGCCGCGATTGAAGCCGAGTGGGAGACCCAGCCGGCACCGGCTTCATTTACGCTGTTTGGTCTGCCGGATCAGGCGACTCAGGAGAACCGCTATGCGATTCAGATCCCCTGGCTGCTGGGCCTGATCGCCACCCGATCCACCGATACGCCCGTCACCGGCCTGAAAGATCTGATGGCACAGCATGAGGTGCGCATCCGCAACGGCATGAAGGCCTACACCCTGCTGAATGAGCTGCGCAGCGGCAGCCAGGATCCGGCAGTACGTGACGCCTTTAACAGTCACAAACAGGATCTCGGCTACGGTCTGCTGCTGAAACGCTATACCGACAACGTGGCGGATGCGACGGACGCGCAGATCAGGCAGGCGACGCAGGATTCCATCCCGCGTGTGGCACCACTTTACTTCGCGTTTCGCATCATGGTGCTGTGCGGCGTGCTGCTGCTGGCCATCATCACGCTTTCCTTCTGGAGCGTGATACGCAATCGCATCGGTAAGAACCGCGGGTTGCTGAAAGCGGCACTGCTGGGGATTCCGCTGCCGTGGATTGCGGTGGAATCAGGCTGGTTTGTCGCAGAGTATGGCCGTCAGCCCTGGGCCATCGGTGAAATTCTGCCGACGGCGGTGGCTAACTCCTCCCTGACCACAGGCGATCTGCTGTTCTCGATGATTCTGATCTGTGGCCTCTACACCCTGTTCCTGGTGGCTGAAATGTACCTGATGTTCAAATTCGCCCGCCTCGGGCCGAGCAGTCTGAAAACCGGGCGTTATCACCACGAGCAGATCACGGCAACCCCTCAGCCGGTACAGGGATAAGGAGAGCGACCATGTTTGATTACGAAGTTCTGCGCTTTGTCTGGTGGCTGTTGATTGGCGTGCTGCTGATCGGCTTTGCCGTCGCCGATGGTTTCGATATGGGCGTCGGTATGCTGACACGCATTCTGGGACGCTCCGATACCGAACGTCGCATCATGATTAACACCATCGCCCCGCACTGGGACGGCAACCAGGTCTGGCTGATCACCGCCGGAGGGGCGCTGTTTGCCGCCTGGCCGATGGTCTACGCGGCCGCCTTTTCGGGCGTCTATGTGGCAATGATCCTCGTGCTTGCGTCGCTCTTCTTCCGTCCGGTCGGTTTCGACTACCGCTCAAAGATTGAAGACAACCGCTGGCGCGGTGCCTGGGACTGGGGCATTTTCATTGGCAGTTTTGTCCCGCCGCTGGTGATTGGCGTGGCGTTTGGCAACCTGTTACAGGGCGTGCCGTTCCATGCCGACGAGTATCTGCGTCTGTTCTACACCGGTAACTTCTTCCAGCTGCTGAATCCATTTGGTCTGCTGGCGGGAGTGATCAGTGTGGCGATGATTCTGGCGCAGGGTGCGACCTATCTGCAGATGCGCACCACCGGTGAACTGCATCTGCGTTCACGCACCGCCGCACAGCTTGCCGCGCTGGTGATGATGGTCTGCTTCATCCTGGCAGGTGTCTGGGTGAAATATGGCATTGATGGCTATGTAGTGACCAGCCCTCTGGATCACTTTGCCGCCTCCAACCCGCTGGGTAAAACCGTGGTGCGCGAAGCGGGAGCCTGGCTTGTGAATTTCCAGCAGCATCCTGTGCTGTGGCTGTTCCCGCTGCTGGGTGTGCTTCTGCCGCTGCTGACCATCTTCTGCTCACGGGTGGAGAAGGGGGCCTGGGCGTTCCTGTTCTCCTCGCTGACGCTGGCCTGCGTCATCATGACGGCGGGTATTGCGATGTTCCCGTTCATCATGCCGTCCAGCACCGTGCCGGGCACCAGCCTGACGATGTGGGACGCCACGTCCAGCCTGCTGACCCTGCAAACCATGACCATTGCCGCCGTTATCTTTGTGCCGATCATTCTCGCCTACACCACCTGGTGCTACTGGAAGATGTTTGGTCGTATCACCAAAGAGCATATTGAAAGCAACAGTCACTCACTCTACTGATTAAGGAGATGTCGCATGTGGTATTTTGCCTGGATTCTCGGCACTCTGCTGGCCTGTGCCTTTGGTATCATCACCGCGCTGGCGATTGAGCACATTGAAGCGCAGGATGAGTCTCACTGATGCGAACGCTGATTCGGATGCTGTATGATCTGATGGATAAGGGCCCGTTACGGGCCCTCTCTCTGCTGCTGGCACTGCTGACGGCGGGCGGGGTGATGTGGGATCCTGCGCGCTTTGCCAATCAGGCAGGGGAGTTACCTGCGCTGCAGGCGCTGGTGCTGATCTGGGCGGTCTGCTGCGGGGTGATCCACGGTGTGGGTTTCCGGCCACGAAAAACCCGATGGCAGGTGCTGTTTACGCCGTTACCCGCCGTGCTGGTGTTAATGATTGCCCTTTACCGTTTTTACGTTTAGCCCCCGCCTTACCGGCGCTGTCAGTGAATATTTGTCAGCGTACGGTCAATAAATCTCCCTGAAATCGTTCCGTTTGTTACGGAGCGATAATTATTTTCGCCTGGCTCTGGCGACCCATTCCCAACCCCAATTCTCTTGCGTATAGTAGCATCGTTTAAAACGAGGCCGGGATGTAGAGTGAGTACAACGCTGTTTCGCTGGCCGGTTCGGGTCTACTACGAAGACACTGATGCCGGTGGTGTGGTTTATCACGCCAGCTATATCGCTTTTTATGAACGAGCACGTACCGAGATGTTGCGACAGCACCATTTCAATCAGCAGACGCTGTTAGAGCAGCAGGTCGCTTTTGTGGTACGACGTATGACGGTGGACTACCTGTCGGCGGCGCGTCTTGATGACCTTCTGGAGATCCAGAGTGAAGTGACATCAATGACACGGGCCACGATGACGTTCACGCAGCGTATCGTGAATACTGAAGGCAAAGTGCTCAATGAGGCAGAAGTCCTGATTGCCTGCATTAACCCACATCTGATGAAGCCGATTGCGCTTCCCAAGTCTATTGTCGCGGAGTTCAAGCAGTGACTGACATGAACATTCTTGATTTGTTCCTGAAGGCGAGCCTTCTGGTCAAACTTATCATGTTGATTTTGATCGGCTTTTCTATTGCCTCCTGGGCCATCATTATTCAGCGCACACGTATTCTGAATGCGGCCGGAAGAGAAGCGGAGGCGTTTGAAGACAAGTTCTGGTCGGGTATCGAACTTTCGCGTCTCTACCAGGAGAGTCAGGAGCGTCGGGACGAACTGGCTGGTTCTGAGCAGATTTTCTACGCCGGCTTTAAAGAGTTTGCCCGTCTGCATCGCGCCAATAATCATGCGCCGGAAGCGGTCATTGATGGCGCCAGCCGTGCGATGCGCATCTCGCTGAACCGCGAGCTGGAAACGCTGGAAAACCACATTCCTTTCCTCGGCACCGTCGGTTCCATCAGCCCCTACATCGGGCTGTTCGGCACCGTCTGGGGGATCATGCACGCCTTTATCGCGCTGGGCGCGGTGAAGCAGGCGACGCTGCAGATGGTGGCGCCAGGTATTGCTGAAGCACTGATTGCGACCGCGATCGGTCTGTTTGCCGCGATTCCGGCGGTGATGGCGTACAACCGCCTGAACCAGCGCGTCAACAAACTGGAGCAGGGCTACGACAACTTCATGGAAGAGTTCACGGCCATCCTGCATCGCCAGGCTTTCTCCAGCGATAACGCTAAGTAAACAGAGGTTAATGATGGCCAGAGTACGTGGTCGCAAACACCGCGACCTGAAGTCGGAAATCAACATCGTTCCGCTGCTGGACGTCCTGCTGGTGCTGTTGCTGATCTTCATGGCAACCGCACCCATTATTACCCAGAGCGTGGAAGTGGATCTGCCGGATGCGACCGACTCTAAAACCGTTTCCAGCGACGACAATCCGCCGGTGATTGTTGAGGTGGCGGGCGTGGGTCAGTACAGCCTGGTGGTGGATCACGATCGCATGGATCAGCTTCCGCCCGAGCAGGTGATCAGCGAAGCGCAGCGTCGACTGGAAGCGAATCCTAAGACGGTCTTTTTGATCGGGGGCGCGAAAGAGGTGCCTTACGATGAAATTATTAAAGCGCTCAACCTGCTGCACCAGGCGGGTGTTAAATCTGTCGGTTTGATGACGCAGCCGATTTAAAATCGAACCGTTTTTTGGGAACCGAGTGTGTCGAAGGCAACCGAGCAAAACGAGAAGTTAAAGCGCGCGATAATCATTTCGGTGATTCTGCATATCGTGCTGATCGCGCTGCTGGTATGGAGCTCGTTTAATGAGCATGTTGACCCCAGCAGTGCGGGTGGCGGCGGCAGTGATATCGATGCGGTGATGGTCGATCCCGGCGCCGTCGTCAGCCAGTATAACCGTCAGCAGAACCAGCAGAGCGACAGCCAGCGTGCTGAGCAGCAGCGTAAAAAGCAGGCGCAGCAGCAGGCTGAAGAGCTGCAGGAGAAGCAGGCCGCCGAACAGCAGCGTCTGAAAGCGCTGGAAAAAGAGCGCTTAGCTGCGCAGGAAGCGGCAAAAGAAGAGGCTAAACAGCAGGCTGAGCAGCAGAAAGCGGCCGAACAGGCCGCTAAACAGGCGGCTGAGCAACAGAAAACCGCTGAAGCGGCAGCCGCAAAAGCGAAGGCTGAAGCTAAAGCGCAGGCGGATGCCCAGGCGAAAGCCGCGGCTGAGCAGGCGAAACAGGCTGCAGCCGAAGCAAAGAAGCAGGCTGATCAGCAGGCGAAAGCCGCTGCGGCGGCGGCGGCAAAAGAGAAAGCCGTCGCCGAAGCGAAGGCAAAGTCTGACGCGGAGGCCAAAGCGGCAGCGGAAGCTAAAGTGAAAGCGGCCGCCGAGGCCAAAGCGAAAGCGGCTGAAGAGGCGAAAGAGAAAGCCGCAGAAGCCAAAGAAAAAGCCGCAGAGGCAGCTAAAGAGAAAGCGGCGGAAGCCGCAAAAGCCAAAGCGGAAGCCGCGAAAGAGGCGGCGAAAGAGAAAGCGGAAGCCGCGGCCAAAGCGAAAGCCGATGCGGCAGCGAAAGCCAAAGCGGACGCGGCTGCCAAAGCGAAAGCCGATGCCGCCGCGAAGGCCAAAGCCGACGCGAAAGCGAAAGCCGCCGCCGATGCGGCCAACGACAGCGATGTCGACGATCTGCTGGGTGGACTGGCTTCCGGTAAAAATGCACCGAAAAGCGGGGCCGCTGGCGGCGGCGCAGCAGGGCAGGGAAACCAGAAGAAAGCGGGTGCGTCAGGCGCGGAAATCAACTCCTACATGGGGCAGGTGGTCAGTGCGATTCAAAGCCGCTTCTATGATGCCGATCTGTATCGCGGAAAAACCTGTGATTTGCGGATTAAACTTGCGCCGGATGGCCTGTTGATTGATGTTAAGTCAGAAGGTGGGGACCCCGCGCTCTGTCAGGCCGCGATTACCGCCGCCCGACAGGCACGTATTCCGAAGCCGCCTTCCCAGGCGGTCTACGAAGTGTTTAAGAACGCCCCTATGCGTTTTAAACCGCAATAATGCAGTAACGGGCGGCAAGTTGATCTATGTTTAGCTTGCCGTACTTAAGTTCTACTCGTGGTTTCCAGGAACAGTGCCAATTATCGTGGACTGAGGTTCAGATAAGGGAGATAAAATGAAGCAAGCTCTTCGCGTTACGTTAGGCTTTTTTATCCTGCTGTGGGCAGCCATGCTGCATGCAGAAGTTCGAATTGAGATTACCCAGGGCGTCAACACCGCACGCCCGATTGGCGTTGTGCCATTTAAATGGACGGGTGCAGGTGCCGCGCCGGAAGATATCGGCGGCATCGTGGCCGCTGACCTGCGCAACAGCGGCAAATTTAATCCGCTGGATCGCTCACGTCTGCCTCAGCAGCCTGGCAGCGCACAGGAAGTTCAGCCTGCGGCCTGGAGCGCCCTGGGCATCGACGCGGTTGTGGTCGGTCAGGTCGCCGCTAACCCGGATGGCAGCTATCAGGTTTCTTATCAGCTGGTCGATACCGGTGGTGCACCGGGAACCGTGCTGGCGCAGAACACCTATAAAGTCACCAAACAGTGGCTGCGTTATGCCGGTCACACCGCCAGTGATGAAACCTTCGAGAAGCTGACCGGCATCAAGGGCGCTTTCCGTACCCGTATCGCCTATGTCGTGCAAACCAACGGTGGCCAGTTCCCGTACGAGCTGCGCGTAGCGGATTACGATGGTTACAACCAGTTTGTGGTTCATCGTTCACCACAGCCTCTGATGTCGCCAGCCTGGTCTCCGGATGGCAGCAAAGTGGCTTACGTGACCTTTGAAAGCGGCAAGTCTGCGCTGGTGGTTCAGACGCTGTCGAACGGGGCTATCCGTCAGGTCGCCTCGTACCCGCGCCACAACGGTGCCCCGGCGTTCTCACCGGATGGCTCTAAGCTGGCTTTCGCGCTCTCTAAAACCGGCAGCCTGAACCTCTATGTGATGGATCTGGCTTCAGGTCAGACGCGTCAGGTCACCGATGGCCGTTATAACAGTACAGAACCGACCTGGTTCCCGGACAGCCAGACGCTGGCTTATACCTCGGATCAGGCGGGTGCACCTCAGATTTATAAAGTAGGCATTAATGGCGGCGCGCCACAACGTATTACCTGGGAAGGCGGTCAGAACCAGGATGCGGATGTCGCAACCGATGGCAAATCCATGGTGATGATCAGCACCAGCGGTGGATCACAGCACGTCGCCAAACAGGATCTGGAAACGGGAGCCGTTCAAACGTTAACGGACACGTTCCTGGATGAAACGCCGAGCCTGGCACCAAACGGCACAATGGTAATCTATAGCTCTACTCAGGGGATGGGTTCCGTGCTGCAGTTGGTTTCAACCGACGGCCGTTTCAAAGCGCGTCTTCCGGCAACCGATGGACAGGTCAAATTTCCTGCCTGGTCGCCGTATCTGTAATGTCTGATCGATCAGACATCGCAAACAATAAACAATAATGGGATTTTTGAAATGCAACTGAACAAAATGCTGAAGGGTTTGATGCTGGCTCTGCCGGTTCTGGCAGTAGCGGCTTGTAGCTCACACAAAAACAACAACAATGACCAGACTGGCATGGGCGCTGATGGCGCTTACGGTGCAAACTCTGGCATGAACGGCAACGGCGGCAACATGTCTTCTGACGAGCAGGCGCGTCTGCAGATGCAGCAGCTGCAGCAGAACAACATCGTGTACTTCGGTCTGGACAAGTATGACGTTCAGTCTGATTACGCACAGATGCTGGATCAGCACGCTTCCTTCCTGCGCAGCAACCCATCCTACAAAGTGACCATCGAAGGTCACGCGGATGAGCGCGGTACGCCGGAATACAACATCGCCCTGGGCGAACGTCGTGCTAACGCAGTTAAAATGTACCTGCAGGGCAAAGGCGTGTCAGCTGATCAGATGTCTATCGTTTCTTACGGTAAAGAGAAGCCAGCCGTTCTGGGTCATGACGAAGCAGCGTATGCTAAAAACCGTCGTGCCGTACTGGTCTACTAAGAGAATCACATGGTTAGTAACTTCAGACGTCATCTGTTGAGTCTGTCGTTACTGATTGGCGTAGCGGCCCCCTGGGCCGCTAATGCCCAAGCGTCAATCAGTAGCGTTGGCTCCGGCTCGGTCGAAGACCGTGTCACCACTCTCGAACGAATCTCTAATGCCCAGGCGCAGCTGATGCAGCAATTGCAGCAGCAGATGAGCGAAAATCAGCGTGATATCGACGCGCTGCGTGGGCAAATCCAGCAAAATACGTATCAGTTGAATCAGGTGGTTGAGCGCCAGAAGCAGCTCTACCAGCAGATCGACAGCCTGAGCAGCGCCAGCAGCAGCGGCGGCCAGCAGGCGGCGGGAGGCGATGCCGCAGCCGATACCGGTGCAGCAGCCAGCACAGGCGCAGCGGCATCAACGGAGAGCGCACCTGCGCAGACCGGTGACGCCAACAGCGATTACAATGCGGCTGTGGCGCTGATTCTGGAAAAGAAACAGTATGATCAGGCGATCAGCGCGCTTCAGGCGTGGGTAAAGCGTTACCCCGATTCGACCTATCAGCCCAACGCCAATTACTGGCTGGGGCAGCTGAACTACAACAAAGGCAAAAAGGACGACGCGGCTTATTATTACGCCACGGTGGTGAAAAACTATCCGAAGTCGCCGAAAGCCGCAGAGGCGTTGCTGAAGGTGGGTGTGATCATGCAGGAGAAGAAAGACACGGCGAAAGCCAAAGCGGTCTTCCAGCAGGTGATCAAACTTTATCCTGATAGCGAATCTGCAAAACAGGCGCAAAAACGTCTGTCAGGTCTGTAATCGGTACGGTTCAGGCCAGATATCGTGTGATTTCTGGTCTTGCCGTATGAAAGGTAAGCAACTGAAGCATTTAGCAGAAATAAGAGTTGCGCTACCCCGCTAAATCAGTAATATATGCCGCCGTTGCCGGGACACAATGCAAAGTGTCTGGCAAGCCTGAAGATGGGTCGTTAGCTCAGTTGGTAGAGCAGTTGACTTTTAATCAATTGGTCGCAGGTTCGAATCCTGCACGACCCACCATCTTCTCTCAGTCGCGCATCAGTGCGACGCGCGAAGAAGAGTTCAGGATTGCTTCACAACCTAAGATGGGTCGTTAGCTCAGTTGGTAGAGCAGTTGACTTTTAATCAATTGGTCGCAGGTTCGAATCCTGCACGACCCACCATCTTACTTCAGCCGCCTGGCGTGTTGAACGGTTGTAAGCCCCCAGCGGGTCGTTAGCTCAGTTGGTAGAGCAGTTGACTTTTAATCAATTGGTCGCAGGTTCGAATCCTGCACGACCCACCAATTAAGAAAGAAGCGCCCTCAGGGCGCTTTTTTCGTTTCCAGAGCACGGACTTTACGGTGCGGCTTCGGCTGAGTCGGCACAAAACGTCTCATGACTCTGGGTTGGCCAGGAAGTCTGTTCGGGATCGCTGTGAGATCGAGACTGCGCAGAAAGCAGGATCAGATCGGAAAGACGCAAAAGCCGTCATCCATGACCCGCTCGGCCCGCGCCGTCCTGGCGCGGGACGCTTTCCTCCTCTGACCCTGCTCCCTGCGCGTTAAGCTTCTGTGGTGCTGTGAGGTTAGCTCGATTTGGCTTTCTCAGCTGTCAGAAAGCACTACTGGCGTCATTGCGCGGGACGCTTTCCTCCTCTGACCCTGCTCCCTGCACGTTAAGCTTCTGTGATGCGCTGTGAGATTAGCTCGATTTAGCTTTCTCAGCTGTCTGAACGCGCTACTGGCGCGGGCTACTTCTGCATTATGAGGAGAGCAGGCCTGTATCCGCCGTTACGCCTTTTTCTTCGCTTTCGCCACTGCCAGGCTCTCCCAGATATGCATCACCGCATAGCTGCGCCAGGGACGCCAGGATTGCGAGCGTGCCTCTGCTTCCCTGGATGACATGCCGCCCAGGTTATTCCGGATGGCGATATCCTCTTTGGGAAAGGCATCCGGCCAGCGCAGGGCACGCATCGCGATGTAGTGGGCGGTCCAGGGACCGATGCCAGGCAGGCTGATCAGCTTTTTGATCACCTCGTCAGGCGGCTCAGCGGCACTGAGGCGCAGATCCCCGCTGGCGCAGGCTTCAGCGAAGGCGATGATGGCGCGTGAGCGCGCGGCGCTGACAATACCCATCGGCGCAACCTCGTCGACCGTCAGGCCAGCGATACGTGCCGGCGGCGCAGCGTATCGGGTCAGGTCGGCAAACGGCGTTTCACAGGGCTCGCCAAAGGCGGCGGCAAAGCGGCTGCTGACGGTGGTGGCGGCTTTGACCGTCACCTGCTGACCGATGATCGCGCGCACGCCCAGCTCGAAGGCGTCAAAGGCACCCGGAACACGCAGGCCCGGGTGGGCGATCAGGCTGGGTGCCAGCAGCGGATCCTGTGACAGACAGGCGGCGATACGCTGCGGCTGAGCATCAAGATCGAACAGGTCGCGCAGGCGGCGCAGCAGCAGAGGCAGAACCGGCGTCAGCGAGGTGGAGAGCGTCACCTGCAGCGCATTCTTCTGCGGCAGATGTGCGACACTGACCCAGCCCCGATAGCGGCCCATCGCCACCGTGCGTCGCCAGGTGCCATCCTCCACCGCTTCGACCTCTTTCATCAGGTGAGTCTGTAAAAACCAGAGCATCGCTGCCCAGTCGTAGGGCGGGCGATAGGCGAGCCGCAGCGTCACGCGGTCACCGGGCTGCGTGCGCCCGTCACCCGCCTCGTTCCGGCGCAGGGCGCCTGGCGTCATGCGATAGCGCGCCTGAAACACATCATTAAAGCGGCGCAGGCTGCCAAAGCCGCTGGCGTAGGCGATCTCCGTAATCGGCAGTTGCGTTTCCGTCAGCAGCTGCTTCGCCAGCAGCATCCGTCGCGTCTGCCTCAGCTCAAGCGGTGAGACCCCCAGCTCCTGCTGCACGATACGCCGCAGCTGACGCAGGCTTAAACCGAACTCAGTGGCAATCGCCTCCAGCCCTTCGCGCTCCTCCAGCATTCCCTCTTCGATGCGCTGAATCAGCCGTTCAGCCACGCGGTGCGGCTGATCCACCGGCGCATTGCCCGGTGCCAGTTCAGGCCGGCAGCGCAGGCAGGGACGAAAGCGCGCTTTTTCGGCGGCTTCGGCGCTGCTGAAAAAGAGGCAGTTCTTCTGCATCGGCGCTTTGACCGGGCAGATCGGACGACAATAGATACCGGTTGAGGTCACCCCAACAAAAAATACGCCGTCAAAACGGGTATCACGGGAGGTCAGCGCCTGATAGGCAATGTCGGGATTAAGCATGGTATTTCTCCGGTAAAAATGCGGAGCCTACACCGGTGATTCCCGGCAGACTGGCTGTTTTCGGACAACACATCAGTTTATCGCCATGACCGAAAACAGCCAGTCAGGCTGAGGAAAAGTGCGATAATACGTGTCGAAACCGTGACGGGAGAATCACCATGTATTACTTCAAATTGACTGTTACCCCGGTGGGCGAACTGAAACTGGTGGCCAGCGAGCGCGGCCTGGCGGGTATTTTGTGGGAGAACGACGATCCCCATCGCACCCGCTTTTTACCGCAGACGCGCGATGATGACCATCCCATTCTGGTCGAAACGGCACGTCAGCTCGGCGAGTACTTTGCCGGTGCGCGACGCGGCTTTGAACTGCCGCTCGATTTTGCCGGCACTGACTTTCAGAAAAAAGTCTGGCAGGCACTGGTAGCGATCCCGTTTGGTGAAACCCGCAGCTACAGCCAGATTGCCCGCGAGATCGGGCATCCGCTGGCGGTGCGTGCGGTTGGCGCGGCCAACGGTCGCAATCCGCTTTCGATTGTCGCGCCGTGTCACCGGGTGATAGGGGCCAACGGCAAGCTGACCGGGTTTGCCGGCGGGCTGACGGTTAAAGCGTTTCTGCTGGCGCTGGAAACATCACAACCCCTGCCGCAGCCGGGCGAACAAGGCGCACAGGGTTGGGCTGGCGGTGCGGTCATGCAGGCCGATTAAAAAATCACACGACACAGTCGGGCTTTTTCGCTATCGTGTTTAGCATATAAAACACGACGGCGGATTCAACGCCATATTTCGCCTCTTCTGGCGATTTTCGTTAATTAGATAAAACGAGAGCTGTGTCATGAGTGTGATGTTCGATCCTGAAAGCACCGTTTACCCCTTTCCCCCTAAACCCGCCCGCCTGAGTGACGACGAGAAGGCGTTTTATCGTGAGAAAATCAAAACCCTGCTGAAGGCGCGAAATGCCGTGATGGTCGCGCACTACTACACCGACCCGGAAATTCAGGCGCTGGCCGAAGAGACCGGCGGCTGTATCTCTGACTCACTGGAGATGGCCCGTTTTGGCAGCAACCATCCGGCGACCACGCTGCTGGTGGCGGGCGTGCGCTTTATGGGGGAGACCGCCAAAATCCTCAGCCCTGAGAAAACCGTCCTGATGCCGACACTGCAGGCGGAGTGCTCGCTGGATCTGGGCTGTCCGATTGAGGAGTTCAACGCCTTCTGCGACGCCCATCCCGATCGCACCGTGGTGGTCTACGCCAACACCTCGGCGGCGGTAAAAGCGCGCGCTGACTGGGTCGTCACCTCCAGCATTGCGGTTGAGCTGATTGAGCACCTCGACAGCCTGGGCGAGAAAATTATCTGGGCACCGGATCGTCACCTCGGCCGCTACGTCACGCAGAAATCGGGTGCCGATGTGCTGTGCTGGCAGGGCGCCTGCATTGTCCATGATGAGTTCAAGACTCAGGCGCTGCAGCGCATGAAAGCGCTCTATCCCGACGCGGCGGTGCTGGTTCATCCCGAGTCGCCGCAGGCGATTGTGGATCTGGCCGATGCGGTGGGTTCGACCAGCCAGCTGATTCAGGCCGCCAAATCCCTGCCGCATCCGCAGATGATTGTGGCGACCGATCGCGGCATCTTCTACAAAATGCAGCAGGCGGTGCCGGACAAAGAGCTGCTGGAAGCGCCGACAGCCGGGGAGGGCGCAACCTGCCGCAGCTGCGCGCACTGTCCGTGGATGGCGATGAACGGTCTCAAAGCCATCGCAGACGCGCTGGAGACGGGCGGCGCGGAACATGAGATTCAGGTGGACGAGACGCTGCGAGAGGCGGCGTTACTGCCCCTGAATCGCATGCTATCCTTTGCAGCGGAACTTAAACTCAACGTGAAGGGAAACGCCTAGCCGTTTTCCTGACAGGTGCTCTGCATGGACTTTTTCAGCACGCATAATATTCTGGTTCACATTCCTCTGGGTGCAGGCGGCTACGATCTCTCATGGATTGAGGCTATCGGCACCCTGGCGGGCTTACTCTGTATCTGGTTTGCCAGCCTGGAAAAAATCATCAACTACCCCTTTGGCCTGATTAACGTCACGCTGTTTGCGGTGATCTTCTTTCAGATTCAGCTCTACGCCAGCCTGCTGCTGCAGCTCTTCTTTTTTGCCGCCAATATTTACGGCTGGTACGCCTGGAGCCGGCAGACCAGCGATCACCAGGCGGCGCTGAAGATTCGCTGGCTGCCGCTGCCGAAAGCGATCGCCTGGGCGGTGAGCTGCGTCGTCGCGATTGCGCTGATGACGCTCTACATTGACCCGGTGTTTGCCATGCTGACCCGCGCGGCGGTGACGCTGATGAACGCGATTGGCCTGTCGGTGGCGATGCCGGCATTGCAGCCGGATGCTTTCCCGTTCTGGGACGCCTGCATGATGGTGCTGTCGATTGCGGCGATGATTCTGATGACGCGCAAATATGTTGAGAACTGGCTGCTGTGGGTGATCATTAACGTTATCAGCGTCATGATTTTTGCCCGTCAGGGGGTTTATGCGATGTCGCTGGAGTATGTGATTCTGACGCTGATTGCGCTTAATGGCTCACGCATGTGGATCCGCAGTGCCCGGGAGCAGGGGTCACGCGCACTGTCGGCGCAGCAGACAGGCCAGTAAGGGGCGGTCACAGCGCGCGGTAACCGGGATTACCGCGCACTGTCGTTTAGTGAGCGTGCTCGTCGCCTCTGGCGTGAGTATGGTCGTGGGAATGGGAATGGCTGTGACCGTGGCCGGCCTCAGCCGCGCTGCTGAAGCTCAGCTCACACTCAGCACCGGCACAGGGCTGATACTCCATCTGCACGGTCGCATGGTCAATCTGATAGTGCTGGCGCAGATAGTCATGAATGCGGTGCAGCAGCGCATCGTGGTCATAGGGTGGGATCACCTGCACATGCAGCGTCAGCAGCGGCTTTTCACCCACCTGCCACAGATGCACATGGTGAACATTGCGCACTTCAGCGATGTTCAGGGTGAGGTCCCGCATCAGCCGGTTCACATCCAGGGAGTGGGGTGCCCCTTCAAGTAACTCCTGCAGGCTCTCACGCAGCAGCGCCCAGGCACTGCGCAGCACCAGCAGTGACACCAGCAGCGAGAGAATCGGGTCGATCGGCGTCCAGCCGGTCAGCATAATGATAGCTGCCGCCACAATCGCCCCCACCGAACCGAGCAGGTCACCCATGACGTGCAGTGCCGCTGCCCGCACGTTGAGGTTCTTCTCTTCGCTACCGTGGTGCAGCAGCCAGAATGAGAGCAGGTTGGCCAGCAGGCCGCCAATCGCGATGCCCAGCATCAGTCCGCCGGTCACCGGCTGCGGATCGCTGAAGCGACGCACTGCCTCCCAGACGATTAGCGCGGTAATACCCAGCAGGGCGATGGCATTGACAAAGGCCGCTACGGTGGTCAGGCGCAGCAGGCCAAAGGTATGACGCGCATTGGGTTTACGGCGCGAGAAGTGGACCGCCAGCAGCGCCATCAGCAGGGCGGCGGCATCGGTGAGCATATGTCCGGCATCCGCCAGCAGCGCCAGTGAACCTGAAAGCCAGCCGCCAATCACCTCGGCAACCATGAAGAGGACGGTCACGCCAAAGGCGGCCGCCAGACGCGTGCGATTACTATCCTGCCCGCTATGAGTGTGGGTATGTGCCATAAGATTCCAGTTTTTTCAGTAACCTGTTTGCTAATAATATCAGTAATTGCCACGTCTCAGACGTGTCCTGATGCTGTTTTGCCTGCTCTGCGAGTTGCTGACTCAGCTGTGCACCCTGCTCCAGCCCTACCAGCAACCAGCTGCCTTTCATCCGGTGTGCCGCGTCGGCAAACTGGTTCCAGTCCGCGCGTGCGCGCGCCTCACGCATCACGGCCAGATCCTGGGTCACCGTGCTGTGCAGTGTCTGGCTCAGCCGGCTGAGAAATTTGTCATTCTGCTGTGCCAGCTGCCACAGATTCTCATCCAGCGGTGTCAGCGGGTCGGGCTGCCACTCCGCCAGCAGTGCGCGGAGATCGGCCAGCTGCACCGGTTTAATCAGAACCCGCTCCTGCGCCTCAGCCGGTCGTGACAGCAGCTGGGCGTCTGCGGAGCAGAGCACCCGCATCGCCTGCCGTCCCCGCTGCCGATCACGGCGTCGCAGCAGTCGCAGCAGCAGCGTGCCGTCAGGACGCGGCATCATCTGGTCGATAAACAGCAGGTCAAAAGGCTGCTGCGCATCGGCCTTGAGCAGCGCACGTCCCTCTTCGAAGATGTCGGCCTGAATGGCAAAGCGCGCCAGCTGCTGCTGCATCACCAGCAGATTGGCCGGATGGTCATCGACAATCGCCACCCGCAGATGGGGAAAGCCGGGCAGGCCAGACTCATCGGTGCTGCTGACCGGCTCCGCGATCTGCAGAGGCAGGGTCACCGTGACCTGCGTTCCCTGGCCGGGCTGCGAGGTGAGCCGGATATCGCCCCCCATCCGCAACACCATCTCGCGGCAGATAAACAGGCCCAGACCGCTGCCCTGTACCGACACGGTTTTGCCCGACGGCGCCTGATACCAGGGATCAAACAGCTTCGGCTGCTCCTCAGGTGGAATACCGCTGCCGCTGTCAGTGACCGTCAGCACCAGCTGCTGCTGCTCTGCCGCCAGGGTGAGGCGGATGGTGCCGTGACGGGTAAATTTCAGCGCATTGGTCATCAGGTTATTGACCACCTGCTGCAGGCGATCGGCATCGATCATCACCGTGTCAGGCAGCGGCGTCTGTGCCGCGACGATCAGACGCGGGCCGTCCGCCCGCATTAACGGATGATAAAAATGCTGCTGCTGTTCGAGCCACTGCGCCAGCGCCAGCGGGCGGGGCGCCAGGGTAAAACTGTTGCTCTCGATACGTGCGTGATCCTGCAGGTCATTCAGCAGGGTCAGCAGGGAGTGTGCGCTGCTGTGCAGCAGGGTCAGGTTCTGGCTGTTGTGCTGCTGCTTCTCCAGCTCCAGCAGGCCGAGGATCGCCTGCATTGGCGTACGCAGCTCATGGCTGACGGTAGCCAGAAACTGGCTCTTCATGGCGTTGGCCCGCTCCGCCTGTTCGCGCTGCTGACGCTCGCGGCGCTGCTGCCAGTAACGGCGCGCCAGCAGCAGAAGCAGCAGTACAATGGCGGCCCCGGCTACCGCCAGCACCATCATCGGCAGCGATCGCATCACCATCACGCTGCCGGGCTGCGGCGGTGTTGCCCAGCTGTCGCGCATTTTGCCCTGGGTATCCGCCGGGATCTGCTGCAGCGCCCGATCCAGCAGGCTGCGCAGCAGGGGCTGATCGGGCGTGACACCCAGCGCGATCGGCCAGGCGATGTCGCTGGCGGCAAAGGCGAGGTGGATACGCGCGTCATCACGGCTGGCGATGCGCCAGCGGGCGGAGAGCACATTATCGACCAGCGCATCAATCTGCCCCTTTGCCAGCGCATCATAGAGGCTGTTCCGGTCGGCAAACGGCACGGGATGCAGATCCTCCGGCAGCAGGCGCAGCGCCAGGTCATCCTGCAATACGCCGATCCGCCTGCCGCGCAGATCCTGCCAGTGCGACAGCGGGGCAGAGTGAATGCTGTAGATCCCCCACAGCGCCCGCCACACCGGCAGTGAGGTGCTCTGCATCGCATCGCCATTAAGGGGCTGCATCAGTTGCAGCATCGCCTGCTGCTGCTGAATCAGCGCACTGGCCTGATGGGGATTGCTGACCCACACGGGTTCAAACTGCAGGCCCGTGCTCTGGGCGACCGCTTTCAGTAAATCCACGCCATAGCCTCTGGCGGTGCCGCTGGCGTCGCGATAGCTCCAGGGATAGTTGTCGGGCTCGGCGGTGTACGTAATGCGAGGGTGGTCGGCAATCCACGCGCGTTCAGCGGGGCTGAGCATCAGGGTCTGCGTATCCTGATAGCGCGGCAGCGTGCTGCTCCAGCGCGCCTGCAGGCTGTTCATCAGTTCCGCCGGTAACTGACGCAGGCTCTGATTTATCCACTCAATCAGCGCGGGATCGCGGGAGAGCGCACGCAGGTTAAGCTGTCCCGCCTCAATATGTGAGGCGATCTGATAAATCTGCCCCTGCTGCAGCTGACTCAGCAGAAAACCGGCGCTGGTCTCGTCCGCCACCACATAGTCGTTCTGCTGATTGAGCAGGGTATAGAGCGCCTGCAGATCGCTGCTGTAGCGTCGCCAGTGGTGACGGGCCGCCAGGGCGGGTGGCAGCTGCGCCAGGGTGCTGTCGCTGATCGCAAGCTGCGCATTCTGGCTGTTGAACATCACGGCACGCTGGTTCTGCTGATTGCGATAGACCCGCAGCGGACTGCTGAACCAGCTTTCACTGCTCAGCGTGCCCTGAGGCAGCGGGGTGTTCCACATGCCCAGCGCAAAATCGATCTCTCCACGGTTCAGGGCCTGCATCAGTTGCGGCGCGTCGCTGTAGAGGCGCAGGGTAAACTGCGCCCCGGTCAGCTGTCGCAGCGCAGCAAGATAGTCGGCATTGATGCCATACAGGTCGTTGCCGATCCGCATCGTCCAGGGCGCGTGGTTCTCTTCCAGCAGCCCGACGCGCAGGCTCTTTCCCTGCATGGTTTCGGCGTGCGTGACCGGCAGCATCATCGGCAGATTCAGGCTGCTGACCGGGCGCACCTCAGCCAGCGCGCTGCCGCACAGCCACAGCAGAATCAGCAGCGCATATCTCACTGCTGCGCCTTCCAGAGGTCAGCCAGCTCAACCACAGAGCGGGCACCGGTTTTTTCCAGAATGTTCTTTTTATGGGTGCTGACCGTTTTGTTGCTGATGTGCAGCTGGGCGGCGATTTGCAGGTTAGAGAGGCCGCTGGCGAGCAGCGCCAGAATCTGACGCTCTTTGTGCGTCAGCGGCAGCTCAGGCTCCTCTTCGGTTTCCGGAAACGCGGTCTGTCCGCCGAGCACGGCCAGAATGGCGCTGAGCAGCTGCGTCATGCGCTGGCTTTTCACCACATAACCGGACGCCCCTAATGCCTGAGCGCGCCGGATATAGTGACGGGTCTGCTGGGCCGAATAGATCAGCACCGGACAGTCGGGACGATGGATTTTCAGGCGGCGCAGGATCTCCAGCCCGTCGCTCTCCGGCAGCCCGATATCAAGCACGATAATGTCCAGCGGCTGCTGAAGAAAAGGACGGGCGGCGTGTTCACTGCTGGCAGAGAGGAGCTGAACCGGAATGGGCGACTGGCTGAGCGCGGCTTCAAGTGCCACTTCCACCAGCGGATGATCGTCAATCAAGAGCAAAACGGCCATGAACGGTTTCCCTGTAAATTTCACAGGATGAGCATAGCGGAAGAGTGGGGCAGAGGGGAGAAAAACCCGGAGAACGGATGCTCTCCGGATCAGACAGAATTACTGGGTCGTGCCGTCGGTTTTAGTATTAACGTCACCGCCGCCCACTTTCGTTTCAACTTTTTTGTTGATGTTCGGACATTTGCCATCTTTACACTGGCTGTTCTGGTCAATTTCGTTAGCAGTCATATTTCCGCTGCTGGTGGTGCTGCCAGAAGTGGCCGGATTAGTATTGGTGCCGGTGTTATTAATTTTGCTGTTATCGACATTATTCGGTGGCAGGTTCTCTTTTGCGCCGGGTGCGACCGCACCTGCACTGGCTGCCTGGTTAGCTGTGCCGTTGTTGCTGCCTTCCGCCAGCGCCGCGCCACTGCCTAATGTCATTGCTGCTGTCAAAAAGAGTAAAGCAAACTTTTTCATCATTATACTCCCATTAATAAATGAAGACGTTTTAAGCCCAGAGGTGAAATTGGGGATAAAAAAGTCCCGGACGAAATAAAATTCGCCAGTTGGCTTAAACAGGGTGATTTAATCATGTAAGCGGGACGTTCCTCAGTGCTTACCATTAAAAAGTCTAGTCGCTAACCTGATTAATGCAAATATGACCCGCACATTTAACCCGCAGCGGGAATTTACACCCCTGGCGCTTCGGGCTACATTGGGCAGGTTGTGTCCGGCGGGCGCCGGGCCAGAAATAATATGGAATCAGTATGAATTACCAGAACGATGACTTACGCATCAAAGAGATTAAAGAGCTGTTACCCCCGGTTGCGCTGCTCGAAAAATTCCCGGCGACCGATCGTGCTGCACAGACCGTTTCCCAGGCGCGTCAGGCGATTCATCAGATTTTGCAGGGCAAGGACGACCGCCTGCTGGTGGTGATTGGTCCCTGCTCAATCCACGATCCTGAGGCCGCAAAAGAGTATGCCGGCCGTCTGCTGGCGCTGCGGGATGAGCTGAAAGGCGAACTGGAAGTGGTCATGCGGGTCTATTTTGAAAAGCCGCGCACTACCGTGGGCTGGAAAGGGCTGATCAACGACCCCTACATGGATAACAGCTTCCAGCTCAATGATGGTCTGCGTCTGGCGCGTAAACTGCTGCTGGAGATCAATGACAGCGGTTTACCGGCGGCGGGCGAGTTTCTGGATATGATCACCCCGCAGTATGTGGCGGATTTGATGAGCTGGGGCGCGATTGGCGCACGCACCACCGAATCCCAGGTGCACCGTGAGCTGGCCTCCGGTCTCTCCTGTCCGGTCGGTTTCAAAAACGGCACCGATGGCACCATCAAGGTGGCCATCGATGCCATCAACGCTGCCGGTTCGCCGCACTGCTTCCTGTCAGTGACCAAATATGGCCACTCCGCGATTGTTGAAACCAGCGGCAATGGCGACTGTCACATTATTCTGCGCGGCGGCAAAGAGCCGAACTACAGTGCGAAGCATGTGGCTGAGGTCAAAGAGGGCCTGGCAAAAGCGGGTCTGCCACAGCAGGTCATGATCGATTTCAGCCATGCCAACAGCAGCAAGCAGTTCCAGCGTCAGATGGTCGTGGCGGACGATGTCGCGCAGCAGATCATCAACGGTGAACAGGCGATTGTCGGCGTGATGATCGAGAGTCATCTGGTAGAGGGCAATCAGAGCCTGGAGAGCGGTGAGCCGCTGGTCTATGGCAAGAGTGTCACTGATGCCTGCATCGGCTGGGATGATACCGATAAGGTGCTGCGTCAGCTGGCGGCAGCGGTTAAACAGCGCCGCGGTTGAGTGCTGGCGATCTGGCGTGACGACTGGCCGAATCTGTCTGAATACGCGGTGGAGAGTGACCATGTTCCCTGCGCATTGAGCTGATTTATTGCTGCCATAGTCAGACGGCTTTGACGATGTGATTCGTCCGGGACGAACGGACATTCAGGCTTTTACTCTGACAGTTAAAGATGACACACAGCATTGCCGGACGCAGCCCAATAAAAAAGGCCAGACTTCTGTCTGGCCTTTTTGCCTCTCAGCGAAAAATTACTTCGCTTTACCCTGATTCGCAACGGCTGCGGCTTTCGCGGCAATCTCGTCCTGGTCACCCAGGTAGTAGCGTTTCAGCGGTTTGAAGTTTTCATCGAACTCATACACCAGCGGCACGCCGGTTGGGATGTTCAGTTCGAGGATCTCATCTTCGCTCAGGTTATCCAGATATTTAACCAGTGCGCGCAGTGAGTTGCCGTGTGCGGCAATGATCACTTTCTCACCGCTTTTGATGCGCGGCAGAATGGTGTCGTTCCAGTAAGGGATCACGCGGTCGATGGTCAGTGCCAGACTTTCAGTGGTCGGCAGCTGTTCCGGGGTCAGTTTCGCGTAACGCGGGTCATGGCCAGGGAAGCGCTCATCAGCACGATCCAGCTCAGGTGGGGTAACGGCAAAACCGCGACGCCACTGCTTAACCTGCTCATCGCCATATTTGGCGGCGGTTTCCGCTTTATCCAGGCCCTGCAGCGCACCGTAGTGACGCTCGTTCAGACGCCAGGTTTTCTCGACCGGCAGCCAGGCCTGATCCAGCTCATCCAGCACATTCCACAGCGTGTGAATCGCGCGCTTCAGTACAGAGGTGTAAGCGAAATCGAAAACAAAGCCCTCTTTTTTCAGCAGCTGACCCGCTGATTTGGCTTCGCCACGACCTTTCTCAGAAAGGTCAACATCATACCAACCGGTAAAGCGGTTTTCGTTGTTCCACTGGCTTTCGCCGTGTCGCACCAGAACCAGCTTAGTTACAGCCATAGCTTAACTCCTTAATACTGTGATGTTTCTGTGAGATTGGAAACCTGCTGCTGCCCGCCTGACACGCGAGCGGATTGCGCCATACCATAGCGGAAAAGCGGGCAGCGCGTAAGCCTGTGTGTGACGCACTGCGCGTTTTTCAGCCAGAAGATCAGCGTGGCGTGAAGCGATAGCGCGTCACCGATTCCCAGCGATCTCCCGGTTGCAGCCAGCAATCGGGCTGAGGCCACTCAGCATGATTGGGCGAATCCGGTAAAAATTCACTCTCCAGCGCAATGCCCTGAAATGCAGTATAGCTCTCCTGCTCGCGGGCACGGGTACCGGCCAGATAGTTGGCAGAGTAGAACTGCAGGGCCGGAGCGGAGGTGGTGACGCTGAGCTGCAGTCTGCCATCTTCTGACCAGAGTTCTGCGGCAGGCTGGCTGTCATCGCCTGCGCTGTTGAGCAGAAACGCGTGGTCATACCCCTTCACCGCCCGCTGGTCGTCCTCTGTCAGGAAATCCTGCGCGACCGTTTTCGCCTGCCGGAAATCAAAGCTGGTGCCGGCCACGGCTTTCAGCGGCGCATTGGGAATCCCTTCGCTGTCGACCGGCAGATAGTGATCTGCGTGCAGTTGTAAGCGATGCTGGCGGGCGTCGCCATGATGCGCATCAAGGTTAAAGTAAGCGTGGTTGGTCAGGTTGACAGGACAGGGCTGGTCGCAGCGTGCTTCATAGCGGATGCTCAGGCAGTTCTGATCGTCCAGATGATAGTGCAGGTCGGCAATCAGGTTACCGGGATAGCCCTGATCGCCATCCGGCGAATCCAGGCGGTAGTGCACGTCGCTGTCTGACTGGCTGACAATCTGCCAGCGACGTTTATCAAACCCTACCGGACCGCCATGCAGCTGATGCGCGCCCTGGTTCGGCACCAGCTGACGGTTGAGTGTGGTCAGTTTTGCACCGGCGATGCGGTTAGCGTAACGGCCCACCGTGGCACCGAGATAAGCCTCCTGGTGCAGATAGTCAGAGGGGGTGGCGCAGCCAAGCAGCGCTTCACGCACCGTGCCATCCTGCATCGGGACGCGGGCGGAGAGCCAGGTTGCACCCCAGTCCATAAAGGTCGCCAGCATGCCGTTGGCATTGCGCAGCACCGTGATGCGCCACGGCTGACCGTCGGGCGCGTGAGAGTTGACGTCATTCAGCATTGACCGGCTCCTTCAGAGGCTTTGCAGACGTAGAAGGTCTCTTTGATGCCGGTCTGCGCTTCATACTGCTCCGCAACGGCGGCTTTCACCTGATCCACCCGATCCAGCGGCATCAGCGCGACGATACAGCCGCCGAAGCCGCCGCCGGTCATGCGAACGCCCCCGTGCTCACCGATTTGCGCTTTTACGATCTCCACCAGCGTGTCGATCGGCGGCACGGTGATCTCAAAATCGTCACGCATGGAGGCGTGCGACTCGGCCATCAGCTGACCCATACGGGAGAGGTCGCCCCGGCTCAGCGCATCGGCGGCTTCGAGCGTGCGGGCATTCTCGGTCAGAACGTGACGCACCCGCTTAGCCACCTGCGGATCCAGCTTCGCCTCTGCCGCTTCAAACTCCGCCAGCTCAACATCACGCAGCGCTTTTTTGTTGAAGAAGCGTGCGCCCGCTTCACACTGCTCGCGACGGGTATTGTATTCGCTGCCGACCAGAGTGCGGCGGAAGTTGGAGTTGATGATCACCACGGCGATATCTGCCGGCATCGACACCGGACGGGTGCCCAGCGTGCGGCAGTCGAGCAGCATGGCGTGATCTTTCTGGCCCAGCGCGGAGATCAGCTGGTCCATGATGCCGCAGTTACAGCCAACAAACTGGTTTTCTGCTTCCTGACCGTTAACCGCAATCGCCGCGCCATCCAGCGGCAGGTTATAGAGCTGCTGCACCACGGTGCCGACCGCCACTTCCAGCGAGGCAGAGGAGCTGAGGCCCGCACCCTGCGGGACGTTGCCGCTGATCACCATGTCGATGCCACCGAAATCGGCATGACGCCGTTGCAGATGTTTCACTACGCCGCGCACATAGTTCGCCCACATCGGCTCCTGCACGCTGACGATCTCTTCATCGAGCGAAAAGGTGTCCTGGGCATTCTCATAATCCGCCGCGACCACGCGAATCTGGCGATCGTCACGGCGGGCGCAGGCGATCACCGTCTGGTAGTCAATGGCGCAGGGCAGCACAAAGCCGTCGTTATAATCGGTGTGCTCACCAATCAGGTTAACGCGACCCGGTGCCTGAATGGTATGGGTGGCGGCGTAACCGAAGGTATCTGAGAAAAGCTGCTGCGTGATGGTTTTTAAGCTCATTGTTGTGCCTCACGGAAGTGAACGTCGCTGACAGAACGCAGACGTTCCGCCGCCTGTTCCGCCGTTAAATCGCGTTGGGTTTCGGCCAGCATTTCATAGCCGACCATAAATTTGCGTACCGTTGCTGAACGCAGCAGCGGCGGATAGAAGTGGGCATGCAGCTGCCAGTGATCGTTGGCTTCGCCGTTAAACGGTGCGCCATGCCAGCCCATAGAGTAGGGGAAGGAGCACTGGAACAGGTTATCGTAGCGGCTGGTCAGCTGTTTCAGCGCCAGCGCCAGATCGGTACGCTGTGCTGCGCTGAGATCGGTCAGACGTCTGACGTGCGCTTTCGGCAGCAGCAGGGTTTCAAACGGCCAGGCGGCCCACCACGGCACCACGGCCAGCCAGTGTTCGGTTTCCACGACGGTGCGGCTGCCATCCTGCTGTTCACGCGCCAGGTAATCGACCAGCATCGGTGAACCCTTTTTCGCGAAGTAGTCGCGCTGGTGGTCATCTTCACGCTGCGCTTCATTCGGCAGGAAGCTGTTGGCCCAGACCTGACCATGCGGATGCGGGTTGGAGCAGCCCATCGCCGCGCCCTTGTTCTCAAACACCTGCACCCAGGGATAGTGCTGACCCAGCTCAGCGGTCTGCTCCTGCCAGGTGCGCACCACCTCTTCCAGCGCGCTCAGCGACATCTCCGGCAGGGTTTTGCTGTGATCGGGCGAAAAGCAGATAACCCGGCTGGTGCCGCGTGCGCTTTCACAGCGCATCAGCAGATCGTCACTCTCAGGCGCGTCGGGGGTGTCGGTCATCAGCGCGGCAAAGTCATTGGTAAAGACGTAAGTGCCGGTATAGTCCGGGTTTTTGTCGCCGGTGATGCGGGTGTTTCCGGCACAGAGGAAGCAGTCCGGATCATGGGACGGCAGCGTGTTAACCGCCGGGGTCTCCTGCGCGCCCTGCCACGGCCGTTTGGCCCGATGAGGAGAGACTAAAATCCATTGATCAATCAGTGGATTGTAACGGCGATGCGGATGATCGACCGGGTTGAATTTGTCCATGTGAGGTCCTGGTAAGCGTCAAAAGCCAAAGAGGCATCGGTAAAAATTAGCACATCAGCGCGCCCGAAAGCGTGATCAAGTCTGGATAAATGGTATCGTTTACACAAGCTGAAAATTCTTATTTGGTGGCATTGCGTGCGGTTCAGGAGGGTGAAAGGTGAGGAGGAATGGTAACGCTTACACAGGAGGGCTATAAAACGCCGCTGTCGCGGCGTCAGGGCTGAGGAGAGAACGTTAGCGCAGCGTCTCCTGCTGATAGCGATAGCCATCGTCCTGAGGAACAAAGCTCAGGCGATGCGTGATGCAGGCCGGCGCATCTTCGGCGTGATGCGAAACAAACAGCAGCTGGGTACGTCCTTCGCCAATCAGGACATCGACAAAGCGCCGCACCAGCTGACGGTTAATCGGATCGAGTCCCTGCAGAGGCTCATCCAGAATCAGCAGCGTCGGGTGTTTAACCAGCGCGCGTGCGATCAGCACCAGCCGCTGCTGTCCCCACGACAGGGAGTGGAAGGGGGCATCAGCCAGACGGTTGTCCATGCCGAGCAGAGCCAGCCATTGCTGGGCCAGCGCTTTCTGCCGGTCAGATGCCGCCTGATAGAGACCGATAGAGTCGAAGAAGCCCGACAGGATCACCGTGCGCACATTGGTGCTGACGCGATAATCCAGGTGCAGGCTGCTACTGACATAGCCGATATGCTGCCGGATGTCCCAGAGGGTTTCGCCACTGCCACGGCGACGGCCAAACAGGATTAAGTCATTGCTGTAGCCCTGAGGATGATCGCCGGTCACCATACTGAGCAGGGTCGATTTACCGGCACCGTTCGGACCGGTGATCTGCCAGTGTTCGCCTGGATTGACCTGCCAGTTCAGCCCGCTGATGATGGGCCGATCGTGGTAAGAGACGGTGCCGTTGCGCAGAATGACGCGCGGCGCATCATCGGCCAGGGCGGGCAGGGCATCCGGCACATCCGCCTCCGGCAGCGCCATACCCAGCAGCTGTTCACTGTGCGCCAGCTGTGCCACCAGCGCTTCCGTCAGAATCGTCTGGCGCGCGCCGCTGTGGGTCAGGTTACACTCCGCCAGCACGCCCACCTGCCCGATAAAATCGGGAATATCATCAAAGCGATTGAGCACCAGCACCAGGGTGAAATCGGGCTGCTGCAGGCTGCGCAGGGTGTCGGTCAGGCTGGCGCGCGACGCCACATCCAGCCCGTCAAACGGCTCATCCAGAATCAGCAGGTCAGGCTGGCTCATCAGCGCCTGGCAGAGCAGGGTCTTGCGGGTTTCACCGGTAGAAAGATATTTGAAGCGACGTGAGAGGAGGGATTCAATGCCAAACTGGCGGGCAAGCTGTTCGCACCGTCCGGGGTGCTGCCCCTCCATCTGGATGACATCGGCCACCGTGAGCCCGGTATCCTCTTCGCCTTCGCTGAGCATATCAGTGTTGTTGCGTTCCCACTCCTGTGCGACCAGAGACTGCAACTGCTCCAGCGACAGCCTGACCGGTCGTCTGAACGTGCTGCTGACCAAACCGGAGAGCGGCGGCAGCTCCCCGGAGAGCGCACGCGCCAGAGAGGATTTGCCGCTGCCGTTGGCGCCGACAAACGCCCAGCTCTCGCCGCGTTGCAGTTCCACCTGATTCAGGCGCAGTAACCGGGTATCGCTAAGACGAAACGTGCCTTGCGAAATATGCAATGAAGCCATAATCTGTTCCGTTTTTTGCATCATGTTACTGCGTTGTAACCTCTGCCGGTAGTGATGTCAAATTCCCCGCTAGAGCAGGGTGGCGACGATGGCGTTCTCCGCATTAAAGCTGGCGGTCACTGCGTCGCCCGGCTGCAGCTTCAGCTGCTGCAGCCGCTCGCGGGTCAGGGTGGCGCACAGGGTTTCGCCGCTGGCGATCTGCAGCAGGACTTCACTTTTCCCGTCGCCCGGCTCAATGGCGCTGACGGTGGCCGCCAGCTGGTTGTCATCCCCGGTGGCATCCCGGCTGATATGAATCCAGGGGGCTTTGATCAGCACCAGCACCTCTTTACCCGCCGCCAGCTGAAGACGATCGGCGCTGCGCTGCGTCAGCGCCACGTTAAGCTGCGTGACCCCATCGGCCAGCTGAATCAGCAGATGCTGCACCACCTGCTGCGCGTCATTGCTCATCACGGTGCCAAACAGCTGGTTTCGGGCGCTGGTTTGCAGGGAGAAGCGGGCGATCGCCGCCAGCATGCTGTCGAGCGGCAGGGCATCCTGCTGCAGGGCATCAAAGGCCTTCTGCTGGATCTGCTCCATCAGCTGAAACAGCTGGATCAGGCGTTCACCGTAGCGGGTCAGCGTCGCGCCGCCGCCGCCTTTGCCACCGGTGGCCCGCGCCACCAGCGTCTCATCCGCCAGCTGGTTCATCTCGTTAATCGCATCCCAGGCGCTTTTATAACTGATGCCCGCCAGTTTTGCCCCCTGACTGATTGAGCCGGTTTCCCGGACCCGTTTCAGCAGCTCGATACGACGGGGATCGGCAAACAGTTTCTGTTGTAAACGGATGTGAAGGGACAGTTCGGCTTCCATGACAGCTCCGGCAAAGGGTTAACGCGTGTGGAGGCCGATGATAGCGGCGTTTCGTGACCAAAGTAAAAGCACGAAAAGGGCTGCGCAAAATTTTCCTGACCCGTTACAATCACTTTTTTATTCTCAGAGTGAGACTCCCGATGCTGGAATTACTGAAAAGCCTCGCCGTAGCCGTCCTGATGGTACCTGTGGTGATGGCGCTGATGCTGGGTATCATTTATGGCCTGGGTGAAGTGTTTAACGTCATCTCAAAATTTGGTCATCGCGAAAAATCCTCCGCCCGTTCGCACAACTGATTTCTGCCCCGCCCGCCTCTCTGCGCGGGCGCGGTCATTTTTATCCCGCCCCCCTTCATCCTTCTCTCTCTGCTGCCGATAATTTATCGGGATGCCGTGATAATGCGTTATATTATCCGCTACACAACGAATAGCCGGAGAAGATCATGTCACACCATTACACTCGCTGGGGCGTCGCGGCGCTGGTCACTTTTTCACTGGCCGGTCAGGCGGTTGCCGCCGATAATATTACCGTGTTTGCGGCGGCCTCACTGACCAATGCCCTGCAGGATATTGCCAGCCGTTATCAGCAGGAGAAGGGCGTGAACGTCGTCGCTTCGTTTGCCTCCTCTTCCACGCTGGCGCGCCAGATTGAACAGGGGGCCCCTGCCGATCTCTTTATCTCTGCCGATCAGCAGTGGATGGACGATGCGGTCGCTAAAAACAGCATGATGAAGAGCAGCCGTTATACGCTGCTGGGCAACGATCTGGTGTTAATCGCCCCGCGCAGCGCCGCGGCAAAAGCGGTTACGCTGGACAAGCAGACGGACTGGAAAAACCTGCTGCACGGTGAACGTCTGGCGGTCGGCGACCCGGATCACGTGCCGGCGGGACTCTACGCCAAAGAGGCGCTGCAGAACCTGGGGGCCTGGCCGCAGGTCGCACCGGTATTAGCCCCGGCTAACAACGTGCGGGCGGCGCTGGCGCTGGTCGAGCGCAACGAAACGCCGTATGGCATAGTGTATGGCTCCGACGCCGTGGCCAGCGAAAAAGTGCAGGTCGTGGGGCATTTCCCGGCCAGCAGCCACAAACCGGTGGAATATCCCATGGCGATCGTTAACGATCACAACCGCGCCGCCGTTAAGGCGTTTTATGACTACCTGAAAGGGCCGGAAGCGGCGGCTATCTTCAGACACTACGGATTCACACCGACGAAATGATACTCAGCGATCCCGAATGGCAGGCGTTACTGCTCAGCCTCAAAGTCTCTGGCATTGCCGTGCTCGGCAGCCTGCCGTTTGGCATCCTGATGGCCTGGGTTCTGGTGCGCTGCCGTTTTCCCGGCAAAGCGCTGCTCGACAGCCTGATCCATCTGCCGCTGGTGCTGCCGCCGGTGGTGGTGGGGTATCTGCTGCTGATAAGCCTGGGCCGGCGCGGCATCATCGGCGAAAAGCTCTATGACTGGTTCGGTTTCAGCTTCGCCTTCAGCTGGCGGGGGGCCGCACTGGCCTCCGCGGTGATCGCTTTTCCGCTGATGGTGCGCGCCATCCGGCTGGCGCTGGAGGCGGTCGACAGCCGGCTGGAGCAGGCGGCGCGCACGCTGGGGGCCGGACGCTGGCGGGTGTTCTTCACCATTACGCTGCCGCTGACCCTGCCTGGCGTGATTGTCGGGACGGTGCTCGCCTTTGCCCGCTCGCTGGGTGAGTTTGGCGCGACCATCACCTTTGTCTCCAATATACCGGGCGAGACCCGCACCCTGCCGCTGGCGATGTTTACCCTGATCGAGACGCCGGGTGCAGAAGGGGCGGCGGCGCGCCTCTGCGTGATCGCCATTGTACTGGCGCTGGCGTCGCTGCTGGCGTCGGAATGGCTGGCCCGTGCCGGTCGTAAGCGGATGGGAAGCTGATGCTGTCACTCAATTTTATGCAGCAGCAGGGCGATCATCACTTAGAGGTCGACCTGCAGATCCCGGCCAGCGGGATCACGGCCATCTTCGGCGTCTCCGGGGCCGGTAAAACCTCACTGATCAACGCGATCAGCGGCCTGACTCAGCCCCAGCGCGGACGGATAGCGCTGAATGACCGGCTGCTGTTTGATGCGGAGCAGGGGATATCGCTGCCGCCGGAAAAGCGGCGTATCGGCTATGTCTTTCAGGATGCCCGGCTCTTTCCCCACTACCGGGTGCGCGGCAACCTGCAATATGGCATGGCGCCCGCGATGAAAGCGCAGTTCGACACCCTGGTGTCACTGCTGGGGCTGGAGGCGCTGCTGCCACGCTTTCCGCTGTCGCTGTCGGGCGGCGAGAAGCAGCGGGTCGCCATTGGCCGTGCGCTGCTGACCGCACCGGATATGCTGCTGCTGGATGAGCCGCTGGCGTCACTGGATCTGCCGCGCAAACGCGAACTAATGCCTTATCTGCAAAAGCTGGCGAAGCAGGTCGATATTCCGATGCTCTACGTTTCGCACAGCCTGGAGGAGATCCTGCAGCTGGCCGATAACGTGCTGGTGCTGGATGCGGGGCGGGTTAAAGCCTTCGGACCGCTGGAGCGGGTCTGGAGCAGTAGCGCGATGCGTCCCTGGCTGCCGATGAGTGAACTGACCAGCGTGCTGCGGGTGCAGGTGCTGGAGCAGCATCCCGACTACCCGATGACCGCGCTGTCGCTGGGCGATCAGCACATCTGGGTCAGCCGGGTGAATCAGCCGGTGAAGACCCCGCTGCGCATTCGCATCGCCTCGGCCGACGTTTCGCTGGCGCTGCAGCCACCCCAGCACAGCTCCATCCGCAACATTCTGCCCGCGCAGGTGGTAGAGCTGGTGGAGGTCGGCGATCAGGTTGAGGTGAAGCTGCGCATCGGCATCAGCGAACTCTGGGCACGCATCACGCCGTGGGCGCGGGATGAGCTGGGCATCCGGCCCGATCAATGGCTCTATGCCCAGATTAAAAGCGTCTCGGTGACGCCCTGATTACAACACGTACTGATGGAGGGTATCGGCAATGGCGGTTTCAAGGTTCGTGCCGATCACCTTCTTCGCCCGCGCTTTAATCGCCTCATCGGCGTTGCCCATCGCCACCCCCAGTCCGGCCGTTTCCAGCATGCTGAGATCGTTGTAGTTGTCACCGAAGGCGATCACATCCGACATGCTCAGGCCCTGTGATTCAACCCACTGCGCCAGTCGTTTGCCTTTGCTGTTGCCGCCGCGGGCGATATCCACCTGATCGTGCCACGACCATTCGCAGGCCAGCCCCAGCTCCGTTTCCACCTGGCTGGCGAACTGCTGCAGTTCCGGAATGTGGGTATGCGACAGCGCAAACTTCCAGATCGAACCGGCGTCGCGCGCCGCCTGAGCGAGGTCAGGCACCTGACGAAACAGCGGGCGCTGGTGGGCAGGGAGTGATTCGGCCCACTTCAGGGTGCGCGTCACGTGTCCGGTCGCCGTCTGATAGAGCATCGCATCATCCACATAGAGCAGGCCGTGAATCTGCTGTGCGTTCAGCCTGTCGATCACCTCAAGGGCGAGTTGCGGATCGAGCGGGTCGGACGCCAGCACCTTTTTCGCCTGGTAATCGTACAGATAGGTGCCATTACAGCAGATCGCAGGTGTCTCCAGCTGTAACGCCTGATAAAAAGGATGGATGGCGCAGTGATGGCGTCCGGTCACGATAACGACGTGAATACCCGTCTGGCGTGCCTGGTTCAGCGCCTCGATGGACTGCGGCAGAATCGTTTTGGCGGGGGTCAGCAGTGTGCCGTCGAGGTCGAGGGCAATTACACGGTAGCTCATTAATCCTTCCATTCATCCGGGTTTGCGAGGGCTAAAGTCTACACCTGACCGCGGCCCGGAGACAAAAAACAGGGCACAAATGATTCCAGCGTCCGGCAATAAAACGCGCTACAGTGATTGACAGTTCATGATCAGGCAGCAAAAAAGGAGAATGCATGAAACAAGTTGTCTACACCGCCAGTCCCGAGAGCCAGCAGATCCACGTCTGGCAGATGAATGATGAGGGTGGGCTGACGTTGCTTCAGGTGACCGATGTCGCCGGCCAGGTTCAGCCGATGGTGGTGAGTCCGAAGCGCGATTTTCTCTATGTCGGTGTTCGTCCCAATTTTCGCGTGCTGGCATTCCGTATTGCCGCAGACGGCACGCTGACGGAAGCGGGCCAGGCGCCGCTGCCCGGTAGTCCGACCCACATCTCCACCGATCATCAAGGGAAATTCCTCTTCTGTGGCTCCTACAACGATGCCTGCGTCAGCGTCAGCCCGATTGGTGAGGATGGCATTCCGCAGGCACCGCTGCAGGTGATTAACGGACTGGAGGGCTGTCACTCCGCCAACATCGACAATGACAATAAGACGCTCTACGTGCCGGCCCTGAAGCAGGATCGCATCTGTCTGTTTGCGCTGGGCGCAGACGGTCAGCTGACGCCGCGTGAGCAGGCGCAGGTGACGACGGTCGAGGGTGCCGGTCCGCGTCACATGCAGTTCCATCCGGGTGGCCAGTACGCTTACTGTGTGAACGAACTCGACAGCACGGTTGAGGTCTGGGCGTTAAATCAGGGCGGGGGAGAGGCCGAGAGCGTGCAGACGCTGGACATGATGCCGCCGGACTTCAGCGGCACGCGCTGGGCAGCCGATATTCACCTGACGCCGGATGGCCGTTTCCTCTATGCCTGCGATCGCACCAGCAGCACGCTGGCGATCTTCAGCGTCAGCGAACTGGGTGATGAGCTGACGCTGGAAGGGTTCCAGCCGACCGAAACGCAGCCGCGCGGCTTTAATATCGACCACAGCGGACGCTATCTGGTGGCGGCGGGGCAGAAGTCGCATCACATTGAAGTCTATTCCATTAATGAACCGAAAGGGCTGTTACAGCCGCTGGCTCGTTATGCCGTGGGCCAGGGTCCGATGTGGGTCGTGATCCACTCGCTGCAGGCGTAACCTTTCCTGAAAAACGCCTCTCCTGAGCAGGAGAGGCATTCAGAGGGCTGAAAAACGCAAATCCGGCTGCCTCTGACCGCGATGAATCCGTTCAGCATGCAGTGGACACGGTCATAAGTGGAAAGCGTCCCCTGTTACTGATAGTTCGCGGGCAGCGAGGCGCTCGCCAGAGCGTGGAAATGCACATTAAAGCCGACCATCGCGCCACTGGCACCTTCATCCACTTCAATCGTCTCCACATCCAGCGCATGCACGGTGAAAATGTAGCGATGGGTTTCGCCCTGCGGCGGTGCTGCGCCACCGTAACCCGCCTGACCGAAATCGGTTCGGGTCTGCACGGCGCCTGCAGGCAGCTCCGCTTTACCGGAACCGGCACCCTGCGGCAGGGAGGTGGTGCTGGCCGGGATGTTCGCCACGACCCAGTGCCACCAGCCGGACCCGGTCGGGGCATCCGGATCGTAGCAGGTCACAACAAAACTTTTGGTGCCCGCCGGTGCCGCTTCCCAGGCCAGATGCGGAGAGATATTCTCGCCGTGATAACCCATGCCGTTGAAAACATGCTTCTCAGGCATCTTCTCGCCGTCATTAAAATCCTGACTAAAAACGCGCATCACATCTCCTTAACTGTCGATGAATAGCCTTTCATCATAACCAAAAGCGCAGCCAGTGCCAGCGGTCAGCCTGCTCAGGAGACAAAATGGTGCGGATGATCCAGCGCGCCGGCAATCGCAGCGGTCAGCCGGCTTAAAGCCGGTTGCGTGATGATGTAGGGCGGCATCAGGTAGATTAAGCGGCCAAACGGGCGGATCCAGACCCCCTGTTCCACAAAGAACTGCTGCAGCGCCGCCATGTTGACCGCCTGATGCGTTTCCACCACGCCAATCGCGCCCAGCACGCGCACGTCGGCCACCTGCGGCGAGTGGCGCAGCGGCAGCAGTTCAGCCCGCAGCTGCTGTTCGATGTTTGCTACCTGGCATTGCCACTCTCCTTCCGCCAGCATCTTCAGGCTCTCCGACGCGACCGCGCAGGCCAGCGGATTGCCCATGAAGGTCGGGCCATGCATGAAACAGCCTGCCGCACTGCGGCTGATGGTGTCCGCCACCTCGCGGGTGGTCAGGGTGGCCGCCAGGGTCATCATGCCGCCGGTGAGCGCCTTGCCGACGCAGAGAATATCCGGGGTGATGCCCGCGTGCTCGCAGGCAAAGAGCTTGCCGGTGCGGCCGAATCCGGTGGCGATCTCATCGGCAATCAGCAGCACGCCGTAGTGGTCGCACGCCTCCCGCACCTGCTGCAGGTAGCGCGGATGATAAAAACGCATGCCGCCAGCACCCTGCACAATCGGCTCCAGAATCACCGCCGCCAGCTGCTGATGGTGTGTCTCAATCAGCCTGGCAAAATCCTCAAAGTCCTGGCTCTGCCACGCATCGTCAAAGCCGCAGGCCGGTGCCGCTGCAAAGCGATGTTCCGGCAGATAGCCGCGCCACAGGCTGTGCATGGAGTTCTCAGGATCGCACACCGACATCGCTGCAAAGGTATCGCCGTGATAGCCGCGCTTCAGCGTCAGAAAGGTCTGGCGCGTCTCACCGCGGCCCAGCCAGTATTGCAGCGCCATCTTCATCGACACTTCCACCGCCACCGAACCGGAGTCCGCCAGGAAGACGCACTCCAGCGCCGCAGGCGTCATCGCCACCAGCTGGCGGCAGAGCGCCACTGCTGCCGGGTGGGTGATGCCACCAAACATGACGTGAGACATCTGCGCAACCTGCTCGGTCAGCGCCTGGTTCAGGCGCGGATGGTTGTAGCCGTGGATCGCGGCCCACCAGGAGGACATGCCATCCACCAGCTCACGGCCATCGGCAAGTTGCAGCGTAACCCCGTGGGCGGCCACCACGGGGTAGCAGGGCAGGGGATCCTGCATGGAGGTGTAGGGGTGCCAGATATGCTGGCGGTCAAAACGGGCATCTTCAGAGGTGAACGCGGTGAGGGTCATCGGAGTTGTAAACCAAAATAAAAAAATATAGTTTACAAGTATACCCCTGCTTTCTGTCGGGATGACACCCTTTTTGGAGTAAGTAATGGCTCAACGCTGGACAATTGCACAGGCGCAAGCGCTGTTTGATGAACCCTTTCTTGAACTGATGTTTAAAGCGCAGCAGGTGCACCGTCAGCACTTCGACCCGCGTCAGGTGCAGGTCAGTACCCTGCTGTCGATCAAAACCGGTGCCTGCCCGGAGGATTGTAAATATTGCCCGCAGAGTGCGCGCTACAAGACCGGCCTGGAGTCGGAACGCCTGATGGAAGTGGAAGAGGTGCTGACCTCCGCCCGTCAGGCCAAAGCCGCGGGCTCGACCCGCTTCTGCATGGGGGCCGCGTGGAAAAATCCGCACGAGCGCGATATGCCCTATCTGGAAAAGATGGTTGAAGGCGTCAAGGCGATGGGAATGGAAACCTGCATGACGCTGGGCACCCTCAGCGAGCAGCAGGCGCAGCGACTGGCGGGCGCGGGACTCGATTTCTACAACCACAACCTCGACACCTCGCCGGAGTTTTACGGCTCCATCATCACCACCCGCAGTTATCAGGAGCGCCTGGATACGCTGGGCAAAGTGCGCGACGCCGGGATCAAAGTCTGTTCAGGCGGGATCGTCGGCCTCGGGGAAACCGTGAACGATCGCGCCGGTCTGCTGGTGCAGTTAGCCAATCTGCCGACGCCACCCGAGAGCGTGCCGATCAACATGCTGGTGAAGGTGAAAGGCACACCGCTGGCAGATAACGACGATGTGGAACCGTTCGATTTTATCCGCACCATCGCGGTGGCGCGCATCATGATGCCGACCTCCCATGTGCGTCTCTCAGCAGGCCGGGAGCAGATGAACGAACAGACCCAGGCGATGTGCTTTATGGCCGGGGCGAACTCCATTTTCTACGGCTGCAAACTGCTGACCACGCCCAATCCGGAAGAGGATACCGACCGGGTGCTGTTCCGCAAACTGGGGCTGAACCCGGAGCATACGCACACGCAGCACGGCGATCAGCAGCAGGAAGAGCATCTCAGCGAGCAGCTGTTCCATGCGGACACGGAACAGTTCTACAACGCGGCGCTGTAATGAGCTGGCAGCAACGATTCCGGCAGGCGCTGGATCAGCGTCGTGCGGCCGATGGCTGGCGGCAGCGACGGATTATTGACGAACAGACGACCCGCACGCTGCACAGCGGCGGTCGCTGCTATCACCACTTCTCCAGCAATGATTATCTCGGCCTGACCCGTCATCCGGCGGTGATCGCGGCCTGGCAGCAGGGTGCGGCGCTGACCGGGGCGGGCGCGGGGGCTTCAGGGCACGTAACCGGCTATCACCGGCAGCATGCCGATCTGGAGGCGCAGCTGGCCGACTGGCTCGGCTATGAGCGTGCGCTGCTCTTTATCTCCGGTTTCGCGGCCAACCAGGCGGTGATCCATCTGCTGGGGGAGAAAAACGATCGCATCCTGGCTGATAAGCTCAGCCACGCCTCACTGCTCGACGCGGCCAGCCACAGCCCGGCGCAGCTGCGCCGGTTCAGCCACAACGCGCCGGAGAGTCTGGCGGCGCGGCTCGCCTCACCCTGTGAGGGGGAGACGCTGGTGGTGACCGAGGGCATCTTCAGCATGGATGGCGACAGCGCGCCGCTGGCCGCACTGGCGCAGCAGACGCGTCAGGCCGGAGGCTGGCTGCTGGTGGATGATGCGCACGGCATTGGCGTGGTGGGTGAGCAGGGTCGCGGCAGCTGCTGGCAGCAGGGCGTCCGGCCGGAACTGCAGGTGATCACCTTCGGCAAAGCCTTTGGCGTCAGCGGCGCGGCCCTGCTGTGCGATGCCGACACCGCCGACTACTTTCTGCAGTTCAGCCGTCATCTGATCTACTCCACCGCTATGCCCGCCGCCCAGGCTTTTGCACTGCAGGCGGCGCTGCATGAAGTTCAGCAGGGCGAGGCGCTGCGTCAGCGCCTGCAGCAGAATATTCGCCATTTCCGGCGCGGCGCGGCGTCGCTGCCGTGGCAGCTGATGGATTCAGAGAGTGCGATTCAGCCCCTGCTGGTGGGTGAAAACAGCGAGGCGGTGGCGCTCTCTGCGCGGCTGGCTGAGGCGGGCTGCTGGGTGAGCGCTATCCGGCCGCCTACCGTGCCACCGGGTACCGCCCGGCTGCGCATCACCCTTACGGCGGCACATCGTCCTGAGGATATCGATCGGCTACTGGAGGCGCTGCATGACGCTGCAGGTTGACAAACAGGCGGTCGCTCGCGCTTTTGGCCGGGCGGCGAGCCACTACGATGCGCATGCCGCCCTGCAGCGTCTGAGCGGCGATGCCCTGCTGGCACACGCCCCGGTCGACAGTGGTCTGCACCTGCTGGATGCCGGTTGTGGCACCGGCTGGTACAGCCGGCTCTGGCGCGCGCGGCAAACAGGTTACGGCGCTGGATCTCTCCCCGCAGATGCTGCAACAGGCACGCCGCAACGACGCGGCGCAGCACTATCTGGCGGGGGATATTGATGCGCTGCCGCTGGCGGACAACAGCTTTGACCTGGTCTGGAGCAACCTGGCGGTGCAGTGGAGTGACGATCTGCCGCAGGCGCTGGCCCAGTTCCGGCGGGTGCTGCGGCCCGGCGGCACGCTGCTCTTTTCCACCCTGGGGGACGATTCGCTGCAGGAGGTGCATGAAGCCTGGTCACATCTGGACGCACTGCCGCATGCCAATCGCTTTCTCAGCGAGGCGCAGATTGCCGCCGCCTGCCATGCCTGGCCGCTGCGCTGCACCTCGGAGCGGGTGACGATCCATTTTCCCGATGCGCTCAGCGCCATGCGCTCACTGAAGGGCATTGGCGCGACCCATCTGCATCAGGGGCGTGACGGCCAGGTGTTAACCCGGCAACGCCTCAGCCGGTTAGAGACGCACTGGCCGCGCGACCGGCACGGCTACCGCCTGAGTTATCATTTAATTTATGGAGTAAGTGCATCATGAAACGCCTGTTTATCACCGGCACCGACACCGAAGTCGGCAAAACGGTCGCCAGCGGCGCGCTGTTGCAGGCCGCCGCCGCCGCAGGCTTCCGCTGTGCGGGCTATAAGCCGGTGGCGTCGGGCTGTGAGATGACGCCGGAGGGGATCCGCAACAGCGATGCGCTGGCCCTGCAGCGTTACAGCAGCGTCGCGTTAACGTACCAGCAGGTCAATCCGCTGGCCTTTATGGAACCGACATCGCCGCACATCGTCAGCGCGGAAGAGGGCAGGCCGATTACCCATCTGGCGCTGTCGGCCGGTCTGGCGGCACTGGAGCCGCTGGCGGACTGGATTCTGGTCGAGGGGGCCGGGGGCTGGTACACCCCGCTGTCGGAGACGCACACCTATGCGGACTGGGTAGTCAGCGAACAGCTGCCGGTGATTCTGGTGGTGGGGATTAAGCTGGGCTGCATCAACCATGCGCTGCTCACCGCAGAGGCGGTTCGGGCGCGCGGGCTGACCCTGGCAGGCTGGATCGCGAATACCATCGAGCCACCGGGCAAACGTTATCAGCACTATCTCGCCAGCCTGAAACAGCGCCTGCCTGCCCCCTGTCTGGGCACGATCCCGTATCTCACGGATGAGGCGCAGCAGGCTGACTGTGGACACTACCTGACGCTGCCTGAATAAGCGGACCCGGGCTGGCCGTAACCGCGGCCAGCGGCGGCTCTGCCCGCCGCAACCGGTTTTGCCCTCAGGCCACCGTCAGCCATTTATCGACGGTGTAGTCGTCAAGCTGCGCCATGCTGCCGTGCGCCACATTGCGACCGCGGTGCAGCAGCAGAAAGTAGTCTGCCACGCGGCGGATTAGCGACAGGCGCTGCTCCAGCAGGAGAATGGTCAGCCCGTAGTCGAGGTTAAGCCGCCGGATCAGATTGCCCATCTCCTCCTCCAGCCACGGCGACATGCCATCGGTGGGTTCATCGAGAATCAGCAGTTTAGGTTGCAGCACCAGCGCACGCGCCAGGGCCAGCTGTTGCTGCTGATCGACAGGCAGATCGCCGCTGCGCTGCTGGCGCAGCGAATAGAGTGCCGGAAAGAGATCGAACACCATTTCAGGAATGGCGCGATGGCGATCGTGCTGACTGGCACCCGCCAGCAGGGCGATCAGCAGGTTATCTTCCACGCTCATCTGGGTAAAAATATGGCGGCCCTGCGGCACGTAGCCGATCCCCATCTGTGCCCGCTGTTCAGCCGGTTGCAGCAGCAGATCTTCCGGCGGGGAGCCATCTTCCTTCCAGGAGATAGAGCCGCTGTTGATAGGCAGTCTGCCCATGATGCAGTTCACCAGCGTGGTTTTGCCCATGCCAGGCCGGCCCAGAACGCCGGTGCAGGTGCCAGGCGCCAGATCGAGGTCCACATCCCAGAGAATGTGGTTCTGACCGTAAAATTGATTCACCGAACGTAAACTCAGCATCTGACACTCTCCTTCCCGATCATTAGCCTGAATGCTTCCGCTCTCTGTCGTCTGGCAAACAAGTCATCAGCAGCGGCCCTGTCGCCGTTGCAGCTCAGTGCGCCTGGTGCGCGTTGGTGCCAGAGAGTCCTGCAATTCCCAGGCCAGATCTTAAAACGGCCCTGTTTTCTGCTGCTGTGCCTGCTTTCGGGGAAGGAAAGGTGAGAAAAACTTATCAATTCCCCACGGTCATTACGCACCTGCACTTTTGCAGTGCCTGGCGGCGCTGTTCCTGGTGCAGGCGTGCTCTAAGAAGGCAACGAATCTGATTAAGAATTCTAGTCGGCGCCCGGAAATTTGCCTGGCCAGCGGGGGGAAGGATTAAAAATGCAGACTATTCCGCCAGCCGCGGGCGCGAAATTTAACGGAAAAAAAATTATTTTCGCGGTGTCAGAAGGGCAGGGAAAAACTATACACAGCTGATGGCGGCGGGGCTGCCATCACTTATCCACTATTCCTGTGGATAACCTTGTGCATTAGGTAATGAAAACCAGTTGGAAGCGAGGAAATACGGGGCCTGGTAACATAATGACGAGATTCTGGCCTCATAAGCTAAAGCCAGTAAAATCAGTATTTTATTAAAAAACAAGCCTGCGATTTCTCTGTTATGTAACCAGACTGTAATTTTGTGACGCTCTATTGACAAATGTTAAATCCGATCTCTGCCTGGGGATAACCTTGCGCAACACGCTTCGCCTGGATTTTCATCGCGCGCCAGAGAGGGGAACGGAACCGCAACAGGGTTAACATTGCACCATTACTGTTTTTATATCCAGTATTATTTTCTGGCAAAATCACCATAGCCGAGTAAAATAAGTGCCTGCCCGCCGACTTCTCCAGCAGGAAATGCATTCATGAGCAAAGCCTTTAAATTAAACTCTGCCTTTAAACCTTCAGGCGATCAGCCTGAGGCGATCCGTCGCCTGGAAGAGGGACTGGAGGATGGACTGGCCCATCAGACCTTATTAGGGGTAACCGGCTCCGGTAAAACCTTTACCGTCGCCAACGTGATTGCCGACCTCAATCGTCCGACCATGGTGCTGGCGCCCAATAAGACGCTGGCCGCCCAGCTTTATGGCGAAATGAAAGAGTTTTACCCGGATAACGCCGTGGAGTTCTTCGTCTCTTACTACGACTACTATCAGCCTGAAGCCTATGTGCCCAGCTCCGACACCTTTATCGAAAAAGATGCCTCGGTGAATGAGCACATCGAACAGATGCGTCTGTCGGCCACCAAGGCGCTGCTGGAGCGGCGGGATGTGATCGTGGTGGCGTCCGTCTCCGCGATCTACGGTCTGGGCGACCCCGATCTCTATCTGAAAATGATGCTGCACCTGACCCGCGGCATGATCATCGATCAGCGCAGTATTCTGCGTCGTCTCTCAGAGTTGCAATACACCCGAAACGACCAGGCGTTCCAGCGCGGGACCTTCCGGGTGCGCGGCGAGGTGATCGATATCTTCCCGGCGGAGTCGGATGACATTGCGCTGCGCGTAGAGCTGTTTGACGAAGAGGTTGAGCGGCTGTCGCTGTTCGACCCGCTGACCGGCCAGATCGAGTCGGTGGTGCCGCGCTTCACCATCTACCCTAAAACCCACTACGTCACGCCGCGCGAGCGCATCCTGCAGGCGATGGAAGAGATTAAAGTGGAGCTGGCGGATCGCCGACGGGTGCTGCTGGAGAACAACAAACTGCTGGAAGAGCAGCGTATCACCCAGCGTACCCAGTTTGATCTGGAGATGATGAGCGAGCTGGGCTACTGCTCCGGCATCGAAAACTACTCGCGCTATCTCTCTGCACGCGGGCCGGGCGAAGCGCCGCCGACGCTGTTTGACTATCTGCCTGCCGATGGCCTGCTGGTGGTGGATGAGTCCCACGTCACCATTCCGCAGATTGGCGGCATGTACAAAGGCGACCGGGCGCGTAAAGAGACGCTGGTGGAGTATGGCTTCCGTCTGCCGTCGGCGCTGGATAACCGTCCGATGAAGTTTGAAGAGTTTGAGGCGCTGGCGCCCCAGACCATCTACGTGTCGGCGACGCCGGGTAAATATGAGCTGGAAAAATCGGGCAATGAAGTGGTCGATCAGGTGGTGCGTCCGACCGGTCTGCTCGATCCGATCATCGAAGTGCGTCCGGTCGGCACCCAGGTTGACGATCTGCTGTCGGAGATCCGTCAGCGCGTGGCGGCCAATGAACGTATCCTGGTGACGGTGCTGACCA
>Ga0157366_1000040_pt1 | contig 80253 bp, 69 predicted proteins | sample AttbisABBM1_FD_113149 | JGI IMG/M metagenome (GOLD analysis project Ga0157366, IMG submission 113149) | Fungus gardens microbial communities from leaf cutter ant in Botucatu, State of São Paulo, Brazil - Atta bisphaerica ABBM1 | ecosystem: Host-associated > Fungi > Mycelium > Unclassified ...
GAAGTTTTTCCGGCGGTTCAGTCAGCTACCAGAGCGTTGTGAACCTGCTGACCGGGCGGCTTGTTCGCCGTTGTTCCGTGTCAGTGGTGGCGCATTATAGGCAGTTTCTGACGGCTGACAAGTGTTTATTGCAAATAAATTACTGACCGCGTTTTTTTTGCACTAAGCGTATTTTTTTACTGCAATTTGCCTGGTAATTCAGCAAATTCATGGGCAAAACGGGCCACTTGTTGCCAGTCGGTATACTCGACTTCTTTGCTTGTATCCGTTTCCCCCCCAGTCATACGCATAATCAACTTAATCATCACACGATCAAAGGCACCATAACGAGGGTATCTCAACGCTCCGGCAAATACTGCACAGCAATCAGGAACCCATGGTGACTGTAAAAGGAACTTGCGAGTATAAGCGTTAGTTTGTGGTGTCCGCTTATCGGGTTTACGTGCGGTAAGATTCACGGAGAAAAAACCACTTACCCTCTGCTGCAGTGATTCCAGATTCTGCTTCACAAATTTGTCGACCTGTGGCTGAAAATGCCCATAGCGAATGGATGCACCAATCAACACACGGTCATACTGTTTCCAGTCAATCTCACCAATATGGTGAAGATTAAACACATCACACTCTCCCTCTTTCTTAAGCAGATTTGCTATATAAGAAGCAATTTCTCGGGTTTGGCCATCACGACTGGAAAAAAGAACTAGCGCTTTCATGATTCAACTCTCACTTACTCACGCCAGAAGGTCGGCGTAAACAAAACTAATAATGTGAAGACTTCAAGACGACCAAACAGCATCGTCAGGATCAGGATCCATTTGGCAGGCTCATTCATTGAAGTGAAGTTGTCAGCAACAATGCCTAACCCCGGCCCAAGGTTATTCAGTGTGGCAGTCACCGCGGCAAATGCTGAGAAATCATCCACCCCGGTAGCAATGATGGCCAGCATACTGAGGATAAAGACCAGCGCATAAGCAGAGAAGAATCCCCAGACAGCTTCCAGAATCCGTTCAGGCAATGCCCGGTTACCTAGCTTGATGGTATAAACCGCATTTGGGTGCACCAGTCTTTTCAGTTCACGTGAGCCCTGTTTAAACAACAGCAGGATGCGGATAACTTTCAGTCCACCACCGGTAGATCCGGCACAGCCCCCAATAAACGCAGAGCACAATAATAAGACCGGCAGGAACAGTGGCCAGTGGGCAATACTGTCCGTAGTAAACCCTGCCGTCGTTGCCATTGACACAACCTGGAAAAACGCCTGATTTAGCGTCTGCATACCGCTTTGATAGACATTATGGAACCACAAAACGACAGTACAAATAATGATGAAGGTTAACTGCACACCAATAAACATACGAAATTCAGGATCACGCCAGTAAACGCGTAAACTGCGACCACTCAACAGAGAAAAATGCAGGCCGTAATTACATCCAGAAATCAGCAGGAAGATAGCAATAATCGTATTTATCGTTGGGCTGTTAAAATACCCCACACTGGCATCGTGAGTAGAAAAGCCACCAATAGCAATAGTTGCAAAGCTGTGACCAACCGCATCAAATAACGGCATTCCGGCAATCCATAACGCAACAGCACAGGCAACTGTCAGTAACACGTAGATCAGCCAGAGCGTTTTTGCAGTCTCTGCAATACGCGGCCTCATCTTATGGTCTTTCAATGGCCCCGGCATCTCAGCACGGTACAGCTGCATCCCGCCAACCCCCAGGATTGGTAAGATAGCCACTGCCAGCACAATGATCCCCATCCCCCCTAACCACTGCAGCATCTGCCGATAAAACAGAATTGCCTTGGGCAGAGTATCCAGACCCACCAGCGTTGTTGCCCCGGTCGTAGTCAGGCCAGAGAACGATTCAAAGAAAGCATCGGTCACTGACAGGTTAGGTTGTTCAGCAAAGATAAAAGGCATTGCCCCTACACTGCCCAGAACGGTCCAGAACAGAACAACGATCAGAAATCCTTCACGAGGTTTCAGTTCGCTCTTCTGTTTGCGGTTTGGCCACCACAAAAGCGTACCAATCATCAGTGCCATAAAGAACGTTTGCGTAAACGCCCGCCCGGCCCCGTCACGGTAAATTAATGCCACCAGCCCAGGCACAATCATCGTGCCAGAGAACAAAATGACCAGTAAACCCACTATGCGGGTAATGGCACGGAAATGCATGCTGCCGTTCCTTTTCTACATAAATGTTATTTGAGTGGGGCTAATTGCAAAAATCCCCGACTAAAGTCAGACAGGTTCTGCGTGAAACCTGCGACCTCAGCATGAGGCAATGCCAAAGTAAGAGTTATATTTTGCAGAAACTCGCTATGTAATAACTGCCCATTAAAACGCGCAATCATACGCTCAATATCACCGAGTTGTGCATAGTCACAGACCAACTGGTAGTTCAACATCGGTACTTTAATTTTGCGGGTGAGCAAACGCAGAGCCTGCTGCACCCCACTACCGTATGCTTTAACTAATCCGCCCGTTCCCAGTTGAATACCGCCATAATAACGCACGACCACAGCGGTAATTTCACCAATATTATTACCCATTAACTGTGCCAGCATCGGCTTACCAGCCGTACCGGAAGGTTCCCCATCATCGGAAAACCCCAGCTGTTGTGAATCATCTGGAGCACCCGCTACCCATGCCCAGCAATGGTGCCGGGCATCAGGATGTTCCTGCTTGATTTGCTGCACAAAAGCACGCGCAGCTTCCACACCCTCCGTGTGCGCCAACAAGGTGATAAAGCGACTTTTTTTTATTTCCTCACTGTAACTGCAAGGTTCAGCGGGGATCTCCCAGGCATCCATCAGGGCAGATGCAGGTCGCGGGTCATATTTTCTACCCGGTTAGCGTGGATCACCACGTTATCCTCAATGCGGATACCACCATAAGGTTTAAGCGCATCAATTTTATCCCAGTTGAAATACTGACTAAATTTACCTTCACGCCATGGCTGCAACAGAGAATCAATAAAGTAAATACCAGGCTCGATGGTCAGCACCATCCCCGGCTCCAGCACACGCGTACACCGCAGATACGGATATTGCGCAGGCGCTGCCAGATGTGTGCCTGTATCGTCCTGCATAAATCCGGCAACATCATGAACCTGCAACCCGAGTGGATGACCCACTCCGTGTGGCATAAAAGGTCCGGTAATATCTTCTTTAACCATCGCTTCAATACTGATCCCTTGTACCAGTTGATGCTTCAGCAACAACTCTGCAAGGTGGAAATGCATATGCTGGTGATAGTCGGTATAACGCACTCCGGCTTTCATCGTCGCGATAAGTGCCAGCTCTGCTGCGTTCATATCTTTGACCAATTGCGCATATTCACTGCCTTCGCTGGCTGCATAACTGCGGGTCAAATCAGCGGCATAGCCGTGATATTCCGCACCAGCATCGATCAGGAAACTGCGACGCTGCTCAGGCACCTGGTGGTCAAGCTTCGTATAGTGCAACACAGCCGCATGTTCATTCAGTGCAATAATATTGCCATAAGGCACATCTGTGTCCCGGTGCCCAGTAGCACTGAGGTAGGCAACGTTAATATCAAACTCACTCATCCCAGAGAAGAATGCTTCTTTTGCTGCGCGGTGACCGTTTACGGCAATCTTCTGTGCCTGGCGCATACAGTAAAGTTCATAGTCTGTTTTATAAGCACGATAATAGTGTAGATAATCAATAACGCTTTGTGGATTAACTGATTCAGCGCTGAATCCCAGCTGCGCAGCACGTTCTGCCACCGGGCCAATATAGGCAACGTTTTTACGTCCGGCAGGCAGTAACTGTGCAATATCATCGGCCTTTTTCAGGGCAATGATTTCGATCTCGCCAGTCCAGAAACTGTGTGGTAACGGTTCAACGTTATGCCAGTAATCCACAGGGGAGTAGAACCACAATTTCGGTTTACTGACACCATCAACCCACAACCAGCAGTTTGGCACCTGCGTTACCGGTACCCAGGCTTTAAACTGCGGGTTAACTTTAAATGGATAGCTATGATCATCCAGGAACACCGTCAGTAGTTCCCCGGAATGAATCAGCATGGCATCAAGATGATGGCGCGCCAGCACCTGCTGTGCCCGCTGTTGTAGCGTTTTAATATGTTGCTGATAAAGCGTTATCAGTGATTCCATTACCCTGTCTCCGCACTAACTAAATTGCCCGCATATTACCACAGCCAGCTAGCAATGGCGTTTTGCTACAGCTGTGATCTTGTTTGCAAATCAGTAAAGAGTGGTTTGCAAATCATGGGGACTGATCCCACACTCACCATAACTGGTATGACCAGATCCCTTTAACGCAGCTCAGGAGACAAACATGCTCTACCAAGGCGAAACGCTTTCCCTCGACTGGCTGGAAGATGGCATAGCCGAACTGGTTTTTGATGCCCCAGGTTCAGTCAATAAACTGGACACCCGGACTGTAGCCTGTCTGGGCGAGGCGATTGCCGTGCTGGAGCAACTACCACAGCTACGTGGTGTATTACTCCGCTCCGGTAAACCTGCCTTTATTGTTGGAGCCGATATCACGGAATTCCTGTCCCTGTTTACAGCACCAGCAGAACAGCTGACGCAGTGGCTGATATTTGCCAACAGTATTTTCAATCGACTGGAAGATTTGTCTGTCCCCACTGTTTCTGCCATCAATGGTTACGCATTGGGTGGAGGTTGCGAATGTGTACTGGCAACAGATTTCCGCATTGCAGCAGAAAATGCACGTATTGGCCTGCCAGAAACAAAACTTGGAATTATGCCTGGGTTTGGCGGTTCAGTGCGCCTGCCGCGTCTGTTAGGGGCAGATAATGCACTGGAAATCATCGCTGCTGGCAAAGATATCGATGCCATGCAGGCACTGAAAGTGGGTCTGGTCGATGCTGTTGTGACCGTAGAAAAACTACCAGACGCCGCACTGTCAGTACTGAAAGAAGCCATTGAGGGAAAACAACCCTGGCGTGAACGCCGTCAGCCAAAGCTGGAACCCCTGAAACTCAGTAAAATTGAGGCTGCTATGAGTTTCACTACAGCAAAAGCAATGGTGATGCAAACAGCGGGGAAACACTATCCGGCCCCGATCACTGCGGTAAAAACCATTGAATCTGCAGCCACATCAGGTCGCGATGCGGCACTGAAACTGGAAACAGCGGCCTTTGTACCCTTGGCTCGTTCCAGTGAAGCCCGCGCACTGGTGGGAATTTTCCTTAACGACCAGGCTGTCAAAGCCAAAGCTAAACACCTCACGCGTGAAACCACCCCACCAACACACGCAGCGGTGTTAGGTGCAGGGATAATGGGAGGGGGAATAGCCTGGCAGTCGGCCTGGAAAGGTGTGCCAATCATCATGAAAGATATCAGCGAAAAGTCGCTGCATATGGGGATGGATGAAGCAGCAAAACTGCTGAACAAACAGTTATCGCGTGGAAAAATTGATGGGATGAAACTGGCCAGTGTATTGGGTTCTATTCAGCCAACGCTGCATTACGCCGATTTTGAACGGGCCGATATCGTGGTAGAAGCCGTCGTCGAGAACCCCAAAATTAAAGCAAGCGTGCTGGCAGAAACAGAAAGTCAGATCCGCCCGGATGCGATTCTGGCGTCCAATACCTCTACCATTCCCATCAGCCAGTTAGCACAAGCGCTGAATCGTCCGGAAAATTTTTGTGGAATGCACTTCTTCAATCCCGTGCCACGTATGCCGCTGGTCGAAGTAATTCGCGGGGAAAAAACCGCTGACAGTACTATTGCCAAAGTCGTGTCCTGGGCGAGCCAAATGGGCAAAACGCCGATCGTGGTCAATGATTGCCCCGGTTTCTTCGTTAACCGCGTCTTGTTCCCCTATTTTGCGGGTTTCAGCCTGCTGCTGCGTGATGGCGTTGATTTTCGGCAAATCGATAAAATCATGGAAAAACAGTTTGGCTGGCCAATGGGGCCATCATGGTTGCTGGATGTCGTAGGTATCGATACCGCTCATCATGCCCAGCAGATCATGGCTGTGGGTTTCCCGGAACGCATGAGTAAAGACTATCGCGATGCCATTGATGTGCTGTTTGATGACGGTCGTTACGGGCAAAAAAATCAGCTTGGCTTCTGGCGCTGGGAAACAGACAGCAAAGGTAAGACACAGAAATGCAGTGATACTGAAACTGATCGTCTGTTACAGGAGGTTTGCCAGCCCAAACGACAGATCGAAGACGCAGAGATCATTGCCCGTATGATGATCCCCATGATCAATGAAGTCGTGCGTTGTCTGGAAGAAGGCGTCATTGCCTCCCCGGCAGAGGCCGATATGGCCCTGGTTTACGGGCTGGGCTTCCCTCCTTTCCATGGCGGTGTCTTCCGCTATCTCGATACCGTGGGCAACGATAACTTTGTGGCTCAGGCAAAGTCATTTATTACGCTGGGAGCCCTGTATCAACTTCCGGAAATACTGCGAGACAAAGCCGCGAAGGCAGAACGCTGGTATCCCCAGGCAGCACCACTAAGTGATATGACTCTGAAAACGGCGTGAGGAAAATAAAATGGAAAAAGTCGTAATTGTTGATGCCATCCGCACGCCAATGGGTCGTTCCAAAGGTGGCGCTTTCCGCCATGTACGGGCAGAGGATCTCTCCGCACATCTGATGCGCAGCCTGCTCAGCCGCAACCCGGCACTAAAAGCAGATTCCCTGGATGATATTTACTGGGGCTGCGTACAACAAACTCTGGAGCAGGGATTTAATATCGCTCGTAATGCTGCTCTGCTGGCAGAGATCCCACACCATGTTCCGGCTACCACCGTCAACCGACTCTGTGGTTCATCCATGCAGGCTCTGCATGATGCAGCACGGGTAATTATGGTGGGAGATGCAGCAACCTGCCTGATTGGTGGTGTGGAACATATGGGACACGTTCCCATGAATCATGGTGTGGATTTCCACCCAGGCCTGAGCCGAAGTGTGGCAAAAGCCGCGGGTATGATGGGTTTAACCGCAGAGATGCTGGCACGTCTGCACGGGATCAGCCGTGAAATGCAGGATCAGTTTGCTGCCCGCTCTCACCAGCGAGCCTGGGCTGCAACCCTGGCAGGCCACTTTGCCAACGAGATTGTCGCGGTTTCAGGGCACAATGCCGATGGCGTTCTGAAACGCTATGATGCTGACGAAGTTATTCGTCCGGATACCACAGCAGAACATCTGGCGGCCCTGCGCCCGGCTTTTGATCCGGTAAATGGCACGGTTACCGCAGGTAGTAGTTCTGCCCTGTCGGATGGTGCTGCGGCCATGCTGGTCATGAGCGAATCACGCTGTACGGAGCTTGGACTTAAACCACGTGCGCGTATCCGCTCGATGGCGGTCGTGGGCTGTGATCCATCCATTATGGGATACGGCCCTGTTCCTGCATCACAGCTGGCGCTAAAGCGGGCAGGACTGAGCCTTGATGACATTGATATTTTCGAGCTGAATGAAGCCTTTGCCGCACAAACGCTGCCCTGCATTAAAGACCTTGGCCTGATGAATAAGCTGGATGAAAAAGTGAACCTGAACGGCGGAGCTATTGCGCTTGGGCATCCTCTTGGTTGTTCAGGCGCAAGGATCAGCACAACATTGCTGAATTTACTGGAACAGCACGACAAGCAGTTCGGGCTGGCAACCATGTGTATTGGACTGGGTCAGGGAATAGCAACCGTCTTCGAACGCGTCTGAGCCCCTCACTCACCTGTGTGATAACGCCAAAAATCCGCCTGTGTCGTTCATACAGCAGGCGGATTTTTTTATTATGTTACTGGCGCGTACCGGGTTAATTCAGAAGAAGGCGAACGCATCACCAAACATATGCGCTTCCTGTGCGCCCCGTTCAGCACAAAAACGCTCACGGGCAATTTTTGCCATCTCAAAACGACCAGCAATATAGATGTCATGTTCAGCCAGGCTGTCATAATCCTGCATTACTGCAGCCAGCACTGTACCGGTACGACCCGTAAAACTGGCGTCAGCCTGTTCAACAACCGGGATCATCTTCAGATTAGGATGCTTAATTGCCAGTGCGTTCAGCTCATCCAGATCGTACAAATGCTTCAGTTCACGACCACCCCAGTAAATCGCGATATCACGATCAGGTTGCTGTGATAATGCCGTCAACAAAATGGAACGCGCATAAGAGAACCCCGTGCCTCCGGCAATCAGCACCAATGGACGATCACCCTCTTCACGCAGCCAGGCTTCACCATGTGGAATATCTACAGTGATCTGGCGTTGCTGCTGGATACGCTCCATGACAGCCATAGCGTAAGGATTTAACTCAGAAGCACCGATATGCAGCTCAATAATCTCTTTTTCCATCGGCGTGGAAGCCAGTGAGAACGGGCGTTTATCACGCTCATCCATCACCACCATCAAATATTGCCCCGCACGGAAACTAAAATCAGCTTCAGGGATCATACGGACGCGATACACAGTATCGGTAATTGCCTCTACCGAGGTCACTTTACAGCTTAACGTAGTCATGCGTTCCCTCTGTCGGGTCGTCATTATCATTCGACCACCGACACGTTAGCGCGTCGGTGTATCACTCAGTATGCCCAGTTCATCCCAAATGGCATCAATACGGGCGGTCACCGCAGGATCTTTGCGGATAGGAACGCCCCACTCTCGCTGTGTTTCACCCGGCCATTTATTTGTGGCATCGAGCCCCATTTTAGAGCCCAATCCGGATACCGGTGAAGCAAAATCAAGGTAATCGATCGGCGTGTTTTCTACCAGAACCGTATCACGAGCAGGATCCATACGTGTAGTGATCGCCCAGATCACATCATTCCAGTCACGTGCATTAATATCGTCATCACAGACAATAACAAATTTTGTATACATAAACTGGCGCAGGAATGACCAAACCCCCATCATTACCCGTTTGGCGTGTCCGGCATATTGCTTTTTCATGGTCACGACAGCTAAACGGTATGAACAACCTTCCGGCGGGAGGTAAAAATCAATGATTTCCGGGAACTGCTTTTGCAGAATGGGCACCAGCACTTCATTCAGTGCTGCGCCTAATACCGCAGGCTCATCAGGTGGCCGTCCGGTATAAGTAGAATGATAAATCGCATCCTGTCGCTGAGTGATATGCGTAACAGTGAATACCGGGAAGCTGTCCACTTCGTTGTAATATCCCGTGTGATCGCCATACGGACCTTCCGGCGCCATTTCACCCGGTTCAATATAGCCTTCCAGCACGATTTCAGCCCCCGCAGGCACTTCCAAATCATTGGAAAGACACTTCACTACTTCGGTTTTCGTCCCGCGTAACAGGCCAGCAAACGCATATTCAGACAACGTATCAGGAACAGGAGTGACAGCACCAAGAATCGTTGCCGGATCAGCTCCCAGCGCAACCGCAACCGGAAAACGCTCATCAGGATGCTGCTTGCACCACTCCTGAAAATCCAGCGCGCCACCACGATGAGATAACCAGCGCATGATCAGTTTATTTTTACCAATCACCTGCTGACGATAGATACCCAGATTCTGCCGCTCTTTTAATGGGCCACGCGTCACAGTCAATCCCCAGGTAACCAACGGGGCAGCATCATCTGGCCAGCATTTCATCACCGGGATACGCCGTAAATCGACCTCATCGCCTTGCCAAACCTGCTGCTGGCACGGCGCATTCCGCAAGCGTTTCGTCGGCATATTCAGGACCTGCTTCCACTGCGGCATTTTATCAAAGAAATCACGAAAACCGCGTGGCGGTTCAGGTTCCTTTAAAAAGGCCAGCAGTTTGCCGACATCACGCAATGCCGTCACATCTTCCTGCCCCATTCCCAGCGCAACACGGCCAGCGGTGCCAAATAAGTTACACAACACTGGCATGTCATAACCTTTCGGGTTTTCAAACAGCAGTGCAGGGCCGCCAGCACGCAGGGTGCGATCAGCAATTTCGGTCATTTCCAGATCGGGATCGATCTCATGTTTGATACGTTTTAATTCCCCACGCTGTTCGAGCAGAGAAAGGAATTCGCGTAAGTCGTGATATTTCATGACTTTCCATCAGTACAATCAGTGAGTCGGACATTATAGTGCCGATTGGACATACATGGTTAGTTTTGTTGGCAACTTTGCATTCCCAACCTTATCCCACCAGCAATCCTGCTATATCTCTGAGAATGACTTTGCTATTCTTATTAGTCAAATAAATAGAAAGTGACGTTATGGAATCCTGGTATTTACTGTATTGCAAACGAGGTCAGTTACTGCGCGCAAAAGAGCATCTTGAGCGCCAGAACGTGCACTGTTTTACACCAATGATCACGTTGGAAAAACTCGTGCGCGGCAAACGTACTCAGGTTGATGAACCGTTATTTCCCAATTATATGTTTATTGAGTTCAACCCTGAGGTGATTCATACCACCACCATTAGCGCCACGCGGGGTGTAAGCCATTTCGTTCGTTTTGGCACCCAGCCTGCTATCGTTCCGTTAAACGTCATCCAGGCCTTACAAAGTGATCCAGACCTGGCGCTTGCGATAAGCAACGAACTGGCACAGCCAGGAGATACTGTCATTATTACTGAAGGGGCGTTTGAAGGTTTGCAGGCGATCTATACAGAACCAGATGGTGAAACCCGGTCTATATTGCTGCTAAACCTGTTAAACAAGCAGGTGATCCGTAGCGTGGGTAACCGACATTTCGAGAAACTGTAACCGCCATCGAACTCCGATTCACTGACCGCCATTCCCGCGGTCAGCATTCCTTCCTCAAATCTGCATGGCTTTAAAGCCGAAAGATCCGACGTGCGTTGGCTGCGGTCTGTTCCGCCAGAACCTCGGGATCTTCACCACGTAGTAACGCAACCTGCTCGACAATGTGCGACAGAAAACAGGGTTCATTGCGGCGTGATGGCGGACGTGGGCGCATATCTCGTGGTAACAGCCAGGGAGCATCGGTTTCAAGTAATAACCGTTCCGCAGGGATCAGCGGCATCAGTTCGCGTAACTCCAGCCCACGTCTTTCATCACAAACCCAACCGGTAATTCCAATCGATAAACCCAGTTCAAGGCAGCTTTCCAGTTCCTCACGTGTACCGGTGAAACAATGGAGTACCGCCGCAGGAAGTTTTGGCAGCCAGGGCTGAAGGATGGAAATAAAACGGGAATGCGCTTCACGACAATGCAGGAATACGGGTAATGACAATTCAGCAGCCAGTTCAAGCTGGGCGTTAAAAGCATAAGCCTGCTGTTCTGGCTCAGAAAAGTTACGATTAAAATCCAGGCCGCACTCGCCGATAGCGACAACTTGTGGCTTTTCTGCCAGCCTGCGCAGCGTTGACTGCGTTTCAGCGGACCACTCACTTGCATGGTGAGGGTGCACCCCGGCAGTAGACCAGCAGTAATCAGGATGCTGCTGCGCAAGGCTCAGTGCCTGCTGGCTATCCAGTGCATGGGTTCCGGTGATGAGCATACCGTTAACACCTGCCTTACGTGCACGCTTCACCACTTGTTCGCGATCTTTCGCAAACTGGGTACTGGTCAGGTTTACCCCTATATCAAACATAGTCTCTTCCAAACAGTAACCGCCCTGACGGGCGGTTAGAAAATAGTGTTTGTCCTGCCAGGGCTGCCAGCAACAGGCTTACTGCGATTCAGTATCCTGCTCTTCCTCATCGTCGCTACGATTTTTGCCCACGTAGAAACGAGAAACCAGCACACCCGCTTCAAACAGACAGTACATCGGAATGGCCAGCAACGTTTGGGAAAAAATATCCGGTGGTGTCAGCAACATACCCACCACAAACGCGCCCACCAATACATAAGGACGTTTGGCTTTTAACGCTTCCGGAGTGGTCACCCCACTCCAGCAGAGCAATACAATCGCAATGGGGACTTCAAACGACACACCAAATGCCATAAACAACGTCATGACAAAGTCGAGGTAATTATTGATATCCGTAGCGAGCTGTACCCCCTGCGGCGCAGTTTTCACAAAGAAGCCAAACGCCAACGGGAAGACGATAAAATAGGCGAAAGCCATTCCCAGATAGAATAGGAATGAACTGGAAAACAGCAATGGCATGATCAGCCGACGTTCATGGCGATACAGTGCCGGCGCAACAAATGCCCAGATTTGATACAGAATAATCGGCACAGCCAGGAATACAGAAACGATCACCGTCAGTTTAATCGGTGCCAGGAAAGGTGATGCCACATCGGTTGCAATCATACTTGCACCTGATGGCATCTGACGAATTAATGGCGCGGAAATCATCTGATAAATATCGTTGGAGAAATAAACCAGACAAAGAAAAATAGCCAAAACCGCAATAATGCAGTTTAACAGACGCTTACGTAATTCAATCAGATGACTGATAAGGGGTTGGGTGTCTTCAACTGCCATGTTTATCGTTCATCGCTTGCCTGGTTTCCTCATGATGAGTCTCTTCCCGCACATTGGTCTGCGGATTATGGATAGTATGCGCTTCCTCATCCGCAGACTTCTCATTTTCGCCAAGATAAGAGCGCTTTAGCGATTCTGCTGTCTGCTTCAGCTCCTCTACAGAGGCTTTCAACTCAGGAGATAAACTATCCAGGCTGGCTTTCTCGACTTTCTTCAGGTTGTCCTGCAACTCCTGAAGTTTCAGCTCATTCGCCAGCTCATTCTGTACGTTGGCTGCCAGTGACCGCATAGCCCGGATCCAACCAACAACAGTTCTGACCGCTACAGGTAGACGTTGTGGGCCCAAAACTACCAGACCAATAACGAACACCAGTACCAGTTCACTAAAGCCTATGTCGAACACGGTTTACACCTTGTCGTTTTTAACGTCTTCTTTTTTCACAGCCTGATTCTGTTGCTGATTAACCAGTTTGGCATTGAAATCAGCATCGTCAGTCGATGTATTGGATTTTGCGTTATCACCTTCATCGTCCATGGCTTTTTTGAAACCTTTGATCGATGCACCGAGATCAGATCCCAGTGAACGCAACTTTTTTGTACCAAAAAGCAGGACCACCAGCACGGCGATAATTAGCAAATGTGGAAGTGTAATACCCATGATAACCTCTAATCTTCATAGTTAAGCGGGTTATCCAGTATATAACAGCCTGGATCCCGCTGACGATGCACAAACAACTGCTATCGCACACATAAATAGCTTATTTACCTTTCATGACAATCAGCTTGCCCTGTTCCAGCCAAATAGCCAGGCAACAATACCACCCACTATTAACCCGGTAGAAAACAGCCCCCACTCAGGCCGGGATAGCAGAACAGCGATGCCACTTAATAAAAGTGTGGCACCAATTCCGAATAAATAACGTGATTTATGTTGCTTCGTTTTCTCTGCTTTCAGTTCATTCACCAGCCGGTCAACACTATGTTGTAGCTGCTTATGCTGACGTAAACTGCCATAGAATAGCTCTGGCAACTCAGGCAGTTTTTCAGCCCAGAACGGGGCTTTTTCTTTTAATGCCCGGAAGATAGCAGGAATGCCAATCTGATCTTTAATCCAGTCCTCGAGGAACGGTTTCGCCGTTTTCCACAGGTCCAGTTGCGGGTAAAGCTGTCTGCCCACCCCTTCCACATACAGCAACGTTTTTTGCAGCAGCACTAACTGCGGCTGCACTTCCATATTAAAACGACGCGCCGTGTTGAACAGGTTCATCAGCACATGACCGAATGAGATCTCCGCCAGAGGTTTCTCAAAGATCGGTTCACACACCGTACGGATAGCAAACTCAAAATCTTCCACATTGGTGTCCGGTGGTACCCAACCGGAATCCACATGCAGCTCTGCCACCTTACGATAATCACGGTTAAAGAAGGCAATAAAGTTCTCTGCCAGATAGCGCTTATCTTCTTTGTTCAGTGAGCCAACAATGCCACAGTCGATACCAATATACTGCGGATTTTCAGGATGTTCGTAACTGACAAAGATATTGCCAGGATGCATATCCGCATGGAAAAAACTGTCACGGAATACCTGAGTAAAGAAGACCTGCACACCCCGCTCGGCCAGCAATTGCATATTCACGCCATGCTGCGCAAGTGAAGCGATATCAGAGATAGGAATACCGTAAATACGTTCCATGACCAGCATGGTTTCACTGCAGTAATCTGAATAAATCTCAGGTACATACAGCATTTCACTGTTATCAAAGTTGCGACGTAGCTGTATGGCGTTAGCGGCTTCCCGCAGCAGATTCAACTCATCAAGCAGTGTTTTTTCATAGTCTGCGACGACTTCCTGCGGACGCAAACGACGACCATCAGGCAACAAACGCGGCACCCAGCGCGCCATACGTTTGATCAGCTTCATATCTGCCTTAATCACAGGCAGGATATCCGGACGAATAACCTTGATGACGACAGCCTGACCGTTCTCTTTCAGCGTTGCCGTATGCACCTGGGCAATGGAAGCTGAAGCCAGCGGTGTAATATCAAAATCATCAAACTGAGTGCTGACTGGGGCACCCAGCGATTGTTCAATCAACTTCAGAGCCTGGGCCCCATCAAATGGAGCAACACGGTCCTGCAACATCGCCAGTTGGTCAGCAATATGCTGAGGAAACAGGTCACGACGGGTAGACATCATCTGTCCGAACTTAATCCATACAGGTCCCAGTTCTTCCAGTGCCAGGCGCAGGCGTGCACCCAAAGGCTGATCTTTATGACGATTAGGGATCCAGAACAAGCACTTACGCCATAAACGCAGCGGCAGAGTCAGGCGCATTTTCGGGATTAACTCATCCAGACCATAACTGAGAAAAACACGGACGATCAGATACAGACGACGTAACTCTCCGAAGCTCATTTAGCCTCCAATTTGCCAAGACGAGCTTCCAGCTCAGCCAAAGAGGCTGAAAGCGCATCAACTTCCTCGGCAAACCATGCCAGCTCCAGATTACCCGGAGCAACACGCCATTCTTCCGTCAGCGTTTGCGCCAGATAGCTTTGCTTTCGCTTCACATCACGATGAATTGCCTGAAAACCACGGCGAGCGAATTGCGAAATACCCTGCGCAGCGATATCACCGATCCAGGGTGCAAGGTATTCCGCTGGATCCAGTTCAGCCAGATCCAGCAGAGCAGAAAATTGCTGTACCAGTTGCAAATCACCCTCAACAACCAGCTCACCACTGCGAATCAGGCTAGTTAACTGCTGGCGATCCCGCAGTTTTGGCAAGGTCGCCAGTCGGGTCGTCACGGTACAGTCAGGTTGATCAGCCCAGTCCCCCACGACATCAACCTGGCGCTCGCTGAAGATAAACGTGATGGGCTGCTTCAGCTCAGTCAGTGCAATCGCCAGACTTTTGCCGTTAAGGCGCTGCCGCGCCGCTTTCAGGCCACGATCACGATACAGAATCTGGTTAAGTGCGGTCTCCAGACCAGCAGTTAACAACGGCGTTAAAGTCATTCACTTTCCCGATCAGAACTTAAATCCACGGTGCAAAGCAACAATGCCGCCCGTCAGATTGTGATACGTCGTATTTTCAAAACCGGCATCCATCATCATCTGCTTCAGCGTATCCTGATCAGGATGCATACGGATGGATTCTGCCAGATAGCGATAACTCCCGGCATCTTTCGCCACCAGATCACCAATTCGCGGCAAAATATGGAAGGAGTAAGCATCATACGCTTTGCTAAGCGGCTCCAGCACGGGTTTGGAAAACTCCAGAACCAGCAGACGTCCACCCGGTTTCAAAACACGGAACATGGAAGCCAGTGCATTCTCTTTTTCCGTCACATTACGCAGGCCAAAAGCGATGGTAATGCAGTCGAAATAGTTATCAGGGAATGGCAGAGCTTCGGCGTTAGCCTGAACATAATTGACGTTACCCACAACGCCCAGATTGCGCAGTTTTTCACGCCCAACCTTCAACATAGAACTGTTGATATCTGCCAGAACCACTTCGCCAGTTTCACCCACCAGACGAGAGAATTTCGCCGTCAAATCGCCGGTTCCACCAGCCAGATCCAGCACACGTTGCCCGCGACGTACGCCGCTGCAATCAATGGTAAAACGCTTCCAGATGCGATGGATACCGAATGACATCAGGTCATTCATCAGATCGTATTTGGCCGCAACGGAGTGGAAAACATCCGCCACCATGTCGGCTTTATCGCTTTTCGCAACTGTGCGATAGCCGAAGTGGGTCGTTTCCTTTGATTCATCTGCCATTTGTTTTGCCTGTTCTGCAATCAACTATCTGTTCAGTGTACCAGAGTCACGCAAGCCAGGCACTTTCCGTACACCTAATCATTGATTTGATGCTGCTCACGGGTAAAAGAAAGCCCGGTTTCTGCCTGCGGTTCATCATTCGCATCCGGTTCTTCATCACCGTCCACCAGAGCCTGCGTAACCAGATGAGGATTGATGGGTCGTTTGATTTCCACACCCATCTGGCGGAATCCTTCAGTTTGCGCAATCAGGTTACCCCGCCCTTCAGCCAGCTTTTTCATCGCCTGGCGATAGCTATCCTGAGCTTTATCGAGGTTCTGCCCAATCATACTCATATCATCAACAAAGAGCCGCATCTTGTCATACAGTCGCCCAGCCCGCTCCGCGATGCGCTGAGCATGACGGCTCTGATGTTCATAGCGCCACAAATTGTTAATCGTCCGCAGCGCAACCAGTAACGTGGTTGGACTGACCAGCATGATATTTTGATTCAGCGCCTCATTAATCAGCTCGGGCTGCCGATCGATAGCCAGCAGAAATGCAGGCTCAATGGGAATAAACATCAACACATAATCCAGCGAACGTAAACCGGGTAATTGTTGATAATCTTTTCGGCTGAGAAGGCGTAGATGGCTGCGGATGGCGGTGATATGTTCGTTAATCGCAGCATCACGCTGTATATCATCATCACTATTGAAGTAACGCTCGTAGGCTATCAGCGTCATTTTGGCATCGATGACCACATCTTTGCCTTGTGGCAAACGCACAATGACATCCGGCTGCATACGTCCGTTTTGTTCCAGCTGGATATTGACCTGTGTTTCGTACTCGTGACCTTCGCGCAGACCGGAAGCCTCCAGCACCCTGCTGAGTACGACCTCCCCCCAATTGCCCTGGGTTTTATTATCGCCTTTCAGTGCTTTTGTCAGGTTAATCGCTTCCTGAGCCATACGGGCATTGAGTTGTTGCAGATTCCGAATTTCATGGGAAAGCGTATGACGTTCACGCGCTTCCTGACCAAAGCCATCCTGAACCTGTCGGCGGAAACCTTCCAGTTGTTCACGCAATGGGGTTAGCAGCCCCTGTAAACTCTGACGGTTTTGTTCATCCACCCGACGCCCGCTATTTTCAAAGATACGGTTCGCCAGATTTTCAAACTGAGCATTAAGCCGTTGCTCGCTGTTCACCAACAACCGCTGCTTCTCTTCCGCTGCCAGACGTGTTTCTTCCAGACGAATAGTCACTTCACGCAGTTCGGCTTCCTGAGCACTGTTGATCTCCAGCTGTGTGCGCAACTCACGCGACAGTTGCTCTGCTTCGCTGCGCCAGTGGTCAAATTGATGCAATTTTTCCTGTGCTGCGGCGAGGTTGCCATGCAACTGACGAAATTCCTGTTCATGTGTTTTTTGCATCTGGATGTGGCTATCCAGTTGTTGTTGCAGGTACTGACGCTCAGTGCGTAATTGTTCAGCAGCCTGCTCCAGCAAACGCCGTTCAGTTTCCCCTTTGGCCTGCCGCTGCTGGCCAAAAAACCAGGCAAACAACCAACCTGCAACCATGCCAGCCAGCCCGATGCCTGCGACGTAACCCATTGTTGCATCCACCCTGCTTTCTCCTGATAAACATCGTCAGGGAAAAATAGATGGGCACTGTATGAATGTCCAGATAAAAAACGAGAGATTACAGGCCGGAACAGGATATCCGGCCAGAGGGAACAGACTTAAAGCAGACGACGGGCCGCCTCAACAACAATTTTCACCGCATCACTTTCAGTCCGTTGCATCGTTTCTGCATCCGGGATCTCCTGCTGGGTACGGTTCACGATCACACCCGCAACCATCCCGGCACGCAATCCCTGGCTGGCGCACATAGTCAGCAACGTAGCGGATTCCATCTCATAATTCAGCACCCCCATCTGCTGCCATTCGTTCATTGATCCCTGGAAACGACTGACGACACGACCAGAATAGGTATCGTAGCGTTCCTGTCCTGGATAGAACGTATCGGAAGATGCAGTAATCCCTATATGAGTGGCAGCCTCTGCCTCTTTCGCCGCCTCAACCAATGCCGTGGTACAGGCAAAATCAGCCACTGCCGGGTATTCCAGCGGCGCGAAGTGCAGACTGGCACCATCAAGACGAACAGAGCCGGTCGTCACCAGCACATCACCCACATTAATATGGGGTTGAATTGCCCCCGTTGTCCCCACACGCAGGAAAGTACGAACGCCTAATTGAGCCAATTCTTCCACCGCGATAGACGTTGATGGACCCCCAATGCCGGTAGAACAAACAATCACCGGTTTACCAGACAGCTCAGCACGCCAGCTGGTAAACTCGCGGTGTGAGGCCAGATGGACTGGGTTGTCCATCAGTGCCGCAATTTTTTTCACACGTTCCGGATCTCCAGGGACAATCGCCAGCGTGGCACCCTGCAGATCAGCCTTTGTTAAACCAAGGTGGAAAACATCAGATTGTGCCATTTCAAACTCCTGTCATGAAAATCGGGTGATAGTTAGCAGAGGATTACTGTAAGCAAACATGAGGCTCATTTATGTGACTTATATCGCTTATATAAATGAAACTTGCATTGAACAAGATTTGTTTTGTGATAAATGTCACACATAAAGACTCGCTTACCTTTTTTTGCTACACCCCAACCTGTGGATCAGGTTTATCTGATAACAAAAGAGATAACCCGTACTCTGCGAGGGCGCCAGCATTCCTGGCTATAGTTAGCCCATCGCCTTAGTTCATGCATGGAGAGGACCATGAAAACCGAAGATAAAACGACTCAAACATTGAGCAACGACGGCTTCGCCCCTGCGGTTCAACCTGTCGCCGCTACAACAAAAATTACCGATGACACGGATATTCTTTCTGGTGAAACGTCCATCCCCACGCAAGGGGAAAATATGCCCGCCTTCCACGCCAGACCGCGTAAGGCATCCGGCCCATTGCCAGTTGTACTGGTTGTGCAGGAGATCTTCGGCGTTCATGAACATATTCGTGATATCTGCCGCCGCCTGGCCCGCGAAGGCTATCTGGCCATCGCCCCCGAACTCTATTTCCGCCAGGGTGATGCCGCTGACTACGATGATATTCCAACACTGCTGAAAGAGCTGGTCAGCAAGGTGCCAGATAAGCAGGTTCTGGCTGACCTCGACCATGTAGCAAACTGGGCTTCCCGCCATGAAGGAGATATGCGCAACATGGCGATTACCGGTTTCTGCTGGGGTGGCCGAATTACCTGGCTCTACGCTGCACATAACCCACAACTGAAAGCCGCCGTAGCCTGGTATGGCAAACTGGTGGGTGAAAAAACCATGAAGCAGCAGAAACAGCCGGTTGATATTGCGGTTGACCTGAATGCGCCAGTCCTGGGGCTATATGGTGCGAAAGATGATGGTATCCCGCTGGAAACGGTAGAAACCATGCGTCATGCATTACATGCAGCTAACGCTCATGCAGAAATCATTGTTTACCCTGAAGCCGGTCACGCGTTCAACGCAGATTACCGCCCCAGCTATCATGCAGAGTCTGCGGCTGATGGCTGGCAGCGTATGCTGGCATGGTTTAAGCAACACGGCGTTGCTGCAAAAGCATGAAAAAAGGGGCGCGAGATGCGCCCCAACTCACAGTTACCACACGACACAAACAATTATACCTCTGCGTTACGCAGGTTCTGCGCCGCTTTAACCATGTTCGCCAGTGCCTGACGCGTTTCAGTCCAGCCACGTGTTTTCAGACCACAGTCCGGGTTAACCCACAAACGTTCAGTTGGAATACGCTGTGCAGCTTTCTGTAACAATGCTTCCATCCATTCCACACTCGGGACGTTTGGCGAATGAATATCGTAAACCCCTGGACCAATTTCATTGGGATATTCAAACTCTTCAAAAGACTCCAGCAGCTCCATATCAGAACGAGAAGTCTCAATAGTGATCACATCAGCATCCAGTGCAGCGATGGAATCCATGATGTCGTTAAACTCGCAATAACACATATGAGTGTGGATCTGCGTATCATCCTGAGCAACAGCAGCATTCAGGCGGAAGGCTTCCACCGCCCACGCCAGGTATGCAGCCCAGTCAGATTTGTGTAGCGGCAAACCTTCACGCAGTGCGGGCTCATCAATCTGGATAATCCCGATCCCGGCTTTTTCCAAATCCTCCACTTCATCACGCAGCGCCAGGGCAATCTGTTTGGCAATGGTTTCACGTGAAACATCCTCACGAGGGAATGACCAGCAGAGGATCGTTACCGGCCCCGTCAACATGCCTTTTACTGGTTTGTCAGTCAGTGACTGTGCATATTTCGCCCACTCAACGGTAATTGCCTCTGGACGGCTAATATCGCCAATAATAATCGGTGGTTTCACACAACGTGAACCGTAACTCTGCACCCAGCCATTCTGCGTGAAGACAAACCCATCCAGGTTCTCACCGAAGTATTCCACCATGTCGTTACGTTCGGCTTCACCGTGAACCAGCACATCCAGCCCCAGACGTTCCTGTTCAGCAATCGCCTGTTTGATGTGTTCAGCAATGCCCGTACGGTAATGAGTCCCATCCAGACGCCCCTGTTTAAAGTCCAGACGCAAACCACGGATTTCGGTCGTTTGTGGGAAAGACCCAATCGTTGTGGTTGGCCAGGCAGGTAACTGGAAGCGCTGACGCTGAGCTTCAGCACGAACCGGGTAGCGGCTATCACGCTGGCTATCTTGCGCTGTGATAGCCGCCAGGCGTTTACCAACAGCCGCATTATGTACACGAGCTGACGTTTTACGAGCACGAATTGGCGCACTCCATGCTTCCAGGGATGCAGCATCGTTATTGTTCAGTGCGTGACTCAGCAGAGACAGCTCAGCACATTTTTGTAGTGCAAAGGCAAACCAGCTTTTCACTTCATCATCCAGGCGCGCCTCCACACTCAGATCTATGGGGCTGTGCAGCAGTGAACAGGAAGAACCAATCCACAGTTGCTTGCGTTGGGCAGCCAGCGGTTGCAGACGTTCAAACCAGGTACTGAGATCCGCTCGCCAGACGTTACGGCCATTGATCACCCCCACAGACAACAGCCAGTCAGCAGGCACTTTGCGGTGTAATGCATTGATATCATCTTTACCGTGAACCAGATCCACATGCAGTCCCTGAACTGGCAGGGCGGCGATCGTATCCAGATTCTGACCAATACTGTCGAAGTAGGTCGTCAGCAGCAGTTTAAGGGATCCCTGCAATGCAGCATAGGCGGGTTTAAAAGCGGCCAGCCATTCTGCAGGCAGCTCCAGAGCCAAAGCAGGTTCATCAATCTGTACCCACTCAATCTGACGTTTTGCCAGCTCAGCCAATACCTGCTGATAAACAGGCAAAATATCTTGTAGCAGCGTCAGACGATCAAACTGCGCCCCCTTCACTTTACCCAGCCACAGATAAGTCACCGGCCCCAGCAGCACGGGTTTGACGTTATGGCCCAGAGCCAGCGCTTCATCCACTTCATCCAGCAGCTGAGTCCAGGTCAGTTTAAACTGCTGGCCCTGAACAAATTCCGGCACCATGTAGTGATAGTTGGTGTTAAACCATTTGGTCATTTCTGCCGCTGCCGCAGGCTCACCGGTTGGCGCACGTCCCCGCCCCAGACGGAACAGCGTATCCAGATCTACAGAACCGTCTCTATTCTGGTGGCGGGCAGGCACGTTCCCCAGTAGCAAACTGGTCGTCAGTACATGATCGTACCAGGCGAAATCCCCCACTGGCAGCAGATCCACACCGGCATCTTTCTGCTGTTGCCAGTGACGTGCTCGCAGCTCGCGGCCCGTGGTCAGTAATTCTTCCTGAGTGCTGTTACCTGCCCAGTAGCTTTCCTGTGCTTTTTTCAGTTCGCGGCGCAGACCAATACGGGGAAATCCAAGAGTGTGATTCTGAATAGTCATGATGCGGTTCCTGTCAATTCGAAGTGAGAGAATAAAGTCCATTTTGAGCACTGCCCGAAGACAAAATGACGAATCGGTATTTCACGCAACGCCATTTGGACGTCCAGATGTTTACACCGCCATAATCCGCAGGTACTGTATTGACCACAAGCGCAAAATATTCATTGTCGATGTGAAGGACACTCATGATCGAATTCAAACACCTGCGAACGCTGCAGGCCCTGCGAAATACAGGTTCGCTGGCTGCCGCGGCCGCTCAGCTTCATCAAACGCAGTCTGCGTTATCTCACCAGTTCAGTGATTTGGAACAGCGTTTGGGCTTTCGTCTGTTTGTACGGAAAAGCCAGCCGCTACGCTTTACCCCACAAGGTGAGATTTTGTTACAACTGGCGGAACAGGTGCTGCCACAAATCCAACAGGCATTGCAGGCTTGCCACGAACCACATCAAACCACATTACGCATTGCCATTGAGTGCCATAGCTGTATTCAGTGGCTGACTCCGGCACTGAACAACTTCCGCAAGAGCTGGCCTCAGGTTGTGATGGACTTTAAATCGGGTGTCACATTTGACCCGCAACCAGCGCTGCAACAAGGGGAGCTGGATATCGTACTGACTTCCGATATCCTGCCGCGCAGTGGGCTATTCTATTCGCCGATGTTTGACTTTGAAGTGCGGCTGGTACTGGCCCCGGACCACCCTCTGGCGAGCGTAGCGCATATATCCCCGGAAGATCTGGCCAGTGAAATCCTGCTGATCTATCCGGTCCAGCGCCAGCGCCTTGATATCTGGCGACATTTTCTGCAACCTGCAGGAGTCAGTCCGGCACTGAAGAATGTGGATAACACATTACTGCTGATCCAGATGGTCTCTGCCAGAATGGGAATTGCGGCCCTGCCACATTGGGTGGTGGAGAACTTTGAACATCAGGGGTTGGTGGTGACCAAAACTCTGGGGGATGGACTCTGGAGCCGCTTATATGCTGCTGTTCGTGATGGCGAGCAACGTCAGCCAGTAACAGATGCCTTTATTCGTTCCGCCCGGCAGCATGCCTGTGATCATCTGCCATTTGTGCACGACGCTTCTATACCAGGATTACCGTTACCAGGCCATCTCTGAAAGATACGCTGGCAGAAGCCAGCTTTTTTCCTGTTTAACAATGCAATTGGCTCTATAATGCGCCCACTGCAATAGTTTTAATCAAGAGAGTATTTATGACGAATAATGATGTCCTGCGCAGCGTGCGTTACATGCTGGACTTAAGTGATGCCAAAGTAGTGAGCATTCTGGCGCTGGCAGAGAGCGAAGTGACCACAGCTGAAGTACACAGCTTCCTGAAAAAAGAGGATGAAGCTGGTTACCGCCCTTGCCCGGATGTCATTATGGGTTACTTTTTAAATGGCCTGATTTTTGAACGTCGTGGCAAAAGAGAAGATGCGCCTGTACCTTCCATCGAACGTAAAATGACCAACAATATCATTTTGAAAAAGTTGCGTGTGGCCTTTGATTTAAAAACCACGGATATCATCGATCTGCTGAAACTGGCTGACTTTGCCGTAGGACAGGCAGAAATTGGTGCGATCTTCCGTAAACCAGGCCATAAAAATTATCGTGATTGCGGCGATCAAATCCTGCGTAATTTCCTTAAAGGCCTGACACTGAAAATCCGTCCGGCCAAAAAATAAGATCCGCCAGATCGTTGCCCTCAGTCTGTCGCTGCATAAGCGGCAGGCTGGCTTATCCCGCATCGTCTTCCTTCTGATACGACACGATCCCTGATTGGTATCAGAACGCCCCTTCATGAGCAAAATGCTCCCTTTGGAACAAAAACACGCAAAAACCACACTACCCCAGGCAAACAACCTCAAAAATCGTGATTCTTATCACACAAAACAGTTCACTTTCGAAAATATTTCGTCATTTAACGATACATATATAGCTATATAGTCATAAAAATGTAACATTTTGCACGTCAAAATCACCCATTTTGTCTAAATACTGCCACATGAGTTTCGGAAAAGAACATTCTCTTTTTCCCGCAGATTTTGTTCATTCCGTCATGCAGCAGGACACGAAATGTGTTACCCGAGCCACGGAGGCCAAAATGTTAAATATGTTCAAACCCGCAGCACATCAGCCACGCGTTGATGCCAGCCGCGTCGATCCGCTTTATCGCAAACTGCGCTGGCAGATCTTTCTGGGGATTTTCTTTGGTTATGCTGCTTACTATCTGGTACGAAAAAACTTTGCGCTGGCAATGCCCTACCTTGTTGAGCAGGGCTTTTCACGCGGTGATTTAGGCTTTGCGCTGTCGGGGATCTCTATCGCCTATGGTTTTTCCAAATTTATCATGGGTTCGGTATCTGACCGTTCCAATCCTCGTATCTTCCTGCCTGCCGGGTTAATCCTCGCCGCAATAGTGATGCTGATCATGGGCTTCGTTCCCTGGGCCACATCCAGCATTATGGTGATGTTTGTTTTGCTGTTTTGTTGTGGATGGTTCCAGGGAATGGGCTGGCCACCTTGTGGCCGTACTATGGTGCATTGGTGGTCGCAGAAGGAACGTGGTGGCATTGTCTCGGTATGGAACTGTGCGCATAACGTTGGGGGCGGCATTCCGCCTCTGCTCTTCCTGTTGGGGATGGCCTGGTTTAATGACTGGAAAGCGGCGTTATATATGCCAGCTTTTGCGGCTATTCTGGTCGCCATCTTCGCTTTTGCCCTGATGCGTGATACGCCACAATCCTGTGGTTTACCGTCAATTGAAGAGTACAAGAACGATTATCCACCAGACTACAATGCAAAGCATGAAGAAGAGCTGACTGCCAAACAGATCTTTATGCAGTACATTCTGCCAAACAAACTGTTGTGGTACATCGCTCTGGCCAACGTCTTTGTTTATCTGCTGCGTTACGGTGTGCTGGACTGGTCACCTACCTACCTGAAAGAAGTGAAACACTTCACACTGGATAAATCTTCATGGGCATATTTCTTCTATGAATATGCCGGCATTCCAGGCACGCTGCTATGCGGCTGGATGTCAGATAAGGTGTTTAAAGGTAATCGTGGAGCCACCGGCGTATTCTTTATGACTCTGGTGACCATCGCCACCATCGTGTACTGGCTGAACCCAGCAGGCAATCCAGGTGTGGATATGGCTTGTATGATGGTAATTGGCTTCCTGATTTATGGCCCGGTAATGCTGATTGGACTGCATGCGCTGGAACTGGCCCCCAAAAAAGCAGCGGGAACCGCTGCCGGCTTTACGGGCTTGTTTGGTTATCTTGGTGGTTCCGTTGCTGCCAGTGCCATCGTGGGTTATACCGTTGATGCTTTTGGCTGGGATGGCGGCTTTATAGTGATGATTGGTGGCTGTGTACTGGCCGTGATCTTACTGACCATGACGATGTTCAGTGAAAAGAAACATAAACAGCAACTTCGTACTCAGCAGCAGTAAATAACGCTGCCGCAACAGCACAGAGTATTTATCCCGTGACTCATATTCCTCCTTGTGACGCCTGTCCCGGGGAGGAATAACAATGGCAATGATGCTTGTCATTCACACTGTAATTTCTTAATTTTTCTGTTGTAAAAATTAAACACTTAATTAATTTTTACAACAGAAAAATTAATTAAGTAAAACCTTACCATTAATATGAGAATATTTTACATTATTCAACTTATTATGAAAAGCATCGCTCTAACAAACAATAAACTTCAGAATAAAAATCTATTGTTAGTTTATAATTTAATATACATTGTCACATGATTCAAATAACTAATACTATTACTTCATAAACACACGGCGTGCGAAAATGACAGAACAACATTTATCAGCATGTTATATCCCCACTTGTCTACATGAAGAATAGTACGATATGCATAACCTTGATCCAGAAACAATAAAATATGAAAATGAGCGCCTCCTGCTAAAAGATAAGTATCTGATGCTTAAAGAGAGCACGACAGCGGCAAAATTAAGTAAGAATCAAAGGATCCTGATATTGTGTTTAATGAATGACATCATTGAAAAAGAAAAAATAATTCAAAATGTCTGGGGGGCTAACCTCATAAACTCCAGAGAAAAGAATTACAATCAGCTTATCTTTCAAACCAGATCGCTCCTGGCCAGACAAGGTTTTCCCAACGATCTGATAATGACTATCCACAGATACGGCTTGTGTTTTAATAAATTTATTCTTTCACAGGATAACCAACCAGAAAAAACAAATAACCCTTTAGCCGATATTCAGCTTTAATAAAAAACGAAATAATCACTCTATTATAGAGTATAAAATCACCGCAAACAGAAAGCAGCCATCACCAGAAATCAGGTGCCTGTCCTTCATCGCCTGATTTCTGGTGCTTCTTCGTGTTCGGTAATCAGCGATTACCTTGCTAATATTTACAGATTAAACACCGAACAATGCCCGTAATGTGTCAGGAACAGCCTGCTCTGCGTTGGAACCGATCACCTCCAGTTCTGGCAACGCATCTTTCAGGCGCTGATGTGCATTTGCCATAATGCAGCCCTTACCTGCCATGCTCAGCATCTCTTTATCATTCATACCATCACCAAAGGCGATGCACTCTTTGAGCGAATAACCTAAAGAACGCGATACAGCATCCAATGCATGTCCTTTCGACACACCGCCCGCCATAACTTCCAGACAGGTTGGAAACGAGAAGCTGACATTCACTCTGTCTCCCCAGCGGGTAATCAGTGCCTGCTCAAGTGGCAACAGTAATTCCGGCTTATTACTGGTAAAGAACAATTTACTGATACCGTCAGTTGCCAGTTCACCAGGATGATAGATCTGGTAGTTAAAATCAGACTCGCGGAAAAAGTCAGCTTCCTCCGGGCGATGGCGACTCAGAAACCACTCTTCATCACGGTAGATATTGGTATAGATATCAGGGTGACTGTGGTGCATCGCAAACAGTTCGCGAGCAATATCTTCATCAAGGTTGTGGCTGAAGACCAGCTCACCCGCGGTGTTATGCACCCGTGCGCCATTGGAGGTGATCATAAAGGCATCAATCCCCAAACTGTCACGCATTTGGGCGACATCAATGTAGTGGCGACCGGTGGCGAAAACAAAGTGGATGCCCTTCCGGGTTAATAATTGCAGAGTTTCTCTGGTATACGGGGAAAGCGTGTGATCAGGAGATAACAGCGTACCATCCAAATCCGAAGCAACAATATGGTACATAACACCTCTGGTTAATATCGTTAGCGGACCATACCCATCAGATACGGTAAATTATACGGGGTAAATACTCAGGAATGGCGAGAGAAAAATGTGGTAATCGCCTCCAGCGCCTCCGCTCGCATACGGTCCTGTTCAAACAGGATTTCATGACGCGCTCCAGCAATCATTCTGCTTTCGCAGGGTTGGTCAGCTGCGATCATTTCCTGACAAAAAAGGGCCTGCGCATTGTTATCCACAACACTCTCTTCCCCTGCCTGCAACAGCAGCAGTGGCGTGGAGATCCCCGAAGCCTTACGTAAAATTGACTGGCCTGCCAGAACACTTTCCCTCACCCAGTGATAAGTGGGGCCTCCCACACGCAATCCCGGATCATCGGCATAGAACCGCAGGTTACGACGATAACGCTCACGGCTGTGGGTCACATGATTAAGGCTAAACGGACGTGGACGCCATTTTCCAGTACCAACCGCATAACTTTTACGAAATTTAGGGGACTTTTCAACCCAGTCCAAAATACGCTGGGACAGCCATGGAGGCAACGGAAGGGGGACACCCAGCATGGGAGCGACCAGTGCAGCCGCGTCAAATGCTACTGTTTTACGCGCCAGCATTAATGCCAGAATAGCGCCTCCCATCGAATGAGCCAGAGCATAGCGATGACGATAATGGCGTGTAGCCACCTCTTTTAAGTAGAGCGTTTCTAAATCATCGACATAATCGTCGAAAGAAGCCACATACCCACGATGTGGATCCTGCAACAAGCGGCCAGATCGCCCCTGTCCACGATGATCAATCACAATCACATCATACCCACAATGAAACAAATCGTAGATCAGCTCAGGGTATTTCACGTAGCTTTCAATGCGACCAGGACTGAACAAAATCACTTTATCATGTTGCGCAGAAGTGAAGCGGACATAGCGGATCGGAACATTGTCCACACCAACAAACTCGTCCTCTTCACGCTGTTGCCAGAAATCCAGTAAAGGACCGGTAGCAAATGCGGCAAAAGAGCGCTCACGTGTCAGCCAGAGCTGTTTGCGATGTTCCATCAGACATTTTCCAGCAAGAGTTTATCATTCAGCCTGCCATTGTTACTCATGGCACAACGTTTAACATTCACGTATTGTGTCATACTTGCGCGTGCTTCGGGAGTTTTACCCATGACCATTGAATGGTGGCTGACCTATCTTTTAACAACCTGTATTTTAAGTCTTTCTCCGGGTTCCGGAGCCATTAACACCATGAGTACTGGCATCAGCCACGGTTATCGTGGTGCAGCTGCATCCATTAGCGGGCTGCAAGTTGGGCTGTCTCTGCATATTGTGCTGGTTGGCATTGGATTAGGTGCGCTGTTTTCCCAGTCATTGCTGGCATTTGAGATCCTGAAGTGGGCGGGTGCGGCCTATCTGGTCTGGCTGGGTATTCAGCAGTGGCGCTCTGCCGGTGCAATTGATTTGAGTGCCGTGGCAAAAGCCATGCCGCGCCGTAAGCTGTTTCAGCGGGCAGTGCTGGTGAATCTGACCAACCCTAAAAGCATTGTGTTTCTTGCCGCGCTGTTCCCACAATTTATTATTCCGCATCAGCCACAGGCAATACAGTATCTGATACTGGGTGTGACCACGGTCGTTGTCGATATCATCGTGATGATTGGTTATGCCACACTGGCAACACGGATTGCTGCCTGGATTAAAGGCCCACAGCAAATGAAGCTGCTGAACCGGATTTTTGGTGGTTTATTTATGGCCGTTGGTGCACTGCTGGCATCAGCACGACGTATCGCCTGAAGCAAATGGGGTCCAGGCCCCATGCATCCACCACATTAATCATCATCAACGCCGTCAACGTGATCCCGGATCATCATCAGGAACGGCTTACCAAAACGTTCCAGCTTCTTATGCCCCACTCCGTTAATACTCAGCATCTCTGAAGATGTCAGTGGCATCTGCTCCGCCATTTCAATTAGTGAGGCATCGCTGAACACCACATAAGGCGGGATATTGTCTTCATCGGCAATGGCTTTGCGCAGCTTACGCAGTTTGGCAAACAACTTGCGATCATAGTTACCGCCATAAGACTTCTGGTTACTGCTACGCGGTTTAATACTGACCATACGCGGCACTGCCAGCATCAGGGATATTTCGCCACGTAATACCGGGCGTGCTGCTTCTGTCAGTTGCAAGGCAGAGTACATCGCGATGTTTTGCGTCACCAGACCCAGATGGATCAGCTGGCGCAACACGCTGGTCCAGTGCTCATGGCTATGCTCGCGGCCAATTCCATACACCGGCAACTTATCATGTTGCAGATCCCGGATACGCTGGTTATTCGCCCCACGCAGGACCTCCACCACATAACCCATACCAAAACGCTGCCCGACACGGTAAATACAGGAGAGCGCTTTCTGGGCTTCAACCAACCCATCGTAACGCCGGGGAGGATCAAGACAGATATCGCAGTTACCGCACGGCTGTTGCCGCCCTTCACCAAAGTAGTTCAGCAGCACCAGACGGCGGCAGGTTTGGGCTTCAGCAAATGCCCCCATCGCGTTCAGTTTATGCCGTTCAATATCCTGCAACTGTCCCGGTGCTTTCTCTTCCAGGCAGCGACGTAACCATGCCATATCAGCCGGATCATAAAGCAGCAGCGCTTCCGCTGGCAGTCCATCACGTCCGGCACGGCCCGTTTCCTGATAGTAGGATTCAATATTGCGTGGAATATCAAAATGGACGACAAAACGTACGTTCGGTTTATTGATTCCCATACCAAACGCAACCGTAGCCACTACGATTTGCAGGTCGTCACGCTGAAAAGCTTCCTGTACCTGCGCACGCTGGGCACTTTCCATCCCGGCATGATACGCCCCCACGCTAAAACCACGGCTTTGCAAACGGGCTGCCGTGTCTTCAACTTTGGCACGGCTGTTACAGTAAATGATGCCGCATTTTCCACGCTGATCCTGCACATAACGCAGCAACTGTTCCGTTGGCTTAAACTTTTCCACCAGCGTATAGCGAATATTGGGGCGATCAAAACTGCTGATTTGGATCAGCGGATCGTTCAGCTGCAACAGACGAACAATGTCGTTACGCGTGGTTTCATCAGCTGTCGCCGTTAACGCCATAACCGGAACATCCGGCAAACGCTGACGCAGTTGACCCAGCGCACCATATTCAGGACGGAAATCGTGTCCCCACTGAGAAATACAGTGTGCTTCGTCCACTGCCAGCATGACCGGATTCCACCAGGCAAGCTGCTCAAGGAAGTTGTCCATCATCAGACGCTCAGGCGCGATATACAACAAACGCACTTTACCGCTACGGCAACCCGCCATCACTTCCAGTTGCTGTTCACGGCTCTGCGTGGAGTTCAGACACGCCGCCTGCACACCGTTTGCCAGCAACTGGTCTACCTGATCTTTCATCAGTGAAATCAGCGGTGACACCACCAGTGTAAGTCCCTCACGCACCAGCGCCGGAATTTGATAACACAGTGATTTACCACCGCCAGTTGGCATCACCACCAGGCAGTCACGCCCATCAAGTGATGTCTGGATAATGGTTTGCTGTCCCGGACGAAACTGCTGATAGCCAAAGGTATCGCGAAGCACCTGCTCTGCCAGCGTTTCATTATTGATTACTGCTGCCGTAGACACGTTGTCCCCAATCTGAAATGGTGTAAAGCGCTACCGGACACGACCTGCCCGATGTGGTGTTGCCGGAATTGGTGATTGCACGTTACTCAACCAGCGCGAGGATGATACCCCATGTCAGCGGTAAGATCTGAACTATCGTGAGCATTTTGCGCTTTTGCGAGACAGTACGCAGCACGATAACGATCACCCTGAATGTCCCACCATTTGTCAGTTATCATGAGAAATACAGTAAATTGAGTAGGCATAAAGTGCGGCCCGTTATAGTACGATTTTCTGACAAGTGGAAAGCGCTACCACTGAAGCATAAGATACTCACCTTATTAACCTTTTATTTACTTTTTGATTGGCCTTAAAGGATTAGCATCATGTCAGCGTTACCTTTGGATCAGGCGGCAACTCGCCAGCTGATCAGTGAAATATTTGTCTACGATATGCCCTTCAACCAGGCTCTTGGCCTGGAACTGGACCGTCTTGAGATGGACTTTGCCCAGCTGAGTCTGAAGAACAAGACCACGCTGGTTGGCAATCATGCCCAAAAAATTTTGCATGGTGGTGTTATCGCTTCAATACTGGATGTCGCAGCGGGTCTGGTTTGCGTAAATAGTGCGCTGACGCGTCAGCCATCGATTAAAGAAGATGAACTTCGCCAGCGTCTTTCGCGGATGGGAACCATCGATCTGCGTGTAGACTACCTGCGCCCAGGGCGTGGTGAACATTTTGTTGCTACTGGCAACCTGCTACGTGCCGGGAATAAAATCTCAGTGGCCCGGGTTGAACTCCATAATGATGCTGGCGTACACATTGCCAGCGCCACCGCTACCTATTTGGTTGGTTAATACATGAATCCACAGCAAACACGTCAGGGCGTGATCTTTGCCCTGATTGCCTACTTTATCTGGGGCGTGGCTCCCGCCTATTTTAAGCTTATTGAGCAAGCCCCAGCCGGAGAGATCATGACTCACCGGGTGATCTGGTCCTTCTTTTTTATGCTGATCCTGATCACCGTTAGCCGTAACTGGAAAAATATCCGGACAATCACGACTCAGCCAAAAAAAATACTCATGCTGGCTGTTTCCGCGGTTCTGGTTTGCAGTAACTGGTTGCTGTTTATCTGGGCTGTCAATAACCACCATATGCTGGAAGCCAGCCTCGGTTATTTTATTAATCCGCTGCTGAATGTCCTGATGGGAATGCTGTTTTTGGGTGAACGTTTTCGGCGAGTGCAGTGGCTGGCCGTCGGCCTTGCCGCTTGTGGCGTCTTAGTCCAGTTGTGGAAATTCGGTTCCATCCCGGTCATCGCTCTGGGCCTGGCGCTAACCTTTTCACTGTATGGTTTACTGCGTAAAAAAATCGCAGTGGATGCACAAACCGGTATGCTGGTCGAAACCTGCTGGCTGTTAGTGCCTGCTGCGGTCTATCTGTTTGGTATCGCCGATAGCAGCACCAGTCATCTCAGCAACAATCCCTTAAGCCTGAACTTGCTGCTGATCGCTGCCGGGGTTATCACCACCATCCCGCTGATGTTGTTTACCGCTGCATGTTCCCGTTTGCGCCTTTCTACTGTTGGCTTCTTTCAATACCTTGGCCCGACGCTGATGTTCCTGCTGGCCATACTGTTCTATGGCGAGCAGGTGACCTCTGATAAAGCGCTGACGTTTGGCTTTATCTGGGCGGCGCTGGCACTGTTTATTGCTGACGCCGTATTGATGCTACGACGCTCAGCTTCGCGCATAGCGTGACAAAAAGCGGGCCATTGCCGGGCCCGTCATCAGGATGGAGAACAACCGCAAGGTTTGCATCGCCATCACAAAAGCCATATCAACCCGGCTACCCGCCGCAATAATTGCAACCGTGTCCAGCCCACCCGGGCTGGTCGCCAGATACGCCGTCAACATATCCACATGCAATAGTCTGGTCAGCATCCATGCCATCGCCCCGCACAGTACCATCAAGCCAATAATCGACAAGATCATTTGCGGTAACGTACGTAACGCCAGCATAAAGACCGGTCGGGTAAAGCGTAATCCAACCGTCCAGCCAATCAGCGCATAGGCCAGCGCCAGTAGCCATTCGGGGATCTGTAATACTATCGTGTCTGTGGAGTGCAACGTGGCTCCCACAAAGGCCGGGATCAACAATGCACCGGAAGGAATACGGGATTTGGGCCCCACAATCGCTCCCAATGCCACCACAGCCAGTGTCGCGATAAACCCTCGGCCTAATTCAGGGAACCACTCCAGATTTCCCGCCTGCGCGTTATCTCCCAGGGCAGTACGAGCCACAATCGCCGCGGCAGCAGCAACAAACAGTACTCGCAGATACTGCATAAAGGCCACCAGCCTGGTATCCGCACCAAAATCCCCCGCCATTGCCACCATGGCCGATGCACCACCAGGAGAGGATCCCCATGCACCTGTCGGCCCGGGCAGATTACTGAAACGGACCAGCAGATAGCCCGACAATCCGCTTCCAGCCAAAGTCAGCAGCAACACCGCCAGCACAATGGGCCAGTCCGCAAGGAGCGGCTGAAGAATGGAAGGCGATAAACTTTGTGCAATCATGCAGCCCAGTACGGACTGACACACAATAAAAAGGCGTTTATTAATGCGGATTTGTGCGCCACTCAACCCCATTACCACACCGACAACCATCGGTCCCAGTAGCAATGCAGCGGGTACATGAAAGTATTGCAGGGCAAATCCCAGCAGCAATGACACACTAAGCAGTAACGCCCATTGCCATCGCAGGGATAGTGATTCCATAAGGTACAGTGATCTCAGCAGCAAGAAGGGGTTACAGATTACCTGCCATGCCGCTGTTGTGCCAGACCAGGAAACATTTTGAGAGGGTTAAAGAGGTCCAACCCTGACCGGGCTGGACCAACAGCAATCAGAGCCAGTTCTTACGCTTAAAGTAAGCGTAAGGAGCCAGCCCCGCCAGAATCATCAAACCAATCGCGCCAGGGTAACCAAAGCTCCATTTCAGCTCCGGCATAAACTCAAAGTTCATACCATAGCTGGAAGCGACCAGTGTTGGTGGTAAGAACACCACCGAAACCACAGAGAAGATTTTGATAATGCGGTTCTGTTCAATATTGATAAAGCCCATTGCCGCCTGCATCAGGAAGTTCACTTTCTGGAACAGGGATTCGTTATGTGGCAACAGGGATTCGATATCGCGCAGGATCTCACGAGCCTGCTCCAGCTGGTTAACCGGCAGACGTGCTTTACGTACCAGGAAGTTCAGTGCACGCTGGGTATCCATCAGACACAGGCGGACCTTCCAGCCGATATCTTCCAGCTCTGCCAGGGTAGACAGCGCTTCGTCAAATTCATCGCCCTGTTGCCCTTCCATGATCACCCGGCTAAGTTTTTCCAGATCGCTGTAAATGTTTTCGATCTCGTCCGCCAGTTGCTCAATTTTGGTTTCAAACAGATCCAGCAGCAGTTCATAAGCGTTGCCATCCACCATGATTTGGTTACGCGCACGCATACGATAGAGGCGGAAGGCGGGCAGTTCACGCTCACGCAGGGTATATAAACGTCCTTCACGAATGGTGAAAGCCACAGTCGAGTTACCGGCGTGGTCTTCCGCATCTTCAAAGAAGAAGAAGGAGTGAATGTGCAGGCCGTCGTCATCTTCGAAGAAACGAGCAGATGCCTCAATATCTTCCAGTTCAGGACGTGTCGCCAGGCTCTGGCCCAGTTCAGTCTGAACCCGGTTTCGTTCGTCTTCGTCCGGCTCAACCAAATCAACCCAAACAGAAGAGATCAGCTCTTCGCTGGCATCATCCAGCTCAAGACGAGTCAGGCGGCTTTGGTCCAGTTTAAACGCGCTCAACATAGCAGTGCTCCCAATTCGTAGTAACAAAATGGGACAGAGCGCTTGAACACAGGAAACATGCGTTTCAGTCAGCGAATACAACTGACTCAAAGCGACGGGAAATGCGATCGCCAACAACCACGAAGGCTATCGGCATGAGAAGATAGCCTTAGGAGTTGTACCTGTTATGCAGGTCAGTGAGCCAGTATCTACTGGGTGTGTCCAAGGCGAATGTCCTCTCAGGATAATAGTGGGCGCATGTTACGCTGAGACGAAAAAGGCGTCAAGCAGCCCACGGATTATCACAATGTATCATAATGCTTCCAGACGGGCATAAGCGGCAACCAGCCATTTAATTCCCTGCCCCTGGAAGGCAACCTGTAAGCGGGTATGTTCGCCATTGCCTTCCATATTCACGATCGTACCTTCACCAAATTTAGCATGTTGTACGCGCTGCCCCAGGGTAAAACCACTGTCATTTTTTACCACCGGAGTGCCCATCCGCTGATGGCTGACCGGACGGCTCACACTGGCACGTAAACGCACCTCTTCCACGCACTCTTCCGGCAATTCGCCAATAAAACGGGAAGGACGGTGATACACCTCTTTGCCATACAAACGGCGGGTTTCTGCATAGGTCAGTGTCAATTTTTGCATTGCACGGGTAACACCGACATACGCCAGACGACGCTCCTCTTCCAGACGCCCACCTTCATCCAGCGACATCTGGCTGGGGAACATGCCTTCTTCCATCCCCACGATAAACACCTGCATAAACTCCAGTCCTTTGGCTGCATGCATGGTCATCAGTTGTACGGCGTCCTGCCATTTATCGGCCTGCCCTTCACCGGCTTCCAGTGCGGCATGAGAAAGGAAAGCCTGTAATGGCATCAGATCTTCGTCTTCATCCTGATAACTGAATTGCCGGGTGGCAGTCACCAGTTCCTCAAGGTTCTCAACGCGAGCCTGGCCTTTTTCGCCTTTCTCCTGCTCATACATCAGCCACAAACCAGAATCTTTAATTACCCGATCAGTTTGCACATGCAACGGCAGTTCACTGGTTTCCTGTGCCAGTGAATCCACCAGCTCAATAAAACGCTGTAATGCCGAAGCCGCACGACCTGCCAGAGCCTTTTCCTGTAACAGCAGGCGAGCAGTTTGCCACAGCGTAAGCTGGCGCTCACGGGCGGTCTGACGCACCACGTCGAGGGTACGATCACCGATACCGCGGGTTGGTGTGTTGATCACACGTTCAAAAGCGGCATCGTCATTACGATTAGAGATCAAACGCAGATAAGCCAGTGCGTCTTTAATTTCCTGGCGTTCAAAGAAGCGCATACCGCCATAAATACGGTACGGCATGCTGGTTTGCAGCAAGGCTTCTTCCAGTACGCGCGACTGGGCGTTGCTGCGGTAGAGAATGGCGCAATCATTCAGCGCCCCACCGTTTTCCATCCATACCTTAATGCGGTTCACCACAAAGCGAGCCTCATCCAGCTCGTTAAAGGCACAGTAGAGGGCGATCGGCTCACCATCGCTGCCATCGGTCCACAGCTCTTTACCCAGACGGCCATTGTTATTCGCGATCAGGGCATTTGCGGCTTTCAGAATGTTATTGGTCGAACGGTAGTTCTGCTCCAGACGAATGGTTTCCGCACCAGGGAAATCGTTCAGGAAGCGCTGGATATTCTCCACCTGCGCACCACGCCAGCCATAGATGGACTGATCATCATCACCCACGATAATGACTTTGCCGCTGTCCCCGGCCAGCATACGGATCCACGCATACTGAATATTGTTGGTATCCTGGAACTCATCCACCAGGATATTGCTAAAGCGTTCGCGGTAATGATTAAGAATATGCGGTTTATTCAGCCACAGTTCATGGGCACGCAGCAGCAGTTCGGCAAAATCGACCAATCCGGCACGATCGCAGGCTTCCTGATATGCCTGATAGATGCGCAGCCAGGTTTGCTCAATCGGGTTACCGTAGCTTTCAATATGCTTCGGACGCAACCCTTCATCTTTTTTACCGTTGATGTACCACATCCCCTGACGGGCCGGCCACTGCTTCTCATCCAGATTCATCGCTTTGATCAGGCGTTTTAGCAGACGCAGTTGATCTTCACTGTCGAGGATCTGGAAATCCTGCGGCAGGTTTGCATCCAGATGGTGAGCACGTAACAGACGGTGCGCCAGACCGTGGAAAGTACCAATCCACATGCCGCCCTGGCTGGTGCCCACCAGTTGTTCAATACGGTGACGCATCTCCGCCGCCGCTTTGTTGGTGAAAGTCACCGCCATAATGGAATACGGGGAGCAGTTTTCAACCGCCATCAGCCAGGCAATACGGTGAACCAGTACGCGGGTTTTACCACTACCCGCACCCGCCAGCACCAGCAGGTTGCTGCGCGGCGCGGCTACGGCTTCGCGTTGTTTATCATTCAGGCTGTCGAGCAGGTCAGAAACGTCCATAGGCACCATCAGGTAGGAAGCGGCACACCGCTCCACTGGTTATTTAACCAGCTTATTATAACAATGCAGTCAGCGATGCCAACTGAGAAATCTCCAGCGTTGGCAGCAAACGCGCATCACTGGCAGACATCAGGTTGCGACCACAGGGATTGATCCAGCATGCCTGCATCCCGCTGCGCACCGCGCCAGCAACATCGGTAGTGAGATCATCGCCCACGTGCAGGATCTGTTCCGGAGCCAGATTCAGCCGCTCTGCCGCATGATGGTACATATCCTGATACGGCTTGGCACGGCCATCCGGACCCGCACGCAGAATAAACCGGAAGTATTTCTCCAGCCCAAAACGGTGTGGTTCTGCATTGCCATTGGTAATCGCCACCAGCGGCATATGCTGTGCCAGTGCTGCCAGCGTGATATGGGTTTCATCCGGTACGGTGATATGGCTGCGCCAGTGAGCGAAAACGTCCATCACTTCACGTGAACCCTGAGTGGCTTCGGCGGATGTCAGTCCAGCATCCAGAATCACCTGTTCAACGGCACGACGCCGCCACTCACTCACATCGTGATAAATCTCCGGCTCAGCCATCAGCAAACGCTCACGTACCTGCTGATACTGCTCAACCGTGTAATCTTTGAGAGTCGGATGCCAGGCCTGTAAAGCGGTGTGGGATTCCTGCGTGGTACGGGTGATCACCGGGTGATTGTCATACAGTGTATCGTCGAGATCGAAAGTCATCGCCGCAATCGGGCGCAATGAGCGGTAAAAGTGCATCAGGTCTTTCCTCGTTTCGCACGGGGATGGGCAGCGTCATAAACCGACGCCAGATGTTGAAAATCGAGATGGGTGTAAATCTGCGTGGTGGTGAGATTGGCATGGCCCAGTAATTCCTGAACCGCGCGCAAATCACCGCTGGACTCCAGCATATGTGTCGCAAAGGAGTGGCGCAGTTTATGCGGATGAACGTGACCAGAAAGCCCCTGTTTGATCCCCCATTCAGCGAAGCGCTTCTGTACATTACGTGCAGAGATACGCTTTCCCTGTTTCGAAAGGAACAGCGCCTTATCCTGTGGGGTAAAAAGCTCACGCAACGCCAGCCAGTGTTCCAGCCACAATACGGCTGTACGGCCTATCGGCAGGCGGCGCTCTTTGCTGCCTTTCCCCATCACCCAAACTTCACCAGAAGCCAAATCCAGATGGCTCAAATCAATACCGGTCAGTTCAGAGAGACGCAACCCACCACCATACATCACTTCCAGCATCGCGCGATCACGCACTGCCAGTGGGTCGTTGAGATCAATATCCAGCAGACGATTAACATCATCCACGTCCATATTTTTCGGTAAATGGCGTGGAGCACGGGGTGTGGCGACCCCTTTTGCCGGGTTCGCGCTAATCACACCCTGGCTGATCAGCCAGTCCAGAAAGCTGCGCAAAGCAGAGAGGCGTAAAGCAAGGCTTGCCGGTTTCAGGCCACTGCGGCTGCTACGCGCTGCCAGTGTACGGACCAACGCGGCATCAAGACGTATCCAGTCGGTCACTTTCAGTTCATCAAGTAACGCAATAACAACCGTGAGCTGGCGGTGATAATTCATCAGCGTCAGTGGGCTTAACTGCCGCTCAACCTTCAGATAACGCAGAAAGCCCTCTACGGCTGGCAGTAAAGGGGAGGCACAACTCACGCGCGCTCAACCCAGCGTGACAGCAGTTCAGGTAACATCAAAGACAGATAATGGAGCAATACTGTTCCCTGACCTGACTGATAATGCAGGGGATCACGGCTACTGAAGATCAACACTCCAAGATCCCCCTCTTCACCCAGGAGTGACATCGCAACCGATCCAATCGCTTTCGCCTGAGGCAACAGCAGCAGCAGTTCCGGTCCATTCAGGCTACCAAGATAGTGGTTATCTTTCCCCAGCCGTTGAATACGTACCGATTCAAACGCCTGTCGCGACAAAGCCAGTTGGGTGAAATCAGAGGGAGCACCAATGCGCCACTGTTCACTGAACAGACGAACGTTGGCTCCCGCCAGCCCCAGTTCACGGGCCCAGCGGTGCAGACGATTGAGCATCTCATGCAGGTTGGGCGCGGCAGCCAGTTTCCCCTGCAAGGTGAGCAAGCGACCAAACAGTTGCTGGTTCGCCGTCGCCTGCTCCATCAACAATGTGATCTCTTCTTCCAGATGCTGGATATGGGTACGCTGACGCGCCAGTTGCCACTCAACCAGCGATACCGTACCGCGTATTGGATGTGGCACGATCATCTGCTCGACCTGGCGGGCGTTACGAATAAAGAAGTCCGGATTTTGCAGCAGGTAATCGCTGACTGCACGATCATCCAGCAGCACTTCACTGCTGTCCTGTTGTGGCTCCCCGACATATTTCATAGATGAATAAATCCGTCATAAACGTGAGTGGCTGGCCCGGTCATATACAGCGGATGCCCCGGCCCTTTCCAGGCGATATTTAACGTACCACCCGGTAGATCAACCCGTACTTTTTCTGCCAGTGATCCCTGCTGGATACCGACAGCCACCGCAGCACACGCTCCGCTCCCACAAGCCTGAGTTTCTCCTGCGCCGCGCTCATAGACACGCAGGCGGATATGCTCCCGGTGTACGACTTCCATAAAACCAACGTTAACCCGTTCCGGGAAACGTTCATGGCTTTCCAGTATCGGTCCCAGTGTTTCCACCGCCGCAGTTTTTACGCTATCAACCTGCAACACACAGTGTGGGTTACCCATTGAAACAACACCGCACATCACCGTCTGTTCTGCGGCCCGCAAAAGATACAGATTTTCCGCTTTATTCGCCCGGAACGGTACCTGCTGTGGCTCAAAATTAGGCTCACCCATGTTGACGCACACCAGCTCATCCTGAGTCACACTCAGCACCATACGGCCCGTCTGTGTACTGACACGGATATCACTTTTATTGGTCAGCCCTTTTAAGCGTACAAAGCGGGCGAAGCAGCGCGCACCATTACCGCACTGAGCCACTTCACTGCCATCAGCATTGAAAATCCGGTAATGAAAATCCAGATCAGGATCATAAGGAGGTTCGACTATCAGGAGTTGATCGAAACCGATCCCCAAATGACGATCTGCCAGCCGGCGAATCAGCTCTGGTGAGAAGTAAACGTTTTGCGTCACGGCATCAACCACCATAAAGTCATTGCCGAGGCCGTGCATTTTTGAGAACTGCATTTTCTGCTCCGCCGAGTGCATCATAGTTTACCGGACCGGTTGATTATCCTGCCCGGTGGACGTAGCAGGCGCGGACAAAGCACTGCCGGACTGCGTCGGAGAAGAGGTGTGAGTGGGCTGTTTAGCTGGCTCGTCTTCCGGGAAGTAAAGCGGACCTTTCAACCCACATCCCGCCAGTGCGAACACTGCCAGAGCCAGAGCCAACTGGCTGGTCATTTTCTTCATACTTATTTTGCTCGTTATCAGGATCCTTTGTTATCTATCATCGCAGGTGAAGTCTGAAAAGCAACAGGAAAAGCAGGATCCAACCGGAAGAGCATTCCGGCAGGCTTAGTTCATCTGATAGCGCTGTGGATAATCGCTATCCTCTTCACTCCTGGGAGCTGAGGCGCAAAGTTGACCCAATGTCTGGTTGCGGAATGGGATCACCTGGAAACGTTCTTCCACCTGAACGATTTGGTAGAACTGCGGCAGATTGAAATTAATAAAGCTGGAGCCGTAGGTAAAACGATCATGCGATGACGAATAAAAACGGCTGACATCACGTACCAGCTCTTCTTTACTGCCTTCGCAATGGTGATACACCTCAACCCGATTCGTTTCATCCAGGATATAGATATTAAATCCGTGGTCATCGAGCGTATCTTCAAAGAAGAACTGGATGATCCCTTCACTGGCATAACCATTGATCACCGCCGGAAGCCGTGCCTGGTTAGTTTCTACTTTCAGTGACAGGCCGTGCAGTTTATTGTTAGAGATTGCGCCATAAAACTCGACCGCATTTTCCAGCTTCTGTACCGAAACACTCAAACGTTCAAAGAACAGTCCCCAGGTTTGTCCCGCCACACGAACCGCTTTAAAGCGGCCTGGCTCCTGACGGGTACTGGAAAGACGCAGTTCAATACATTCAGAAACCAGTTGCTGCACACGAGTGCGAATCAGTCCACGCAAATGCTGGCTATAACAGAATACTTCTACTGCATCCGGCGGCGCAGCATCCTGGTGCATTTTGCCCAGAATGGTTTTCAGCGCTTCGATCATCGCCTGCTCACCGTTGAAATGCAGGGTACGCACTTCATTCCATGAATTGCGATACAGCAGATCCACACTGCCAACCAGACACTGCTGTTCTGTACCAAAGCTGAATACATCCAGTTTGCGGAAGTCAAAATGGACGACCTGATTACGGAATGCCGCCATCGGGTCATATTCCAGGTTAACGATAATCGCCAGATGGCGAATTTCGCAGGGGCTGTATAACGCTTTTGGTGTTGGTGCAGGTAAACGCAGTGGGAAATGGTGCGATACATCGGCGACCAGCTCCTGCAAACGGGACAACTCACAGACATCGTTGCCTTTCATATGCAGTTGCGTTTTGCTGGTGAGCAAACCGTTAAACCATGCCCACGCCACCAGTTTGTTCAGATAGCGGTTATATTCCAGCGGCTGATGGCTGATTATCGAATTCATATCTGGCGAGCGGTTATACAAGTACCAACCCGCGCGATTGGCCCGACCACTCGGTACGTGAATAAAGGTTAAATGCTGTTCGGACAGATCAGGTGAAATTTGTGGATTGACCAGCGTGACCTTGCCCGGTAACGCTTCAAACGCCGCATAGAGTTTACGCGTTAACACGCCAATATCCTGAGGACTGGCACTCACACTCAGATTATTACGGCGGGCAAAACGGACCAGGTTACGATAACTCTGCATCATCGCATCCAGCAATTCATTGTGGGCTTCGCGTACCCGGCCAATTTTCCAGTCGGCACGACTATCCAGTACCGCCAGGCGTTCGACATCCCAGCCCCACTCTTTCACCAGTTGGCTGAGGATCTCACGACGCCAACCCGCTTTTTCTGTGGGCTGCGACAATTTTTCGCATACTTTGAGATAGAAGCAGCGACGTACCAGATCAAGGCGGGCATGGTCATCGATACTGACCAGATAACGGGTGACCCGTTCCAGCATCATACAATAGGGATCAAGCCCATAAGAGACAATTTCACCATCATGCAGGCGCTGCTTAATATCCATGGCGAGCAGGCTCGTATCAGGGTATTCCCACGAATACGCTTCCAGCAGTAATGTTTTCAGTACCGCTTTATAAGGTGAGTCGATACTTTTATAGAGCTGCCACAGACTGGCACCAAAGTACTCTTCTGCCGATAACGTACCCAGTCCACCCAGATCCAGCCATTCGTTGGGGGTCAGCACGCCCTGCTGATACAGCGACATTACGTAATCGTCGTAATGCTCTTCTTCCTCGCGTGGCACCATATTCCACAGAATACGCTTGCCCGCCATACGAACCGCCGTACGATAAAACTCATCAAGCAACAGGATATGTTGGGTCGAACCACAATCCTCACCGCCCAGGCTACCACTTTCATTATGACGAAAACGGTTTTCATCAATCAGGAAGAAACTGACTTCAACGCCCATCGCCGCACACCAGTTTTGTAACTGCGTACATTTGCGCTGTAAGCCCATACGCTCGTCATTATCCAGCCACGACTGATGACAAACCCAGATATCAAGATCAGATGTTGCGTTTTGCCCGACAGAAGAGGTGCTTCCCATTGAGTAAACACCCGTAATCGGCATCTCACCCCGGGGAACGATAGCAACAGGCGTATCTGATTTAGCTTGTAAATCATTAAGATAGCTAATCTGATTTTCATCAGGCGTGTGGAAGCTGATGCCATGTGGGATGTTACCTTCAAGGTAACCTGGCATCAGCGGATGATGATAATGTAATAAGGTTGGCAGCAGACTATAAACCTGTTGGAACGCAGGTCCCATCGCAGCCAGTGCGCGGTCTACACGCAACTGGTTGATCGCATCCAGTCTCTGTTTCAGTGTCTCAATGTAGAGGTACAAGACGTCTCGCCTGATTATCCCGGTGCTTACACCCTTACGCAGTTGCAGGGTATACAAGTACTCTGTTTCCAAAGCGGCCACTTGATTTAAAAATAGTCGGGCAGATTATTGCTGGAAACGTGATCAATCTAACACCAGACAGATTGATCGTAAAGGAAGTTGCACCAGCTAACCGTTTACCCCCGTTCCCCGCGGTCCATTATCCCGTTTCTCCGGCTCACCGTTTCATCGCTATGCACTGACAGTCTTCATGGTTAAATGATAGGATAATCAATGAACGATTAATAACGGTATCAAGCATGTCAGACAAAATTGTAAGAATCGCGACCAGACAGAGTCCGCTGGCTTTATGGCAAGCCGAGTATGTACAACAACATCTGTTAACCTGCCATCCGGGGCTACGCGTTGAACTGGTACCAATGGTCACCCGCGGCGATGTCATTCTCGACACGCCATTAGCAAAAGTGGGTGGAAAAGGCCTTTTCGTTAAAGAACTTGAGCAGGCAATGCTCAGTGACCGCGCCGATATTGCCGTCCATTCCATGAAAGACGTACCAGTAGAATTTCCTGCGGGCCTGGGTCTGATGACCATCTGTGAGCGCGAAGACCCACATGATGCCTTTGTCTCTCACCATTATGCGTCTGTCGATGCCCTGCCTCATGGCGCTGTTGTTGGTACATCCAGTTTACGCCGTCAATGCCAGTTGAGTGCCCGCCGCCCGGACCTGATTATCCGTTCACTACGTGGCAATGTGGGTACACGTCTGAGCAAACTGGATGCCGGAGAATATGATGCCATTATCCTGGCAGCCGCGGGGCTGAAACGCCTGGGGCTGCATGAGCGGATTCGTCAGATAATGCCAGCAGAAGAGTCTCTGCCTGCGGTAGGACAAGGTGCAGTGGGTATTGAATGTCGTCTGGACGACCATGAAACTATCGCCCTGCTGGCTGCATTGAATGATGAAGATACCGCCTGTCGGGTACGAGCCGAACGGGCGATGAATACCCGGCTGGAAGGGGGTTGTCAGGTACCCATTGGCAGTTATGCGATACTGGAAGGGGATCAGCTCTGGTTACGTGGCCTGGTCGGTTCACCAGATGGTAGTCAGATGATTTGTGGCGAACGTCGTGGCCCTCGTAGTGAAGCAGAACAAATGGGAATTTCACTGGCAGAGGAATTGCTGGACAAAGGCGCCAGAGAAATTTTAGCTGAAGTCTATCAGGGAAACCCACCTGCATGAATATTCTGGTAACCCGCCCCTCACCCGCTGCTGACCAGTTAGTCAGCAGGCTCCGTAGTTGTGGGCAGGTTGCCTGGGCTTTACCGCTGATTGAATTCACCCCAGGAACACAGCTTGATAGTTTGCCTGCGCGATTGAGTGCTTTGCAGGCAGGTGATCTGGTCTTTGCCCTCTCACAACACGCCATTCAGTATGCCCACCCAGCACTCATGCGGGCAGGTATGCACTGGCCTGCCGACCTGAAATATTATGCTATTGGTCGCAGTACCGCTTTAGCGCTGCACAAGGTCAGTGGACAACGCGTCATCTGGCCTCATGAGCAGGAAATCAGCGAAATATTAATTCAATTACCTGAACTTCAGCAGGTTGCAGGCAAGCGGGCCGTGATCCTGCGAGGTAACGGCGGACGTGAATTACTTGCGGAAACTTTGCATACCCGCGGCGCTCAGGTAGAGTTTATTGAATGCTATCAACGTTGTGCCAAATACTATAATGGTGCGGAAGAAGGCCGCAGATGGCGTGATCGTGGAATTGATACGCTGGTCGTCACCAGCGGTGAGATGTTGCACCAACTGTACACACTGTTCCCCGATGTTGATCGGGATGAATGGTTGCTGCACTGCCGGCTGCTGGTCGTCAGTGAACGTTTAGCCACCCAGGCCAGAAATTCAGGCTGGGCGAACATTTGTGTCGCCGAGGGCGCCGATAATGACGCGCTACTGCGTGCACTGGATTTATACGCTTAACATTTAACAAGCGGAAAAATTAAGGTATATCAACTTAAAATACGGGATAAGCCATTATGACGGAACCAAAAGATACCTCCGCCATGGTTGAAGAAGTTACCCCTGTGGAGAAAATTTCAACCTCTGGGCAACCACCATCGGATAAGTCAAACAACAAAGGTGTCGTGTTGGGCGCTGTGGCAATAGCCATCGCCCTGGCACTGGGGGCAGGCTTGTGGCTGAATGGCAAACACCTGGCTACACAGCAGGAAGCTGCCCGTCAGGCTCTGGCAGCACAGGTTGCTGATCTACAGCAACAGGCTGACCATGAAAAACAGTCGCTGGTCCAGCAGCTAGCCACACAGACGAAGGCACTGGAAAGCGCTCAGCAACAGCAGGTAACACTCAGCCAGCAACTGGATGAGTTAAAACAAAAAGTCGCCACTATCTCCGGTAATGATGTACATACCTGGATGCTGTCGCAGTCAGATTATCTGGTGAAACTGGCCGGACGTAAGCTGTGGAGCGACCAGGATATCACGACCGCCGCTGCCTTGCTGAAAAGTGCCGATGCCAGTCTGGCTGATATGAATGATCCCAGTCTGCTTGATGTTCGGCGTGCTTTAACCCGAGATATCAGCACCCTCTCTGCCCTCAGTCAGGTTGACTACGATGGCATTATCCTCAAGCTCAATCAGTTATCGAACGGCATTGATAATCTGCGCCTCGCCGACAACGACAACAACGATGAGCCGATGGATGATAATGGCGGCAAGTTGTCTTCTTCACTGCGCGAATGGCGACAAAACCTGGTGAAAAGCTGGCACAACTTTATGGATGATTTTATTACTATCCGTCGCCGCGATACCACCGCAGAGCCTTTACTGGCACCGAATCAGGATGTCTACCTGCGGGAGAATATCCGTTCTCGCTTGCTGATTGCCGCGCAGGCAGTACCGCGCCATCAGGATGAAATTTACAAGCAGTCGATTGATACCGTTTCGACCTGGATACGTGCCTGGTTTGATACCAATGATGCCAATACTAAAGCTTTCCTGAGTCAGTTGGATGAACTGAGTCAGCAAAGCATTTCGATGGATGTACCTAACGCGCTGGAAAGCCAGCCACTGCTCGATAAACTGATGCAGACACGTGTACGTAACCTGCTGGCACAACCGGCTCCCGCCCCCGCTAAACCACAACAACAGGGAGAATAACGATGTTAAAAGTTCTTCTGCTGTTTTTGTTGTTGATTGCAGGCGTGGTAGTTGGCCCGATGATCGCGGGTCACCAGGGCTATGTCCTGATCCAGACCGATAACTGGAATATTGAAACCAGCGTCACTGGCCTGGTTATTATTCTGATCGTTTCACTGCTGATTATTCTGGGTATTGAATGGCTGTTACGCCGTCTTTTCCGTACCGGTGCCATTACCCGTGGCTGGTTTGCTGGTCGCAAACGCCGCAGTGCTCACAAACACACACAGGCAGCACTGTTAAAACTGGCTGAAGGTGATCACCAGCAGGTTGAAAAGCTACTGGCACGCGATGCTGATCATGCTGAACAACCCATGGTTAACTATCTGCTGGCAGCCGAAGCGGCTCAGCAGCGTGGTGATGACATCCGGGCGAATCAGCATCTTGAACGGGCAACCGAGCTGAATCATGGGGATCCACTGCCAGTGGAAATTACCCGTGTGCGTATTCAATTGGCACGTAATGAAGATCATGCAGCCCGTCACGGGATTGATCGCCTGCTGGAGATCGCGCCCCGTCATCCGGAAGTGCTGCGTCTGGCCGAGCAGGCTTATATCCGTACCGGAGCCTGGAGTGCGCTGCTGGATATCCTGCCTGCAATGGAAAAAATGAAACTGGGTGACGATGATCACCGCCTTGCGCTACAACAGCAAGCCTGGCTGGGACTGATGGAGCAGGCGATGGCAGATCAAGGGAGTGAAGGTCTGAAACGCTGGTGGCAGGGCCAAAGCCGTAAAACACGCCATGAAACCGCGTTGCAGGTAGCAATGGCAGATCACCTGATTGTCTGTGATGATCATGAAACCGCACAACAGATCGTGCTGGACGGCCTGAAACGTCAGTATGACGAACGGCTGGTGCTACTGATGCCACGTCTGAAATCCGGCAACCCGGAACAACTGGAAAAAACCTTGCGCCAGCAGATCAAACTGCATGGTGATACACCGCTGCTACACAGTACTCTGGGACAACTGCTGATGCAGCATGGTGAATGGGAGCAAGCGAGTGAAGCCTTCCGTGCAGCGCTGAAGTTACGGCCTGACGCTTTTGATTACGCCTGGCTGGCTGATGCACTCGACCGCCAGCATAAGCCAGAGGAAGCCGCAACGATGCGCCGGGATGGTCTGTTACTGACGCTAAAAAATAATCCCTGATTACCCGCAGGAGTTCTGCCTGCAACCTCATGATTAACAAGCATATGACCGCTCTCTTTTAAAGAAAGGGAGCGGTTTTTTTCAGGCAAAAAAAACACCTGCCAACAGACAGGTGTAAGGATCAGGTCGGTCAAGACAACCGATTGGTACCTGACTCAACGTTGTGCCCTGTATTCCAATAAGGTATTAACGATATTGGCTGGCTGGACAACAGGTACCGTAAAGTGGCTCTGCGTCATTCCCAGGTTTATGAAGCATCAGCAAACATAAGAGGTGGAATGAGCATCTACAATGATAGTGTTGCATAACCTGTGCCAGAATGACACGTTCAAAAATCCTAATAAGATATGTAATTGATTTTAATAAAACTTAATCGTTATATCTGCAAACCACGTCATCATTCACCGTCGTCATAACCCAACAATAGTACCGGAAAAATGTCGCCTGATAGCGACAAATAGTGTATAGGCAAGTAAATTTCATTTAAAACAATCGGTTAACTGTATCCAAATAGCGACACTGCATCTGAACATTTCACAAGGGGAAATATGGCGAGTGCACAGAGATTGCATGCGGAAGGGCGCTTTTATCAGGATAAAATGGTGTACTGCAGGCGAAAAAAAAGCTGCTTTTTCAAGCAGGTTTCTTAATTGGTCGGCGAGAGAGGATTCGAACCTCCGACCCACTGGTCCCAAACCAGTTGCGCTACCAAGCTGCGCTACTCGCCGAATCGTACTACTTTACTGCAACACCTAAAGTCCTCAGACTCTAAGTAAAAACCCCGCTAATGCAGAGCTTTAGAATTGGTCGGCGAGAGAGGATTCGAACCTCCGACCCACTGGTCCCAAACCAGTTGCGCTACCAAGCTGCGCTACTCGCCGAATACTGCTTCACTACTTACAATTTTTTTGGTGCGAAGAGAGGGACTTGAACCCTCACGTCCGTAAGAACACTAACACCTGAAGCTAGCGCGTCTACCAATTCCGCCACCTTCGCGTACAAAAAAATTGGGGTGGCTAATGGGACTCGAACCCACGACAACTGGAATCACAATCCAGGGCTCTACCAACTGAGCTATAGCCACCATAACAACTTTCACTTCTAACGCGGTAAATGTTACCACCGCAGCTCTTGCGCACAAACTTAATGGCGCGCCCGACAGGATTCGAACCTGAGACCTCTGCCTCCGGAGGGCAGCGCTCTATCCAGCTGAGCTACGGGCGCGTAGCGCCGTTGCGGATGTGCATACTACGGATAGGAGCCTTACCTGTCCAGTGCTTTTTTCACAAAAAAACGCGTTTGATTACGCTTTGTGCGTTTCGTCTAAAGTCACAGCATTTTTCTGCCTTTTAGGGACAAAAAAAGCTTAGTAGCGGCAGATAACGACCGCTATTACTGCAAAATTAAAGATCGCCCTTCCAGTGATAGTTAAGATATTTCAACAATCTGAGCTGCCGTTTCAGGCGGGATGGCTGCAAGAGCAGACGATATAGCCACTCCAGCCCCATTTTTTGCCAAATTTTTGGTGCACGCTTCACATACCCCGTAAAGACATCGTACGTACCACCCACTCCCATATAAAGCGCATCCGGGTAAAACGCTTTACAGTCACGCATCAGGATTTCCTGTCGTGGTGAGCCCATCGCAACCGTGACCAGCTTTGCACCACTGGCAGCAATACGCCTCAGCAATGCTTCTCGCTGATCAGCAGTAAAGTAACCATCCTGCGCCCCGACAATATTCACCTGCCACTGGCGGCGTAGCTTATCCTGTGTTTGAGCCAGTACGTCCGGGCGGCCACCAATCAGAAAAACAGGTGTTCCTTCCTGCCCCGCCCGCTCCATCAGCGCTTCCCAGAGGTCTGCACCGGTAATACGGGATACATTTGCCTGCGGATATTTTTTCCGAATGGATCGCACAATACTGACGCCATCAGCATATTTAAATTCTGCATCACTGATTAACTGGAAAATCTCAGCATCATTCTCCGCCGTCAGCACTTTCTCTGCATTGATCGCGACCAGCGTGCCGCTCTTCAGTTCACCATCCTGATTCAGATACTCAACAAACTCCGCCATATCCCGGAATCCAGACAGCGACACTCCCCGGATCTGATATTGCGGTACAACGACAGAGGCACACATGGTCTTTATTTACCTTAAAATCAAAAATCAAAATGAACCAGAACTGTTATCGGAACGTGTCATCAGTGGACTGACGTTGCCACGTGTACGGATCAACCCAGCGTGATCCAGTAGCCAGTAAAGCAGCTTTGCCAGCACCACACAGGCGAAGAAAATAATGCAGAAAAACACCACCCGGGAAGCAAACGCATCCAGCCCTTCACGGGCGAGAACGATCATGTTGAATACCGCACCAAAACAGAAACTTTGCAAAATAGCGGCTTTATAACGATTCTCTTCCTGCTGCCCTTTCTCATACAACCAGTCAAACCATTTGATAATCAGCCCAACAGCAACCGCACCAAGTGGAATAAACAAAACGCCGCCCATCACCAGCAGTGAACCGATCAATGTTGGCGAGATTGCCAATCCGGAGTGATTATTCAGGACTTCCCAGGTGAAATAGTTCGCACTATTCAACACCAGAGAAGGACGTCCGTGCCATAGCCAACTGGGGATAAACACATAGAAATCACGCACAATCGGAGCCAGCCCCTGGAAGTCGATTTTGTCGTAGTTTTGCAGCAGCAATCCCAGATTTTCCCAGGGGGAAAAGGTATCGCGGGTAAGATAGAGGAACGTATAAAACGCCTCCGCACCGCTGACATCCAGGTTATAGCGCTTCAGTGCCAGCCAGAACATACCAACAATGCCGCCCGCTCCCGCCAGTACCAGCATCCATAGCGTGATCCAGCCGCGAATAATGCCGATAAACAGAAACAGCGCAAAAGCGATAATCAGATTGGCTCGCGTTCCCCCGACAATCGCATAAGTCAGTAACCCAAATGCCACCGTACTCACCAGAAACAATAACCAGTTGCGGAAGTCCGGCTTCAGAAAATAGATCACCAGCATTGCCGGAATAAAGAAGTAGAAGAAACGCTTCAGGGCAACACCTGACACTTCTGCCGAGAAGATCTGGCTGTAGCTGTGCAACTTAAACAACAGAAAACCGTTATGCATAAAGAAGACGCTGACCGTTCCCAGCGCAACCAATGCCAGCAACATCCAGCTCAGATGCGCTTCCACCCGGTTAATACTAAACACCTGCCGGGTTGGTGCACGGTTACGTACCAGTAACCGGGTTTTGTAGCTGACATAGTAAATAGCATAGAAACACCCCGCCGCCAGCATTGCCTGTAGCAGATACTCTGGTGGAACAACGGACACATTAAAACCAAACACCAGCAGGCTGGTAAATGGGAAGCCAAAGAAAAAGGTCAGCAGAAATAACAGTGAAAAAAAGACGTTGAAGTTAAAGCGTACCCGCCGGAACTCCCGCCAGGTCAGCGTTAAAATAAACCCACCGCACAACAGGTAAACCACCAGTAACCCGGCAAACTCTGATAAGGTCATTGGCTTTCTCCTTCAACCTGCTTTAGTGCCTGCTGCCAGCCCGTCAGATAACCGGGCTCGAAAAAGGCAATCTGTTGCTTATCTAATAAACTCAGTTGACGCCGCGCTTCACTGACCGTGGCAGGATCCAGCACATCACTATTAAACAGTACTGGCACCTGTTGCTCGACCAGATCCTGCCAGAACGGGTTTTTGCGGTTCAGCACAAACGGTACATTGGCCTGCATTAACAGACAAAGTGTGCCAATCCCCTGCTGACGTTCGAAAATAAACCAGCCGAGATCACAAGTAGAAATCAGTTGCAGATAATCGCTAAATGCCAGTTTATCCGTCAGCAGTTGCACCTGGCCGGAGGTAAACAGCATCTCCGCAGCCGAACGTATCCGGGCAATATAAGCATCGCTATTTGCCGGATAACCCAGTGGAACAATGATGCGCACATCGTGACCAAACTGTTGATGAATTTCCTGCAACGCCTGTATGTGCCGGTTGCTGGCATCGCCAGAATTACCCAGCAGGATGGTCAGTGGCCCCTGATGTGGCTGACTGAGCGGTACGTCCTGCGCCAGGCGCGTTGGGAAGTAAAGCAATGAAGCCGGTAAATCAGGATGGCGCTGATGCAGATAATTAATATCTCCCCGGGTAGCGAAGACACCAGCAACCCGTTTCTGCGCCTGCCGACGCAGCAGATAGAACAAACGGAATTTCAGACTGGTGGCATCTTCATACAGATCGGCCCCCCAGATATGCCAGTACAGTTGTGAACGATGTACTTTTCCTGTCAGCAATGCCAGCCACAATCCAGGGTTAAACTGGCCATGGCAGAAAAAACGCGTGTCGCGTTGCTGGCGTGCCCGCTCAATCACCGCCTCCGCCAGTGCCCGCTTATCAGCAAAAACACGGATGTTCAGGTGAGAATAGTCTTCTGCAACAGAAGGCTGGCGCGAAACCAGCCAGAACTGACGTGGAGCCACTACTGGCACCACGGTATACATAACCTGGTTAAAGAAGCTCAGCACCGTCTGATTATGATGCGGTATATCTGAACCTAACAGATGGATTACAGTGGTCATACTCGTCTACGGTAAAGAATAAAAACACCGGCACAGAGTGCGAAATACGCGATATATGTCGCCATATATGCCTGAGCAGCGCCTGCTGCACCATGCAGCGGGATCAACCAACGGGAAAAGCCCGTCAGCAGGATAAACTGGCTTACTTCCGTGAGGATATAAAAACGCAGTGACGCTTTTGCGATCACCAGATAGCCAAATACATAACAACCAACTTTCAGGACATCGCCCGTTAACTGCCAGATAAACAGATCACGCATGCCGTCGAACTGACTGGAAAACAACAACCAGATCGCCACATCACGCAGCAACCAGACGCAAAAACTCGCCAGTATGACGGCAGGCAGCACAAAACGTAAGGCGCGGATAATTTCCCGGGAAATATCCGCTTTGTTCTCTAACCGGGCCAGCGTAGGTAGCAACCAGACAGTGAACGAGGCGGTAATAAATTGCAGATATGCATCGGAGATACTGCTCACGCCCTGCCACAGTCCCACCTGCTCCCAGCCAGCATAAGACTGCAGCAGATTACGCATCATCACCCAGGCAACGGGCAGTGTCACTGAGGTGATCAGTGCCATCAGGGTGAATTTACTCAGATGGCGGGCAAATTCCGGCTGCCATGTGGGCAACAGATAACGCATCGACAGATGCTCACGTCGAGCCAGCATCACCAGCGCAGGAATCGCCACCAATGCAGGCACCATTGCCAGTCCGACCAGCGCACCACTGTATCCACCCAGCCAATAGCAGACAAACCATGCAGCCACGCCAACAACACTGCCCACAATCAGTGCCAGTGCATTCCCGGCTGCATCACGGAAGCCTTTGATTATCGCCAGCGCCAGGTTCGCCCAGGCAATCGCGAGTTGTAAAAAAGCGACAATACGGACTACCTGCTGATACTGTTCATCACCAAACAGGGCCCGGCTGATCTCTGCGGCAAACAGCAGAAAGCCTGCCGCCAGTAACAACGAAAATCCCAGTACCATCGTTGATGCGGTGCCCGTGACTGCGCGTAGTTGTTCTGGTTGTTGCTGGTGCTGCGCAACCAGTCGGGTGACACCATTAAAAATACCCGCACCAGCCAGCACGCCCAGAACGGTGATCAACTGACGGAAGTTACCTGCCAGTCCAACCCCTGCCGGCCCATAAGAAATTGCCAACATTTTTACCACCAGCAAACCGGCGGCAATTTTTACCAGTGTGGATGCGGCAGTCCACACTGATGCTCTGGCTAAGGACATATCAGGAAAGATAGCTACGTAAGGAGTTAATGACTGTTCTCTGATTATTATCAGAAAGGTTATAAAACAGCGGCAGTCTTAACAGACGCTCACTTTCCTGTTGTGTGTAGCGATCAGTGCCATGAAAACGGCCAAAACGCTGTCCCGCAGGAGAGCTGTGCAAAGGGATATAGTGAAATACAGCCAGAATCTCGGCTTCTTTCAGCCAGGAGATCAACGCCGTACGATCCTCATTATCACGCAGCTTCAGATAAAACATATGGGCATTATGCTGACAATCAGCCGGAATAGCAGGCAACGTAATGCGCCCCTGGCTCGCAAAAGGCTGTAGCGCACCAGAGTAATTCTGCCAGAGGTATAAACGCTGCTGGTTAATACGTTCAGCAGCCTCCAGTTGCGCCCAGAGATACGCGGCCTGCAAATCGGACATCAGATAACTGGAACCGATATCACGCCAGGTGTACTTATCTACCTGCCCCCGGAAGAACTGGCTACGATTAGTGCCTTTTTCACGGATGATCTCTGCCCGCTCAACCAGGGCCGCATCGTTAATCAGTGTCGCCCCGCCTTCACCACCGGCAGTGTAATTTTTCGTTTCGTGGAAGCTAAAACAACCGATATGACCAATAGTGCCTAACGCCCGGCCTTTGTATGTGGACATCACGCCCTGCGCGGCATCTTCGATCACCCACAGATGATATTTCTTCGCCAGCGCCATAATGGTGTCCATCTCACAGGCCACACCCGCATAGTGCACTGGCACAATCGCCTTAGTCCGTTCCGTAATCGCGGCTTCGATCTGCGTTTCATCAATGTTCATCGTATCAGGACGTACATCAATAAAGACGATAGTGGCACCACGTAACACAAAAGCATTGGCTGTGGAGACGAAGGTGTAGCTCGGCATAATCACTTCATCGCCGGGCTGGATGTCGATCAAAATGGCGGCCATCTCCAGCGAAGCGGTACAGGATGGCGTTAGCAGCACTTTACGACTGGCGAAGCGCTGTTCCATCCACTGCTGGCAACGGCGGGTAAAACCGCCATCACCACACAGTTTTCCGCTGCCCATCGCTGACTGCATATAGTCAAGTTCGGTTCCCACCACCGGTGGCGCATTAAAGGGGATCATAGCGTTTTCCTGTATAACCAGTAAGCGGTACGTTCAATCACGCCACCGCAACGAAGATAGAGACGTAGTGCAGCAATATTCCCCATCTGCGTTGCAACATGCAGCCGGGTTAAACGCCGGGCACGGCACCAGTCATTTGCAGCATCCATTAGCCGCTGCCCCACTCCCAGGCCCTGTGAAGCAGGTAGCACGGCCAGCAGGCCAATTCGCGCTGCTCCCTCACCCAACTCACGCAGCGAGATAAAACCCTGCATAACGCCCTGCTCATCCACTGCCAGCAAGCATTGATGATCAAAGGTGCCGCGAACCGCATTTTCAACCCACTGTGCATAGAAGCGTCCACTGTCGCCCGCAGCAAACCAAGGAGCACGAAAACGACTCCAGGTAAACGCCTCGCTCGCGGCCTGGCGTAATGCGGGAATATGTTCCGGGCGGGCGATGCGGATGCCTGATGGTCGTTCAGCCGGCGTGATTCCCAGCACACAATCAGCTTCACCTTCTACCAGGCAAAAACCCAGGGTGCTCAGGGTATCTAACTCCGCACTTTGCTGCGCTGCAACTTTAACCTGAACCAGAGGCCAGTCATCCAGAGTGGCAACATCAAGTGGTGTTTCCCCCTGTAATTCCAGCAATGCACTCTGCTGGCTGAAAAATTCATTTTCCCAGCTAAGTGGTCTAAGCGAGGCAAACATACGCGCCTCCACGAAGGATGGTCAGGAAAGCCGCAATCATCGCCATACACCTTTGGTATCAACAACCCAGGACTGACTGACTGACGCCGATGCAACCGCCTTAAATTGCCGATGGTCCACCAGCATCACCAGAATGTCTGCCTGCTGCAATGCTGCATCCAGCGCCTGCAACGTGACTTTATTCTGCAGTGACGGCGGCAATTGCTGTATATGCGGTTCAACAACCAGAGTGGTGCCCTGATGCCAGTCAGCAATCAGTTGAGTGACCTGCATCGCCGGGCTTTCCCGCAAATCATCAATATCCGGTTTAAATGCCAGGCCAAAACAGGCGATAGTGGCTTCGCTGGCACGTTTGTTACTGCTCATCAGGCATTCTGCTACCTGCTGTTTTACCTGCTCAAGAACCCAGAGAGGCTTACCATCATTCACTTCACGCGCCGTACGGATCAACCGTGACTGCTGCGGGTTTTGCGCCACAATAAACCACGGATCGACTGCAATACAGTGACCACCCACGCCAGGTCCCGGTTGCAAAATATTCACCCGAGGATGGCGGTTAGCCAGGCGGATAAGCTCCCAGACATTAATCTGTTGTTCAGCACAAATCAGTGACAACTCATTCGCAAAAGCGATGTTCACATCGCGGAAGCTGTTTTCCGTGAGTTTGCACATCTCCGCAGTACGGGCATTGGTGATCACGCATTCACCTTCAAGGAACAGGTTGTACAGATCACAGGCCCGCTGTGAACTGGTTGCCGTCATCCCACCAATAACCCGATCGTTTTTGAACAGCTCCACCATCACCTGGCCGGGCAATACACGCTCCGGGCAATAAGCAATATGGATATCGGCATTGTCTCCGGCTTGCTGCGGGAACGTCAGATCAGGGCGGGCATCAGCCAGCCATTCAGCCATCTGTTCGGTCGTGCCTACCGGAGAGGTTGATTCAAGGATCACCAGATCCCCTTTCTTCAGTACCGGGGCCACAGAAATGGCAGCGGCATGGACATAAGACAGATCGGGCTGGTGATCGCCCTGGAACGGTGTGGGTACAGCAATCAGAAATGCATCGGCAGGTTCGGGTTGTGTCGCCGCGCGCAAATAACCGTTTTCAACCGCAGTTTTCACCACCTGATCAAGGTCAGGCTCAACAATATGGATGTCACCACGGTTAATGGTTGCAACTGCGTGAGCGTTAATATCAATGCCAATCACCTGCTTCTGGCGTGAAGCAAACGCAGATGCAGTCGGCAGGCCGATATATCCCAGCCCGATAACGGAAATTGTATTGAAAATCATAATGTCATCCGGTTATTTTTGAGTACCTGCACGATGCGCTGGCAAGCCAGACCGTCACCGTAAGGATTATGTGCACGACTCATCGTGTGCCAGGCATCCTCATTGGTCAGCAGATAAGTCACCTCACTGACAATTTTATGGCTATCGGTGCCCACCAGCCTGACCGTACCCGCGTCAACCGCTTCTGGTCGTTCGGTAGTATCTCGCATCACCAGCACAGGTTTACCCAGCGAAGGGGCTTCCTCCTGAATCCCACCGGAATCGGTCAGGATCAGCCAGGCGCGATCCATCAGCCAGACAAAGGGCAGATATTCCTGCGGCTCAATCAAAATAATATTGTCGATACCACGCAAAATACGGTTCACAGGCTCGCTGACGTTGGGATTGAGGTGCACCGGGTAAACAATCTGTAGCTGTGGATGCAGCCGTGCGATTTCAGCCAGGGCATTACAGATACGTTCGAATCCATCACCGAAACTTTCCCGGCGGTGCCCGGTCACCAGCAGTAATTTTTTACTGTTATCAAGGAACGGATACCGCGCGGCCAACTCATTGTGTAATGTTTCATCACTCAACACCCGATCACGCACCCAGAACAGGGCATCAATCACTGTGTTGCCGGTAACAAAAATGCGCGAGTCAGGAATGTTTTCACCCAACAGATTCTGTTTTGAACGTTCCGTAGGAGCAAAATGGTAGCTGGCAAGACGTCCGGTGAGTGTGCGGTTTGCTTCTTCCGGCCAGGGAGACCAGAGATCGCCCGTACGCAGCCCGGCTTCAATATGTCCGACCGGTATACGGTGATAAAACGCAGCAAGGCTGGTTGCCAGCGTGGTGGTCGTGTCACCATGAACCAGCACAACATCCGGAGTAAAATCCGCAAAGACTGTTTTCAGTCCGTCAAGAATACGGCTGGTGATCTCTGTCAATCCCTGCCCTGGACGCATAATGTTCAAATCATAATCCGGGATAAGTGAAAACAGGTGTAACACCTGATCCAGCATCTCCCGATGCTGAGCGGTCACGCACAAGCGCGACTCTATCTCATTATCCTGCGCCAGAGCATGAACCAGCGGCGCCATTTTGATAGCTTCGGGGCGCGTGCCAAACACTGTTAATACTTTCACCGTGGTTATCTCACTTCATCCGTTGTTTAACATCCTGACCCGTTCGAGGTCGGCGTATCAGCGCAGTCCCTGCGCCAGCGAGGGCGCCCACAGCCCCCCACATTATCATCAATAACACACGACGTGGGCTATCACGCGTTACAGGTTCTTCCGGCGTGCGCAGATAGCGCCAGGTCTGGAACGATTTAACCGGTACTGGGCCAACATCCAGCGTGGCAAGCATGGCGCGATTCTGGTCATATTCCAGCGCATAAGAAGGGCCACTGGCGCGTAAACTATCCAGTTGTGCCTGAAGTCTTGCTCGTCCCAACAGAAAGAGTTCGGAATCCGGTAACTGTGCTGCTGACGTCTCTGTTTTGGTCTGTTCAAACCCATACTGCTGTGCAACCTTCAGAGCCTGCTCCACATTGTGTACCTGGCGCTGGTAAACCGTATTCGCCACTTCTTCCTGACGTTTAACCTGAGCGGCTAACTGACTACGGCGTGCTGCCCATGCTCCGGTCAGCTCTTCATTAAGATGCGCAGTAGCACGAGTATTAGCAAAGGCGACATACTGACGCAGTAATGCGTTAGCATCCTCTGATGTTTCAGCAATCAGTTTCACCGTGTCATTGAGGTTTTTAGCGACATCGGCAGGTTGAAACTGAATATTGGCAATCAGTTTGTCCAGCAAGATGGCATCAGACTGAACATTGCCGCTTTGGCGCTGCCTGTAGTAATCAGATTGCAGCCAGAAGTCACGTCGGGTATCCCATGCCGCCAACTGCATAATGAATTCCTGATAGGCCTCAGCCATGATGTCAGGCTGCGGTGCGGCAGGATTCAGGTTCCCACCAGGCTGATCCAGGTGATTGAGAAACTGCTGCTGAGCATAGAAATCCGACAACATGTTGACGGTTGGGCGATCAGTAATCGCCGTTGAGCTCCATTTTGGCGTCACCAGCAACGTATAGATCCAGGCCAGCAAGGCAAACACCACTCCACCGGCAATAATCCAGAATTTCCCACGCCATAACGTGCAACAAAGCCCTCGAATATCCAGCTCGTTATCGGCAGCAACAGGATGAGTCATACTTCATTTCCTTATTGTCAGGGACATCATTCAGTCAGTAAAAACCTAGTGACTACTCGTGTTATTACGCAAGCGACGTTTCAAACGTTTGATCTTGCGCGCCACACGCCACGCGTGCTTGATACAATAGTCATAAAGAACAAACGCCAGCAAAAACAGTACCAGCATTACCCATTCAGGAATAAAGTCCCGATATTCTCCCAGAACACCAATGGCAGCCAGCAGTGCCGCGGCCAGCGTAATCAACACAAACGCCTGACGAGAGGTGAACCCTGCCCGCATAATAAGATGATGAATATGCTGCCGATCGGCAGAGAAAGGGCTCACCCCTTTGCTCAGGCGACGATACATAATCGCCACCATATCGATTAACGGAATCGCAATGAGCCACAACGCCGTAACAGGCGTGATCGGATGAGCTGGCCCCTGAGTCGACGCTAACAGGATCCAGATGATGGTAAAACCAATTAAGGTGCTACCAGCATCTCCCATAAAGACCTTGTAACGGCGGCCAAACAGGCCAAGATTCAGTAAAATATAAGGGATGATGGCGGCAATCATCGAGAAGCACCACATCGCAAGACTGGTCTGCCCATCGGCAAATAAAATAATGCCCAATGCCAGAAAAGAGACACAAGACAGCCCGCCTAGCAAGCCATCAATTCCGTCCACCATATTGAAAGCGTTAATCGCCGCCCAGACCGCAAACAGCGTCAAAACATAACCAAAGGGGCCGACAACTAACTCCCACGGTCCCAGAATGTACCCCAGGCTCAGCAGATACAGCTTCGCTTTCACCATCATCACGACAGCCACGCCAGCCTGAACGATGGCCCGGAATTTTATGCTGATATCAAAGCGATCATCCAGCGCCCCGACCAGCACCAGGCATCCGGCACAGACCAGATACAGCAAGAGATTGGGGATATACAGATCAGAGATAGCAAACGCGAAGCAGCTACCGGCAAACACAGAGATACCGCCTACCAACGGGATCACTCCCTGGTGGCGTTTGCGATAGTTGGGTCGGTCAACCAAACCGATTTTTTTTGCTGCCTTGCGGGCAAAAAACAGAAATGCCAGTGAAAAAACAAACGTCAGGACAAGCTCAGTACTCATATTGAGTAAATTCACATTAATCAGCTCTCTGCTAAGAATTGCGTAATGTTATAAGCAAGAAGGATGCCATAATCATCCGTGTAATTCTGATTTCATCGGACAAGGACAGACAAAATTACGCGCGCTTATCGCGTCGTCCACACCCATACCAGGTTTAGTTATCCTTTAGCTGGTTAGCGTATAGGTCAAAAACAAAAAACGCCACGACTAAGCGTGGCGTTACCCGAGTTTGTTGTGCAATGGTTATAAAAGCAGCTAAGCCTGAAGGCTTCCTCCGCAATTATCCTCTCACCATTACGAACGTTTCATCATATCGAAGAATTCATCGTTCGTTTTGGTCATTGCCAATTTGTTAATGAGGAATTCCATTGCGTCGATTTCGCCCATCGGGTGAATGATTTTACGCAGGATCCACATTTTCTGCAGCTCTTCAGAAGTCGTAAGCAACTCTTCTTTACGCGTACCAGAACGGTTGTAATCGATAGCAGGGAACACACGCTTCTCGGCAATTTTACGCGCCAGGTGCAGTTCCATGTTGCCGGTACCTTTAAATTCTTCGTAGATCACTTCATCCATTTTAGAACCGGTATCGACCAGTGCGGTAGCGATGATAGTCAGGCTCCCCCCCTCTTCAACGTTACGTGCAGCACCGAAGAAACGTTTTGGACGATGCAGGGCGTTAGCATCCACACCACCCGTCAGTACCTTACCAGAGGCAGGAACCACGGTGTTGTACGCACGAGCCAGACGAGTAATGGAGTCCAGCAGGATGATAACGTCTTTTTTGTGCTCAACCAGGCGCTTGGCTTTCTCGATCACCATCTCAGCAACCTGTACGTGACGTGATGCTGGTTCGTCAAAGGTAGATGCAATGACTTCGCCTTTCACCAGGCGCTGCATCTCGGTCACTTCTTCCGGACGTTCATCAATCAGTAATACCATCAGCACGCAGTCAGGATGGTTGTAAGCAATGCTCTGCGCAATGTTTTGCAGCAGCATGGTTTTACCCGCTTTTGGCGGTGCCACAATCAGACCACGCTGGCCACGACCAATTGGTGATGCCAGATCCAGCACGCGTGCCGTTAAATCTTCCGTCGAACCGTTACCACGCTCCATACGCAAACGGGAGTTTGCATGTAATGGCGTTAAGTTTTCGAACAGGATTTTACTGCGGGCATTTTCTGGCTTGTCGAAGTTAACTTCATTAACTTTCAGCAGTGCAAAATAACGCTCACCCTCTTTTGGTGGTCGAATCTTGCCAGAAATGGTGTCACCAGTGCGGAGGTTGAAACGGCGGATTTGGCTGGGAGAAACATAGATATCATCGGGGCCTGCGAGGTAGGAACTGTCTCCGGAACGGAGGAAACCAAATCCATCCTGAAGTATCTCAAGGACACCGTCGCCGAAGATATCTTCGCCACTTTTAGCATGCTGCTTGAGGATGGCGAAAATAATATCCTGTTTACGCATACGCGCCAGGTTTTCCAGCCCCATGTTTTCGCCGAGAGTGATCAGGTCAGAAACCGGCGTATTTTTTAATTCGGTAAGATTCATAATGGTGGGTTCTTAAACTCGGGGTAAATCTTGAACTGTTTGTCGTGAATAGTATGGCAAAAGATTTATGCCTGTCAGATGGCACTCTGTTCTGGTATCCACTCAATGATCACGAACAAACAACTCGGACCAGAAACGAGGAAACGGTATAGAAAGGCGCCGGAATTCAGTTGATGCTAACCGCCAGATTGCTGAATGTCAGTAAAATTTAGATGAATACAACATTCAACAAGGAATAATTCTAAAGATTCAAACTATAGGTAAGTTTGTTGTGCAGCAGATTCAACTTATCATGCTTAATGCCGGTCGTCCAGCGGTCTGCGAAAATTTCCAGACCGCACAGATGCCGGCAAAGCATTATTAGCCCAGGTTCGCGTTCAGGAACTCTTTGAGCTGACCTTTGGACAGTGCGCCCACTTTGGTCGCAACCACTTCACCGTTTTTGAACAGCAGCAACGTTGGGATGCCACGAATACCATATTTTGGTGCAGTCGCTGGGTTATCGTCGATGTTCAGTTTAGCGATGGTCAGCTTGCCTTCGTACTCTCCAGCAACTTCATCCAGGATTGGGGCAATCATTTTGCAAGGACCACACCATTCAGCCCAGAAATCGACCAGCGTTAAACCATCAGCTTTCAGGACATCATTTTCAAAGCTATCATCGGACAGGTGAACAATTTGTTGAGCGCTCATGTTTACTCCAGGGGATTATCTTGATCTTTAATGATGTAGCATTAAGCAGCATCGGATTAATAATTTCACTGCTTTTATTTCACCGGATATGCTTTCGTAAAGCAATAGTAAGCTGATATTCTACCACACTATGAGCAAAACACACTTAACCGAAAAGAAGTTTTCCGACTTCGCCCTGCACCCTCAGGTAATAGAATCCCTTGAAAAGAAAGGGTTTCATAATTGCACGCCTATCCAGGCGCTGGCATTACCTTTTACGCTCTCCGGGCGTGATGTAGCAGGTCAGGCGCAAACCGGTACCGGCAAAACGATGGCGTTTTTAACGTCAACGTTTCATCATCTGTTGTCTCACCCGGCCCAGGAAGGTCGCCAGGTTAACCAACCGCGTGCATTAATTCTGGCCCCAACACGTGAACTGGCTGTCCAGATCCATGCAGATGCTGAACCTCTGGCACAAGTAACTGGTCTGAAACTTGGCCTGGCTTACGGTGGCGATGGTTATGATAAGCAACTGAAAGTGCTGGAAAGTGGTGTTGATATCCTGATCGGCACCACGGGTCGCTTAATCGATTATGCGAAACAAAACCACGTCAATCTGGGCGCGATTCAGGTAGTGGTACTTGATGAAGCCGATCGCATGTTTGATCTCGGCTTTATTAAAGATATTCGCTGGTTGTTCCGCCGTATGCCTGCCGCGGATCAGCGTCTGAATATGCTGTTTTCCGCTACGTTGTCGTTCCGCGTACGTGAACTGGCCTTCGAAAACATGAACAACGCAGAATACGTTGAAGTCGAACCAGAGCAGAAAACTGGGCATCGCATTAAAGAAGAGCTGTTCTATCCTTCCAACGAAGAAAAAATGCGTTTACTACAAACGCTGCTGGAAGAAGAGTGGCCTGACCGTGCGATTATTTTCGCCAACACCAAACATCGCTGTGAAGATATCTGGGGCCATCTGGCTGCTGATGGACATCGTGTCGGTCTGTTGACGGGTGATGTGGCACAGAAAAAACGTCTGCGCATTCTGGATGATTTCACGAAAGGTGATGTGGATATCCTGGTGGCGACCGATGTTGCTGCTCGTGGTCTGCACATTCCTGCGGTTACTCACGTCTTTAACTACGATCTGCCTGATGATCGGGAAGATTACGTACACCGTATTGGTCGTACCGGACGTGCAGGGGCAAATGGTCATTCCATCAGCCTGGCTTGTGAAGAGTACGCCCTCAATCTGCCAGCAATTGAAGAGTATATCGGTCACAGCATTCCGGTCAGCCGCTATAACAGCGATGCGCTGATGGGCGATCTGCCACCACCAAAACGTTTAACCCGTCACCGCCCAGGTAATAACATGCGCCGTGGGGGAAATAACAACCGTCGTGGTAATGCACCGCGCAACCCTAACCGTAAACGCCCAGGTTAACGTCTCTATGCTAAGCTCGTCATCACTCTATGCAGCCATCGATCTGGGATCGAACAGTTTTCATATGCTAGTGGTGCGCGAGGTGGCTGGCAGCATCCAGACCATTGCCCGCATTAAGCGGAAAGTGCGTCTTGCTGCCGGTCTTGATGCCAGTAACCATCTTTCCGATGAAGCCATGGAGCGCGGCTGGCAATGTTTATGTCTGTTCTCCGAACAGTTACAGGACATTCCCCCCGATCAAATTCGCGTGGTGGCAACCGCAACACTGCGTATTGCCGCGAATGCTGACCGTTTTCTGGTTAAAGCCCAGCAGATCCTCAACTGTCCCATCAATGTCATCAGCGGTGAAGAAGAAGCGCGTCTGATTTACCAGGGCGTGGCACACACAACAGGCGGTTCTGATAAACGCCTGGTGGTAGATATTGGTGGAGGCAGTACGGAACTGGTGACCGGTAAAGGCTCGCAGACAACATCGCTATTCAGTTTGTCGATGGGCTGTGTCACCTGGCTGGAACGTTATTTTACCGACCGCCATTTGGGCAAAGAGAATTTTGACAGAGCGGAAGCCGCTGCCCGTGAAATGATCCGCCCTATCGCAGATATTCTGCGTGAACAGGGCTGGCAGATTTGCGTCGGCGCTTCCGGTACGGTGCAGGCGTTACAGGAAATTATGATGGCACAGGGGATGGATGAACGTATCACCCTGAGCAAGCTACAACAGCTTAAACAGCGAGCCATTCAATGCGGTAAGCTGGAAGAGCTGGAGATTGAAGGACTCACGCTGGAGCGTGCTCTGGTCTTCCCAAGTGGTTTGTCGATCCTGATTGCCATCTTTACTGAGCTGAATATCGACAGTATGACTCTGGCGGGAGGCGCACTGCGTGAAGGGCTGGTTTATGGCATGTTGCATCTGCCTGTTGATCGCGATATTCGCAATCGTACCCTGCATACCGTCCAGCGCCGTTTCGCGATTGACGTTGAACAGGCTGAGCGTGTACGCCAGGTCGCAGAACGCTTCGCCCGTCAGGTCAGCCATAGCTGGAATCTGGACGATCTTAGCCGCGAGTTGCTGGAAAGCGCCTGCCTGCTTCATGAGATCGGCCTGAGTGTGGATTTTCGTCAGGCACCGCAACACGCCGCCTACCTGGTTCGCCATCTGGATTTGCCGGGCTTTACCCCTGCGCAGAAAAAGCTGCTGGCAACACTGCTGCAAAATCAGGTCAACAGCATCGATCTGGCACTACTTAGTCAGCAAAATGCGGTTCCACCTCGTGTGGCGGAACGTCTGTGTCGCTTGTTACGTCTGGCGATTATTTTCTCCAGCCGTCGCCGCGATGATACGCTGCCAGCGGTTCGCTTGCTGGCAGGTGACGATAATCTGCACCTGACGTTGCCTGCAGGCTGGCTACAGGCACATCCGCTACGTTCTGAACTGTTAGATCAGGAAGTTCACTGGCAGAGCTATGTTCACTGGAATCTGACGATCGCCTGAACCGCGCTATTTTTTCGCTTTATCCAGCATCGCCCGCAACCCGGCAACACGGCTTTGCCCGGTCTGCATACGTTCTTCGGCACTGACCACTTTACGTTCTGTTTCCCATTGCAGATCATCCTGTGGCAGTTCCAGCAGGAAACGGCTCGGCTCCGGTCTTATCAGCTCGCCATACTGGCGGCGTTCACGGCACAGAGTAAAGGTCAGTTCTTTTTGCGCACGGGTGATCCCCACATAAGCCAGACGCCGCTCCTCATCCACATTGTTTTCATCAATGCTGCTTTGATGAGGTAACAACCCCTCTTCCATTCCCACCAGGAAGACGTAAGGAAACTCCAGGCCTTTCGAAGCGTGTAGCGTCATCAGTTGTACCTGATCGGCTTCTTCATCACTTTCACCACGTTCCATCATGTCGCGCAAAGTAAAGCGGGTAACCACCTGGGTCAGCGTCATTGGCTCATCAAGATCGCTCCCCTCCAGCATTTCCGTCATCCACTGAAACAACGTATTGACGTTCTTCATCCGCATTTCTGCAGCTTTCTGACTTGGCGAGGTTTCAAATAACCAGCTTTCGTAATCAATGCCATGAATCAGATCACGCACTGCCGCAACCGGTTCACGTTCCGCCAGTTGGGCAATCTCCCGTAACCGGTGGGTGAAGCGTTGTAATGCTTCCAGACTACGGCCTTTCAAAGTCTGCTCCAGCCCCATATCAAAGCTGGCAGTAAACAGGCTTTTGTTACGTTGCATCGCCCATTCCCCCAACTTCTGTAATGTTGCCGGGCCGATTTCCCGCCGGGGAGTGTTAACAATGCGCATAAAAGCACTGTCGTCATCTGCGTTAGTCAGCACCCGCAGATAAGCCAGCAGATCCTTAATTTCAGGACGCGAGAAGAACGAAGTACCACCCGATATGCGATAAGGAATACGGTTCTGCATCAGCATTTTTTCAAATAGCCGCGACTGATGGTTACCGCGATAGAGGATCGCATAATCCTTATATTGCGTCTTATTGATAAAGTGATGCGCGATCAGTTCACCGGCCACACGTTCGGCTTCATGATCTTCATGATTCGCCATCACCACTTTCAGCTCAGTACCGTAACCCAGCTCGGAGAACAGACGTTTCTCAAAGACATGTGGGTTATTGGCAATCAGAATATTGGCGGCTTTCAGAATACGGCCAGAAGAACGGTAATTCTGCTCCAGCTTAATCACCTGTAACGCCGGGAAGTCCTCTTTCAGCAGTACCAGATTTTGTGGCCGCGCCCCGCGCCAGGAGTAGATTGACTGATCATCATCACCGACCACGGTAAAACGTGCCCGTGCTCCCACCAGCAATTTAACCAGTTCATACTGGCTGGTGTTGGTATCCTGATATTCATCCACCAGCAGATAGCGAATACGCTGCTGCCAGCGTTCACGAGCTTTCGGGTTGCGCTGAAACAGCAGGGTCGGCAGCAGGATCAGATCATCAAAGTCGAGGACATTGCAGGATTTCAGATGCTGGTCATACATCAGATAGCAGTGAGCAAAAAGTTTGTCGCGCTCTGACCTTGCCGACGCCGCTGCCTGCGCCGGATCCAGCAGATCATTTTTCCAGTTACTGATCGTGGAGACCAGTTGCTGGAGCAGCATCTTATCATTTTCCAGCCATTTTTCTGTCAGATCTTTCAGCAGTGCCAGCTGGTCCTGATCGTCAAACAGCGAGAAGTTCGATTTCATGCCCAGCGCGGCATATTCGCGCTTGATGATTTCAAGCCCGAGTGTATGGAAGGTTGAGATCATCAGGCCACGCGTCTCTTTGCGGCCCAGCGTCTGTGCCACGCGCTCTTTCATCTCGCGCGAGGCTTTATTGGTAAACGTAACAGCAGCAATGTGTCGGGCCTGATAACCACATTCACGGATCAGATACGCGATTTTATTAGTAATGACGCGCGTTTTGCCCGAACCGGCCCCGGCCAGTACCAGACAGGGTCCGGTAACAAATTCGACAGCGTGTTGTTGACCAGGGTTGAGACGCATAGCTTGATTCTTCCACTCATAAAACAGGCAGGAAGTATAACCAAAGAAAGCCTGCCTGTAGAGCCGGGGATAATGAGCAGGTATAGTAAGCGCCATCCGGCCCGCTGGCCTGACTGACTGAATATTCTGGAGAACAACATGGCAAAGACCGCAGCAGCACTACACATTCTGGTTAAAGAAGAGAAACTGGCGCAGGATCTGTTAGAGCAACTGAAACAGGGTGCAGATTTCGAGAAGCTGGCGAAGAAACACTCTACCTGTCCATCAGGTAAAAAAGGTGGGCATCTGGGTGAGTTCAAACAGGGCGCGATGGTACCAGCGTTTGATAAAGTGGTGTTTTCCTGCCCGCTGATCGAACCACAGGGACCACTGCATACCCAGTTCGGTTACCACATCATCAAAGTGCTGTACCGTAACTAAGCCAGAGACAAAAAGGGCGGATCAGTGATCCGCCCTTTGGCTGTTTTTCCCGTATTAACCTGCTACAGCAATACGTTTCATATCTGTCATATAGCCACGCAGTGTGCGGCCTACTGTTTCGATTGGGTGGTTACGAACCGCTTCGTTCACATCACGCAGTTGTGCATTATCAACCGTCGTTGCAGACGCTGCCGCTTTACCCAGATCGCCTGGTTGCAGTGCCGCCATAAACTCTTTCAGCAAAGGAACTGCCGCGTAAGAGAACAGGTAGTTACCGTATTCTGCGGTATCAGAGATAACCACGTTCATTTCATACAGACGCTTACGTGCAATGGTGTTCGCAATCAGCGGCAGCTCATGCAGTGATTCATAGTAAGCCGACTCTTCGATGATGCCTGCATCCAGCATGGTTTCAAACGCCAGCTCAACGCCCGCTTTAACCATAGCAACCATCACAACGCCTTCATCAAAGTACGCTTGTTCCGCGATCTTGCCTTCAAACTGCGCAGCATTTTCGAAAGCTGTTTTACCGGTTTCTTCACGCCAGCCCAGCAGTTTCTTATCGTCATTTGCCCAGTCAGCCATCATGCCAGAAGAGAATTCACCTGAGATGATGTCATCCATATGTTTCTGGAACAGTGGAGCCATGATGGTTTTCAGCTGTTCAGACAGCGCGTAGGCACGCAGTTTCGCCGGGTTAGACAGGCGATCCATCATCAGTGTGATCCCACCCTGTTTCAGTGCTTCGGTAATGGTTTCCCAGCCGAATTGAATCAGTTTTTCAGCATAAGCAGCATCTGTTCCTTCTGCCACCAGCTTGTCGAAGCACAGCAGAGAGCCCGCCTGCAACATACCACACAGGATAGTCTGCTCACCCATCAGATCCGATTTCACTTCAGCAACGAAAGAGGACTCCAGTACACCTGCACGGTGACCACCGGTTGCTGCTGCCCAGGCTTTAGCAATCGCCATGCCTTCGCCTTTTGGATCGTTTTCCGGGTGAACCGCGATCAGCGTTGGAACACCGAAGCCACGTTTATATTCTTCACGCACTTCTGTACCTGGGCACTTAGGTGCAACCATCACTACGGTGATGTCTTTACGGATCTGTTCACCCACTTCCACGATGTTGAAACCGTGAGAGTAACCCAGTGCAGCGCCATCTTTCATCAGTGGCTGTACAGCCCGTACCACTGAAGTATGCTGTTTGTCTGGAGTCAGGTTAACCACCAGATCTGCCTGTGGGATCAGCTCTTCATAAGTCCCCACCTGGAAGCCGTTTTCAGTTGCTTTACGCCATGAAGCACGTTTCTCAGCAATGGCTTCTGCACGCAGGGCGTAAGCGATGTTCAGGCCGGAGTCACGCATGTTCAGACCCTGGTTCAGCCCCTGAGCACCACAGCCAACGATGACGACTTTTTTGCCTTTCAGGTAACTTGCTTCATCAGCAAATTCTTCGCGTGCCATAAAGCGACATTTACCCAATTGCGCCAACTGGTTGCGCAGGTTCAAAGTGTTGAAATAGTTAGCCATGATGAAACCTCGTGATGTTGTGTTCTGCTTATTATTCGGTTCGCTGTTCAGCGAGTATGGGACTACATTACAACATGAAATGCGTTGCTGAAATTGATATATTAACAACATCACGTTGCAATAACTGCAACATAGAAATGCGGAGTTTTTCCCATGGATTTACGCGATCTGAAAACCTTCCTGCATCTGGCAGAAAGCCGCCACTTTGGCCGCAGTGCCCGGGCAATGCACGTCAGTCCTTCCACGCTTTCCCGCCAGATCCAGCGTCTGGAGGAAGACCTTGCTCAGCCGCTGTTTGTGCGTGATAACCGCACGGTGACACTGACAGAAGCCGGTGAAGAGCTGCGAACATTCGCCCAGCAAACCTTGCTGCAATATCAGCAGTTGCGTCATACCATCGATCAGAAAGGCCCGTCACTGTCTGGCGAACTGCATCTGTTTTGTTCCGTAACCGCGGCTTACAGCCATTTGCCACCGATTCTTGACCGCTTTCGTGCCGAACATCCATCAGTCGAGATCAAACTCACCACTGGTGATGCCGCCGATGCGATGGAAAAAGTGGTGACCGGAGAAGCCGATCTGGCCATTGCGGGTAAACCGGAAACTCTGCCTGGAGCCGTTGCTTTCTCAATGCTGGAGAATCTGGTGGTGGTGTTAATCGCCCCGGCTCTGCCTTGTCCGGTACGTAGCCAGGTCACACAAGAGAAACCTGACTGGTCAACAGTGCCATTTATCATGGCAGATCAGGGGCCGGTACGCCGCCGTATTGAATTGTGGTTCCGGCGCAATAAAATCAGCAACCCGTCAATTTATGCCACCGTTGGCGGACATGAAGCGATTGTGTCGATGGTCGCACTGGGTTGTGGAGTGGCACTGATCCCTGAAATCGTACTGGAAAACAGCCCTGAACCGGTACGTAACCGTGTGATGATTCTGGAACGCAGTGACGAGAAAACGCCATTTGAACTGGGCGTATGTGTACAAAAAAAGCGGCTGCATGAGCCGCTTATTGATGCATTTTGGAACCTGCTGCCAGAAAATTAACCTGCCAGGAAGAAGCCAAATGCCGGGTTATGCGTTTCATCATGACACTCATAACCCAGCTCTTTGAGCCTGCTTTCGAAGTCAGGCTCATGATCACTCAGCTCAAAAGCCGCCAGCACACGACCATAATCGGTACCGTGACTGCGGTAATGGAACAGGGTGATATTCCAGTGCGTCCCCAGCGTGTGCAGGAAGCGGAGTAACGCCCCTGGCGCTTCCGGGAATTCGAAGCTGAACAACCGTTCATGTAACGGCTTCGATGGGCGACCACCGACCATATAGCGTACATGCAGCTTCGCCATCTCATCATCAGAGAGATCAACAACTTTATAGCCACCCTCCGACAGCTGCGACAGAATCTCCTGCCGTTCTTCCAGCCCACGGGTTAAACGTACACCAACAAAAATGCACGCTTCATCGGCATTTGCGTAACGGTAGTTAAACTCCGTTACTGAACGCCCACCCAGTAACTGGCAGAAACGCAGGAAACTGCCCTGCTGCTCCGGGATAGTCACTGCCAGCAACGCCTCACGCTGTTCACCCAGTTCGCAGCGTTCTGAGACATAACGTAATCCATGGAAATTCACGTTTGCGCCAGACAGCACATGAGCCAGTCGCTCACCTTTGATCTGGTGCTGCTGGATATACTTTTTCATTCCAGCCAGCGCCAGTGCACCAGAAGGCTCAGCCACCGCACGCACGTCGTCAAACAGATCTTTCATCGCCGCACAGATCGCATCGCTGTCCACGGTAATGATGTCATCCAGGTATTCCTGGCACAGACGGAAGGTTTCACTGCCGATTCGTTTGACCGCCACGCCTTCTGCAAACAACCCAACGCGAGACAGATCAACTGGCTGGCCAGCATCCAGCGCCGCTTTCAGGCAGGCTGAATCTTCCGCTTCAACCGCAATCACTTTAATCTGCGGCATCAGTTGCTTAATCAGCACAGCCACACCGGCAGCCAGGCCACCACCACCGACAGGCACAAAAATACGATCGAGATGCGCATCCTGTTGCAGCAACTCCATCGCCAGTGTGCCCTGTCCGGCAATCACCATCGGATGATCAAAGGGGTGAACAAAGGTGTAACCCTGTTGTTCTGCCAGCTCGAGCGCCTTAGCTTTCGCCTCGTCAAAGTTAGCCCCATACAGATAAGCCTCACCGCCAAACGCCCGCACAGCATCCACTTTGATATCTGCCGTGGCAACTGGCATCACAATCAGTGATTTGATCCCCAGCTTGCTGGCAGAAAGCGCTACACCCTGAGCATGGTTACCTGCTGATGCCGTGACAACACCACGAGCCCTTTGCTCTTCATTCAGCCCGGCGATCATCGCGTAAGCCCCACGCAGCTTAAAGCTGTGTACCGGCTGGCGATCCTCACGCTTAACCAGAATGGTATTGCCAAGACGGGAAGAAATTTTTTCCATCTTCTGCAACGGTGTTACCTGTGCCACTTCATACACAGGCGCACGCAACACCGCTCGCAGATACTCCGCACCACAAGGCTGTGCGGGTAGCGGTTGAGACTCAGCCATCTGTATTAGCCTCCCAGCTTGCTCTTATCACGAACAGCACCTTTGTCTGCGCTGGTTGCCAGAGAGGCATACGCACGCAGAGCGAAGGAAACCTGACGCTCACGACCATGTGGCGTATAAGCGGCATCACCACGCGCTTCTTCTTCCTGACGACGGGCTGCCAGTTCACTTTCCGATACAGCCAGTTGAATACTGCGTTGTGGGATATCGATGTTGATGGTATCACCGTCTTTCACCAGCGCCATGGTGCCACCGCTGGCAGCTTCCGGAGAAGCGTGCCCAATTGACAGGCCAGATGTACCGCCAGAGAAGCGACCATCAGTGATCAGCGCGCAGGCTTTACCCAGTCCCATAGATTTCAGATAGGTGGTTGGGTAAAGCATTTCCTGCATGCCCGGACCGCCTTTTGGCCCTTCATAACGGATAACAACCACATCACCCGCAACAACTTTGCCGCCCAGGATTGCGGTTACTGCATCATCCTGACTTTCGTACACTTTGGCCGGGCCGCTGAAGATCAGACTGCCTTCGTCCACACCCGCCGTTTTTACAATACAGCCATCTTCTGCCAGGTTGCCGTACAGCACGGCCAGACCACCATCCTGACTGAAGGCGAATTCACGGGAACGGATACACCCTTCCTGACGGTCATCATCCAGCGTATCCCAGCGACAATCCTGAGAAAATGCCTGAGTGGTACGAATACCCGCAGGACCCGCACGGAACATTGTCTTCACGGCATCATCTTTGGTCAGCATGATATCGTACTGATCCAGCGTTTCACGCAGACTCAGACCCAGCACGTTACGAACACTGCTATCTAACAGGTTTGCACGATCCAGTTCACCAAGAATACCGAGCACCCCACCCGCACGGTGTACATCTTCCATATGATATTTCTGCGTGCTTGGTGCGACTTTACACAGGTGGGGAACCTGGCGTGATAAGCGGTCGATGTCCGAAATATCGAAATCAATTTCACCTTCCTGTGCCGCAGCCAGCAAGTGCAGAACAGTGTTGGTTGAACCACCCATGGCGATATCCAGCGTCATGGCATTTTCAAAAGCGGCTTTGCTGGCAATACTGCGTGGCAGCACGTTGCTGTCATCCTGCTCGTAATAACGTTTTGCCAGCTCAACGATGCGCTGACCCGCACTGATAAACAGTTGCTTACGATCCGCGTGTGTTGCCAACAGTGAACCATTACCAGGCTGGGACAGACCCAGCGCTTCGGTCAGACAGTTCATGGAGTTCGCCGTAAACATCCCGGAACAGGAACCACAGGTCGGGCAGGCAGAACGTTCAATCTGCTCGCTGTCTGCATCGCTAACGTTCGGGTTTGCCCCCTGAATCATCGCATCAACCAGATCCAGCTTAATCAGTTTGTCTGACAGTTTGGTTTTACCGGCTTCCATCGGACCACCGGAAACAAAGATCACTGGAATGTTCAGACGCAGAGAAGCCATCAGCATCCCTGGGGTGATTTTGTCGCAGTTAGAGATACACACCATGGCATCGGCACAGTGTGCGTTCACCATATATTCAACGGAGTCAGCAATCAGCTCACGTGACGGCAGGGAATAGAGCATCCCACCGTGTCCCATCGCGATGCCATCATCCACAGCGATGGTGTTAAATTCTTTCGCCACACCACCAGATGCTTCGATTTGCTCAGCAACCAGTTTCCCTAAATCACGTAAATGCACATGGCCGGGTACGAACTGTGTAAAGGAATTCACTACGGCAATAATAGGTTTACCGAAATCATCATCGGTCATTCCTGTGGCACGCCACAGGGCGCGGGCACCCGCCATATTGCGCCCATGGGTAGTCGTGGCAGAACGGTACTTAGGCATGCTTATTACTCCAGAAATCGATAATACAAGGGCGTCAACTGACGCCCAGAAGTATGTTTTGTGGTTATGGGTTTACTGGATCCAGCCAGCCCCATTTATCTTCCGTTTCCCCAGTAAACAGACCAAAGAAGGCTGACTGGATGCGCTCAGTGACCGGGCCTCGTTTGCCCGCACCCACCTGGATACCGTCCACGCTGCGCACTGGGGTGATTTCTGCCGCAGTTCCGGACATAAAGACTTCATCAGCCAGGTACAGGGATTCACGAGACAATACCTGCTCACGCACTTCAATGCCCAGATCCAGTGCCAGTTTGATAATGGCATCACGGGTGATCCCTGGCAGGGCAGAAGAGGTGAACGGAGGAGTAAACAGAATGCCATCTTTCACTTCGAACAGGTTCTCACCGGCACCTTCAGAGATATATCCATGCGTATCCAGCGCGATACCTTCCTGGTAACCGTGACGGCGCGCTTCGCTACCGACCAGCAGAGAAGAAAGGTAGTTACCACCCGCTTTTGCTGCGGTTGGTAATGTGTTTGGTGCAACACGGTTCCAGGAAGAAACCATCGCATCAATACCCTGTTCCAGCGCTTCAGCACCCAGGTAAGCACCCCATGGGAAAGCTGCGATGATCACATCAGTGCTGTAACCGTCTGGAGGGTTCACGCCCAGGCCTACATCGCCAACAAACACCAGCGGGCGAATATAAGCACTTTTCAGGTTGTTTTTACGCAGGGTTGCACGGCAAGCTTCCATCAGTTCATCCACACTCTGGCTAACCGGGAAGCGATAAATTTTTGCCGAGTCGCGTAAGCGTTGCATGTGTTCACGATGGCGGAAGACCACTGGTCCTTTGTGCGAATCATAGCAACGGACACCTTCAAATACCGAAGTACCATAGTGCAGAGCATGAGACATCACGCTTACTTTTGCCTCTTCCCATTTAACCATCTCACCATTGAACCAGATAAAGTCAGCTTTCTTCGTCATTATTATTTCCTTGCCCGCTTATGCGCGGATTTGTTGTGTTGTCTGTCGTTGAATCTGAACGCATGCCACGTCCATCAATTTACTTAACTGCATTGACAGTAAATCGACAGAACGCTGACTGGCAACAGTCAATTCAATATTAATGTTGTCGGTATTCGCCAGTGACGCCATGTTCATCGTGTGTACCTGAAAACCGCGATGGCGGATAACACGTAAAATACGTTCCAAGATTTCCGGACGAGAACGGGCTTCGATAGACAAGTGATGCTGCATCATGAGGTTTTCTCCATCATATTTTCGTTACTGGCACCGGGTGGTACCAAAGGCCAGACGTTTTCATGCTCGTCAATGGTGACGTGGAGCATGTATGGCCCTTCACTGTGCAGCAAAGCGTCTAATGCGGCGTCGACCTGATCTTTACGGGTAATACGTTGGCCAGGAATATCAAACGCACTGGCCAGGGCGATGAAATCCGGGTTATCTGAGAGATTCGTTTCGCTATAACGTTCTGCGAAAAACAGCTGCTGCCACTGGCGTACCATTCCCAGACGCTGGTTATCCAGCAGTACGATTTTCACCGGTAACTGTTTGCGTTTGATGGTGCCCAACTCCTGCACATTCATCATAAATGAGCCATCGCCAGATACGCAGATTACCATGTCATGCGGGCGGGCAACCTGCGCACCCACTGCGGCAGGCAGACCAAAGCCCATGGTTCCCAGGCCACTGGAAGTAATGAAATTCTCCGGACGATTAAAGCTCATATGTTGCGCAGACCACATCTGGTGCTGGCCTACATCGGTCGTCACAACACTGCTTGCTGGTTTACGATCTGACAGTTGTTTTAAGAACAGCGGAGCAAAAATTGCTTCTCCTGGATGATCGTAACGCCAGCCATGTGTCGCCTTCAGTTCCTTAACGTCTTCACGCCAGGCAGTAATCTCCACAGGGTGGTACAGATCTGGCAGCAGTTTGTTCAGATCGCCTCGTAAGGCAACATGCGCACGACGCAGCTTGTTTAACTCTGCCGGGTCGATATCCAGATGGATCACACTGGCATGGGGGGCAAAAGTATCCAGTTTGCCTGTCACCCGATCATCAAAGCGGGCGCCTACAGCAATCAGCAGATCACACCGCTGTACAGCAAGATTTGCGGCTTTTGTACCGTGCATACCCAACATACCGAGGTAGCATTCATCCTCTGCATCCGGTGTGCCCAGCCCTTTCAGGGTAGCCACTGTCGGAATCCCCGTTTCCTTAGCAAACTGCCGCAATGCCTCTACGGCGCCCGCCATACCCACACCACCGCCGACATATAAAATCGGTTTCTGTGCCTGCGCCAGTAAATTACGCGCCTGTTGCAGCTCTTCATGTGGATGTTCCTGTTCTTGTTCAACAGGCAACAGATGTGCAGTCAGATCACCGCTGGCCAGTTGGATGTCTTTCGGAATATCAACTAAAACAGGCCCTGGGCGACCGGATTGCGCAATAGCAAACGCTTCTGCCATCACACCAGGTAATTCATCGAGGGATTCAACCAGGAAGCTGTGTTTGGTACAGGCGAGAGACAATCCCAGAACGTCTATTTCCTGAAACGCGTCTGTCCCCATTACCGCAGAGGAAACTTGTCCGGTAATCGCAACAACAGGGACAGAATCCATCATCGCATCAGCCAGTCCGGTCACCAGGTTAGTGGCACCAGGTCCGGAAGTCGCAATACAGACACCCACTTTTCCTGTTGCACGGGCAAAACCGATAGCCGCCATCACGGCACCTTGTTCATGGCGGCACAGTAGGTGTTCGACCCCGCCGTCATAGAGCGCATCATAGACTGGCATAATTGCACCACCAGGATAGCCGAATACTGTTTCGACTCCCTGTGCACGCAAAGTTTGAACGACCCACTGAGCACCATTCATAGTTATTCCCCCGCCTCTTGCTGGGAACAACAGCATTTTATGCTACTATTCATATTTCATTCCTCTCATCGTAATACTTTGCCAAAAAAAAACCCCCGGACCTTTCGGTGCGGGGGCCTTTTGAAATCAGGCTTGATTTTTAAGCCTTTATTTCTCCGAGCGTAGCCCGCACGGCGTGATAATAATCACGACGACGTTAATAAGGACCAGGCTAATGACTCGTAGAAGGGCTTTCATTTGGATTCTGTAAATTCACTCGTTCGAATTAATGTCTATAGAGTTATCACAGTTATCCAATGCAGTTCAACTTTTTTCATCATTTTATTTTATCAACTGCTGCATAAAAAATATGAAATCTATTGTTATTCAATGCATAAGAGAATAATGAAGGATTTTCAACATGCCATCATGCAACGGGTTTAGGGATGAATGACAGGATCTTCGCTGCATTGCACAAATGAATGCAATGTACTTGTACAGCACTCGAAAAGTTACCAGCCTGCTTCACATCCTCGTATTTTCCCTCTCGTCAGCCCAAATGTTGTTGCTCACAGTGGTGCCATAAGGAGAATTTATGTCGCTATCTGTTGCTTATACTCGTGCCGCAATTGGGATTCAGGCCCCACTGGTTTGTGTTGAAGTGCATATCAGTAACGGACTTCCCGCACTTTCCATGGTTGGTTTACCGGAAACTGCCGTAAAAGAGGCTCGTGATCGGGTACGCAGTGCCATTATTAATTGTGGATTCACCTTCCCGGCAAAGCGTATTACCGTTAACCTGGCTCCCGCTGATTTGCCCAAAGAAGGCGGCAGGTTTGATCTGCCGATTGCAGTAGCCATTCTCGCAGCCTCAGAGCAAATTCCAGCAACGAAACTGGCGCAATATGAATTCCTGGGTGAACTGGCTCTGACAGGGGCGCTAAGAGGCGTACACGCCGTTATTCCGGCGGCAATGGCTGCACAGGAAGCAGGAAGGCAACTCATCCTCTCCGCAGATAATCTGCATGATGCAGGCCTGATACAACAGAACGAAAATTTGCTGGCCCGCAATCTTCTGGAAGTCTGTACTTTTCTGCATGGCAGAACCCAGCTTGAACCCGCCAGGGCAAGGCATGATGATTTGCCTGCAACTCCGGGAGAATTACAGGAAGTCATTGGTCAGCAGCAGGCGAAAAGAGCTCTCGAAATCACGGCTGCAGGTGGGCATAACCTGTTGCTGATTGGGCCTCCGGGTACAGGAAAAACCATGCTGGCAACACGCCTCAATGCTCTTATGCCTCCATTGAGCGATCAGGAAGCACTGGAGAGTGCATGTATTGCCAGTTTAATGCAGAGCAGCGGTATCCAGATGCAATGGCGTCAGCGTCCTTTTCGCTCGCCTCACCATAGTGCTTCACTGCATGCTTTGGTTGGCGGTGGCGCACTGCCGAAGCCTGGGGAGATCTCACTCGCACACAATGGTGTGCTGTTTCTTGATGAACTACCGGAATTTGACCGACGGGTATTGGATGCGCTGCGCGAACCTCTTGAATCAGGAGAAATCAGTATTTCACGAGCACGAGCCAAAGTGACCTACCCTGCTCGCTTCCAGTTAGTTGCTGCGATGAATCCAAGTCCCACGGGACATTATCGTGGTCGGCACAACCGTTGTTCACCACAACATACTCTGCGTTATCTCAATAAGCTCTCAGGCCCTTTCCTCGATCGTTTTGATCTTTCTCTGGAAGTCCCTTTGTTACCGGCAGGAACGCTGAGCACACAACAAAATGATAGCGAGTCCAGTGCAACCGTTCGGGAACGCGTCATTCTTGCACGTGAACGCCAGCTGGCACGCACAGGTAAAATTAATGCTCTGATGAATAACCATGAAATAAAACATTGCTGCGCGCTGAAGAAAGCAGATGCCGAATGGCTGGAACAGGTATTAAACCAGCTTGGGCTCTCTGTCAGAGCCTGGCAACGAATTCTGAAGGTTGCACGGACGATTGCCGATCTTGCAGGAGAAAATAATATTCATCGGACGCATTTAACTGAAGCAGTAAGCTATCGGGGGATGGATCGCTTGTTGATTCACCTGCAAAAAAATCTGGAATAATGGATATGATAAAGGGGCCGAAGCCCCTTTATCTTAATCGTCGCTATCCGAATAGTCTTCAACGCCATCCATCTGCGGTTTACCGCCAGAAAGGGTGTGAAAACGCTTAGGACGTTTAACGCGAGTCATGTATTTCGACCAGACTTTTTCTGCCTCAGTTTGCGGTTCACGCACACCACGGCAGACCTCAAGGAACAAACGCTCTTCTTCCGTTGATGGCTCACGTTTTTCCAGGTCTAGTTCGTTGAAAGCATAACCATAACGCTCAAGAAGTTGAGCTTCTTTGATGGTGAAATCACCGTGCCGGGAGAAGCCACGAGGATAATGTTTGTTATCAAAAAAACGACTGGTTGTTGCGAAGCTTTCCGCCATTTTACACACTCCTAACTCTTTTATAGCCGAGCTATTTATGGCGCGGAGTATTAGATAGGCTTGACAGAGTGTAAAACAAAACATTTAAATCATAACGACAAATGTTTTTTTGGAGATAGTTGTGGATACGGAATTACTAAAAACTTTCCTTGAAGTAAGCAGAACCCGGCATTTTGGACGAGCCGCGGAAGCACTTTATTTGACACAATCTGCGGTTAGTTTTCGCATCCGACAGCTTGAGAATCAGTTGGGTGTAAGCCTGTTTACCCGACATCGTAACAACATCAGACTGACCTCTGCCGGGGAACGTTTATTACCCTACGCTGAAAACTTGATGAATATCTGGTTAATGGCCAGAAAAGAGGTTTCGTGCACACAACAGCATCACGAATTATCGATAGGGGCCAGCGCTTCACTCTGGGAGGCCTATCTGCCCCCCTGGTTACAAACACTCTATCAACATAATGAGAATCTTCACCTGGAAGCGCGTGTTGCTCAGCGTAATCTGTTAGTTAAACAACTCCATGAACGGCAATTAGATTTATTAATTACGACTGAAGCACCCAAAATGGATGAGCTTACCAGCCATCAAATTGGTCATATTTCACTGGCATTATTCCGATCGCGAAAAGCAGAGAAAAAAGAGAAATATGATTACATCAAGCTGGAATGGGGGGCAGATTTTCATCAACATGAAGATTATCTGGCTGGAGCTGATGATATACCGTTACTGACCACAACATCGGCATATGTTACCCGGCAATTACTGCATACTACGAGTAGTTGTGCGTTTTTACCGGACTTCTGGCAAACAGAATATAGTGATCTGCAATTAATCCCGGAGACGGCTCCCGTCACCAGAAAGTTATATGCTGTCTGGTTACAAAATAGTGATCACCAGACGCCTATTCGCCAGTTGATTAAATTTCCGGTGAACAATTCATAGCTGAATGATGACCTGAGAAGGTAAAGAGCCGATAAAATGGCTCTTTTTTTGCCCTGTTAATGGGAGAAATAAATAATTTTAGGCAAAAAAAAATCCTTTGCCTGAGCAAAGGATTTTCTTATCTGGCAGGGGCGGAGAGACTCGAACTCCCAACACCCGGTTTTGGAGACCGGTGCTCTACCAATTGAACTACGCCCCTAAAAGGGTGGCGGAACGGACGGGGCTCGAACCCGCGACCCCCTGCGTGACAGGCAGGTATTCTAACCAACTGAACTACCGCTCCACCGATTCTGTACTGATCGCAGAAAAACGTTCTGCTGTC
>Ga0157366_1000041_pt1 | contig 79268 bp, 63 predicted proteins | sample AttbisABBM1_FD_113149 | JGI IMG/M metagenome (GOLD analysis project Ga0157366, IMG submission 113149) | Fungus gardens microbial communities from leaf cutter ant in Botucatu, State of São Paulo, Brazil - Atta bisphaerica ABBM1 | ecosystem: Host-associated > Fungi > Mycelium > Unclassified ...
AAAATATATTTAATTTTAACTGCAATTGTTCCAGTATACGCTGTATTTGGTTTGGCAGTAATAGTCAATTTACCATTTGCTAAAATTTGTGGTGCCTCAAAACCAGTTAATTCAACTTGATCAAGAGTTAGATTATCCCCAAGAATCGCTTGGTTTTTACCTATGAAAGCTTGGAACACTTCTGTTTCTGATGCTTGTAAATCTACAGCAACAGTCGCTTCAAGGTTTAAGTTATTTAAACTTGTTTGACCAAGGGCGTTAATTTTAACTGCAATTGTTCCAGTATATGCTGTATTTGGTTTGGCACTAATTGTTAAAGAACCAAAAGTTGCATACCCAGGAGCATTAAAATCAAGAACTTCAACATAATCGCTTAGGTTAGGTCAACTAGTGTTAACTGCCAAGAAACTAGCAAAAGCTTGTTGTTGAGTCATGTTTTCAGTACCTTGAATAATTCTATTATTTATTAACATACCAATATCAGTTTTGATCATTTTTGGAATGGTAATTTTCAAGGTTCCACTATATTTCATGTTTGGTTTAGCTTGGATTTCTAATGATCCCTCTTGATTGTAATCAGGAGCATTAAAATCAAGAACTTGGACATTATCGCCTAAATCACTGACTTCAGGATTCATTCTAATGAATAAGTCAAACGCTGCTTGTTGGTTGGTTACTGGTATTGACAATAAAGTTTTTAAGTTTAAATCTTTTAAATCAGTTTTCACGATTCCTGAACGGTTCTTATGCGTACAAGCAACCACACTTATGGGGGCTGTCATAGTTAAACTAACTGATGCTAAAAGCATTACTAATTTTTTCATATAAATTCCCTTTTCTTTTTCTAATAAAATCCACAATTGTATTGTTATTGGGATTAGATATTAGTATTTTTTGCTTAACAAAACTATTTCATAACCCTTTAACAATCTCAATTTGTCACTATAATTTTATCACTTTTGTTTTTTGCATTTTTAAAATAAAGTCAGAAAAATATTAGTTTTTTTCGATGTTTTTCTGACTTTATTTTTAATAAAATCCTTGATTCTTTTATGAAATTTGTAAAAGTTAATCGCAAAAATTATTAAATCACAAAGAGATTTTACCCAGATATATGTATATTTTGTATGTCTTGGTAAAAAAACAGTGAAATCACTTCTGCTTTTTCACTGTTTTTCATTGTTTAAGGTTAAATCAACCCTTGTTTTTTTAATAAGTAATTAATGATTTCACCTTATACTTTTTGTTTAATTCTTGATCATGGAGTTTAGTAATATCAGCTAAAAACTCAATGCCCACAATTGTTGATCCTTGATTTTCAACTAACTCTACAATTGCATCAATTGTTCCTCCCGTAGCAAGAATATCATCAATAATAACCACGCGATCAGCGGGAATTAAATCACCTTTTTGCATCTCTAACTTACTAGTTCCATATTCTAAAGTATATTCTACTTCATCAACTGGTCGAGGTAATTTACCTGGTTTTCTCACCAAAATAAACTTCGTATTAGTCAAATAAGCAACTGCACTAGCAAACACAAATCCTCTGGCCTCGGGAGCCACAATTGCCGTGGCTTGTTGAGTTTGAACAAACTCAACCATTTCATCAACCGTCGCTTTAAAGGCAGCGGGATGACTTAACAACGGAGTAATGTCTTTAAAAACCACTCCTGGGCTAGGAAAATCAGGAACATCAACAATATATTGTTTTAAATCCATTTATTTCTACCTCCTTAATTAGTCGTTTATACCTTCAACAATTTGTTCTTCACCTGATACTTCTAAAGAACTTACAAATTGTTTAGAAGCATAAGCATTTCTAATTCGTTTCTTTTCAAAAAATACTCAGGTTGGTATCACAACGAATAATGATACCATTCCTCCCGTTAATAGTCCAATCAAAATAATTAATCCAAAATTAAAAATCGAAGGCATCGTAACTGTTAGTACTAGAGCGGTTAAAACAAAGAACCCGCCAATTGTAGCATATCGTCAAAGAGAAAAATCAATTAAACGAGCATATAGATTCTTAAAGAAGAAGTTTCTGCGAGCGTAATGATTAATTTGTGCTTTAGTTTTAGTTTTAAATTCTTGGTAATCATCACGATAAGTTTTTTTCATTAAGGCATAGTTATCTTTTGCTACTGCTAATTGGTTAAGAAGATCTTGTAAATTATCTTGCTCCCCACCAACCTTTTTTTGACCTTGCTTTACCTGTTTTTTCAAATCACGTAAGGTTTTTTTTGCTTGTTTCGAGGTTTCTTTTTGATCATAACGATACTGACGCAACTTAACTACTTCACCAACTTCTTGATCAAAATGATGATAAATTTTATCCTTAGCTTCTGCATGAAGAATGTTTTTTCCTTTTCCTAAAACAAGCATCATTGTAATTAATGAACAAGTAATCAAGAAAGCGATTCCACTTAATAACTCAATAGAAATTGGAATTCGGAACACCACCACCAAAGCAAAAACACTACCAACAGTTAAAACCAAACCTAAAGCCATTGCCACATAATAAGTTCACTTAAAGCGAATAATCATATAAACCAAGAGAGCTAGAAGCATAATTCCTAAAACAATCCCTAAGTCACGCAACTGTTCTTTACCGCTATAAGGTTCAAGTGTATAAGAGGCAATTTGTTCATCACTAGTACCATCATTATTATTGACTCATTCTCCATAAGCCACAAAACGCAATAACTTTTTAAATTGAGAACGAGAACGTTCACTAGTAGCATTACTATTGACTTCAACAGCAATGGTGATGGTAGAAGTTCCCCCAATTGTATAGTTCGGGATCACCACAATAGTATTTTTCTTTAAATTGATATCTACTGCCTGACTAGTGATTTGAGTGTAAAGTTCATGATCGATCACATAACGCAAGAAGTCTTGCACTATTTCCGCTTGATGGGCATTTAACGCACCAGCATCAGCACCTGGATGCGTAGTTCGCCATTGGTCATCTTCGGCTTGCAATTGGTCGACAAGACTACTAATAACTTGATTATCTCATTCACTAGGACTAATTACCCGGTCATAAGCTTCAGTAATTCCGTTTCCATAAACGATAAAACTTTGCCCCTTACCATAACTTGAAGCATAGTTTGGTCCAATACTTCCTCCAATTATTCCTGCCAAGACTCCGATTAAAAGAATTACTACCCCAAAAACTACCCCAAGATGACTAACTCATCGAGTTTTTTTATAAACTTTTGCAACTTGACCATCAATCTTTTCAAGCGTTTGATTATCAGCTTCAATCTCAGTTTGAGTTAATTCAATCACATGATCAAGATCATCAATTTGGTGGTCAAACTTTGTAGAAACAAAACTTTCCCAGTGCTTGTTTTTGAAGAGTTGCTTAATTCTATTTTTTCATCCATACAAGCGCATTAAACGTTTTTTAAGTTTTTTTAATAACTTTTGTTCGTGCCGCACAGTTTTTTGCACAACTTCTGCATTTTTAGCATCAACACTTGCGTGTAATTGCACTAACCGATCATTTGCTTTTTTAATGGCAATCAACTCTTTGCTAGTGTACCTGTTCTTTTTATCCATTTTTTCTAAATATTGTTCATAGTAAGTAATTAAGTACTGTTCTCTAGCAGTTTTGAAAATCTTAATATGAGTGTTAATTGGTAATAGTCAAACATTTTCTAAAACCATTTTATTTCTCATTAACAACCAATAAATCACTCGTGCCAAGCCAAGTGCTAATAAAATTGCTAAAAAGACTCCGATCGTTATTAGCGTAGCAAAATTTTTCACTTCACCATTACCAACTCAAAACAACACAACACTAGGAATAATTGTGGCAATTAAGGCATCAATGGCAATCGACCAAGTTTCTTTATTACTAATTTTAAACGAAGTTAAAGCACCGTGTTTTTTCTCATAAAAATTCTCACTAAACGAATCAAAAAGGATGAGGTTAATATCAATAACAAAACCAATAATTAAGAATAAAGCACAAATAAACTGAGGACCCATGACGATATGGAACCCCACCCCGCCAATTAAAAGCAAGAGTGATGCAGTTGTTGCAGCAATGATAATAGTAAACAGACCCATCAAGCGGTAGACAAATAACAAGAAAATCATTAGAGTTAAAGCAATTAAACTCAAAATAGCTACCGAAATAATTCACGCAAGATTACTAATCACAGCATCCTGGCTAATAATTGATTCCACCCCATAATTAATTCCTGCAGTATTTTGTTTAATTGAAGCTACCGCTCTTCTTGCAACAGTTAAAGTACTAGTAGGGATATAAAACCCCGCATCAATCTTGTTTGTTGTTGACCCGTTCCCATTTGAACCCGGAGTAAAAAACGCCATTCCTGATGACACTAAATTACCTGTAGTGTAACTATCAGACCCAGCAATTATCCCCCCAAGAGTTTGATCATAGTTATGATAAACAAAGTTGTTTCCAATTGGTGCATAAAGACTGGTTAACTTGTCGTTTAAAGCGGGCTGACCAGTTTCATCCTTAGCAGTGAATAAAACCTTATTCATAAAAAAGTTAATCGTGTTGTTAAATGCGTCTTGTTTATGAATTGTTGGCGCCCCACTACTATTAGGATTAGTTCCCAAACGTAAAGTTTCAATCTCATCATTTAATCCCGTGGTTAAATCACTAGCATAAATAAGGTTACTTGTTGCTGAAGCGCTATCTTCAAAAGGAGTAAAAATTGTTAGAATGTTCTTTAAATCATCATAACTGTTAGTTCCACTAATTGTTGAACCATTGATAATTGGTCGAGCATTAGAAAGATCATAAGTTGTATCAATCAAAGAAATTGGTCGGGTTAAAACTAGGGTTGTTCCCGGGTTTTGATAGGTAATTGTTCCCCCAAACAAGTTTCTTAAAATTGCTTTTAAGTTATCATCACTGCTGGTGCTATACAAATCTTGAGCGGGACGAATAATCGAATCATAGTAGGCGCGGAAAAACTTAGCATTAGTTTCATCGAGAGTATAAAAATAACGCAACTCGTTAATCAAAGCTTCCAAGTCGGTGACGAAAAATAACTGGGGAACTGTTGTACCTTGACTGGGAGTTAAAGCACTTTGAATAATTTTTTGTAAAACATAATCATTACTATTAGCTACTTTTTGTAACGACATATCAATATAAGGAGAACGACCAGTACCATTTGATAAACTTGTTGATTTAATCTTTTGGTTAAAAATCATGTTTGTTCGCAACCTTTGAACACTCTTATCCTGACCTGATGCCTCTAAAACTTTACTATTAGTATAAAAGTCAGCATAATTAGCTGCATCATCAGTAATTGAAGGATCACGACTAAGAACAAACATTCCCCCACCAGACTCAATTTGTTGACGCAAATTAAAAGTATTATTGTTAAAAGCGCTACGAGATACAATTAGTTCAAGATGATTTTTTCCCTTTTTATTAACAGTTAAAGGAATATCATTAAACGGTGAAAGCTTGTCTTGTAGAGAATTGGAAGCATCATTAAGATTGACTGTCTTATTATCATCACGACTAACTTTAACGCTAACTTTATAGGTTCCCTTATATTCAGGCCCATAAACTAAATTGGTATTGACTTTGACACTAGACAAAACAATCCCTAATACTAACCCTAGGGTTAGTAAGAGCAAACTTAAAAGACGAACTAATTTTTTATAAGCAAACTTGTTTTTCATTCTCGCTCTCTTTCTAACTTCTCCCGGGAAAGATAAAAAGTTTTGGTTCTAAAACCATAACTCCTTTATTATATAATAATCATTATTTCATTGGTATATCTTACTTTGATAATGCCTAAAAAATTAAAACAAGAAAAAACCAGAAGTTTTACTTGTTTTCTTGATTTTCTTCTGGGTTGTTTTGGTTTTCTTTTTGTTTTAACACTATAAGGTCTCTTTTAGTTTTTTGATAAGCAAGTTTTGTAATTTTTTTCATACTTTTTTTATTGTTGAGAATCTCGTTGGTAAAGTAATTTTGCACGTGATCATTACTAAATTCATAGTCAAATTTGCCCTGAATTTTTTTAGTTGTAACCACTTTTACCACCATATTAGGATCAGTTTTTAACAACAAACTATAAATTGTTTTTCAATTAATTACCGTCATTGCCAAAGTAATAATTTTCCGATCAGGATCTGGTTGGCCATTAACTAGCATTTGCTCTGGTTTGCTAACATTGATTTCGTTACGATAACCTTGATTTTGTAAGGTTTGAATCAACTCATCTGATCTTGTTGTACTGATTACATAGGTGCGAACCTTGTACTTGGGATAGTTAAAGTTAATCACATTAGAACACACAATAATATAAACAACTGATGAGAAAAGTGAGGAACCAAAAATATAATAGAAACGAATTTTTCCGACCAAATGACCAGGATAATTGGTAAAAAGTTTTTCTTGGGCTAATTGATTAATAAAGTAATGATAGGTCTTATCAAATTTATCCCGGTTGTTTAAAATAGCATCACTAAGACTATCAGAAAGATTCAAAACATTCTGTTGGGTTTTTAAAATATTTTCTAACTGACCAGATCAACTTAAGTTTGTCTTATTTGCTTCATACCAATCTAAAAAAAATTGAAAATCTTTATTTGAAGCATGGTTAATTACTGAAACTTTTGCTTGTGAAGGTAAATCTTGAATGTTTAAAAAAATTGTATTCAAGACAATTATCAATGTCAAAACTGCAAAGTTGACATAACGATTCAAAGAACCAATGTTTTTATTCTTTCTGATTGAAAAAAAGAAGGTAACAAAATCAGTGCCTCCAGTCGAAGCATTAGAACGATAAACCAGCGAATAAGAAAACCCCACGATCACCCCACCGATAATCGCAAAGATAAATAACCAGATGATGGTATTTCACCCGTTAGCAAACCTTGCTACCAACGGATAATCAACAATCATGTGTCATTCAGAAGGATTAATTACAGGAAGATGACTAATAATTTGGTCAAAGCCAATTTGTAAAACCATATAAGCAATTGTCATAATTGAAAATCGCAAACCAAGTTTTCAAAAACCAAAGACCATAAAAGGAACGTTTAAAACCAGATACCAAACATAGTAAAAAGTACTTTGTTTAGCAATCGCTGCACTACTATCCCCAGGGGTAACGATTACTGCTAAAAAACGCGCAATTGATCCCAACCCTCCCGGATAAATTCCTTGTGATCCTGAAGCAGAAATAAAATAGTCAAAACCAATCACTGTCAAAAATGAAGAAAAACAAATGAAAAGCAAATCTTTACAAAAGTCATGACGAAAGTAATCTTTTAAGGCAAGGTTTTTTCATCCCTTACGGACAAAGTACTTTTGATTATCCAAAAATAAAGAACTACTATAAACTTCTTCAGTTGTGATTTGCTCTTTATTATGTTTTCACTTAGTTTTATTACTTTTGTTTTCGGCCATTGGTTTTTATTATATAGTTTGTTGTTCTAATTTTCATCGTTACCAAAAACTTCTTTTTTCCGTTTTTGGTATTTTGCCTTTTTGATTTTGTCGATATTTTCTTTAATATGTTGACGCCGACGTTGTTTTTTAATCGTGTCTAAAGCTTGTTTACGTTTCTTTTTATATCCTGGTTTAACCTTTTTATCACGATATTTATGTAAAATGATTTGCTCTTCTCGAGAAAGATCGCGCTTTTTAAGACTTGATTTTTTGGAAGTTTTCTCATTAACCAGTTCTTGATGAACAAACTTTTTAACTTCAAAGTTAATCCCGTGATTAGTTAGGTAATTGATTTTATCCTGCTCTTTTAAGTTTAAAAGCAGATAACTTTCGCCAGTTAAACCATTCCGTCCACTTCGTCCTGCCCGGTGAACATAATAACTTAGATCTTTAGGAAGACCAAGCGAAACCACGTGACTAACTCCAGGAATATCAATTCCTCTTGCAGCAATATCAGTTGCCACAACATACCTAAATTCATTGTTCTTAATTCGTTTTAACATTGCCGCTCGCATTCGGGGGGGTAAATCCCCATGCAAGATGCCCACCCGATCAATGTTGATTGCTTTTAGCCAACCCACAACTCGATCAACTTCGTTTTTATTGTTAACAAAAATAATCATTAAATAAGGATTAAGTCGTTTTAATAATAAAGTTAAAACTTCCTGATCATCTTTGTTTTTTGTATCAATTAAAATATTTTTTACTTGTTTAGTAATTTTCTTTTCTTGAATTAAATCAACAACTTGCACTGCAGGAATATATTTTTTCACAAATGGCGAAAGTCGCGGATTAATGGTGGCACTAAATAAAGCCTTCACAGAATCTTGTTTAATCTTACTCATTAAAAAATCAAGGTCATCAAAAAAACCTAAATCAAAAATCATGTCAAATTCATCAACAACCACTCAAGTTGAAGTGGTTAGTTTTAGTAAATTTTGCTCGTATAATTCCTTCAGTTTTTGGGGCGTACCAACAGCAATTAAGGGTTGACTGCTGTTTAAACTTTCAGCAATCCTTAAATTATCTTCTCCTCCGATATATAAACCAGTTTTTAATAATGGTTGAAAAGGTTTAAAAAAGTTAATTTCATCATAAATTTGTTGAGCCAACTCGCGGGTTGGAACAATAATCAAACTTTGAATAACACCTTGTTTTTCATAATCTAAGTTATTCAAAATCGGCAAAAGAAACGCATAGGTTTTTCCAGTTCCTGTATGAGCAATCCCGACCACATTGTGGTGTTTTTTTAAAATTGGAATCACTACTGCTTGAACTGGGGTAGGCGCAGGAAAACCTTTAGCTTCTAACCCATCGTTAATGAACTTTTTAAAACCAAATTCAGTAAAATTCATCTTTATTTTCCTCTTTCAATATTTATCAATTGGTTTTTAATGTCAAACCCTTCCACAACCAGTTCATTTCCAAACGCATTGGTTAATAACCATACAAGATCATCAACAAAGTATTCTTCCATATAATGACCCAATAAAATTACCCCATTATTAGCGTCAGCAGCACTGACCAACTCGTTTCACTTTGCTTCACCAGTAACCAATAAAGCATTGGTTAGTTTTAAGGAAGTTAAGACACTCCCCCCAGCCCCAGGAATTAAATAAAATTCTTCAACAAGACTTTGAGCAGCAGCAATTGGATTCATTTGCACGCTACTATTTGAAAAAATATCTTGTAATGCTTGGATAAAATCAGGTAGCTTAACTGCTTGTTTCAAACGTAAGTAATAACCTTCATTATCTTGACCAAACCGTTTATTTTTCAAAATTGAGAGTTTTTCACCAACAATTTTTAATAAATTTTGGTTTGGCGAAGCATCATAATTAGTATGAATGCTAAAAACTAAGATGTTGCTGCTTTTTAACTGAGCAAAGATCAACTTCTTTTGTTTAGCCTCGACTGCTAAACTAGCAAAAATCAGCGGGTGGCGAGTAATAATTAGTTCAAAATGATGTTTAATTGCATAATCAACCACCTTTTGGTTTAAATCTAAACAAACCAACACCTTGTTAATCGGTTCAGCTAAATTAGGTAGTTGTTTTTGATAAATCTGGACCCCACAATTATCTCAATTAGCTCCTAGTTTTGGTGAGAATTTTTTATCTAAATACTTAATTATTTTCTGTGCTTCCATCGTGTTCTCCTTCTTCAACCAAATTAATAAAAAGTTCATAAAATTGTTTTTGTTCTTGGTTATGAACTAAAGGCAAAAGTTTTTTGTACTTTGCTACAGTAAGGACCAAAAATTCCTGATAATCTTGGTCATTTAATAAGTGTTTGTCCACTCCCAAATAAAGATCCCGTTTACTAACAACTTTTTTACCCTCGATTCGAGAAACTCATAAAAACCAGTACTTTTGTTCTTGGTCAATTAAGAAAAACTCTTGGTTAATCAGCAAGTTTTTTGCTTGTAATTGTGCTCTAATCGGTCAAGGATCAGTATTTGCACAAATTAAATAATTATTAATCCCGAGATAATCCTGAGCAATAATTTTACTAATACTTTGTGCTCCTAATCCAGAAATTACAACATAATCCAGCCTGATGTTATGTTCTTTAAAATAAGTTAAACCATCAGTTTGGATTAAATCAATATCAGCACTTAAGCCTGCTTTCTCAACATTCTTTTTTGCTTGATTTAGGGGGTTGAGGTTTAAATCAGCTCCATAGGCATGAACTACTAATTTATCTTTAACTGCTTTAATAGGAACATAACCATGATCAGTACCAATATCAGCAAGAATAGTTGCACGTTGCACAAATTCTAACAAAAAATCTAACCGGTTTTGGTTAACCAAATGCATAACTAACCTTTAAAAAATTCGCGTAAAACTTTAGTTTTGGGATTATTCGCGTTCGGTTTAAACTTACGAATAGTTTTTGCTTCAATCTGACGAATTCTTTCTCTAGTAACCTTTAATTCTTTACCCACTTCTTCAAGCGTTTTTGGTGAGTCATACTTATTAAGTTGTTCTTGCAAAACTGGATTATCAATATCACGAATTTTTTCGATTGGTGTGTCAAAGTGTAAGTCCAACTCTCTCACAACCATTCTCAAAGTTTCTAATTCCTCATCTTCACATTCAACAGCTAGACGGATAATTGTTCGCAGTTTGGTTGGAATAATTCCAAAACGCATACGAATAACCTTTTCTTCTCTTGGCGCTAGGACTTCGACAAAAAGATCATCAATTACCTCTCGCAACGATTGTTTTTCAGCATAGTCATCAGGAGATACCATGTCTTTGTCTTCAACAAAATCACCAAAATGAGTATCATCTTCATCACCAAAAGGTTTTTCTAACGAAACTGGTTCAATTGATAACTTCTTAATGTCAGTTACTTTATCAGCAGTCATCCCTCCCCCGACTTTATCAGCGATTTCTTGAGCAGTCACTTCGCGACCTAATTCTTGGGTTAACGAACGTTCGATCCGAGTCAATTTGTTAATGGTTTCTACCATATGTACAGGAATTCGAATCGTTCTGGCTTGATCAGCAATTGCTCGGGTAATTGCTTGGCGAATTCATCAAGTTGCATAAGTAGAAAACTTAAATCCCTTCGTGTAATCAAATTTATCAACTGCTTTCATCAAACCGACATTACCCTCTTCAATTAAATCAGCAAAATCAAGACCACGATTTAAGTGTTTTCTTGCTACAGAAATCACTAATCGTAAATTAGAAGTAATTAACTTTTCCCTTCCTTCTCTGACTTCATCAGGATCTTTTGATTCCAACATTTTTGCATATTCAATTTCTTCTTTTTTGCTTAAAATGCTCGAATTCCCAATTTTATTAAAATAAGCTTTAATGATATCTTGAATTTTAGTTTCATTAGAAATGCCACCAACTCGCAAACCAGTAGTTTGTTTGCGAGTTTTCTTTGGTTTTTTTTCTTCGTCATCCTCATCATCGTCGCTAATTTCTTCATCATCTAATGAATCTAAGTCTAACTCTTCATCAAGATCATCATTTTGATCATCCTCATCAGCATAGTTTATGTCAGTAAAAACAATATCTCGACTATTCAAGGTTTCTAAAACTTCATTAACTTCATCATCAGTAATCCCGATTAAAGCTTGATTTAAAGCATCTAATAAATCTTGTTGTTCCAATTCATTATTAGTTTCTTTAATATATTCATCAATGTAATTCATAAATTGAGGAATCGTTTTGATGTTTTTTAATCTTGCTTTATTATTTAATTTTTTTTGTCTTCCAGCCATTGTTAGTCGCTTCTTTCCACTTTTATTTTTTCGCATTTTTCAACGCAATTAATTCACTTTTTTGCTTAAGTAAGATCAAAAGTTCTTTTTGCTTTTTTGCTTTTTCTCCGCTTAAAATGCGTACTTTATCGGGATCAAAATTGTTTTGATCAACTTGTAATTCTAAAGTTTTTAATTCATCATTGCTGTTGTTAATTTCCTGACTTAGTTGATCAAACTTTGCTTGTCAAATAATGTCTTCCAATCCTTTACTTGATAGGTGCATCTTAAAACTTTCTTTTACTAAGGGTTGGCTCAAAATCATTTTTAACCGGTCAACACTAGTTTGCAAAAGTTTAGATTTTTCAGCACTTAATAAACTAAAAAAACGTTCTAAATCATTACCCTGATACTTATCTTCTAAGTAGTAATTAATCAAGGCGTTGCATACTTGTTGAAAATAATAACTATGTTGATCACTACCAGCCAGACAAACAAGGTTATCTTTAATTTCTACAAGATAATCTTTTGATTGCAAAAGAGCAATCAAAACTTTTAACTTCATATCTTCTTTGCGAGTTTTTAGCGTTAGTGAGAACCCATCATTATCATTTGAAATTTGCGGCGATGACCAATTGGTAACCTTTTTTTGTAATCTTTGACTTTGTTTTTGCTTAAAACTATTTATTAAAATTTCCTTACTAATATTTAGTTTATTACTTAATTGGTCAAAAACACCATCTACTACGAGGAGATTTTTTTCATATTTTAATAGAGCAAAGATTTGTTCAATGATTTTTGCTTTTTTATCAACATTAATTATTTCATTTAGGGTAAATTTTTCTAGAAAAAATTCATACCCGTTAACAGAATGATCAATCATCTTTTTTAAAGCTTCAACTTGCTTTGTTTGCACCAGTTCATCTGGATCCATGGCTGTTAAATTATCAACAATTGAAAATTCTAAATCATTATTAATCAATAACTTAGCAATTTTGTACATTGCATTGATTCCAGGACTATCTCCATCTAAAAATAACTTAATCGGTTTTTTTAACTGTTTAAGAAGATTGATGTGGAAAGCACTTAAATTAGTCCCCATCAATGCTAAACAGTTGGGATAACCAACCTTGGTTAGACTAATTACATCCATAAATCCTTCTAAAAGAATAATATCAGCAAAACGCTCTTTATTTTTTAAGACATAATCGATGTTAAACATTACCTCTGACTTCTTAAAAACTAACGTTTCCCGAGTATTTAAGTATTTTGGTTTTTCTTTGCCAAGCACTCGAGCACTAAATCCAATCACATAACCATCTTTATTCTTAACTGGAAAAGTGACGCGGTTTTGAAAATAATCGTATGTTTTTTGACTAGCTTGATTAACAGTTGCCAATCCAGCTTGCACAATCTCACCCTCATCATAACCCAAACCAAGCAAATGTTGGACTAAATTATTTTCATAAGCAAAACCAATTTGTCATTGACCAATCTGGTCACGATCAATTTGCCGTTGGTCAAGATAATTTCTTGCTTTAACCCCTACCTTGTTATACAAAATGGCTTGATAATAATTAGTGGCATCTTCATTAATTTTAAACAGTAATTTTTGTTCATTACTATAAGGATCCTTAGGGACATAGTCATCGAGATTACCTAAATCAATCCCATATTCTTTCGCAAGTTTAATGACTGCCAAGGGAAAAGCAAGATTATTGATTTTTTCAACAAACTGAATAATATTACCTCCAACCCCACAAGAAAAACACTTAAAAATCTTCTTATCAGGAGAAACAATCATTGATGGAGTTTGATCGGCATGAAACAAACATAAACCAACATAATTTCGACCTTGTTTGTGCAAATTAGTATACTTAGAAACTTCTTCAACAATATTTGCTTTTGTTAAAACTTCTTGAATTTTATTTTCAGGAATTCTTGCCATTTATTCACAACCTATCGTTTTAAATAATCAACCAAATCGTTAATTTTGACTCTGGTTTGTTCCATCGTGTCACGATCCCTCAGGGTAACTTTTTGATCAGTTTCTGAGTCATAATCATAAGTAATCACAAAAGGAGTCCCAATTGCATCTTGACGACGATAACGCTTCCCAACATTACCAGTTTCATCATAAGTAACACTAATACCTGATGCTAATAAATCAGTATAAATTTTTTGCGCTGGTTGAGCTAAGTTTTTTTGTAATGGCATTACTGAGACTAGGTAGGGAGCAAGAGCTTTAGGAAGCTTTAAAACTTCACGACTAGCACCATCTTTTAACTCTTCAATTACATAAAATTGGCAAAAAATTGCAAGCATCAAACGTTCTAAACCTACACTTGGTTCAATTACGTGAGGAACAATTTTTTGATTAGTTACTGGATCGAGATAAGTCAGGTCAGCACTAGAACTCTGAATATGTTGGGTTAAATCAAAATTGCCGCGATCAGCAATTCCCCACAATTCACCTCACCCAAAAGGGAAAGCAAACTCCACATCAACAGTTTGAGTTGAATAATGAGCCAATTCAGTTTGGTCGTGAACACGGAACTGAAAGTTATGTTCGTCAAGTTGTAAGACCTCAACAAGGAATTTTTTTACCATTTCTGTCCAATAAGCAAATCAATCCGTTTGATCATCAGGAGCAAAAAAGAACTCTAATTCCATCTGTTCGAATTCACGCGTACGGAAAATAAAGTTCCCTGGAGTAATTTCATTTCGAAATGCCTTTCCCATTTGCCCAATTCCAAACGGAAGTTTTTTTCGCAACGTTCGTTGCACATTCTTAAAGTTAATAAAAATTCCTTGAGCAGTTTCAGGGCGAAGATAAACAACACTATTTTCATCTTCTAAAACCCCTTGCTGGGTTTTAAACATTAAACTAAAATTTCGAATCGGAGTAAAGTCACTCTTTCCGCACTTGGGACACTTGATTTCTTTAGTTTTTAAAAAGTCTTCTAATTCTTGATGACTCATCTTAGCAGCATTAACTTCAGGAAACTTTTCTTCAATCAATTTATCTGCTCGTCAGCGACTTTGACAATTTTTACAATCAACTAGAGGGTCATTGAAACCATCGATATGTCCAGAGGTTTTTCAAACCTTATTATTCAAAAGAATCGAACTATCTAACCCAACATTATAAGGATTAGACCTTACAAAAAAATCTCACCATAAGTTTTTAAGGTTCAACTTGATTTGTGCCCCTAAAGGACCATAATCTCAACTATTTGCAAGACCCCCATAAATCTCTGAACCCTGAAAAACAAAACCATTAGTCTTTAAAAAACTAGTTAGTTCCTCCATTTTTTTAATCATACATCCCCCATAATCCATTAATTAACTGCTTAATCCTTTTAAAAATAACTACTGTGATATTATGCTCCACAACTGCTTTTGTCAACCCACAATAAGTGTTTTACTAAACCTGAAGAAATGGTTGCATTTTAATTTCATAAAACGCAATACCACTTACTCCCAAAATGTTTTCATAATATTCCAAGTTCACATTGATAAGTAAAATTGCAGTTTTAATATCTAACTGAATATTATCAAACTCCTCAATTGGTAAAGTGGCAATTTGGTTTAAAACCATAATTAATTCTGGATCATGAAGCACTTTAACTTGATTTGTCATGAAAGCAAAATCTTGATCGCAAACAACCCCATAATCAAACAAACTTAAAAACTGAGGATAACTAAGTTTTTTTTGACAGTAAGCACAATGAGTTAAGTCTCATAACCCGTTGTTGTACTTTAAGCTGCGATATAAATAAATGGCAAAGTTTTTTAATAAAAAATTGTGCTGATCTAACTTTGGAAAAATAAATTTTAATAACTGATAATATTCATAACTTTTTTGGTCATCACTAAAAAAACTTAAACTAACTGTAGTAATTACTGATGCTAACAAATAACTAAAATAGGCGTCCGCAATCTTAGCATACGTTTCAATTAAATGCGCTTTTTTTAGTTTAGACAAACGGTTAGTTGGTGATTTAAAAATTTCAAAATAAGCAGAATTGAAAAGTTGCAAAGCAGTTTTATTTTTACTCGTCATCTTTCTGACGCCTGGGGCATAAAAACTAATTAACCCATATTCTTTGCAAAAAATAGTAATGATTTCATCATAATCTTCATAATCAAGTTTTTTTAAGACAAAACCTTCAATTGTTTTCAAATTATTCACCAACTAATACTTATTTTTGTCATAACCCATCTTTTTGATCAATGAAGCGGATTTTTTCCAATCCCGTTCAACTTTTATCCGCAGTTGAAGTTCAACTTCTTTTTGATAAATTGTGACTAATTCTTTTTTTACTTTATACTTAATATCTTGAATTTTCTTGCCATTTTTCCCAATTAAAATTCCTTTTTGTGAATCGCGCTCCACAAAGATGGTGGCTCTAATTTGCATCAATTCTTCATCATCTTCTAATTCATCAACTAAAACTGCAACACTATGGGGCACTTCTTGTCCAGTTTTTAGCAATACTTGCTCGCGGATTAACTCTTTGATATAAAACCGGTTGGGTTGATCTGTGATTTGATCAGGAGCAAAAAAAGCAAAACCATCTGGTAAATAGCGTAAAATCAGTTCTAATAAAGTATCAATGTTTTTGTGAGTAGTACTAGCAACTAAAATTGTTTCATCAGGATTAAAGAGTTCTTTTCATTCCGCCACTTTTTGAATTAATGCTGCTTTTGGAAGCAAATCTGCTTTAGTTAAAATCAAAAACTGAGGGATGTTAGACTGCTTTTTTAGCTGCTCTAAAATATAAAGATCATTTTTCCCAATCTTTTCATCTACGGGCGCTAAAAAAAGGATGATATCAGTATCTTTAAAACTCCGAAGAGCATTGCTATTCATTCATCTATCAACTCCATCCTTAGCAGTGTGAAACCCGGGCGTATCAACAAAAACAATTTGATACTCACCAGGAGAATTTAAAATGCCCCGAATATTATTTCTGGTAGTTTGAGGTTTGTTTGTTACAATTGAAACCTTGTGACCAATTAGTTCGTTGATCAAACTTGATTTACCAACATTTGGTCGCCCAACCACACTTACAAAACCAGATTTAAACTTTTTTTCACTCATCTTTAACCCCTATGCCAAATAACTTTCTTCATCACAAATAACTTCATAATTAATCCCCGCAGCTTTTAAAATTTTATCTTGAAGCAAAAACATTTCCTCTTCTTGAGCAAAATTATCTTCATGATCATAACCCAATAAATGCAAAAATCCATGGACAAACAAAAAAGCCATCTCTTCTTTAAGTTCATGATGATACTTTGTTGCTTTTTGTTGAGCAACTTCATAACAAATAAACAAGTCTCCTAGTTCGCGCTCTTCCACAGCCGCCTCTACATCAGCACTCATGTTCAAAGGAAAAGAAATTACATCAGGTACGTATTCTTCCTTCCGATATTCCTGATTCAACAACAAAGCTTCTGGTTTAGCAACTCAGATTACTGCCAAACTTAAATTATCTCTTAAACCTAAAACTTTAACTCCTGTTATTAAGAGTTCTTGATAGAATTTTTCTCACTTTATCATCGCAAGATTAGTTTTATTTAAAAAAGAAACTTCACTCATTTAACCACACTTTTCTGGTTTTAATTATATATGAAAAACCACCTTAAAAAAATAAGCCAAATAAGTCATTTTTCCACATCGATAATAAAAAATCGGTTTCGTTTTTTGGATTAAAAAAGTTTCGTTTTGAATTTCATAAACATTATTTTCCAAATAAACTAAGTTGTGATAAATCTTGATACTTTGATGATTATTGCAATAAACTTCGCTTAAAGCACGAGAACTTTTTACATAACCGATTTGGTTAATAATTTCTGATTCTAAAATTTGATAAAGGTTAATCTGCACAGTAGTTAAAACGATTAAAACTACCCCTAAAATTAGTCCTAGAAAGATTAAATACCAGTATTTTTTCATGTTAATCTTCAACAAAAATTAAAATTCTATCCTTTAAATTTTCAATTAGTTGTTGTTTAATTTCTACATACTCATCTAAAGCAACTTTTTCTATTAAAATAATTTTTTGCTCACAAAAACAAACGCTCAAAATTGCTAATAGTTGTTTTTGTTGAGAATCTAAATAGGTAGTGTTAGTGGTTAAATTAATTGCGTACTTTTTTAAATAGGTTTGCATTTTCATTATTTGAAAAAGTTTTAAATTCGAACTAGAACCAAAATTAAACAAATTATTACTAGTTAACTCATTGATTAAGATTGCTTGGTTGGTCTGATAGATTTGGTTAGTTCTCAGTCAAACTTTTAAAGGTTGATAATCAATTAACAAATAATTTTTCTCCAGATTAGTAATGGTTAAATAATGTTTATTCACGTATTGATGCTTAAAAGTGATGACTACTTTTTCTCAATCAATTAAGGACAGCGACTGAAAAACCATAGTTGATGGTCGAGAAATTTTTACTAACCAAATTAAATCTAAAAAGCGATCAATTTGCACGTTATAAGCTAAGATAATGTTGATAAAAATTAAGAAACTTGACAAATCCAGAACTTGAAAATTCAAAGTTAAAAACATTAAAACATAAAACCCTAAAACAACCAGTTTTTCCAAAGTATTAAAAAGTAGCAGTCAATTAGAAGATTGAATTAACTTTTTATTCTCAACTTTCTTTATTGCGTAATATTTTTTAAGATTAGTTTTTTTAATGATTATTGGATAATCACGAATAATTGTCTGTATTAAAATTTGTCGATGGTGGTTAAGAAACTGTTCAGACGTCGAAATACTGTAAAAATGCTTTACCTTTATCCCCTTAACAATCATTATCAAAAGGATCAGTAAACAAGAACTAAAGAAAAACATTTTTGAAAAAATAATTAAAATATAACTAATAAAAATTGTAAAACCAAGTAAGGCAAGCATGGTTGCAAAGAGTTGGTTAAGTGCTTTTCTAAAATTCAAACTTTGTTGAATTTGGTTAAAAATAAAATCAGGATGATTGGTTTGTAATCAAATTTGAAGACTTTGCGCATGTGAAGAAAGATACTGAAGATATTCTTGTTCTTCTCTTTTTATTAAACTTTTTTTCAACCATAGGTGTAAACCTGAAAATCCCATTCATCCCAGAATCAAACACCCAATTACAAACCCGACCTTTACCACTTGTTTTCAAGTAAAGAAAAAATAGTTTGCAATCATTATTTTGATAAACATACTACTAAAAAGTAAACTTAAAATGGCGAGAAAATCAAAGAGATTTGACAACAAATATCATGATCAGTTCCGGACTAAAAGTTGAAAACCAACCTTGCAACTAAACTTAAAGCAATTAGAAGTAATTGCGGTGCTTTTTTGGTTCTGAAAAACTAAAACATTGCCATTCAGCATCAGTTTGAGGGTTTTAAGATTGACTACTTGAACTCTGGTACAATCTGGGTCAAAGACTAAAAAATTTTGCAAGTTTTGTTTTTCTAAAACCACATAGTGATTTTCTCCGCTAGACTTTTTTATATCCACAAGGATGGGGAAAGTCAATTCATTTAAATCATCAAAACTTTCTAGATGATAACCTTTGACTAAAAGTTGATAACTACTTAAAAGTTTTTCAAGTTCATAAAAACTTAACTCGTTACGAGCGTAATGATGTTTAACTTTAAATTCCCCCAAGTTCATTGTTGTTTTAGAAAAGTGCTGCAGAACCATTAAAGCACAAGCCATACCACAATCATTGATATCAAGTTGTTGGACTAATTTCACCAGCGATCTTTCCTCCCTCTAAAGAATAAGAGAAGAACTCCCGGATTTTTTCAACTAATAGTAATTCATCACTACCAATTGTTGGGCTAGCGCTGCTTTTTTCTCTGGGCCTTGGAAGTATTCAACCACCTTTAAAGCAAATTGAATTGCGCCCCCAGCACTAGAACCAGTGATGACGTTTTTATCCACAATCGCGGCTTGACTAAGATCACTAACAGCATCAGTGAGGAACTGGTCTGAACCAGGAAAGTGAGTAATCTTTTTCTTATTTAAAACCCCAGCTTTTCCTAAAACTTGAGGAGCAGCACAAATCGCCCCAACCAGTTTTTTCTCTTGATTAAACTCTTGAACCAGTTGCACCAATTCATCAGATGTTAATAATGGTTGTTTACCGCTTTCAACACCTTTTCCTCCAGGAATTAAAATTCCATCATACTTACTAGCATCAAATTCGGCAAAGCTCAAATCTGGTAAAACCTTAATCTGGTGCGCGCCAATAAGGGTTGTTTGATTGTATAAACTCACAATATCAATTTGAATTCCTGCTCTTCGTAAAACATCAACACTTGCAACCATCTCAATTTCTTCAAAGTTGTTCCCAACCACCATTGCTAAATAAGTTTTCATTGCACTTTCTCCTTATTGTTCTGATTATATGCTTTTAAGATAAAAAATAAGTTCAATTTGAACTTATTTTTCATAAAAGTTATTCTGCGGTCTCAGTTAAAATCACACTCGGACTCTCTCTGCGTGCCTTCCGAGATGATAGTCCTAACGATCCTAAATAAGACATGAGCATCACGACAAAGGAAATTACAATCGGTCATCACGTAATTCCCACAGGCAACGCTAATCCCTTGGTTCCTAAAATGTGCACCCCAATAAAGATTAGTCCTCAACCAATGATCGTCCCCCCAATTCAAGCCAGAACACTTAAAATCGTCACTGTTCCAAAGGTATAAGTAATAATTTGAAAATTAGAATATCCCAACGCTTTTAAAAGCACCATAAACCGCATATATTGCGCAATATAAATGTCTCCCGTTAACATAATTAACAACGAAGCTGTGATAATTAGTGCCGCAATTAACAAGGCTCCGATTGCAATCGCTAGCATTGATACTTGTTTAATTAATGCTTTTGACTCACTTAGAAGTTGCGAACCAGCAATAATAGAAATTTCAGCTCCCGTACTTCCACCCAACTTAATCGAGAATTGCCCCCAGCGGTCCGGACGGGTGAACGAAATTTGGGAAGTAAAGTTAACAGGTTCATCAAAGTTTGAAAACTTTGCGTTGTACCACATGTGAGGAGCATAATCAAAAGCGTCTCCACTTAGTTGATAACTGACTGGCAGTCAAAGGTTTGGTGTCAGATCAGAATCAATTAATGGCTGTAAATCAAGTAAGTTATACCGGTCAAAAGCAGAAACACTATTATCTTTTGCCCGCGTCTTGGCAGGAATCAAAGTCTCAGGATCAAAGATCTGGTAGTTGTACTGGTAAGTTCTCGCTGTAGAATAACCCAATAAAGTATTGGCAAGATCAGAATCAATCACAATCAACCTATCGTTATAAGACTCGATTTTCCCCACAGTTTGGAAATTAATTTTAACTGTTGGGTTTAAATAAGTTTGGGTATCACGCACCATCAATAAAGGTGGCCGTGCTCCTGAAGTGACCCAACGATACCAGTAACTTGGTCCAATTAACAAGTTAGTCAGTTCGGCACCATTTAAAGAATTGGCATAAATTTCTGGGTCATAATAACTAATATCATAGGGATTAATCACCAGTCACTTTCCGTTTAAAACATCACTATCAAACCCTTGTGCAGCATAAGCGGCTTTAACTGAAGCAGGGACATTAGTTGCTGCAAAGCTATCATCATACCAACTATTATTTGGGTTTTTATCCTTGGTTTGGGCTCCGTTTGGATACAAGAAGTTATCCACATCAGCAATCGCGTTTAAAGGAATCATCATTTTTAAATCTTTAAAAACGTAATAAGGACGAATATAACTTCCAATTGGTCTTGCGGTGGTAGAATCGTACTTTCAATCGTTAAATAAATATGATGAAGAACGTAAAGAACCATCATCCAAGTCATATTGTACCTTCAAGGTAAACTTGTTGTTATCCAAAGCATAAGGGTCTAAATAGTATTTACCATCAGCAGCAATTTCATAACGATTACTCTGCACATCAGCGTAAAACTGCGAATCACTAACTTTAGTTTTACTAATATCAACATAATCAGTGTCATCATAAACCCAAGCTTGCTTAGGGAGTTCTTTATACCCTTGGGTACTTAAAAAGTTAATCTTTTGGGCATCATTAGTTCAATTAGTTAAGGTTTTAGTGTTAGTTAAACCATAAGAAGCCGCAGCTTGATTATTAATAACCATCGGTAAAGTCAGAGTGTTGGTAGCTTTATTATAAATTTGCACGTTCTTATACTTAATATCTGCCCCGCCCTTGTTGGCTAACACATCATAAACTTGTTGTTTAATCACTTGGGGTAAATAAGCCTTTTCCTTGGTACTTTGAGCAATAACAACCCCGTTTTGAACTTCATCCAAACCAGTTAAGATAATGTTTTTGCCACTAGCTTGTCCATTAACTAGAGTGGTATAAGTATCGATTCCTGGAGCATATAAATCATTTTGATAAGAAATTGCGTACTGATCTTGGCGAGAAACTGAACGTTGGACATATGCTTTAACATAAGAAGGAATTGCTTTATAGATAACATTCATCACGTCATCTTTTCAAGTCCCCCCCCCCGTAGTATCCCCACGACTATCACCAGTACCAGTTCCCCCGATGATCGCTCCAATAATGTTAGGAATCGAACTAGTTAATCAGTTGGAGAAGTTTTGGGCAAACAAAATCTTGTCTGCATCAGTTCAAGTGATGGTTTTTACCGGGTCAATGCTTTGATTTATATTGCTATATGAGTGCAATACTGTCCCAAAAAACTTATCAATCATTCCTACAGAAAACCCTTGCCCTGTATCCACATAAAAGTTATTACCAAACAAACCACTCATAATTGACAACAACTGAGTATTGTTTTTAATAATGTAAGCATAGGTATTTTGCACCTTAGTTCCATCATAAAGATAAGGAACAACCACATTCGAATTAGAAATTGTACTAGAATAATTTTCTACATTACCATAGTATCCATAAGTATTTCCACTAGTATCTAAAGGTACTTTCCCGTTAATATAGTCACTATCTAAATAATCTTGTCCCTCCCAAAACGAAATCACATTCTTTGATTGGGGAGCATTAGCGGTTAAGGGTACTTGGGTATAACCGTTCGCATATTTAGTTGATTTGTAATAAGTATTATTGGTGCTAATAGCCACTGAAGGAATTGCCAAACCAAAAGTCATTAACAAGGAAGTGATTAACACTACAAAGACCATTAACCGAATTTGTGTTGATCCTGAACTTGCTAAGGTTAAAGAAAATCTGGTAGTGAACTTTGCTTTTTTGTTTCAGGTTTTAATCCAATCTAAGAAGAAAGAACGACTTCATTTCACTGAAGAACCCAAAATTTTAACCACTGGTCGGTCTGTTAACTTATAAGCTGAAACAAAAGCAATTCCTCCAGATAATAATCCTAAACCAAAGATTGCAATCACAATTGAAATTCAGTCTCATAAAATTTGGTAGGGTTGGGCACTGAAATAAATTAAAAACATATTTGCAAAAGGAATTTGCAAAACAATACCACTAATTCAAGCTAGGGGAATAACAACTCCAAGAATAATAATTGAATAAGAAACATAAGCAACTGAAATTTGGGCCGGTGATTCCCCTAAAGCTTTTAAAATTCCAATTTGTTTTGAGTTTAAATCAATTGTTTTGCGAACACAGACCACTAAAGCAATAATTGCAATTAAAGCAATAATTGCTGCGGCCGTGTAAGTAATTGCAGAGTAAATCTTAAACACCAACGGTTCCAGGGTTCAAGAATACCTAAAATTAGAATGGTTGAAATCTTTTAAGGTGTCTTCAGTGCCAAGTCCAGGGACTAAGTCTGCTTGTTTTTGATTGACATAATTTTTAACATTGGTAAAGTCGTTTTTTAAATTTCGTTTCTGGTCTTGCATTGAAGAAAGAAATAAAATCTTTCTTTGGTCTTGTTGGAAAGTTAATTCGCGATCTTGGTTTCATAAAAAATAAGTATAGTTTTGCGACATCGAATCTTTTGAAGAAGAATTTGTCTTCGTTCCCTCCATCATTGCTTCCAAAGTTAACTCACTTCCATAAGCAAAAGCGGAAACTTTAGGATTAGGAACAGGGTTTAAGAGGTCTTGAGAAGGCACAAAAGAAAAAGCATCAGTCATTAATCCTGCAACACTATAAAGCGCATCTCCGGCTTTAATCACGTTGCCGATGTTAATCTTTTGTTTCCGAGCAAACTGTTCAGAAAGACCGACTTCTTGTACTGGGGCTGGGGCGCGACCATTTAAAACCGTAATATTATAATTTTCATAAGGGTTAAGAATAATCCCCCGATACTTCACTTGGTGAGTAGCATCAAAAAAGGTCGCTTCCCTCCGAATCTTTAAATCAAAACCACTGGCTCTAGCTGTCATTAACTGGTAAGCATAATAAAGAGTTGAACGAATTGGCAGTCCTTGCTCAGGATGGTAATAACCATCATCTGCTTGAATCACAAAAGCCGCTTTAATTAATGTTGGGGTAAAATTATAAACTTGGTGAAAGTTATCAAAAACTGAAATTTGATTAAATAGTGATTGTCCGCTCGCCACTAATAACAACCCAGTAAAAAAGTTGAGTGGATTTAACTCACTAAAACTAATCACAGTGGTACCTGTCCGCTTTGTATAGATGATTGGGTTCAAAATTCCTTTAAAACCAGAAGTATGTAAAGCAGTTGTTAGGTTGGGGTTGGTTGGATCATTATTCACAAAAACAAAATCACTTAACGGAGTGTTGTTTTGGTTAGAAACATAAATGTCATAAGCAGGATTATCAGCACTAATAATTCAATCATTATTTAATAAAGCAGAAGTATTGGTAAGTTTAACACCAAACAAGAAGGCAAAAACATCACTAAAAGTTACTTGTGCTTGTTGTTCTGCAGTTAAAGGAGCAATCAGAAAAACATCAACCGCTTGCTTCATTCAAGTAACAATCTTAACTAATGCAGTTTGGATATTATTAAAGATTGCCTCCTCATCGACACTGGTTGTTTGTGTCCCAAGTTCAGGATTTCACCCAATAATTTGGTTGGTGTCATCATAAGTTAAATAAGTAGCGAACCAGTTTGGATATTTAGCAGTATATCTTCCCACTATCGAATAAGGCAGGGTGTTAACACCTAAATCACCACCCTGACTTAAAGTAGTTAATTCACTAAACAATTCAATAAATAAAGCTTGATAAACTTGATATCACCCATCGGCATCACTTGTGGTTTCCAACCCATTAATTGTGGGACTTTGATAAAGGTTGGCTTGAATAAAAAGGTTTTGAAAGGTCGAACTACTAGTTAAAACAGTAAAAAAGTTTTGATGATTAGTATAAACACCACTACTATCAGCAAAAACATAGTTATAAGTATAAGCTTTATCTTGATTACTAACCACTTGGTTACCATCTAAATCAGTTTCATAGTCTTCCAAACTTAAATAATCAGCATTATCTAAAAGGTTACTGATTAAAAAAGCATCGCCCCCACCATCTGCTGAAGCCTTTAATTGGACGTTTCCTTGAAAATCAAACCGAGGCACCTTTTTAACAATCTGGTCATAAGAATTATTCATCCGACGCTGGGTTGAAAGGGAAACTGAAAGAATAAAAGTAGCAATAAAACTTAAAATTAAAATAATCAGAAATTGAACTCGAAAATGAAAGACACCTTTAATACCTTGTTTTAGCATTAAAAAGAAATTCGAAAACTTATCCATTAAATCCCCTTCTTTTTCATCTCATCATCCTTAAGTGCTGCTAACCCGACAACTTAACCTACTTATTTTAACACTTATTATGGGAATGATAACTGAATTTTAGAAGAAATGGTATAAACATATAAGTGGTTATTCGCTTGGTTTTGTCGTTTATTCTATGTTAAAATATCAATTAATGATTAGCTATTAAAACACCTTGCATAGCATTAAAAAGATAGGGAAGAAGTGTAATGAGAAGATTATTGGTTTGTTTCAGCGCTGTTGTTTTAACAATCGCTCCTACCACTACGATTATTAGTTGCTCTTATAAACAAGATCAAAAAAAAGTGTTTCAAAACCAAACAAAAATTTATTCTCAAATCACTGCTGAAGCGCTAAAATCTGCAATTCTTTTTGACCAAAACTTTACAATCAATAACCAAAAAAACACCTCAATTGAGGTTAACTTTGCTTCTAATCACTATAGTGATGCTTTAGTTAAAAACGTTTTTCCCAAACTAATTAGTGAAAATAATAACATTGCAATCTCTCCTGATGCTCAAGTGGCTGAACTTTATAAAATGGCTTTTGGTGCTAATCAAGGTGGGTTTAATTATAACTTTACTTATAGTGTTGCTAATGGGAGTTTAACTAGTAGTGGGGTGAAAACAAACACAAAACTAAGTACTTATATTACTAATCCTGGAGATAATGGTATTATGCAGTCAGCACCAGATAGTGGTATTACTAAAACTTTAGGAGCAATTACTGGAGGATTAAATATCGTTTTAGGAAATGACTTTACTAGTGACACCGCAAGTTTAGTTGGTGGGGTGATTAACACTCCCGTGGTTGCTGATATTCTTGAACCTTACCTTCATCCACAAAATGAACAACAAACCAAAATTAGTCAAACGATTAATTTGGTTTTAAGTGTTTTAAACAGTGATAAAAATACCAAAGCTATTGATGAAGTTCTTAGTGCTATCACCCAAGAAAACATCGATTCAACGGCAACTACCCAAGTGGTTTTAAACCAAGCTACTCAAGACCTTTTTTTGAGTTTAGTTTATTTTCTTGATCACAAACAAATTGATGTTAATAAAATGAGCATTGCTAACCTTAGTGCTAGTGAAATCTTTTTTGATTTACTTTTAAAAGCTGACCCTGGCGATGTTTTTTTAACCGCTAGCGGGGTCGATGATAGTGCTGACTACCACTTAGAAATTAGTTATGGTGCTAAAATCCTCAACTTTGTAAATGTTCTAACTACTTATCTTGCTGCTTTCGATGAGTTCAAAACCTTTAAACCAATTAGTTATAACTATCTATTTAGCAGTCATAAAACTAACGGACAAATTATTGACCAAATTTTAAATCAGCCCTATAAAAATAACCCCCACATGTGGTACAAAGAAAAAAATAGTCCAACCCTTTATGCGTTAGTTAACCTTCAAAACATTATCAGTGATTTACAACTCTACCTTTCTCCTGATGCTCAACATGATTACCAAGGGTTAAATACCTTAAAATTCTTCACCATTCTTTTAGGCCGAGGTGCAGTTGAAGGTAATAGTGACCAGTTTTATCAAGCTCCAATTCGGGGTGCTTTAATTGAAAATGGTTTAGCACCAGCAGTTAAAACTTGGCTTAAGAGCAAAATTCCTGAAGCAATCGATCCTTATCTTGACCAGTTTGGTTTGACAGGAATTTTAGATAAAAGTAATGAGATTATTGCCAATATTTTTAACACAATTATTGACGGAATTTTAACCAATAGCGATTTAACAACTGCTTTTAACGGACCATTAGATGGGGCTGGTTTACTTTTAAATCTAATTCCCCAACTAACTGGACAAATTGACAACATTATCGCTCAATTACAAAAACTTTTATTAGATCCATTAGGAATTACCCTTGATCAAGCAACAATTGACAAAATTAAAGCAGCAATCGAAAGCTTTAGTCAAATCGCTTTAAAGTTGAAAGCAAGTGTAGACTATCTCTCTACAAGTGGTCAAGCTAGTTTAAAAAAACCTTGAGATGCTTTGTATAGGGGTACTTTTATTGCTGATATCCTTACAAGTTTGGATGGCATCATTAATATTGACAACAATACTTTACAAGCAATTAAAAGAATTGGAAACATTAAGAACCTCTTAACTAGCAAACTCTCTAGTTTATTTGCCACTTTCAACCTCACCATGCCTGATTTTTTGTACAATCTTAATAATCTTTCGATTGCTGATTTAATGGATGGTTTAGCAACCGCTTTTAACACGACAAGATATCAAACTTTAACAGCCAATAACCAGTACTTTATTAACAGTTTGGACATCAAACAACTATTAACTGCCCTCCTGCCTTCAACCAATGTTGATAGTCAAGTTTTGAAAGATAACGTTCCTGTTAGCGTTTTAGAACTCTTGTTATACACTATTGTTGATGGAGGTAAAGAATTAACCAACACAAGTTTAGCCCAAGACTATGCTTTATTAAAAAAATATCAAGTAACTAGAATTACGAAAACAGGTTCAGTTAATGTGCCAATTTTTACCACTAGTGGCGCTAGTGTTAAACTCAACTCAAACTTACTCAATGCCTTATTAGGATTAGAAACCACTACCCAACCCAACTATTTTTATGAAGAAACTTTGTATCATGCTTTTGCCCGATTTTATGGTCATTATTATGATAATGCTGATTCGAGTTATAATTCATGGTTTGAAAATACCAACGGTAATGTCGCACAAATGTTAGCCTTGCCACCAAAAATACTTGAGCTTGCTAAAAAAGCTTCTGCCTTTGCGAACCAATCAATTGACCAACTGGTTATTGATCGTTACCAAAAATACTTATTACGAGAAAACTTTGGTTTAGACCAGGTAAAAAGTACGAACTTAGACAATAAAAAGGGTTATGGAACAATGCAGGCACTGACTTATCGCTTAAGTTATAAGAATCCTGATGACCATAAAATTTATCATTATCAAGTAAAGTGAACTCGTCCAGCCCTTTTGGATCCAAACCAAGGGGGTACTGGCTTGGATGGAATTGGTTGGCGTTTGGTTGAGCTTAATCGTCAGGACTAAAAACACCCAATAAGGTTAACCTTTCTTGGGTGTTTTTTTGAAACTTTCATAAATTTCGTTGAGCTTTTTTTCATAAGCACTATGTAATTTTGGTTGATAATAATGCACATCTTTTAGTTCATCAGGTAAATATTGTTGTTCAACCCAATCGTTAGGATAGTTATGCGCGTATTTATAACCAATTCCCCGCTTAAGTTTTTTAGCAGAAGAATAATGATTATCTTTTAAATGAGCAGGAATATCATAAACTTTGCCTTGATTAACATCATTTAAGGCGTTTTGGGTTGCTAAATAAGCAGAGTTAGACTTGATGCTTAAAGCCATCTCGCAAATAACCAAACCCAAAGGAATCACTCCTTCAGGCATTCCTACATTTCTAAAAACCTGACACGCAGTATAAACATGAACGGGAATAACCGGATTAGCTAAGCCAACGTCTTCATAAGCAATAATTAACATTCGTCGCATTAAAGCTTCATATTCTCCTAAACTAAGCATACGAGCAAAGTAATACAAAGCAGCATCAATATCACTGCCACGAACTGATTTTTGTAACGCTGATTTTAAATCATGGAAAGTATCACCATACCTCCCCCCTTGTTGAACCCCTTTATGGTCAAAAACCTTACTAATTAAAGGAGAATTAATCGTTTCCCCAGGATAAAGGTTTATCAAGAGTTCAATTTTATTAATCGCCACGCGTAAATCACCATTAGCAAGTTCGCATAAATACATTAAAGCTTCATCATCGATCAAAAGTTCAAGTTCATGATGATCAAGTTTTTGTTTAAAAAAAGTAAACATATCTTGCGATGAGATTGGTTTTAACTCTAAAATTGTTGAACGCGACCTTAGGGCAGGATTAATCACAAAATAAGGATTTTCAGTTGTGGTGAAATAAACAAAAACTAAACCTTTTTCCATATATTCTAAAAGAATATCCTGTTTATTTTGGTTCATCCTTTGCACTTCATCAATAATCAAAGTAACCGGTTGTTCAACGGTTGCTTTTTTAAGAATCTTATCAAGGTTCTCTTTTTTTTCAATACTAGCATTAAAGTAGTGGACTTCTTGGTGTAAATCCGCTCCTAGAGCATAAGCAAACGTCGTTTTACCTACTCCTGGAGGACCATAAAAAATCAAGTTGCACCCAAACTGATGTTCAACCATTTTATTAATTAAACCTTCTGGTTGAAGTAACTCGTTTTGACCCACAATATTTTTGATTGTTGTTGGTCGCAGAATTTCAGCTAATGGTTTCATTAATTTTCTCCTTTTTCTCATAAAAAATAGTTAGTCAGAACTAACTATTAATCTTATTGACCAGCAAAAATTGCTTGGTAAACTTCTTCATATTCCTTAACGGGAGTAATCTTCAAGACCTTTTTAACTTCGTCAGGAATATCATCTAAATCTTTTAAATTTTCTGCAGGAATTAAGATTTGGTTTAATCCCGAACGAGCAGCAGAAATTGATTTTTCTCTTAATCCCCCAATTGGTAAAATGTGACCACGAAGGGTAATTTCACCAGTCATCCCGACATTTTCAGAAACTGATTTTCCACTTAAAGCACTGATGATTGCCGTGGTTAAAGCCGATCCCGCACTAGGTCCATCTTTTGGTACTGCTCCTTCAGGAACATGGATGTGAATATCGTTGTTTTCAAAAATTTCTTTATCAATCCCAAACTTTTGGTAGTTGGAACGAACATAATCATAAGCGATTGCTGCTGATTCTTTCATCACATCACCAAGTTTTCCGGTTAAAACTAAACTACCTTTCCCAGGGAAGTAATTTACTTCAATTGGTAAAATATCTCCCCCATATTGGGTATAAGCCAAACCAGTAACTACCCCCACTTGCGCTGACTCCTGTTTCTTGGTAAAGTCAAAAATCCGTTTACCAAGATATTCATTCACAATTTTAGGAGTTACTTCCAATTGCGTTAACTCTTCATTCAACTCTTTGACGATGAACTTTCTCGCAACTGTACTTAAGTAACGTTCAACTTGACGGACTCCCGCCTCACGGGTGTAATACTTAATAATCTCTTCTAATGCTTGGGTGGTGAAAGTTAAAGTTTTTACGTCTAAGTTGTATTCTTTCAATACTTTTGGAATCAAGTATTCTTTGGCAATTTTTAATTTTTCAATTTCTGTGTAACTAGAAAGGTTGATAATTTCCATACGGTCATACAATGCTTCAGGAATATCTTGCGGATAGTTAGCAGTCGCAATAAATAACACATCACCTAAATCATAAGGTTCTTCAATGTAGTTATCAGAAAACTCTTGGTTTTGTTCAGGATCTAACACCTCTAACATTGCACTAGCAGGATCACCCTTATAGTCGCTTGCCATTTTATCAATTTCATCTAATAAAAAGACTGGGTTTTTCACCTTACTACGACGCATACTTTGGATAATTCTCCCTGGCATTGCTCCAACATAGGTTTTTCTGTGACCACGAATTTCTGCTTCATCACGAATCCCCCCTAAAGAAACCTTTACAAAGTTTCGCCCCATTGCTTCGGCAATTGAGCGCGCAAGTGAAGTTTTTCCAACCCCTGGAGGACCCACTAAAGTAATAATTTGTCCTTTTACTGAATTAGTTTTTTGCACCACCGCTAGATGTTCTAAAATTCGGTCTTTAACTTTAGTCAAACCATAATGGTTTTTATCTAAAGTTTCTTTGGCAAATTTTAAATCTTTAATGTCTTCAGTTTTTTCTCACCAAGGAATACTCATCATCCAATCAACATAAGTATGTTGGATGTTGGCTTCAGCACTGGCTGGTTGCATTCCTTCCAACTTGTCAATTTCACTTAAAATCTTTTCTTTAACACTGGTTGGAAAAGGTTCGGTCCCTAAACGCTTACGGTAATTATCGATCGAATTTAACTCAGTACCATCGGCATCGTTCAACTCATCTTTAATTGCTTTTAACTTTTCTCGCAAATAAAATTCACGTTGTTGGTCATCAATACGGTTTTTGATCCGCTTATTCAAATCTTTTTCAATTTCATTAGTATCAATAGAAGCACCAGCCAACTTTAATAAAGTTTTTAACTGACTTAAAGGATTGGCATCTTGTAATAAATCGTTGGCAGCATTCTTATCAACAATTGCTAAATTAGTATAAATATTTTCTAAGTATTTATTAAGGTTTTCATCATCAGCGAAGGCTCCAGAATTAACTAATTCTTTTAATTCATCAGCACTTTCCCCAATTAACATTGCCAATTTCAAGGCATTATCCTTAAATTCAGCACTGTCATGATCAGAAAGTTTTTCATTTTTAGTAACTTGATAATTGGCCACATACATCTGATCAAGTTTTTCTAAATCTTTAATTTCAACCCGATCAAGACCTTTAACATTTACAGTAATGGTCCCATCGTTTCATTTCTTCATAATGCTTACAGTCGCCAAAATACCGTACTTATTAATTGTTGGGGCGCTATCGACATTTTGGTTTTTAGTATTTTTCTTGATTCCCAATAACACTTGACCATGATTATTATTAACTGCATACTCAATTGATACAATTGAAACTTGGTCAATAAATTCTAATGGTCCCTCCGCATTAGGGAAAATAATTTCTGATGCAGAAGCGATTAATAAGGGGGTTTTACTAATTGAACTCATATTTGTCCTCCTTTTAGATAGTCTAATAATATCACAATTCTTAGCACTTTCAATATTTGAGTGCTAAAAAGAACAAAAAAGCCAACCAATTAACAGCTAGCTTTTTTCTACTATAAAATCTTTTGAAATTTATTTTTGGTTATTGTCAAACAAGAAACTAATTAATTTTTCGTTTTTAATTTCGTTTTTAAGTTGTTCTACAGGTAAGATTCCCCGAATTTGATCAACACTAATCCCAAACTGAGTGGCAAATTCTTGTAACTTAGCTTCTACTTCTTCATCGCTAACTTCACCCAATGATGGTTCTTGAGCAATAATTTCAGAAGTAACTAAATAAGATTGTAAACGGGCTTTGGCATCAACTTCTAACTCTTTTTCAATATCGCTTTCGCTCATTTTAGTTGCTTTTTTGTAGTCTTTTAAAGTCATGCCACCTTGTTGTTGCAACTGTTGCTCTAATTCTTTTTTAAGTTGCTTTGCTTCTTTTTTAATAGCAGAACTAGGAATATCAATCTCAGAATTCTCGATCACTTTTGCCAGCACCTCATCAACATGCTTGTTTTTAATGGTATTATTTTTTTGTTTTTTAATATCATCTTCAATATGATTTTTTAATTTTTCTAAAGTGTCAATGTTTGGTAGGTTCACATCTTTAGCCAGTTCGTCATCAATTTTGGGTAATTCTTTTTGAGCAATTTCTTTGATATTTAAAACAAAAGTCGCCTCTTTACCACCTAAATTTTCTGGATAACTATCTGGGAAAGTAACCTTAATTTTTTGCTCAGGCCCAGTTGATAAACCAACCATTTGTTCTTCAAATCCAGGAACAAATTGGTTAGAACCAATCTCTAATTTATAATCTATAGCCTCACCACCATCAAAAGGTTGGTCACCAACAAAACCTTTAAAGTCAAAAGTGACAACATCATGGTCAGCAATTTTTGCACCCGCTTCTTTTGGTACTTCCATAGCAAAACGGTTTTGATACTCTTTCAAAATATCTTCAATTTCTTCGGTTTTGACTTCTAATTTATCAACAGTCAGACCTAATCCTTTGTACTGACCAAGTTTTACTTCTGGACGCAAGTCAAAAGTAAAAGTAATTTCTGCTTCATCAGCAGTAACTTTAGTCAAACTAGGACTTGGTGCGGTCATTGGTGCAAGTTTTGATTTTTGTTCCAAAGCAAAGCTAAAAGCAGGACCAACCAATTCTTTAAAAGCTTCATGATAAACTTTGTCGGTAGTTAGACGTTTAGCTACTTCTGATTTAGGTGCTTTTCCCTTTCTAAACCCAGGAATTTCTAAATCCTTTTCAAGTTGTTTACGAGCTTTCTCTAATGCTTTGGCTCAATCTTGACCATCAACGTTAACAACTCACACCCCTTGGGTATTATCCGCCAATTTTTTGTCATTAAATTTCATTATTTCTTCCCTCTATCTCTCTTTATTTATAATAAGCAATCGCAATATTACGTGGCTTAAAACTCAAGGTTTGAAAAAAAGCCCTTTCAATTTCTTTTACTAATTTTTGTTCATTAAACAATTCTTGATCAGTACTTTTTAAAACTAACTTCACAACCAAAAATAATAAGTCATTTGGAGAAATTTCAGAATTAATCTCCACGCTTTTCACCATATCACCCAAAGCAGTAGCAATAATATTTTTTGTCACTGTTTCAATCACTTTTGTTGAAACTTCAAAGTTTCCCCGATTATTATGTTCAATTGTAAGATACATATCTTTTTCCTTTACCTCTTAATTTTAATTATTTGAACGACCGTTATATTTACCATCGCTTGTTGAGATTAAAACTTTTTCGCCTTCTTTAATAAATAAAGGCACTTGTACTTCTCATCCAGTTTGGACTTTCGCTTTTTTTTGCGCTCCCGAAGAAGTGTCCCCCTTCACCGCTGGTTCAGCTTCAATGATTTCCATTTCCACTTTATCTGGTAAATCAATTCCAAGAATTTCTTCACCAAACTTTGTCATTTTTAACATCAAACCATCAGTGAGAAAGTTTAATTCTCACGCCAAGTTTTGACTGGGTAAAGAAAATTGATCATAAGTAGCAACATCCATCAAATAAACATCATTACCATCACTATACAAGTATTGAACATCAATCCGATCAATCATGGCTTTTTCCACTTTTTCCCCACCAGTAAAAGTCATTTCTGTTCTCGCTCCAGAACGCAGATTGCGAACTTTAACCGTGACTTTACCTTGTTGACGACCAGTTTTAGAAAACGATTGCTCTAAAACAACATAAACATTGCCATCATAAACAAACGTTGTCCCTGGTCGTAGGTCATTAACTGACATCTTTGCATACTCCTTTTTACTTTGTTGTTTTGATTATATCAAAATTAACTCCGACATTAATATCTCTTAACTGATTGATAAAATAAGCACTTGCTAAGAGCATTTTCTTTCCCTGGCGTTGAATTTCAAGAATTTTGATCACGCCTCTTCCAGTTTGAACCATGATTCCTTCTTTATCAATGCCAACAACTTTTCCAGGAGTTTTTGTCCCTTCAAAAGAAATATGTTCTGAAGGTTTTACAATCCGCACAGTTTTGATTTTATAACGTTGGTGGTTTAGTCACGAATAAGCAATCGGAGTCGGGGATAATGCTCGAATTTGATTCTTAATTATTTCAGCAGATTGTGACCAATCAATTTGTTCTTCTGCAGGAGTAATGATTGGTGCATAAGAAATTTGTTTTGAATCTTGGGGGGTTGGTAAAAGCGAACCTTGATAAATTTTTTTTAAGTTATCAGTTAAAACTTTTTGGCCTAAATGTGAAATTTTTAAAAATAAACTACCACTATCATCATCAGGAGTAATTGAAGTTTTTAGGGTTGCAAAAACTGGCCCTGCATCCATTTTCTGAACCATACGCATTAATGATACTCCAGTAGTAGTTTCACCGTTCATAATTGCTCGTTGAATTGGTGCTCCACCCCGATATCGCGGCAAAAGACTACCATGAATATTTAAAGCTTCACATTGAGCTAGTTTAAGGATTTTTGACGGGATAAACTGCCCATATGCACAAGTTAGCAAGAAATCGAACTTCAAGGTTTGTAACTGCACATAAAGATCACTAATTTTTTCAGGTTGAAAACAAGATAATTGGTGCTTTTGAGCACTTACTTTTACAGGAGTGGGTGTTAAAATCTGCTTTCGCCCTTGAAGTTTATCTGGTTGAGAAATTACCCCGATCACCTCAACATCATCATTTAACATTAAACTTTCTAAAAGATCAGCAGCGATGGGAGGGGTTCCACAAAAAACAACGCGCATTTTTTTATTCATTAACTTCACCTTTTTCATATTCTTTAATCATTTCCTCTATCCGCTTAAGAATCACTACCATCGCAAGCGTATCACGATTACAATAAGCAATCATCGACGGACGAATAATTTTTCACTGACTGTCAGTTAAATCACCAGTCACAAACTGCCGAAAGGTTTGGGCAGCTTTATCACCTTTATTAATTACCAAATCAGAATAGTTAAAACTTGGTTCTAACGCTGGTTGAGTCATTTTAATGGAATAACTACCATGAAAATCAGGATGATAGATCAAAAACCAAGGGCGGAAAGGAACAGTTGACCCTTTAAAAAAATCCATTAAATCAATTGTATGGGTCGCAATATAAATCAAAGCAGGAGCAAATTCTTGAAATTCAACTGCTAAGTATTTTAAAACCGTCCGTTCAAAAGATTTGTTATAAGCAACATAAACCCCCTCTTTGCGAGTAAGTAACATATCATGAATGAAATTAATTAAAAAATCAGGACGGGGATCGTTGCGATTTGTTTCTGGTAAAAAATCATAATGATCCATTGTTGCAGGATTATTATAATCATAATTTTGATTATAAATAATATCAATTGAATATTGAAAGGGAATTTGTTGGTAAGGGTTGGATTTTCAAAATTGAGGAAGTGCAAACTTTACTGTTTCAAAATCGTACATGTAAATATCTGTTGGTGTTTGATAATTTGCCAATACCTGATGCAATTCTTTTAGATGGTTAACATCAATAACATCTTGATAAGTAACTTTTTTTGAATGTTTTAAATAACTTTGATAAACTTGCAAAATTCGTTCGTGTTCAGGACGAAAAAAGGATTTTTGTTCACCCTTACTATTTACTTTCAAAGGTCATAATTTTTTGGGAGTTTGGAATAAATCACTTAAATAAAGTAGTTTGCTTTGATGATAAAATTCAGCCTTATCTCGATTTGAAAACGAACTCGAACCTGTTAAATTAAAAATAGTATCACCTTTTAATGGTTCAAAGTATGGCAGAGCATGATAGCAATAACTTTCTTGATGCTGTGCTTTTTGACCAAATTTTCACCCAATTTTAGGATGATAAGTCATTTTAGTTTCACATAAAGGACGAGTTAAGAAATGAAAAACGTGTTCAGAATCATTAATCACAAGTTTTTTAGCCAAAAAGCTAATTAAATCATCAATGGAACTCAAGCTCAATAACTGGTGGTAGGCAGTCATTAAGGTAATTGCAGGCGTCTTTTTTGTAGCACTTTTTCATTCATCATCAAGAACGAAAAGTTTTTCCAGATCAAGGTCGTCTAAAACAGGATTGCTAAATTTAGTCAATAACTGCTGTTCCTTAATATAAGTAATCACTTGCTTATAAGTTCAGTCTTGATACTGTTGTTCAATTGCCTTTGCTTGCGTTTTTAAATCAAGATAATTTTGATATCCAAAAACATATTCTTTGTTCAAATGACAAATATAAATATTATTAACCTCAATCCCGTTTTTTTCTAAAACAAAGACTTGGTAAACTAAATCAAAGAAATGTTCTGGTTTAATTTTTGAAGTACCTTTAACTTCATAAAGATTAACTTTATGATTATCCAAAACTTCTAAAACATCACACCGGGTTTTTAAATGATGGTGGTCAAACTCAAAAGCAGCTTCATAAAGATATTGGTATTGTTCCACCCCTTTTTTAAAAATTTCACTAGTTCTTTTCAAGGCAGCCTCAAAGTTCAAATGACTTAAATCTAGTTCTTGTTTTTTGATTGGAGTTTTTTGATTTGCTTGAAAAAGTTTCCACCCAAATAATTCCCGTGCTTTTTCTCCAACCATATTTCCATCAGTGATACTATCACCTTGATAAATCTCAAAATCAAAACCGTTAATATCTGCTCATGCTGCTTCTCAAGCCTTTAAACCCTCAAGATCATCTTGACTCTCAAAGATTTCTTTAAAAGCTTCAAATAAATTAATCGAAGCCGTGGCATCATCAAACTCACTGTCACTTTCGACATTAAGATCAATCTTAAAGCCCAGTTTCATTTCCCGATTAAACTCTCGAGCTAAATTAAAATTGGTAGGAGAATGCATTATTCATGCTTCTTTTAAGCAAGTGGTATAAGCTCGTTTAAAATCTTCTTTACTCACTGTGGTTGGATAAATCAAACTAAGCCCCTCCTTTGAAAACTAAAAATGACCCAAAGGTCACGGGTCTAGAACTACTCTTTATGACGAGAAGGAATAAACTTTTCACCCTCAACTTTACTTGGTCGGTCGTTTAAAGCACTCTTTTTATTAGCAGCTTTAGTGGCTTTAGAAGTTTCTTTAGCAGCAGCTAACTCTTTTTTTCTGGTTTCTTTTAATTCGCGTTCTTTACTACGTTCTTCGCGTTTAAGAATTTCTTTTTCTTTTTTAGTTAACTTAATTTCTTTTTCTGCAATCGCGATACGACGTTTAGTTGCATCAAGTTCTAACAATCCGTTAACTTTTCACTCTGTAGAGTAGTTTTTTTTATCAACCTTATGAGTGATCCCTTCAATCTCATAAGCACGAGTTTCTTTTACTTGATTGGTTTTGGGTTCAACCAAGTCCACAACAACATCAAAAACATCGCGATATTTGTACTCTGCCCCTTTACGAGCATAAACCTTCTCAAAATCGATTCTTAAATTTTTTTGATTATCGTTTTTAGCAATATATTGCTTAATTGCTTCGCGAACTTCCTTTTTTCGTTTTGAACGTTCTTTTTTTGAAGCTTTTCTCCCAGTAATGGTGGTAACAATAATAAAAACAATAATTACAACCACAACTAAAATTAAAACTATGTTAATTGTACTCAAGTTAACTTCCCTTCCCTGAATTTCAATGCTAGTATAATTATACCAATTACTGAACTATTTTTTATTGATTAATGCTTTCAATAATTCCGCCCCCCAGACATAAGTCATCCAAATAAAAAACTGCTTCTTGTCCTTGGGTGACAGCTTTAACATTGTCATAATTTACTAAATAATTGTCATCACTAAGACGAATTAATTCAACATTTTCATCTTTTTGACGATAACGAAACTTGGCCTTACATTTAAAATGATTAACATCTAATCGATAATCAGTTAAATTAACAATTCAATTTAATTCACTAATTATTGCAGAAGAGGAGTAAAGGTAACTTTGATCAGAAGCTGGTGCTACATAGAGAATTTGCTTTTCTAAATCTTTTTTTGCTACATACATTGGTTCAGCTTGGCCCCCAAGGTTTAAACCTTTTCTTTGACCAATCGTATAATACATAATCCCGATATGTTCACCAATAACTTCCCCAGTTTTAATATTGACGACCTTACCCGGATGATTGGGAATATAGTTTTGTAAAAATTCAGTAAAATTTCTTTCTCCAATAAAACAAATTCCTGTCGAATCTTTTTTGTTGGCTGTGATTAAGTTGTGTTCTTGAGCAATTTTTCGAACCTGCCCTTTTTTTAGATTTTGCAAAGGAAAAAGTGTTTTACTGATTTGTGATTGTGTTAATTGACACAAGAAATAAGTTTGATCCTTATTTTCATCAATTGCCTTAAATAACTCAAATTGACGAGTTTGGGGATTATATCTAGTTCCTGCGTAGTGTCCCATCGCAATATAATCAGCCTCTAGTTTTTTAACAGCATAATTTAAAAATTGGTCAAATTTAATGTATTTATTGCACAAAATATCAGGGTTTGGCGTTCTTCCCTTTTCATATTCTTTCAAAAAATAGGTAAAAACGTAATCTCAATATTCTTGGATGAAATCAACTCGATGCAATTTAATTCCCAATTTATTAGCCACTTTTAAAGCATCAAGATAATCCACTTCTTGAGGACACATATCATCAACTTGATTGTTATTACCCAAAAAATCATTATTAGCATTAGAGTCTCAATTTCGCATAAAAAAGCCCTCTACTTCATAACCTTGTTCTTGTAATAATAAAGCCGCCACTGAAGAATCGACTCCGCCACTTAAACCGACTACCACCTTTTTCTTTTTGTTCATAAGTTGCTCATTAACACTTTCTACTTTCTTTTTCTTAGTAAAGATTTTAACATTTTCCTGAAAACAAAAATAGCAACCAAAACAAGAATTTTAATTGCTATTCTGCCTTAATTTAACTAGACCAAGCTTATAATTTATTAGTTGGTTTAAAATTTGTTTCTTGATCAATTGTTTCTAAAACTTGTTTTTCTTCGGTTGAAAGCGTACTTGGAATTACCAAATTAAAAATTAATTTTAAATCACCACGGCGTGCAGAAGACGAGCTGACATATAAACCTCGGTTTTTAACATCAATAACATCATTATTTTTAATTCCTTTAGGAAGCTTAATTTTCACAATCCCATCCAAAGTTTCTACTTCCACAGTTTTGTTTAATAAAGCATCAAGGTAACTAACATTGTAAATCTGGTGCAAAGTATCATCAGCACCAAGATAAAGACTTGGTGATTTTTTTACGTTAATGTTAATATAAACATCCCCATTACGTCCTCCATTCAAAGAAACGTTTCCACTTCCTTGCAGAAATAATTGTTGATTTGGTCTTAAACCTTTAGGAATATTTAAATCCAAAGTTTCAGTCTTTTCTAAATAACCATGACCGTGGCAATCTTTGCATTTGTTTTTAATGATTTTTCCCGAACCGTGGCAATCAGGACAAGTAACAGACTGATTAATCATTAAAGGACCCAAGTTTCGCGCTTCAGTAATTGTTCCCTCTCCATGACACCTAGGACACTCTATCACATCATCAGGATTCTTTGCTCCCGTTCCGTGACAAGTAGCGCAAGTTCGTAGAACCCGAATTTTCTCCTGTTTCTTGGTTCCAAAAACTAATTCCTTAAACGTTAATTCTAATTCTAAAAAAACATCAGTCCCCTTTGTTGTTCGCGAACGACGATTTTCTCTCCCTTGATGGTTAGTGTTTCCAAAAAAAGAAGAAAAGATGTCATCAAAACCGCCCATATTGTTAAAGAATTCGCCAAAGTCTTGAAAACCACCCCCAGCAAAACCATTGTTATCAAAAGCAGCAAAACCAAATTGATCATACTTTGCCCGTTTGTCTTTATCCAATAAAACTTCTGCTGCCTCAGAAATTTCTTTAAATCTTTCTTCGGCCCCTGGTTCTTTATTTAAATCTGGGTGATATTTTTTTGCAAGGTTACGGTAAGCTTTTTTTATTTCTTGCTCACTAGCACCCTTACTTACTCCCAATACTTCATAATAATCTTTTTTACTAGCCATTCATTAATCTCCTCTTAATCAAAATAATAGATAGAATGTTAATTCTATCTATTATGGGTTTTATTCCTTTTTATCATCAGAACTTTGGTCATCAGGATTTGTGGTCTGAGCAGCTTGACTTTGAGCAAATTCAGCAGCAGTTGCCATCATTTTTTCAAGATCATTCATGCGTTTTTCTAACTCTTCATAGTTTTCTTCAGCAATTAGTTGACGGATATCAGCAATTAATTTTTCTGCTTCAGCCTTTTGGTCAGCAGTAATTGCTTCACCAGCCTCTTTGATTGATGATTCAATGATATTAGCATAACCCTCTGCTTTATTTTTTAACTCAATTTGATTGCGTTTTTTATTATCAGCTTCAGCATTTTCTTCGGCTTCCTTGATCATTTTTTCAATATCAGCATCACTTAAATTACCTGAGTTAGAAATTGTAACTGATTTTTCTTCACCAGTTCCTTTGTCCTTAGCCACCACAGAAACAATTCCATTAGCATCAATTTTAAAGGTAACTTCAATTTGAGGCACTCCTTTTGGCGCTGGTTTAATGCCACTTAACTCAAAACGACCCAATGATTTATTATCAGCAGCCATAGGACGTTCTCCCTGAAGTACGTTAATATCAACAGCTGGTTGGTTGTCAGCAGCAGTTGAGAAGATTTGTGACTTTTCAGTTGGAATGGTAGTATTTCGATCAATTAACTTTGTCATAACTCCGCCCATTGTTTCAATCCCTAAAGAAAGTGGGGTCACGTCCAATAAAAGAACATCACTAACATCACCCGCTAGCACTCCTCCTTGAATTGCAGCTCCAATTGCAACAACTTCATCAGGATTAATACTACGGTTTGGTTTCTTACCTAATTCTTTTTCAACCATTGCTTGTACAGCAGGAATTCTTGTTGAACCACCAACTAATAAAACTTCATTAATATCTTTAGGAGTTAATTTAGCTTCTTTTAAAGCATCTCGTACTGGTTGCGCAGTTCTTTCTACCAAATCTTTAGTCATCTTATCAAATTCAGCTCTGGTTAAAACTGTTGAAAAGTTAACAGGTCCTTGTTGATTCATTGCAATAAAGGGTAGATTAATTTCAGTTTGAGCTTGAGAAGAAAGGTTGATCTTTGCTTTTTCAGCTTCATCTTTTAAACGTTGTTTAGCCATCTTATCATTGGTCAAATCAACACTTGATTCGGTTTTGATCTTAGCGATTAATCAATCGATGATCTTTTGATCGAAGTCGTCTCCCCCCAGACTGTTATCCCCAGAAGTTGCTAACACTTCAAAAGTTCCGTCTGCTAAGTCAAGAACAGAAACATCAAAAGTTCCTCCCCCTAAGTCATAAACAAGCACTTTTTCTTCTTTATTTTTGCTTTCTAATCCATAACCCAAAGCAGCAGCAGTAGGTTCATTAATAATTCTTTCAACAGTTAACCCAGCAATTGCTCCTGCATCTTTAGTTGCCTTTCTTTGAGCATCATTAAAATAAGCAGGGACAGTAATTACTGCTTTAGTAATTGGTTGACCCATTTTGTCCTCAGCATATTTTTTCATATATCGCAAAATTTCTGCTGAAATTTGTTCAGGACTATAATCCTTGTTGTTTACATGAATTTTTTCACTAGTTCCCATTTTTCGCTTCACTGAAATTACTGTGTCAGGATTAGTAACTGCTTGTCTTTTTGCAGCTCCCCCAATAATTACTTCGCCATTTTTAAAAGCAACAACTGAAGGAGTAGTTCTTTGTCCTTCTGGGTTCTCTAAAACCGTTGGTTTTCCACCTTCTAAAATAGCAACAACTGAATTTGTTGTTCCTAAGTCAATTCCAATAATTAATTCTTTTGCCATAATATTTTCTCCTTTATCAATTTATTTTCTCTATTTTGTAACTTTTACTTTACCATGAAGCAAGACTTCATCGTGAATCAAATACGCATTACTAATTGTTTCTGCAACCTTACCACTTTGGATGGTGGTGCTTTCTACTTGCTCAACTGCCTCCATGATTTTAGGATCAAAACCATCGCCAACAGAAATTTTCACTTCTTTAATTCCCGCTTCTGCCAAAGAATGATCCAATTTAGTAATAATCATTTCAAAACCTTTCAAGTAGTTTTTCACTTCTTCAGAAGCATTACTCTCAGAAGTAGCTAAAACTTTTTTAAACAAGTCGATGTCTGGGACAATCAACTCACCAAGTTTTCTTGCTCCATATTTGCGTAACTTTCTTTCAATCTCCTCACGGCGGTTAAGCATATTCCGATTATCGGCCACTTGGTACAAAATTTTTTCATTTAAATCAGCAATCACATCAATTTGTTGCTCAATTTTTTGTTTTAAAAGTTGATAATCAGGATTATCACTATTTTTTGCTAACAAATCATCAATTTGCTGATCAAAATCTTTCTCAACGACCGCTTCATTATGAACGTTTGTCTCATCAGGTTTTGGTGTTTGTTTAATTTCTTGTTCTTCTTTTTCCATAAATGTCCCTTTCTTAATCATTTCCCTGTAACCCGTTAATTTTTTTGATTAAAAAGTTTAATAAAAGGTTAGCTTCATCATAACGCATCCGCTTTGGTCCAATTAAGGTAATAATGTTTTTTTGTGAGCCTTGACCATCAATCTCTGCTCCAATAATTGCAATATCATCAGTTTCTTTCAAATCAGGATTAATTTCTAAACCAATCTTAGTCCGAATATGAACATTTTTTTTAGAACTTTGGTAGTTATAATCAAACCACTCAAAGGGAGAAACGTTTGCAATAATAGTCATAATGTTTTTAATTTTTTCAACATCCATAAACTCAGGATTAACTAAAACATTGTTCAAACCAACAGTTTGTGTTTTAATCCTACTTTGCTCTAAAATCGTGTTAATGAATTGAGAGAAAAACGCTTCATAATCTTTAATTGAAGTTTTCAAATTACTCCCAACATCATCAACCACCACCTTAGATAAATGTTTCACTTTAGTTTCAGTTAAATTATCATTAAACAAGTTAATTGCAATTTTTAAATCGTTAAGCACTTGGTGATCAAGATAGAACACTTTACTAATTACCTGACCATTACTCAAAATAAAGATAACCGAAGCTGCACTATCCTCTAAGGGGATCAATTCAATTTTTTTAATTTTCAAATCATCAACTTCATCTCTTTGGGAAATTACTGCGACCAAGTTGGTCATATCACTAATAATTTGTGAAGAACGCATAATAATTTGGTCGATTGAATAATCTCGGTTAGAAAAAAGTTCATCAATTTGTTGAAATAATGAACCATCAAAGGGTGATTCGTTCATCAAATTATCAACATAGTAGCGGTACCCTTTAGTTGAGGGAATTCTTCCCGAAGAGGTATGGGGCTTTTCTAGAAAATCATGATTTTCTAGAATCGCGCACTCGCTACGAATGGTTGCTGATGAAACTTCATGACCCATCAACTCCATAATTTTCTTTGACCCAACTGGTTGAGCAGTCCTGGTGTACTCATCGACGATAATTCTTAAAATCGTTTCTTCACGTGCCGTAATCATGGAATCCCTCCTTCCAAAATTACCTCAATTATATAATTAGCACTTAAATTAATCAAGTGCTAACAGGTAAATTTAAATCTTTTCTACTTTAAACTCATCTCCGGGACTAACAGTTACCAAATATTTTTCATTACGTTTAATTTGATCGTTAATAATTTCTTTTGAAAGCATTGTCTCAATGTTTTTTTCAATATAACGTGTAATCGGTCGGGCTCCAAATTCACGTTCATAACCTTCAGCTTTAATTTTAGTAATCACTGTTGGATCAAATTCAACTAAGTAATCACCATTTTTTTGTAAACGCACACTTAACTCAGCTAAATCCTTACTAATAATTTCTTCAATTACTTTTGGCGAAAGTGCATTAAACGGAACAATGTTATCAATTCGGTTTAAAAATTCAGGACGAAATGATTTTTGCAATTCCATCATTAATAACTTCATATTAACTTCTTCATCCTCATTATTCAAAATTAACTCTGAACCAATATTTGAAGTCATGATGATAATTGTATTTTTAAAATCAACTACCCGCCCACTAGAATCAGTGATTCTTCCTTCATCCAGAATTTGCAAAAAGACGTTAAAAACATCAGGATGTGCTTTTTCAATTTCATCAAACAAAACAATCGAGTAGGGGTTTCGGCGCACAACTTCAGTAAGCACACCGCCCTGTCCATAACCAATATAACCAGGGGGAGCGCCAATCAATTTATTAACACTTTCACGATCCATATATTCACTCATATCAATTCGAACCATCTTTTTAACCGAACTAAATAACACATCAGCTAAAGTGCGAGCAACTTCGGTTTTTCCGACCCCAGTTGGTCCCAGAAAAAGAAATGATCCGATTGGTTTGTCAGGATTTTTAATTCCTGCCCTGCTGCGAATAATTGCGTCGCTGACAACTTCAATCGCTTCATCTTGACCTTTAACATTTCTTTTTAAATCAAGTGGTAATTCCAATAAACGTTTGCGCTCGCTTTCCACCAGTTTATTGACAGGAATCCCTGTTCACTTCGAAACAATAGCAGCAACTTCGGTTTCAGTCACCTCTTCATTAAGTATTCCATTACTATTAACCGATCCTTGAGCTAGTTTCAATTCTTTTTCCAAATTAGGAATTAAAGAATATTGCAATTCTCCTGCTCTTTGGTAATTACCATCAAATTGTGCTTGTTGAAGTTCTTGTTTTAAACCATCTAGCTTAGCGCGTAAATCAGAAACTTTTTTAATATCTTGTTTATCTTTTTCCCATTTTTGATTCAATTCACTTTGATTTTTTTTTGTTTTGGTTAACTCTTCATCAACTTCACCCAAACGTTTTTGCGACTTATCATCAGTCTCTTTAGCTAGAGCTGCACGTTCAATTTCTAACTGAACTACCTTGCGGTTCACATGATCCAATTGAGTGGGAACACTTGCTAGCTCAGTACGAATCGTCGCACTTGCTTCATCGATTAAATCAATTGCCTTATCTGGTAAAAAACGGTCTGTGATATATTGATCAGATAACTTAGCGGCCCCCACCAAAGCATTATCGTGAATGACAACGCCATGAAATGATTCAAAACGTTCTTTTAACCCCCGCAAAATTGAAATCGTTTCATCAACAGTTGGTTCTTCAACCATGACTTGTTGAAACCGGCGCTCTAAAGCAGAATCTTGTTCAATATATTCGCGATATTCGTCTAAAGTGGTTGCCCCAATCATTTTCAATTGACCCCGAGCAAGCGCTGGTTTTAAAAGGTTAGAAACATCCATTCCTCCACCATTCCCAGTTTTTCCAGCCCCAACAATCAAGTGAACTTCATCGACAAAAAGAATGATTTTTCCTTCAGCTTTTTGAACAGCATTAACAATCCCCTTCACGCGTGCTTCATACTCGCCCAAATAAGAAGCGCCAGCCATAACCAGTCCCATGTCAAGCACTAAAATCTTTTTATCTTTGAGGTTTGAAGGGACATCTCCGTTCATAATTCGTTGCGCTAAACCTTCGACAACAGCAGTTTTCCCCACACCTGGTTCTCCAATTAAAACCGGATTATTTTTAGTTTTTCTTGAGAGAATTCGTACCACTCTTAAAATTTCATCTTCTCGACCAATAACAGGATCCAAACGACCTGCTTTGGCGTCTGCTGTTAAATCAGTGGTATATTTTTCTAAAATATTTGGATCGTTTTGTGGATCTGGTTTTTGTTGTAAATCCATTGATAACTCACTCCTTTACTTATTTCCTTCTAAGAAGTTTTCTTCTCAAATTTATTCTAACAAAGAAATTAGCAATTACAAGTATAGAGTGCTAATTAAACAAAATTTGAGTGGTAATGAATCTTATAATCAACAGTTTCTAAAAGATAATTGGCAATTGTTCGCTCTTTTAACAATCAAAATACGTATTCTTGTTGTTCTAACCGATTCTTTAAAATTACTTCCTTTTCAAAGATTAATAAATTAATATTCTGATCATTACAATGATTTTGTTTTAGTTGACTAAATAAATCATCTGGTTTGGTTTGCAAATGCATGTTAAAAATAAACTTCAACTCTTGTTGGTCTTGAGATTTTAAAAGTTTGTTTTCTAGTGTATATTCAATTCCTTCTAACATAAACAAAATAAATGGATCAAAAACAGGTTGATAATCTTGATCAATGGGGTTATTAATTTTTACTTGATTATTTCAAACTAAACCCTTCAAAACAATATAAAAAAAGCACCAAAAATAATAATTAATGTACCAAATGTCGAGTTTTTGGTTAAAACTCTTTTTCAAGGTTAACTCTTCATGGAAATTGAAAAAATGGTTCAACAAGAAATTAAGTTTTCGATTATGATGAAAATCTTTTTGTGCTTCCTGCATAATTTTTAACTTGTTTTGTTGGTGACGATAATTAATGATAGTTTCGTGCCATTTAATATCAATTTTTCCTAACATAATCATACTTTCATCATGAGTTAACTTAAGAATTGCAAGATTTTTTAACCGCGAGTTGTTGTGATGATTAATAATTAATTTTTCAATAATATTGGTTTTTTTGTTTTTTAATAGTTCAATTTGCATAAATTCGCTCCTTGTAATGTTCGTTAAGGTATACGACAAAAAACTTAGTTTTTCTCAAAAAAGAAAAATCACTTCGAAGAAGTGATTGATCGGAACTATTTAATTGGGTTGATACTACGATTTTCTCGCTTTCGAATAATCGCATACGGAATGAAAATAAAAATAAACACAACTACTACAAAGACCAAAAAAACAATTAAACACTTCTTGTTTGCACTTTTGGCCAACTGGTGCGCTTCATCAGTTGGAACAATATCACCATTATAATTAGCATTCAAGTTTCCTTTACGATACTTAACACTGATTAACGAATAGAGGTGAATAAAAGCAGTTGTTCCCAAAATAACATACATAATAATTAATTCAGTGTGATAAGGTTTGTGGGTTGTTGCTTTTAAAATGAAAAAAACACCAATAATAATTCCAGAAACCAGATAAATTGTGCCAGCTAACCAGTTTAAATAAACTGTTCTGGTAATTAACGCACGGTATTCTTTTTTAATAAATTGGGGTAGTGTTTGTTGGTGCATCAATAAATCGCCCTTATAGCTTTTCACTGCAGTGATTAAATGAAAATAATTGATACTGATTAAAACTAAAATAAACAAGAAAAATAACGCTGTGATAATCATAAATGCCGGGTGAGGAATTCAATCAACGGGAATGTTTCACTTCGTTTGCTCTCCATCTAAATTCACAATTGGATTGGGGATAAAATAAGCCAAAATAAAGAAAAGTGAGATTGCAAAAAAGATGCCACTAAATAAAGTTAAGAAGAAAATACGGTACTTCTCTGCGCGAATTTCTTTAGCAATTCACGACGGTAGCACAACACTGTTCAATTCTTGCTTAGTAAAGTTTGGCTTTAAAGGGAGTTGATTTTGATTAATTTGTGTGTCAATTGCCGGGCTTTGACCAAAATTAATGTGATTAGAACTTTTAGGTAGATCCATTATTTTTCTTTCCTTCTTTCTTGCACTTTCTCAGGATTAGTTTGAATTAAAAGAATTAGATTAACTTCGTTTTCCACATCATTCATTTCCTTTTCAAAAACTAGTTTTTTTGCTTGTTCTTCGTTAGAAAGTTTCGTGCTTTGTTTAGTTCGGGCTTTTTTGAAAATTAAACTAAAGACGAATAAGAATAAAGCGATTCCTGCTAAAACAATAAAAATAATGTAGATAATCTCTTCTTTAATTGATACATCTAAAATCTGAATCGGAGTAAATAACACCACTTCTAACCTCGCTTTATTACCTATTGTACCTTACTTTTTAATAATACGTTCAAATTGCAACGGTTGAATTGCGCCTTTTCTTTTGTGCGCTGAATTTTTATGTAACGTTTCAATTCGTTCAACTAATTGCGGATTATCCTGACTTTTAGTTAATAAATAGTGATCGATTGCCTCATAACTATAACCAATTTCATTCTCATCAGTTTGCTCAGTTCACAAACCAGCAGAAGGTTTGCGATCAATAATTCGTTGCGGCACGTTTAAAAGTGCTGCTGCTTGTTTAACTTCTCCTTTAAGCAAATGGACCAAAGGAATGACATCAACACCGCCATCCCCATACTTAGTAAAATAACCAATATACCATTCGTCAGCGTTGTCAGTTCCCAAAACCAAGTAATTTTTAGTTTGTCCCACACCATAAAGGGTTGTCATCCGCAAACGCGCTTTTAAATTAGCAGTAGCTAAACTTGAAAGGTCAAAAGTTTGGTTTTTAATTGTGGCAGTAAGCGCATCAAAAGTTGAAGCTAAATCAACAGTTAAAGTATTTAAACCACCTGTTTTGATTAGTTCATCAATACATTCATAATCCTCTTGACTAGAATAACAAGGCATCCAACAAGTTAGATAGTTATCAGGAAAGGCTTTTTTGGCAAGCATCGTCACCACCGCAGAATCAATGCCACCACTAATCCCGACCAAGACCCCATCAGCATGAGCATCGTGAACGGTTTCTTGAATAAACTCTACTAAATAATCTAAATATGCTTTTAATTCCATTTTCTTTGACCCCTTCCTTAATCGATTCACTCTAATTCGTAATCAAAAATTTTCACAACATCGCCTGCTTTAATTCCTTTTGCGCGCAACTGGTCATACAAACCAAGTTTTTTTAATTTTTCGTTAAATAATAACAAGTTGTCGCGGGTCGCCAAGGGAGTTCGTTGGTAAATATTATAAATTGTTTTTCCTGAAATTTCTCATCGTCCGTTCCCTTTGTTCTGAATAATGATTTCTGGTTCTTCTTGATTAAATTTATAAACTTTCAAATCTTCGTTTAGATTTTGCTCTGATCACAACGGAGTAAAGGTTGTTGTTTTTAAAGTAGTGGCAATCAAGGTTAAAAGTTGGTCAAGATTAGTTTTTTTCATTCCTGAAATTTCAATCACTTTTTTATCTTTAAAAAACTCTAAAATTGTTTCATCCATTAAATTTAGTTGTGCTTCGTCTAAATCCATCTTGTTGAAAATAACAATCTCAGGACGAGTTGCTAATCGCGAATTATACTGAATTAATTCCTGGCGAATAATTTTATAATTATTAACCACATTTTCACTACCATAATTACCAGAAAAATCTAACACATGGCAAATCACCTTGCACCGTTCGATGTGACGTAAAAACTCGTGACCCAAACCTTTCCCTAAACTTGCACCCTGAATTAAACCTGGTAGATCAGCAACAACAAACGTGCTTCCATCAGGAGCCCTTGTCACCCCCAATTGGGGGTTAAGGGTAGTGAAAGGATAATCAGCAATTTCTGGCTTTGAATTTGAAATCGCTCTTAATAAGGTTGATTTCCCTGCGTTTGGCAAACCAACAAACCCCACATCAGCTAAAACTTTTAGTTCAGCACGAATTTCAAACGTTTCTCCTAACATTCCAGCTTCAAAAATCGTTGGCGCCTTATTTCGAGAGTTGGCAAACCTAGCGTTTCCCTTACCTCCTTTACCACCATGAGCAATAATTAGGGGTTGGTGGGGTTGGTTAATATCAGCAAGAACCAGACCGGTTTGATGGTTAATTAACACTGTTCCTACAGGAACTCTAATGACTAAATCCGCGCCATTGGCTCCGTGCATATTTTTAATATCGCCCTTCTCACCATCTTTGGCCTGATAAAGTTTATTTAATTTCAAGTCCAATAAAGAGTGTTTTCCTTCATCTCCAACAAAGATAACATCCCCACCATTGCCCCCATCCCCACCATTAGGACCACCATTGGCAACATAAAGCTCATGACGAAAACTGACAGCGCCATTGCCGCCTTTACCAGCTCTAATTTGAAAATTTGCTGTATCAATAAACTTCATTGTCTCTCTACTTTCTTTGGCTTACTATCAAACGTAGGAATTGTAACATTGGTCACAAAGATAAGTCGGATCATTATGATCAACATTATTATCATCAAAAAGTTGCCAAGCTTTGATTGGTTCTTTTAAGTGATCTTCTAGCTCCTGGTCACTTAACTGGCAATTCAATGCTTTCACGATATCTCCAATGATTGGCGGGTGATTTTTCTTGACATAAGTAATCTCACCTTCACCACATCAAGAACAAGTTAGGTTAAAAACTTGTCTCATGACATCTTTATAATCACGAAATAATTCATAATCGGTTTGATTAAATTGCATTCAATTCCCTCATCCAATCAAGATAACGTTCAATTATCTCCTGTTCGCTATCACTATAATTATAAGGTAATTCATCAGTTAAACCATTTAATTGATAAACAACTTTTATGATTGCTTTTGCTAGTAAAGTAAAGTCAAATTTTTGGGTGAAGGGGAAAGCTTTAGCATAAACGTTAATCATAATTTGTTTTGCCATCTCTAATAATTGGGGACTAAGGGAATTTAAGAAACTATCAAGTTTTTCAATAACCTTCATTGGCACCATTTCTTGCTTATTTAAATCAAATTTTTCAGGATTGAAAACAAAGGTTTCCTTATTTTTTTGGTAAGTAAAGTCATAATCAATTTGTTGTTCACATAAAAAATAACACAAAATCATTTTTAATTCATTGGGGAGATCACTTTGTAAAATTTCATTACTTTCATCAAGATAAGAACGCAAATTTACTGATTGTAATGATTGCATTAAACCAATTTTTTCCATCAGTGCTAACTCGCGACTATTAATCAAGGCAAAAACTTCTTGAGGAGTTAAATTATGCATTTCATTATCGATTTGATCAGAAGGAATTTTAGCTTTAATCCTTAATAGTTTCGCTTCAAAATCAGCAGGAATATAAGGCATTGAAAGTTCTAAATTAATCAAGCGTAAAGCTTCCTGATATTGTTTTGTTTTCATTAACGTTTGTAATTCTTTTAGTTTTTCTTCATAAAAATTCACAAAAACACTTCCTTTTTATAATAAAAAATCATGCACCAAGGCATGACTAAGCTCCAAAATGGTGCCCACGAGAGGGTTCGAACCTCCGACCTCATGCTTAGAAGGCACGTGCTCTATCCTACTGAGCTACATGGGCGTTTTCCACAAATGAATGATACCATTAATTAGGGTAGAAAACAAACCTATTTTAGACGATTCTTCTTAAAAGTTAGGAGTTTATTAATCAAATAAAACGTTGAGTAATAGTCATTGTTTTGCTTACTATACTGTTCAATATTTAACTGTTTATCAAGTTTTTTAATGGCGCTACTTAACTCTTTAATATCGGTTTTCTGGAAGGCTAAACCATCATTTTGGTAAGGACCAAAACAAATTAAATAATATTTAATAATTTCTTCTAAAGAATAGTCCATTTCTTTAACAATCTTCGGTTCTAAGGAAATTAAGAAAGAAATTATCCGGAGAACCTCTTTTAACTGAACGGTTAAATCTTTATTCTTTTTACTATTTTCTTTAAGAATGGTTTTTAAATCTTGAGATGTAAGAAAAATTCTATCTAAATTATCAATTCAATAATTGGTGTTACTTTTAAAGTGGTGCTGTTCATCTTCAGAAAATAATTTTAAAGAATTAACTAAAGCCACCTTCTTCCGCATAATAAATAAATTCTCCGCCGCAGGACAATCCAATGATGTTTGTTGAACTAAACGTAAATATGAAACCGCATATAAAATCCCGTTGATAAACCTTTCCAGTTTATGGGGAGAAAACTTAATTTTATTAATTCGCGGTAAATGATTGTAATACTCAATGATTGTTTTAGGGTTAAAATCTTTAGTTAAAATTGGGTATAAAAAGTCAGGCGAAGCAAACTTAAGGGTTTGAAAAGTGGCGGTTTCATCGTACTCTGAATCCGAATCTTGAAGTGAATCGTTTTGAAGGGCGGTTAATCATTCACCCTCACTTTTTAAAATAATATCAAGATAATTATGTAATAACGCGTTCAATTCCACTTCTGATTCCATTTGGTCTAAAGCACGAAGATTGTCTTTTAACAAAATATTCGTATACTTAGATAATTGATAAACACTTTTAAAACGTTCGTCTAACTCCAATTTACGTCAGTGATCTTCGTTAAATAGAAATAACATCGCTTGAAAATCTTCATCACTAGCTAAAGTGTCTAATAAAGGAGCGATAAATCCTTTTTCACTTTCGCTTAAAACGCGACCACTAATTAGAGCAGCATGGATATTTTCTTTATTAAAAACTTGGTTAATATTTTGATAAATTAACTCTGGAGTAGTGGGATTAACAATTAATAAAGTCAACAAAAAGGGATAAAGAGAAGAAAAGTAAAGTTTATCGGGGGTGTTTTTATTTTCTAAATTAATGTCATACCGATTTTTAAAACATAGCTGCATTAAAATCATGAAAATTAAATCACCATCAATTGCTAAATCATCTTTTGAAACAAAAGAATGATCGTTAATATAAGGAAAAATAATTTTTTCTAATAATCGTTGGGTTCTGACTGACTGATTATCATCTTTTAAATCAACCTTATTTTCTAAATCCTTATAGACAGTTTTAAATAAGAGAGAATAATTTTTAAGAATATAATTAGAAAGCTCTTGAATATTTGATGACTCAATACTAGTTAATTCCTTACCTGTGTAAAGTTGGTACTGAAATAACCCGAAATAAGTAACCCGAAAAATTTGCTCAATAATCATTTTATCATCCACTGATAAATCTAAAAATGATGGTTCATCTTGGACGTAATCATTGATTGCTCACCAAAAATTCGAATCTTGTTTTTTATACATGTAGACTCCTAATCCATTAATCCAGCTTCATACAATTTCTTGAAGTGTCCTGGTTTATCTTTCAACTCCGTAAAAGTCCCACTTTGCGTTACTCCTTTTTTAGGCTCTAGAACAAGAATCTGGTCAACATCTTTAATTGTTGACAACTTGTGGGCAATTGTTACAGAAGTTTTGTTTGCAATTAACTTGTTTAACTCGGCTTGAATCTCTCTTTCGACAATATTATCCAAAGCAGAAGTAGCTTCATCTAAAATTACCAAGTCAGGATCTTTTAAGAAAATTCTAGCAATTACTAACCGCTGTTTTTGGCCCCCAGAAAGTAAAAAACCTCTTTCTCCTAAAATAGTCTCATAAGCTTCTGGTAAAGACATAATAAAATCGTGTAAATTGGCTTTTTTAGCAGCAGCGATAATCGCTTCTTTGCTAGCATTGAAAATCCCATACGAAATATTTTCTCAAAAGTTTCCATAAAACATTTGGGGATTTTGTTCCACATACCCCACCCTAGCCAAATAATCAGGTAAATTTAAACTTTTCAAATCATCAATTCCGTTAATCAAAACCCTTCCTGTTGTGGGATCATACAACCGTAACAATAAACGACCAATTGTTGATTTACCACTGCCAGTTTCACCAACAAAAGCATAAGATCTTCCTTCTTTTAAGGTAAAAGTGGTTGGGGGAATAATAATGTTATTTAAGTCTTGGGGGTAGGCAAAAGAAACTTTTTCAAAAACAATAGTTCTAATTTCATCAACCCTTTTTCCTTCAGCGTTCGGGAGAATTTGGGGTTTTGGTTCAGTTAACTGGCCAATTCGATCAGCACAATTAGCAGCTCTGGCTGCCGCTCTTAAAGTTTGAATCATCATAATAATTGGTAAAGACAACATACTTAAGTTGGGTAAAAATGTTACTAAAACACTTGCTAATTGACTAGAATCAGTTTGGTATTTACCAATAGCAATCAACAAAATGATGGTTGAAAGAAAAGAATCAGCAATAAAGATTCAAGTATTTAACGTCACTGACAAAATAACTTGCTTATTTCCTTTTTTTGAATAAACAGCATTTTCAGCCACATTTCGTTGAATTTCTTCAACTTCAGTTCCTGATGACTTAATTAGGGTAATGTTATTAATTCTATCGGTCATGTCTGCATCAATATCACGTTTAATATCAAACATATAAATTAACGCACGACGGAAATAAACAAAGATAATAAAAGCAACTAAAAGGACAATCACTAAGTATCCAAGGGCAATTCCTGTTAGCATCGCGTTTTTGGTAAATAAAATCACAGTTGCTGAAACTACTGCAGCAACTAAATAAATAATATTAGTTAAAAATTGTTGAATCCCTAGTGATAACCCCTCAGTATCAGCAACTAAACGGGTCAGGATGTTTCCACTAGCATGATCAAAGAAGAAATCAATATCTTGATCAACTAAACTATCAAGAATTTTTAACCGCTGTTGAATCTCAACCTTCATGGCAAAAACCCCGATTGTATAATCAGTTAGATACTCAAAAATGCACAAGAAAAATAAAGCTACACCAGTAACTGCAATTCAACTATACCAATGCATGGTGATGCCCAAAAAAGTATCAGTAGTTTTTGTTGTTGAAGTTAACAAACCAGCAATTTGTGAAGCGGCTAAAGGGGTCAACGTCGCAGTAATTCCATTAAGAATGGTTATAATCATCATTAACCAGAAAAGTATGGGGTTTTCTTTAGCATTATCCAGCACAATTCGAATGAAACTGCCCATTTTTTTTCATGAAAAGTCACGATCAGCATTGCGAAAATTAGGATTATTAACGTATTTATCAGTAACTTTACTAGTAGTTTTACTCTGAGCTGGCTTAATTAGTAACTCTTCGTTTTCCATAAAGTTTTTCCTTTCTATTTCATTAGTCCAGCTTCATATAAATCTTTGAAATGACCAGGTTGTTTTTTTAATGCTTCAAAACTACCTACTTGGGCAATTCCTTTTCCTGGTACTAGCACAATAATTTGGTCAGCATTTTTAATTGTTGATAATCGGTGTGCAATCGAAACTGTGGTACGATTTTGCATTAACTTATTTAATTGGCCTTGGATTTCTTTTTCGACAATATTATCCAAAGCAGAAGTAGCTTCATCTAAAATTAATAATTCAGGATCTTTTAAAAACATCCGCGCAATTACTAACCGTTGTTTTTGTCCTCCAGAAAGCATAAAACCACGTTCGCCAAGAATCGTGTCATACTTATTCGGTCACGTTTGAATAATTCGGTCTAAATCAGCCTTTTTGCATGCCGCCACTACTTGTTCATTAGTTTTATCTGCAGTTCCATAGCGGACATTTTCCCAGATATTTCCCAACAAAATTTGGGGTTCTTGTTCGACATAACCCACATGATCCAGATAACTTGATAAGTGAATATCTTTCAAATTAATATCGTTATTAATTAAAACATCGCCATAAGTTGGGTCATAAAAGCGTAGAAGTAATTTAGAAATTGTTGATTTTCCTGCTCCTGTTTCACCAACAAAGGCATATTTTTTTCCTTGCTCAAAAGTGAAATCAGTTTTTGGTAGAATCACTTTATTTGGTTTTTCAGGATAAGCAAAAACCACGTCTTTAAAAAGAATATTGCCATTGATACTATCAAGATAAATTCCTTCCTTATCTTGTAGATGAGGATTAATATTTGATTTTGAATAAAGAATCATCGCAGTCCGTTCTGCAGAAGTTGAGGCAATAATGATCCCTGACAAGACTCGAATCACTTGCATCAAAGGACCAATCATTACTGCTGAAATCAGGAGAAAGGCTGGTAATTTAGTAATTAACAAGGTGATATTATTTTTATAAATTATAGCAGCGGCGATAATTAAGACAATTTGGATTGAAGAAATTCCAATAATTAAAATTGCAGTTAAAATCGCTTGCAGATTAACCATTCGTCTGTAAGCCGAAGCATACTCTTTGTGTTGATCAACAAAACCTTTTTTTTCATAAACTTCAGTCCCAGAAGTTTTAATTAATTGCACAGTACTAATACGGTTGATGACGGTTCCATTAACTTTGGTAATTACATCGCGAGCTTTAAACATTAACTTTCTTAAACTGCCGAAAATACCTGCCATTATTGCAATAATTAAAACAAACATTAAAATAATTACTAAACTTAATTTTCAATCCATCACAAAAGCCATAATGACTGCAGCGATGGTAGTAAAGACTGCCGAAAGAAAGGCAGTTGGAATTGCTTGGGATTGATCACCAATAATTTGGGTATCAGAAACAACCTTGGTTAAAATATCACCGATCTTTTTATCAGAATAATAACTCATATCTTGAGTTATTAAACGGGCAAAAGAACGATCTCGTAAATCAACTTCAATATATTTACCCAAAAAACCAGCAATTGCTGTTCCTATAAAAGTAGTCGTAGCAACAATAAAGAGTAAGGCAATTTGCAAACCCATATACGCTTGTCAAGAAATATTTCAAATTGGTTTTAAATTACTAGATAATTGGTCATAAGGAGTTTGTTTATCAGAATTTTTCCAAATTACTACCTTAGTCAAGTTATTAATGATATAAGGCCCAAAAGCAGAAGCCACTGAAGCAATCATAATTAAAATTAAAATAGCTAAACCATATGGTCACTTCTTAATAAAATAAATAGAAACCAATTTAAAGAAGCCAATTTTAGGGGTTTCAACTACAGGTTCGTTGTCTTCATCATCTCTTTCTTCTCTTCAGTTTTGAAAAAAACGAATAAGTCTACTCTTTGAGGGACTTTCGGGAGCAATTGAGTTATCAATTTTTCGATTAATAGAACCTTCTTCAGGATTGTCATCTTTTAGCAGTTTTTTGTCCTCGGAAATTGGACTTTCTGGCATAATTATCTCCTTTCCTGAATGTACTCAAAGAATTATAACATTTAGGAAAACAAAAAAATAGTGAACAGTTTCACTATCTCCATCTTTACAAATCTTTTAAAACATCACTTGAAGATTCGATCAACTTTGCTCCAAGTTTAATCAAAGTGTTGTTGGCGCGGTTCTTTACATCAATACCTAAAGGTAAAACGAAAAGCGATCCACTCTCATTTAAACCTTGCTCAATTACAGAAATTAAAGGACTTTTTTTGGCAACTTCAACTACAATAGTTGCTGTGGCAAGAGTTACTAACAACCGATTTATGAAGGTTGTGTGGTTATTGTTTGCATCATACCCCTCACTAATAATTAAACCACCAATATTGTTATCCACAGATGCAATTGTATCTGCAATCAGAATATGGTCTAAAGAGGTTTCTTGAACTAAGCGATTGATATAACCAGACATCAAGTTCAAATTTGCGAGTAAAAAAGTTTTGTGCTCTTTTTGGAAATTATTTACCAATTGTTCAAAACTTTTTTGGTTGCAATTTTCAATTTTATCTTCATAAATAAAACTAAAAATTTTATAATAGTTGACTAGCAGATCAATTTTACCTTTATAAAAAAGCACAAAGGGTGGGTGATGACTATTTTTTAAGTTAGTTGGGTATAATGGATTGATAATTGTCAGATAATCGCAATCAATCCGCTGCTCAACTGATGCCAATTCTTGTTGACTAATCTTTTCTTTTCTATCCAAAGCTTCGTAGATTTTATCCCACTCTCCGTGGTACTTTAAACTAAAATATAAAAGAACTTTATCCATTTAATTCTATGATAAATAAAAAACTTTGTTAGCAACAATATCATTGATTATAGTCTTAAAATCTTTACCCGCATAGGAATTAACTCGCCCTTCAACACCAATACACGCTTGATCATGTAAGATAAACTCGTCAGTTAATTGCGTTGACCAAACTTTAATACTAATCAAATCATCATGATGCTCGTGATCATGTTTTTCTTTTGGTTTGTAAGGTTTAGGGACTTTTAAAAGAAATTTGTAAAGACTTTTATTACCATCAGGAGTGGTATAGACAACTTCTGCATCCCCTTCTAAAGTTCCCATCATTATTACATTATTCATATTTTTTCCTCCGTTATAGAATAAGAAAAAAACCAAAACTTTTCTCATAAAGTTTTGGTTTTAATTACTTATTTAATTTTTTGTTAAAAAATCTTTAATCGGTTTATAGGTTCGCCGGTGTAAGTCAGTTACATCATTAATTACTAAGCCTTGTCGATGCGCTTTTGTTCCATATCCAACATTATGTAAAAAATTATAACCTGGATATTGAGAGTCATATCGATACATAAGATGATCACGAGTAACTTTTGCTAAAATACTGGCTGCAGCGATTGATAAAGAAAGGTTGTCACCTTTAATTATTTTTTGAGTTTTAATCTGAAAATCAAGTGGCAATTGTTCTCCGTCAATTAAAGCCAGGGTTGGTCGAATCTTTAAATCAAGCAAGGTTGATTGCATTCCATAAATACTTGCTTGTTTGGGATTTAACTTTTCAACCATTCTCGCATCAATCACTACAATTGAATAAGCAATTGCCACTTTTTTAATTACTTTGAACTGTTGCTCGCGCTGTTGAATTGTCATTTTTTTAGAATCTTTAATTAAAAAAGAAGAAAAAGATGGAGGAAGAATGACACTGGCCACCACTAATGGACCTGCTCAAGCACCTCTTCCCGCTTCATCACTTCCCGCTATTATCAGGTTATCCTTGCGAAATTGTTGATCAAATACCCAACCAAAATTATCACTCTGAACTGACATCGTCTTTGTTTTCGCTTTGATCTGGTTCTTCTTTATTAGGACTAATTTCTAATTGTGCAATTAATTCGGGAGTTTCATAACTAATTCGCCCTAATTTTCCGCTTTGAACATCACGTAAGAAAGTTTTCATTACCCGCTCAACATCATAAACATCATCTAAAACGACCCATTTATTTTTTTTGGCAATTTTTTCAAAAATTCGGTAAGTATCTTTAATTTCAATTGGTGGTAAAAAGTTTAGCCTAGTTTGATAAACTTCTTTAACCTTATCAGCATAATTATTAAAAACATAACGCATTGCTCTGGCTGCCATTCTTTCCCGAGGAAACACATCTTCTTTTACAGCATTGATTAAAACCAAGTTAGTAGCAATCGATTCATTAGGAATCTTAGAGGGCATAACTCCTGGCGTGTCAATCAAAGTGATATTTTTAGTGAGAACAATGCGCTGTAATCCCCTGGTTAAACCTGGTTTATTTCCTGCCTTTACGCGTTTATCTTTAACAATTTTGTTGATAAAAGTTGATTTTCCCACATTTGGTAAACCAATAATCAAAGCGTTCAACTGAGGATTAATAATCCCCTTTTGGGTTTGTTTTTTTCTCGCCTTAGTAGTCGCCTTGTTAATTATTTCTACAATCTCATTAGTTAAATTTTGACTAGTTTTTTCCACTAAAAGAAAATAATCACCTTGCTTTTGAAAGTGAGTAATTCACTCTTGGGTAGTTAAAGGGTTGGCTAAATCAACCTTACTAATCACATAAACTACAACCTTATTCTTTAACAAGTTTCGAAACAAGGGATTTTGTGAAGAATAAGGGGCGCGAGCATCAATTACTTCAACCACAACATCAACAACATCGATTAACTGTTCGATTTCTTTTAAAGTTTTATTCATATGACCAGGAAATCAGTTCTGGGCACCGCTCATCAAAATCACTCCTTTAAACTTCCTAAATTATACTATATTTAGTTTTTATATTTAGAAAAGAAAAGAACCATTTTAATGGTTCCAATTGTTTTATTTAGCTGCAGGTTCGGCCTTTTTGGTTGGTAAAACCTCTTTAATTCGTGCTGCTTTTCCCTTCAATTTACGAATGTAGTAAATTCTTGAGCGACGAACACGTCCCCGTTTAACCACCCTAACTTCATCAATAATTGGTGAATGTAAAGGGAAGGTTCTTTCCACAAACACACCATTAGACATTTTTCTCACAGTTACTGAATAACTAATTCCTGATCCTTGAGTTTTAATTACTAACCCTTCAAAAGATTGAATTCGGTATTTTTCTCCTTCTTTAATTCTGACATCAACACAAATGGTGTCTCCAGAATTAAAGTTTGGTAGATCATCGCGTAATTGATTGTTTACAAGATTATAGTTTGATTGCATCGTTTTAGTTTTGATTGAACTCATATTATTTTGCTCCTTTCGTTTTTAACTCTTTTAAAATTTTTAATTGGTCTTTAGATAATTTAGTTTCATTGATTAAATCAGGTCGCTTGGTGTAAGTGTTATACAACTGGCTGAACTCACGAAATTCTTTAATTTTTTGATGATGCCCACTGACTAACACTTCTGGGACTGGTTTATCTTTTCAAACTAATGGTTTGGTATAAACATCATAGTCTAATAAATTATTTTCAAAACTATCGTTGAGATGTGATTCAAGTTGAATCACATCAGGAATAACTCTAGTAATCGAATCTAATAATACTAAACTCGCGACTTCTCCACCAGTCATCACATAATCACCAATTGATATCTCTGCATCGACATAATCCAAGATGCGGGCATCAATTCCCTCGTAGTGCCCACAAATAATAATCAAATGTTGATAATCGTTAGCATAGCTCCGGGCAGTAGTTTGGTTTCAAGTTTCTCCTTGTGCTGAAGTTAAAACAACATAACTTTCAGGAGTCTTAACCTTTTGAATTGCTTCATAAACCGGCGGGGCCATCATGACCATTCCCACTCCCCCACCATATTGATAATCATCAACTTGGTGGTGTTTTAAAGTAGCAAAATCCCGAATATCAATCACTTCAACTTCAATCAATTCATTCTTAATCGCACGATTAATAATTGACTGATCAACATAAGTCTTAATAACCTCTGGAAATAAGGTAAGAATTGAAAACTTCATCTAAACTAATCTCTCTAAGTGTTGAGCATAAATCTTTTGCTCATTGTCATCAATATCAATAATATACTCTGCCACATTAGGAATTCAAACCTCTTGATTATTTCAAAAAAATTGAAATAAATCATAAAGACCATTATTCATCACTGCACTAACCTTGGCATTCACTTGTTGATTATCTATTTTAAAAATGATTTCATAACTCAAATAATCAGCAGTTAATCCAAACAAATTGTCGGTTTTTAAACTATAAATATCAACATTCTTTAAACATTCTGCACTTGATAAAGTATCAACATCCTTAAACTTTATTACCAAAAGATTGGTTTGTGGTTGTGAATAACGCTCAATCTTTAATGGTTGGATAATTTTATACTCATCTTCATAAAAGAAGAAGTGCGTTGCTAGATGTTCATCAACAAGAATTAAGTGCTTGGTTAATAAAACTTTAACACTACCCTTGCGGCCAAAAGTATTGACAACATTACCAATTTTAATTAATGATTCTAATTTCATCAAAGACCTTGTTTTATTTAGAAGCTTTTTTTGCTTCTAATTTTTGGTTATGTAATTCTGTCATAATACCTTCTTTAGAAAAAAGACTTCTGACAGTATTTGTTGGTTGAGCACCATTTTGTAATCATTTTAAAGCTAATTCTTTATCAATTTTTACATCATCTTTTAACGGATCAAAAGTACCAATTAACTCGATATATTTACCATTACGATTTACTCTTGAATCAGCAGCAACAATTCTGTAAAAAGGAACTTGTTTCTTACCAATTCTTTTTAATCTCAGTTTAACCATTTTTACCTCCCTAAATAAAATTCATACTTATTTTATAAAGATTTAAAGAAGGTGTCAAGTATTTTTACTTAACAGGATAATTAGAAAATCAAAAAAATTATTCTGATTCAAAACTTAGCATTTTTAATTTAGCATTGATTAAGTTTTGAATTCGTTTTACTTCACTATCAGAATCTAAATGTCAATTAATATCCTTAATTCTGGTAATGTCATAACCCTTTGATTTGATAAAGTTTTCTCGAGAAAGATCTTTGAGATACTTATCGGGAGTAGAATGGTATTTATATCCATCAACTTCAATCCCTAAAAGATAGTTATCATCTTCATCTAAAATAGCAATATCAATTCTTTTTGAACCGACAGGATATTGTTGAAATAACTTTAATTTCTTTCTATTTAAGCGTAAATTTTTAATTAGCTTTTGATGAACCTCTTCTTCAAAATTAGATTCACTATAACTTTCAGCTCTTTTGACTTCACTAATTGAATAAGTTTTTTGTTTAGCTTCATCAAGATCTAAGAAATAAAGTCACTTTTTAAAAGTTTCATAATTTATCCCACTACCATTACCAAGGTTATTTGCATTAACTGATTTAACAACAATCATCTTATTTTTTGCTCGGGAAACCGAAACATTTAATGCATTTCTGCCACCTTCACGAACAACATATGTTCCTGAAATCTTAGTATCAGGAGTGTAGACAACTGAAACAATCACTAAATCAGCTTCATCACCTTGAATGTTTTCAATATTTCTAATACTAATTTTGTGTTCTAAGACTTTGGTTCATAACTTCAATTCTTGACTTGCCAATAAATCTTCAATTAATTCTTTTTGCTTAATATTAAAAGTTAAAACAATAATCGACTCGTATTTATCACAATTTTCTTTGAGTATTTTTACAACTTCATGGGCCTCTTTTTCATTGACCCCTTTATTTCATTCGCCATCAACTTGGACAATTTCGACTGAGTTTTTTGAAGTAAAATCAAAATCAACCAGCTCCTTTTTATCGACAACTTCTAAATCTGATTTGTAATATTCTTTTGAAGAAAAAGACATTAAAGAAGCAAAATTTGCCCGATAATTCTGGTCTAATAAGATTTGATTAACCCCTTTATCAATTGCATAATCTAGCAGGGAGACAGCATTTTCTACAACATCTTCTTCATCATTTTCATCAGCCACATCTCTAGTTGCAAATCAAGAGGTTGGGCGCATTTGTTCAGGATCGCCTGCCAATACTTTAACCTTAGCTAAATATAAAATCGGCAAACCGACTTCTAAAAAAATTTGTGAAGCTTCATCAATAATTGCATAGTCAAAACTATCTTTATCATAACCAATAAAAATTTGTTCTGGAGTGGTAACAATGATTGGGAAAAACTCTTTAATGATTTCTAAATGATCGTTAATGAACTTCTCGGGAAGTCTTCTTTTGGCGCGGACTGCACTTGCAAATTTTTTATACTTTTCAAGTTTAAGTCGGTCATCAAAAAAACTTCAACCGTCAATTTTATCAGCAATTCGCTTAGCTAAATAAATTTCTATGTAATCTTCATCACTTTTAAAATCAATATTATTGCTATTTTCAGGAATAATTTGGGGAATCTCCCTAGCGATTCTTAGACTTTGCAAGGAAGTTTTTCTTAATGGTGATAAATGCATTTCAAGATTATTAATTTTGTATTCTTTCACCATAGTGAAAGCCTTTTGAGATTCTTCAAGAAATTGATCGCGATACTTTCATCAAAAGATATAACCATTTTTCTTAACATTATTCAAAGTGGCAGTAGTTTCAACAAACTCTTTTTGATTATTAATTTGTTGAGGATAATAATAACTTTGATTTAATGAAGCGAGTTTTTGAATTTTATCAAAATCATTACCATTTAAACGAAGAAGTTCAATAATACTATCATACTCATTTTTTTGTTTTAAAATATCAATCATTTTTAAAACGTTAATGTGTTCTTTTGAGATTAAAGGACGAGGAGGATTGAAATTATCTGCTAGAGCAGAATCATAACTATGCTCAACCAAAGCAAGCAACTCATTCAATTGCGCATAAAATTCTGCTTTTTTTGTTTGTTTCGAGTCAAAAGAAAAGAAGATAAATTTTGCTAACTTTCCCATTCGTTTTTTAATAACATTCAAAGCAGCCATTTTTTGCGACATTACTACCGCTGTTTTGTTTTCATATAAAACGTTGGCAATAATGTTAGCAATAACTTGAGATTTCCCGGTTCCTGGGGGTCCTCAAATAATTGTGTCTTGATGTAAAGCAGAAATAAGAGCTTTATCTTGCGAATAATTCAATTCTTGAATTTTAACTAATTTCTCATAGTTATTTTCTAACTCAAACATAATCTTTTCTTGATAAACACTCTTATTAGGGTTAGTGTCAATAATATTTTCAACTTCGTTGTGATCAATAATTTTTTGCATTAATTTTCTTAGATAACCACCAACAGGGTTAAATCATCCCACGACAATTCCTGGTTTAACTTCAATCTTTTTGTTATTTACTTGTTCTTTTGAAAAATTCTGAAATTTTTGGACAAAAAAATCATCATCAGTAAAGGAAGCAATTTGCAAGTTTGCTAATGTATCATTAACGATTGTTAAAAAAGAAGTTTCATCATTAATTTCCAGTTTTTTGGGTAGAGTGTAACCCATTCGGTCGAAATAGAAAACCAACTTTTCATTGATTATTCAATCAGAATCAGATAATAATTTAACAGAATTCTTTTCAATTTTGATTTCCATTTCTCGCAAAAAAAGTGGGGCATTAAATTTATAATTTCCAGTTTGATCAGCTACTTTTAAAAAACAAGTTCCTAAATATAATGGCGATACCCCTTTTTGTTCAATTTCGTCATCAACATTTTTCGCATACTTAGTTCAATCCTTAATAAATTTTTGTTGTTTAATTACAAAATAATCAATAATTTCTACTAACGTATTTTCAACTTCATTAGCAATTAATAAACCATTTTGGTATTTCTTTAGTAATTTCTGGTCATATTTTTGACATAATGATCTGATTTTTTCACTCACAATCATTGAATTAGAAACCGTATCTAAGTTTGCTTTCACATCATCAAGCTCAGAAATCAAATCCTGTAGTGAACTTGCTGTTAGTTCTAAACTAAATTTCTTTTGATCAAAAATAACTTGAAGTTTTTCTTGATTGTTTGAAAACATCGCAAACAAGTCAAAAACATTATTGCTTGATGTTTTAGTGAAGATTGATGAATCGTTTCTTCTACTGTTATTACCCAACAAATTATTTAAAAGTTGAGTATACTTCTTTTCGCGACTTTTCTCATGATTTAGCATTGTATTTAACCTTTTTTCTATTAATAGTTAGCAAAACTAATCTTTTAAGCGTTGATTAGCTCATTGAATTTCTTTCAAAGTTTCATTTAACAATTCGTTTTTCTTTTCGTTTTGAGTGTAGGTTTTGCTCATTTCTTCGTTAATTTTTGGTAAATGAGCAATGTGGTCATTTACTTTTCCTAAAGTTTCGACAAAGGTTTCAATTTTTGCTAAATTTTTATCAAAGGCATCGACACTTTGAATTAACTTAGTTTTTAATTCCAAGCTTTCATCCATTTTTTTATTGTTGTAATCAAGTTTTTGTTCAATCTTTGTAAGTTTTGCCCCAATCTCGCGCAAAAGATCAATTAGTTCATATTGTTGTTGTTTTTTCATCTGTATTTATCCCTTCATTATTTAATTAATCTTAATTCAAGAAAATTACTTAATCAATCAATTGGAAGTAGAAGTATGACTTTTATTTAATAAAAAAGAATAACTCTTCTTATTGAGAAAAGTTATTCAATGTTTAATCTTATAAATTAAGAAAATCACTTAAACATTTAAGTTTTTATTTTTGAAAAAATATCATGTCCCTGACGAAAATCCACAAGTAAACAAAACTAGTAAAATAAATTTTCAGGCAGTATTAGCATTGTTACTGTTAATTGAAGTTACATTATCAGATACATGACTAACACCATTCCCCAGATCAGTAGTCCCAGAAAATTTTGTCGTTAAATCAGTCAAACTATAAACAGTCAAATATTTAGCAAAAGCGTATTTATTCGTATCCATCATAAAATTCAAATAATTCATTGCACTAAAGATAAAAAATCAAAGAAAAATAGCAGTTACCACCAAGAGGTAGACACTTGTTTTATCAAGAACTATTGCAAAAAAAGCCGCGATTGAAATCACTAAGAAAAATAAAAACAGTTGTCCTAAGTTTAATTCAAATAATGCTAAAGCATTTTTACCACTAAAATCTGTATAAGTAGTCTTTGTAATGATTAGTTCAATAATAAAATTAAAACTTACAATCATTAAAACAGAAACGATAAAAAATAAGTACTTCGTTAAGAGAATTGTTGTTCGTGACATTGGTAAAGTTAGTCAAGAAGAAATGTTACCATTATTGATTTCTGATTGCATTGTTTTGATGACGAGAGTTATGGCAAAAACCGAAATCGTGAATCAGCCCACTAAACCAAACATTACAATTGGTGCGACTGTTCAAGCCCCTGTTTTTGCTGCGATTGAGTGATAAGAACCCGAATCCTTTTGTAGATCATAATCTATGAAAGTTTTGTCAACAAAAAAGACAAAGGTCATTAAGCTCAATAATAGAAAAATTCCCATAAAGACAAGAATTATTAAATAAGAAGATTTTAGTTGAACCTTAAAGTATTTTCAATTAATCATCAAATTTCACCTCCTCTTGATAAAATTGCAAAAAGTATTCTTCTAAATTGAAGGGAATTTCTTCAACCTTTTGGGGTTGATAAGTATTAATTTCTTTTAATAATTCATCATGATTTTCTTTAGTGGTCATAATCTTTAAAAGTTTCTTGTGATGATCAGAATTTATCACGTTAAACTTAGCATTTAAAATGTTTTGATAATTATCATTGTTATCAAACGCTAACGCATAAACTTTATTATCTTTATTCAACAAGTCACCAACAACAAGCTCAGTAATTATTTTTCCTTTCTTAATGATTGCGATTCGGTCACAATTAGACTCAATTTCACCAAAAATATGAGAACTCATAAAGATTATTGCGCCATCTTTTTTAAAATTACTAATTATTTTATTGAACTTCTCTTGCATTAAAGGATCTAATCCGCTGGTGGGTTCATCCAAAATTAAGACCTTAGGTTTATGCATAAAAGCAGCAATTAAGGCCACCTTTTGTTTCATTCCTTTAGACATTTTCTTGATTTTAGTTTTGGAATTGAATTCAAAATAGGTAATTAATTTTTCCACATAATCTCAAGAAATATCCTTTCTGATTGAAGCAATCATTTTTAAATATTGCTTTCCAGTCAGATAACTCGGTAGCGTAATTTCTCCCCCAACATAACCAAGATCATTCATGATTAAACTTGCTTCTTTTCAAGTATCACGTTCAAGAATCCTACACGATCCTTGTTGGGGCTTGATAAAACCAACCATTTGTTTGATAAGTGTAGTTTTACCAGCACCATTAGCACCGATGAATCCAAAGACTTCTCCATGATTAATAGCTAAATTAACACCAAAACACCCAGAAGTCTCTGAATATTTTTTGGTTAAGTTTTTAATTTCAATGATAGACATTTTATCTTCTCTTTCTACTAATAATTTTCTGATTCAAATAACCTTTGTGCTTAAATTGTTTAAATCGAAATTATTAATTATGTTTCTTCTAATTTAATAAATCTTAAGAAATTTATTTTCTTGAAAAATTCTATGAATTAACTTCGCTGATAAACTTGATATTATTGACTTGGTTTCTGGTATAACAAGGACTACTTGAACCAGCGGTTCTAGCATGGATATAAGAAACAGTTTCAATAGAAACCAAATTATTACCAGAACGAGTTGCACTAACCACAAGACTTATGTAAGCAGTTTGGTGACCCCAACCCTTACTTTGGTCATTTTGTTTTTCAAATTTTCAAACTCTAGTCGAATCATTTGAACTTTCTCTTTGGAGTTCTAAACCAGCAGAGTTGGTTAAATCATCCTTTTTGTGGGTATGTAAATCAAAAATTCCAGTTGCGATAAGATTATCAACTTTCATAAAAAAGTTATTTCATGATTCATTTGAAATTGTGGTAGAAGTTTTTATGTCTTCTCGATTGCTTGTTCCACTTTTTGCAGTTTGAACATCATGATCGATGTTTACATTTGCTCAAACTCAAGTTTTTGTCGAAGAAAATGCTTGAATATCATTTGATTTTTCTTCTTTTTCAACTTTATTTTCATTTAATTTTACGGATGATGAAAACGCCATTGTCGATACTGTTGTTGATGATAAGACGCCCATCACACCAAGTGTCACTAAAAATTTTTTCATGTTTAATAATTTTCCTTTCCTAAAAATAAATCTCGCATGTAAAAAGACAAGATTTACTGTTAGCTCCTCTGAACTAACAATAAATTATATTCCACATTTTGGTTGATAAAAAGCAACTATTAAAAAATTGGACAATAAAGTCCAATTTTTTAAAAACTCTCAAGGAAATCTGTTTTTTTAACAATTATTTATGATATTGCTCATGATCAATAATCTTTAAAGCACGATAAATCTGTTCAGCAAGAACGATACGAAACAATTGGTGAGGAAGGGTAATTTTACCAAAACTAATTCGTGAATAATTCATTTTAAATGTTTGACCATAGCCATCTGAAGAACCAATCACCAATAACAACTTACCAGTTTTTAAATTCTTATTCTTAGCAATTAACTGGGCAAATTCTTCACTGCCAACCATCCCACCTTCAACATCTAATAAAACAACTTCATAATCAGCAAACTTGTTAATTTTTTCTCGCAGCAAATTAGAATTAACTTCTAAATTAACCAGTTTCTCTGCTTGGTAGTTTTCTTTTAATTCAATCACTTCAAAATTAATTTTCTTTTGAATTTTTGTCTGATAAAAATCAAATAACTGTTGATTCAACCGATCATCAAGTTTGCCAAAACACAAAATTTTAATAAACATTAAAAACCGAAGGGTAAGTTGCCCTTACCAAAAGCACCCATACCACCCTTCTTAAATTGTTTAGTTAATTGTAAAACTTGTTTTTTACCTTTATCAAAATTATTCAAGAGTTCGTTAAGTTCTTTTTCATTACGTCCAGATCCACTAATAATCCGTTGTTTTCGTGAAATTGATTTCAATAATTTTGGTTCGCGACGTTCTTTAATCGTCATTGAATCCATTAAAATAGTAAAAATAACTAGTCGTCGTTGCGCCGCTTCGATTTGTTCTTCATTAATCTTGCCATTTAATCCAGGAATCATTTTCATAATCCCTGATAAGTTGCCGATTTTAGCAGTTTGAGCAAGTTGGTTTCGTAAATCTTCTAAATCATATTGCCCCATAAACATTCTTTTCATCGTTTTTTGAATTGAACGTTCGTCAATGTTTTCAATTGCTTTTTCAAATAAAGTTTCAATATCACCCATTCCCAAAAGACGGTCAGCCATTCGCTTTGGATAGAAGGGAGAGAGAGCGGCGAGCTTTTCTCCCTCACCAATGAATTTAATTGGCAACTTAGTCATATAGGCAATTGAAAGTGTTGCTCCTCCGCGAGCATCACCATCTAATTTAGTGACAATGACTCCACTTAATTTTAAAAGTTCATTAAACGCGTTAGTAACATCAATAATTTCTTGACCGATCATACCATCAACAACTAACAAAATTTCTGATGGGGAAGTGGTTTTTCGCAACTGGTTTAATTCATCCATCAATTCCTTATCAATTTGTAAGCGGCCAGCTGTATCAAGAATCACCACATCATAATTATTTTCTGCAGCATAAACTAAAGCTTGCTTGGCAGTTTCGACCGGGTCTTGTTTGCCTTGTTCAAAGACGGGAATGTTTGCTTGTAATCCTAATTCTTTTAATTGATCAATTGCACCAGGACGATAAATATCCAACCCCACTAATAAAGGTTTTTTACCTTGCTTTTTTGCTAACAAATAAGCAAGTTTATTTGCAGTAGTAGTTTTTCCTGAACCTTGTAATCCAACCATCATAATTACTGCTGGACGATGGTTTAATTCCAGGGGTTGGTTTTCTTTACCCAAAATCTCTTGCAACTCATCATGAACAATTTTAATTAATTGTTGTTGAGCATTGACACCTTCTTCAATATAACCCCCGACAACCTTTGCTTGGATTTTACTAATTAATTCCTTGACTACTTCGTTATTCACGTCAGCCTCTAATAAAGCTAACCGAATCTCAGTTAAAGTATCTTTAATATTTTCTTCACTTAGAGTAGCTTGATTCACTTTCTTCTCTAAGCTTTTTTTCATTCTTTTTGCTAAGAAATCACCAAATGCCATTTTTATTTCTCCTTTTAAATATTATTTTTTAGGTTCAAGGTTCAATTTTGAATTGCTGTCACGAGTTGCTGACCAAACTTTTGCGCTTTAACTGAAGAAATTCCTTCAATCAATAACTCGGTGTTAACACTATAAAAACTTACAATCAATTTCCCGATTTGTTCATCAGTAACTAATTTAAGATCAGCAATATCCTCTAAACCAATTCTTCTGACTTTACTTCCCAAAGCACTCATCTGGCTAACCAAGAAAAGACGAGAAGTTGAACAGGCAACTAGATTCAGTTGTCCATCAACTAAACAAACAATCACGCTTAGCAGTTGTTCATTATCAAAAAGATAATTTCCCAATACTTGAAATTCACTTTTTTCACGCAATTCTTGTCCTAGACCATCATTATGAGCAATTTGTTTTTGAAAGCTTTCACCAGTTCGCATTCTTGTTAAAACCACCTTCTCTTCTGATTTTAATACATTCTGGTTAATAAAAAAATAAGGCAGTTTTGCTATTTTATTACGACAGTTTCGCGATGTTCGCGAATCAAGGTCAAAGTAATGTTACCAGGAATAGAAACTTCTTTTAATTTGGTAGAAATTTGGTCAATTAATGCCATCATGTGATAGTCATCAACCTTAACTGGATCAACCAGCACCCGTACTTGACGACCTGATTGAAGCGCATAACTTTTGACCACCCCAGGAATGTTGTTACAAATTTCTTCAATTTCGGTAATTCGGTGCACAAAATCTTCTAATTGCTCATTTCGCGCTCCGGGACGAGTCGCACTAAGTGCATCAGCAATTGCCACAATTGCGGCAATCATACTTGTTTTAGCAACATCTTCATGGTGAGCAGCAATTGCATTCACAACCATTTCATTCTCACCACACTTACGAGCAACTTCAGCCCCCAACTCAACATGATTTCCTTCTTGTTCAAAATCAAGTGCTTTACCAATGTCGTGTAACAACCCACTTCTGATTGCTACGCGTTCATCTAAGCCCAGTTCTGCAGCAATTGCGCCACTAATTTTAGCCACTTCAATTGAATGAAGCAAAACATTTTGACTATAACTAGTGCGATACTTTAACTTTCCAACCAGCTTAACTAGTTGTAAATCCATATCATAAATGCCTAACTCTTCAGTCACTTCACACCCAGTTTGGTAAATTAATTCATCAAGTTGTTGAGTTTGGATAATTAATTCATTTTCAATCCGTACTGGTTGAATCCGACCATCACTAATAAGTTTTTCCAAAGTTTTGGTCGCAATTTCACGACGAATCGGGTTAAAACTTGAAATCATGATTAGATCAGGAGTGTCATCAATAATGACATCAACTCCTGCATACTGCTCAAAGGTTTTAATATTTCGTCCGTCTTTCCCAATAATTCGACCCTTCATTTGTTCATCAGGAATCTTGATTGTACTGGTGGTACGAAGCTGCACAAAGTCTGTTTTAAATTTTTCTAGAGCATTAATGAGGATATTAGCGCTCATTTCGTGCGCTTTCTTAGTTGTTTCCAATTCCTTTTGGCGTAAATAACGACTAATTTCTTGACTCTTTTGTTCTTTAATTTCTTTGAATAACTTCGTTTCTGCTTCACTTGGAGTTAAAGTTGCAATTGAACTTAAATCAGCGATCAAGTTTATTTTTTTGCTCTCAAGCAAACGAGTTTGTTCGTTTAATTGCAAAGTTTGTTCGTTGAGTTCATTTTCTTTAATCATTAACTCGCTTTTTAATTTTTCTAAAGCTTTACGTTGATAATTAAGCGTAGCTACTTCTTGGTTTAAAAAATTTCGTAAATCATCATTTTGTTGCGTTAACAATTTTTCTTTTTCTTTTAGGGTTTTATAACCTTCCCCTAAAATTTTTTGTCGTTCTTTTTTGGCTGCTTTCTGAGCTAAATCACGACTTTTTTGTGGCGATTTTTTCTCAAGCAAAGACCAGATTGTACTTAATGCTATTAATGTCAAAATAAAAAGAACTAAAAAGACGATAGCAATAATTTTTCATGTCATAAAACTCCTTTAATAAAAAAGGAAAGTGTTGGTCGTTTAGACCATATCATTATAGCGAATTTTGTGAATTTTATTAGATTTTACTTGGTTTAAAATTCATTAATTCCTTAATTATCAAGGTTTTTTGGACAATTTTGATAAAAACAGTTTTTGACCGCAAAAAACAACCACCTCATTATTTGGAATGGGGTGGTTGCATACTGTTAATTTTTAAACTTATATCTTATTCTGATTAGTACTCAATCGTTATTACAACTGAACCAAAGTATTGGGTACTAGTTTTAGCTGTGACTGTTAAAGAACCATTAATCTTCTTTTTGTGATTAGGAGCTTTAAAACTTGTCACTTCAACAAAATCACTTAAATTTCCTCAACCCAAACTTTGAGCCAACGACTTTAAAGCATCATCTTTGGTCATTTTATCATTACCTTGAATAGTTTTAGTAGTGACCATTAATGCAAGATCAGTTTTATTTATAGCTGCAACATTAACAACTACCCCACCAGAATAATTAGCACTTTCTGATTTGGCCACAACGAACAATTGACCATCCGCAGTAAGGGTTGGTTTAATAAGACTTATAGCGACATCTGTCTTGAAGTCAGCGACATTTGTAATGCTTGGATTATTTTCTAAGAATTCCTTCACGGCTTGTTCTTCAGTTATTTCTACACTTCCGCGAATAGTTTCTTTGTTCAAACTTTGTAAGTCAATTTTAGTAACCTCGTTGCGGTTATTGTCCCCGCAAGCAACCACAGTGGCAGCACTAGTAGCAGTCAACCCAACTGCTCCCAAAATTGTCAATAATTTTTTCATCTTCGTTCCTTTCACAATAACGTTTTTAGATTTAGTTTAGTGATTGAGTACGTTAGAAAAACCTTCCAAACGTTAAAACAAACATTTTTCTAACAAAAATCAACTCCACCTGTTTTGATTATATTACAAAAATGAAACAATAAAACCAAGAAACTAAAAGATGAGCGATCCTAACTGATTTTCTTAATTTTATTAATTGTTTACTTGGTTTAAAAGTTCATTAATTTGTTGAATAATCAAGGTTTTTTGCTCTTGATGACTATTTAATCATTCGCGCAAGTTTTCTTTACCTTGACCAATTTTTTCTTTTTGATAAGAATACCAAACTCCAGATTTTTGAATAATTTCATATGTCGTCGCCAAATCGATTAACTCACTATCGCCATCAATCCCTTTGTTATAGTTAATGCTAATCATTGCGGTTTTAAAAGGTGGGGCAACCTTATTTTTGACAATCTTAATTTTAACTTTATTCCCAATCGCTTCACCATTCTTCAACAAAGTTTCACCTTTTCTTGTTTCGATTCGTAAGGATGAATAAAATCGTAACGCCCTTCCTCCTGAAGTCACTTCAGGATTACCAAACACAATCCCAACTTTTTCACGAATTTGGTTAATAAAAATTACTGTTGTGTTGGTTTTGGCAATCATTCCATTAACCTTTCGTAGCGCTTTTGACATCATTCGGGCTTGTAAACCAATTGATTGGTCACCCATTTCACCTTCAAATTCACTTTTGGGCACCAAAGCAGCGACACTATCTAAAACAATTAAATCAATTTGGTTGGATTTAACTAACATCTCTAAAATATCCAAAGCTTGTTCACCATACTCTGGTTGACTCACCAAAAGATTATCAATATCAACCCCAATCTTTTGGGCATAACGCGGGTCAAGGGCGTGTTCAGCATCAATAAATGCTGCAATTCCTCCACCTTTTTGGCATTCAGCAATCGCGTGCAATCCTAAGGTTGTTTTCCCACTAGACTCAGGACCATAAATTTCAGTAATTCTTCTTTGCGGATATCCCCCAATCCCAATAATGTTGTTCAACAATAATGATCCTGAAGAAATTGCTTCATTATGATGCTTCAAGTCACTTTCACCAAGTTTAATAATCGTCCCTTTACCAAAAGTTTTTTCCAAATCTTTCAGCAAAGCTTTTAGTTGTTCATCATCTCAAATTGTAGTCGAGTTATTCGTTTCTTTTTCACTCATGTGGTTTAAAACCTCAGTTTTTCTTACTTTGTTTTCTATCTTTAAGTTTTCCATTTTTCCCCTCCCTAAGAGATTAAGGAAAAATTAGGTTAAAAGTTCCGAAATTTTATCCAAAGCAAACATAATTGCGGCAACTTTAAAAGTTTCCCGGTTAACATCAAGAGTATCAGGAAGAGAAAAGGGGTAAATAAAACTTTGCTTGTGGTAATAAAAACCAATAAAACTAAAAAACGGTGGTTGCTGTTCACTTACATTTCGGTCAGCATTGCCACTAAAACCAACACAAAGATCAACTTCCAATAACTCAGCCCCATTAAGGATCATCTCTTCAACACAAGCTGCAGAAATTGCTCCTTGTTGAGCAATAATAGCAGGATTAACTTGCAAAAGGTTAACTTTAGCTTCATTGGTATAAGCGACAATTGCGCCCTTAAAAACTTGACTTGATCTGGGGATGTTGGTCAAAGCGTTGGCAAACCCGCCCCCAGTAAATGATTCGCAAGCACCAATTTTAATTCCTTCAGACAAGCAAACTTCAATTACTTTCTTTGCTTTAACTTGAAGTTCCGCATTCATTCAGATCAACCTTACCTTATTCTTATCTTTTTTAAACTTTCAATAAATTAAAAACTTAAAAAAGATAATGAGATTTACATAACCCACGTTCTGTTCTAATTGCTTAGCTTAACTATCTATCTATAACTAATGTTATCCACTTGTTGATTCGGCTTCTCTCCAAGTGATTCCTCTACCAAAATTTGAGTTTCTTACTTGTGGGGTTTACCGCGTTCCAGGTCAAAGGTTTCCCTTTTGCTCGTCTCTGTGGCACTTTCAAGACTAGATCGTGGTAATAAATTACTTTAGATCATCATCTGCCATCTATTTTCATAGTCTAACTTTATGGTTTCAGTTAGCACAAACCCTACAACCAATCACAGGTTGTGTAAGCGTGGAGTTTCCTCTATATTATTTTGCAAATACAGCAGTTAAGTTCAATCTCAGTCTAATTTTATCTAATAATAAGAAGAAATTAAAGCAATTCAGAAAAGAGTTTTCTAAGAAAGGTGATAAAACAGCTTAGTTCAGATTAATTAAGAATAAAGTCTTGAATGGTTAAAATTTTTGGAGTTTTACCTGGTTTGGCAAAATTAAAACTAACATCAAGGGGGGTGGTGATTGGCTCAGAAGCAGTAAAAATAAAGGTAAAATCAAAACTTGGATCATTGAAATCTAATGCTGCCTTGATGGTGGGAGTAGTGGTTGACCAATGCTCAAAATAATCAAATTTTGATAATCCTAAACTTCTTGCCTCCATGGCATTTAGAGTTAGTTTTGTCACGGTCTTAGTAGTTGAACGATCAATTGTTAACTCATTACCTTGGTGGATGACTTCTGCAACAAGATCTAAATAAAGATCTTTGATTACCAATCATTTTGAAGAATAATCAGGATAACCAAAGTCAAAAGCAACTGTTATTGGTTTATCCATAGCATCTAGTGGGGTTAATTTTAACCCCACACTGCCATCATCATTGAAGGATGATGTAGCAACCACTTGAGGAGTGGATTCAGAAAGATAAGTTGTTAAAAAATCAGAAGTAGGAATAATTTTTAAACTCTTAGCTTCGGGGGCAGTTAGAGTCAAGACAGCAGACTGTCGATCAGTAGAAATTTTTACATCACTTGAAGCTTTGTTAATTGTTAATTCAGCATCATAATTAAGATTTAAACCCCCAATCAATAAGCGAGCAAGCGGTTCACCATGCTTATTAAGATCAAAAGAAACATCAGCTTTAATGCTCATCTTTTGAGAACTAGTTAAAGTAACTTCGACACCACCATTTTTTTCTCAAACAAGCGTGGCAATAATCTCAGTTCCGTTGTTCAAGTGAGTAATTAAGCGATTGTTGCGTGGTCAATTAATTCCTTGAGAAATAACTCCATCAGAATCAAATTGGGTTAGTTTCAAACTTAAAGCTTCACTGAAAGTCAAATCAAAGGTTGTTGATTGGTGGTTAGTGCTCAATGATGTTGGGTACTTCTGAATTATCATTGACCCAGTGATAACAAAATCTAGGTTTAGACCAGTAAAAATTAGGGTGGTTTTTGGTTTTTGGTTACTATCTAAAACAAGCATAAGGTTTTCGGGATGAAGCATTGCTTTATTTGTACTAAAAGTTATCTTGACTTGGTTGGTTCATTCTTTAAATGTTAAAATGGCTGTAATTTTAGTCTGGTTAACTCCTACTATTCACTCGAAACGCTCAATTCAATTCTGACCATAACTCACCACATCATTATCATCAACTTGAAGTAATTTTAAACTCAATGCTTCACTTCTGGTTAAAGATAGGGTTGCTGATTGGTGGTTATTATCGATATTGACCGCTTTAACTAGTTCAATTTCAGATTGGTAATCTAAATATAAATCTTGAATGGTTAAAGTTCGCTTGTTGTTAAAAGTAAAAATAACATCAGCTGCACTTTGCATTGGGTTATCAGCAAAAATTGTTACTTCAACTTTCCCGCTACTTTGGTTCAAAATAAAAGTAGCACTAAGAACTACTGTGTTATTATCAACACTTAAGGTATCAACTCAATTATCATCATTTTTAGCATAATTTTGGAAGTTAAGTTGCTGAATTAACTTCAAGTTCAACGCTTCAGCAGTTGTTAAAGTCAGAATTGCTGATTGGTGGTTTGAATTTAAAGTTAAATCAACATTGTTTTTAATAACATTAGTGCTATCAATAGTTTCTTTTGTTGACACCCCACAAGCAACAACACTAGTAATGGTAGTCGCAGTTAAGCCTGTGGTAGTTAAAATAATTAAAAGTTTCTTCATTTGATTTTCCTTATAAAAAATTTCTTATTACTGACTTATTATAAACAGCTAATTTAATAAAATGTTGGGAAAGCAAGAAAAACTGGGTAATTTACCCAGTTCATAAAAATTGATAATTAATCAAAAAACTAATTGACATTAATTTCTAAGGTGTAATTACCAAAGTTAAAAGTGATAACACTTCTAAGAACCAATTGTTTATCACTAGTTAAACTAATTGATCCAGTGGCATCGCTACTCAATTCAATTTTTGCCTTAACATTTGTTCCGTTCGCAAGAATGGTGTTTAATACTCCGTTGGTTGGGAATGGGTAGTTTTTATCATATTGATAACTACCATGAGCAACTTCTTTCATTAATCCTAAAGCAAGGGTTTCATCAGTACTTAGTTTTAAGGTTGCTGATTGGTGGTCAGTGGCAATCACGGTTTTAATTATTTTTTGGAAATCCAAGCTTAATCAATTAACAATCAATTTGTAAGTTCCGATCACAAATTCAACATCTTGAGCTTGAGTCATTGGTTGATTGGTGGTTAGATTGATTGTAACCAAACCATCATCATTACGAACTAAACCCGCAGTAATTGTTGCTGAATCAATAGTTGTAGTTAAAGTTGTTTGTCAGTTCGCACCATCTTGATAAGTATCATCGTCGTCTTTTTGAATCAAATCCAACAATAAAGCTTCCGTAGTGGTTAAAGTTAGAGTTGCTGATTGGTGGTTGGCGGCAATTTCTGCATCTTTTCTAAGATTGTAATCAATCATTAAAACATAATCACCAAAAACTAAACCAACGTTGCTCTTACCATTCATCGGCTTGTCACTAGTTAAACTAATTGATCCAGTGGCATCGCTACTCAATACAATTTTTGCCTCAACATTTGTCCCGTCCGCAAGAATGGTGTTTAATACTCCGTTGGTTGGGAATGGGTAGTTTTTATCATATTGATAACTACCGGGAGCAACTTCTTTCATTAATCCTAAAGCAAGGGTTTCATCAGTACTTAGTTTTAAGGTTGCTGATTGGTGGTCAACTCCTAAAACTGCACTTTTTTTCACCATTTGTTTAGCAATAAAATCTAAATTTAAGTTGGTAACGGTTAATTTAGCACTACCACCTCCAAAAATAAAGTTTACTACTGGAGCAGTTACTGCTTTATTGGCTTTTAAAGTCACCATTATAGTTCCGCTTTGCAAATCAGGAGTAAAGGTTGCAACAATGTTTACTCCATTTATTAAGACCACTTGAGCAGCTTCGGGTAAATTAGCCCCGTTGGTGTAACCATTTTCGTTTTGTTGGACCAATTGAAGTTGCAACGCTTCTGCTTGGCTTAACTTTAAAATCGCTGATTGGTGGTCAACAGCAAGAATTAAATCAGTGGCAGTTTTATTCACAGTTTCTACTGGAATTACCTTATTATTTCCACAAGCAACTACGGCACTGGCGGCAGTTGAAGTTAAACCGATTGAAGCTAAAATTGATAAGATTTTTTTCATAAATTTGTTTTTCCTTTGCAAAATATTTTTGTTAATACCGCTAATTATTATAACTATAATTAAATTGAAATTGTTTTTTTATAAGAAAAAACCAGACAAATGTCTGGTTTTAAAATAACTAACTTATTCTTAAAATAAATTGTAAACAATACTAGTTATTAGTTGGTGTATCAATCATTAGCAGTACTTCCACAGTGCCGTTTTCGAAGTTGGGAGTGAAGGTGGCGGTGATGGTTGATTCCCCGATTTTGGTGGTTAGAGGGCTGCTAGGTAGTTTGTCGCCAGCAACGAATTTGTCGC